>ODAI010372720.1_pt1 | contig 18530 bp, 13 predicted proteins | sample 1539321 | NCBI WGS metagenome assembly ODAI01 (sample SAMN02144231, study PRJEB22623) | gut metagenome | biome: sheep rumen | host: Ovis aries | place: New Zealand
GATATTCTATGTCCGCGCATGGTGCCGGATTTTCCGCCCCGGACAGCCGCGCCAGTTGACATTATAGCATATCCGGCCGCTGTGCGGTACGTTTTATTCTTCATCGCGAAATACCGTGCAAGGCTCCCGGCACTACCCGTGACTTCAACCGGAAAACCACATGGAATCCTTGATTTTATACCAAAAACAGTGGAATCCGCTGCTGTCAAATGAAAAGAGTATTATCTTTTCAGTGATCCCGTGTTACACTTTGGGCAGGGGCAATCTACGTGGTTTGTACCCTCTTCTACCTAAACGGTTCAAGTTACTGATTCTGTTTTGTGCCTTGGAATTATAAAGGACCGTTTTGAGGCAGACAGAAAGAAACATACGATCGAGGTCCGTGTCCTGCATAAGGGTGAGGATATTCTCATGAGCCTGAAGGACGACTGCAAACCTTATAATCCGCAGGAGCGAGCGGATTTTCTCAATCCAAAGGATAATTCGCCAAAGAGTATGAGTATCCGTCTTTTCATGGGAATTGTGAAAGAGACAGAATACCAGCTTACGCTTGGCATTAACGTATTTACAGTGACGGTATAAAACAGGCCGGCTGTCAGGAGGTTGTAACTGATTTTATGAATGACAATGAACAGATTCAGAAAAACATAGCAAGGGTGATCGCGCAGGAACTGAAAGTCCAGGTCTGGCAGACAGAAGCCGCGATCGCCCTCATTGACGAAGGAAATACTATTCCCTTTATAGCCCGCTACCGCAAGGAGGCGACAGGCACTCTGGATGATGAGCAGCTTCGCACACTGGATGAGCGTCTGACCTATCTGAGAAATCTTGAGGAAAAAAAGCAGAAGGTGATCGAGAGCATAGAGGCGCAGGGAAAAATGACTCCCGTCCTCAGGGAGCAGATCGAAGCCGCGCAGACACAGGTCGCTGTCGAGGACCTCTACCGCCCCTTCCGCCCCAAACGCAGAACCAGGGCAGGAATCGCCAGAGAAAAGGGCCTGGAGGGGCTGGCGGACTGGCTGCTGTCTCCGGCGGCTGACCACCCCGCGCCCGAAGAGGCGGCAAAATACGTCTCCGCGGAGAAAGAAGTCGGGAGCGCTGAGGAAGCCCTGCAGGGGGCGCAGGATATCATAGCCGAGATGATCTCCGACAATGCCGATTACAGGACCTGGATCAGGGAGCGCACGTCAAAGGACGGCTATATTGTCACTTCGAAAAAGGAGACTTCGAAGAAAGCCGCCTCCAAAAAAGAGACCGCCGGTGTGGACGGAGCGGAAACGGGTGCAGGAGCCATGAATTCCTCGAAAGGGGATTCTTCTAAAGAAAATTCCTCAAAAGCAAAGAAAGCTGCTGAAGACCGCAGCGGCGTCTACGAGATGTATTTTGAGTATGAAGAGAAGGTGTCCGGAATGCCCGGCCACCGTGTTCTGGCGGTGAACCGGGGCGAGAAGGAAGGGTATCTGGCAGTCAGGGTGGATGCCCCTTCGGAAAGAATTCTGCAGTATCTGCAGCGACAGGTGATCAAAAAGAAAAAGGGCGCGGTCAATCCATTCACCGCTCCGATCCTGGAAGAGGTCTGCGCGGACAGCTATGACCGCCTGATCGCTCCCGCGATCGAGCGCGAGATCAGGAACGAACTGACTGAGAAGGCCGAGGACGGCGCGATCCATGTCTTTAAACAGAACCTCGAACAGCTCCTCATGCAGCAGCCCGTTGCCGGCAGGGTCGTCCTGGGCTGGGATCCCGCTTTCAGGACCGGCTGCAAGCTGGCAGTAGTCGACCCGACCGGCAAGGTGCTGGACACGGCGGTCATCTATCCCACGGCTCCGCAGAACAAAGTGAGAGAGGCGGAAAACGTCCTGCAGAAGCTGATCGCCAGATACGGCATTACTCTCTTCTCAGTAGGAAACGGAACCGCTTCGCGTGAGTCGGAGCAGATCATCACGGATTTTTTCAAAAAGACCGGGAAGCCCATGCAGTATGTCATTGTCAATGAAGCGGGCGCTTCGGTCTATAGTGCCAGCAAGCTGGCGACAGAGGAGTTCCCTCAGTTTGACGTGGGACAGCGCAGTGCTGCCTCAATCGCCCGCAGACTGCAGGATCCGCTCGCGGAGCTGGTCAAGATCGACCCCAAGGCAATCGGCGTCGGTCAGTATCAGCATGATATGAACCAGAAAAAACTGGACGGCGCTCTGGCGGGTGTCGTTGAAAAATGCGTTAATTCTGTCGGTGTCGACCTGAATACGGCCTCGGCGCCTCTCCTGTCCCACATCTCGGGAATCACCGCTTCCATCGCAAAAAACATCGTCGCATGGAGGGAGGAAAACGGGAGCTTCGCGGAGCGCAGCCAGCTGCTCAAGGTGAAGGGACTGGGCCCCAGGGCTTATGAACAGTGCGCGGGCTTCTTGAGGATCCGGGGCGGCAGAAACCCTCTGGACAACACTGCGGTCCACCCCGAAAGCTACTCTGCCGTGCAGACACTGGCACAGCTTCTGCAGGTGCCCATGGAGGAGACTGCCCTGCGGAAAATGAAATCCATGGTTGCGGACACAAAGGCGGCGGCGCAGAGGCTGGAAATCGGTGAGATCACATTGAAAGACATCCTCGCCGAACTTGAAAAGCCCGGCCGCGATCCCAGACAGGATATGCCGGCTCCCGTGCTCCGAAGCGATGTTCTCTCCATGGAGGATCTCGAACCCGGCATGAAACTCAAGGGCACGGTCCGCAATATAGTGGACTTTGGCGCGTTCGTTGACATCGGTGTCCACCAGGACGGACTGGTCCATATTTCCAGGATGAGCAGCCGTTTTATCAAACACCCTCTGGAGGTGGTCAGTGTCGGAGACGTAGTGGAGGTGACAGTTCTGGCAGTCGATCAGAAAAAGAAGAGGATCTCTCTGTCCATGGTGTAATTAAAGCAGCAAAAAAATTCCCTTCGCGACGACACCTGCCTATAGTCGTCTCGAAGGGGTTAAAGGGGAGTATGAAAATGAAAACCCCGCTTGTGCAGGAGCTTTCTGCCGATCTATACAAGAAGCATCTTGAAGGAGGGATTATCGGCTTCTTGTTTTGATCTGAATAAATCATAAATGGAAATTGTGAAGAGAATGTGTTTGGGAAGTAGAATAAATGTGATGTCTGTTTTTGATTTTTGTCCGTCACTTCATAGCTCCGGAGCTTTTCTCATCACGGGACGTGTCCGTCATGCCAAAGCCCTGAGCTCATGCCAAAGCCCCGGAACTTTTCCTGTCACAGGCGCCCTGCCTTACACCATAATCCCATGACAGGGATGTGAAGGAGATGTGGCGGTGGCTGTTCATTGACGTATCTTTTTTATTAAGACATAATAAGTTGTCGGGAACAAACGACTCTTATGCAGCGGGGAAAGCAGCTGCGGATGCCGGGAGGTGAAATATGGTCAGCAACAAAAGCAGACTGTTGAGATTATATCGTTATCTGTATATGTACACGGATGACAAGCACTACACGACAAAAGCGGAGATCATGGAAACCCTCAAGGACGACGAGACGGTTTACAGCAGGCAGACAGTGAGAAATGATATTGATACGCTTGCGCAAGAGGGCTATGACATCGAGACAGTTGTGAGTTCCGGCAACTACTATTACTTCAGAGACCGTGAATTTACTCTGGATGAGCTCCGCATGATCGGAGATGCTGTTGCCTCTTCCCGCTTTATCGGCAAAAAGCAGAAATCTGTGATCCTGGGAAAGCTCAAACAATTCTGCAGCAAGTATCAGGCGCAGACAGTGGAGCGTCATCTGGTCTGCGTGGCGCCTCAGGAGAGCGGGGACGCCCTGATCTGCGATATGGTCAATACCATAAATGACGCGATTAATCAGGAGAGGAAAATCAGCTTTCAGCTCAGCGAGCCAGGTGAGGGAAAACGCAGGAAGCTTGTGGGCGAAGGTGAAAACTTCATCTGTACACCTTTTGACCTTGCCTGGGATGGCCGGGATTATCACCTGGTCTGCTGGTCGGACAAAGAGGGAAAACCCATGCTCTACCCGGTGAAAAGAATTGTAAAGCCGGTTATTCTCGGGGAGAGAGCAGTTGAGAGACCCGAGGGATTCAGATCTGAGCGCTTTGCGATGGAAATGCTGTCCACGACGTCGACACGGTGTGAACAGTGACGGGTGAAGTCTGCAGAAAGGAGAAAACCGCCGCGCGGCGGTGTCAATGGGAACATGAATTTAACTGTTTTGCTGATAGCAGCGTATCTGCCGGTTCTTCCCGTATTATTTATAATTCTTCGTTCCGGATCTTTCGGCAGGGGATCGGCGGGAACATTTCTGAAATTGTTCTTCCTGGGGGTTGCGGCGGCAGTTCCTTCTTTTCTCATGGAAGCCGGCGCAATGATCGCCCTGACGGTCCTGCTGCGTGTTTTCCTCTCTGGTGCACAGGAGCAGAGCTTCCACATGATTTCCTCCATCCTGCGATATGTTCTGGCAGCCGCAGTCATAGAAGAAGCCTGGAAACATTTTGTTCTCAGAAAATCTACGTGGACACAGATGACCATGGATACTGTCGCGGACGGAATAGCTGCCTCCGCGGCGGTCGGAGCGGGGTTTTCCGCAGTGATGTACATCGCGTGGCAGGCTTCTTACAAGGTGATTCCGGCTGATATGGAAGTCCTTCGTTCGGGCATGCCGGATTTCCTGGCGGCGGGGGCGGTCGTCTCTTTTGTATATGCACTGCTGTTTATTTTTGCACATTTCGGCTTTTCGGGATTCATGGGTGCCCTCTACGGCCTTGCAAAGGGATCCGATCAGAAAAATCATTCCGGCAGGGCGGGCTTCATGCTGAGCCTGAGTTATCTGCTGCCTGTGCTGGTCCATGGAGCCTGTGCAGGAATGGTCGGATATGGAATCGCCTCACAAAAACCTGTGTGGTATATCCTGGGATTCGCCGCGGAAGGCGTGCTGGCCCTGATCATGGCGATCGTATTGGGAAGCGCGCGTGACGCTGTACTGGCAGCCAGAGCAGCAGATGCCGCATATTCCGCGGCCAGGGCGGAAATGCCCCAGGCAAGTGCGGAGAGTGCGGAATTTTCCGAAGATGTGGGGGATATAGATCTTTCCGGGCAGGATGAAGCCGGAACCGGGCAGTATCTGGAGGTGAAGGAGGATAGTGCAGGATCCTCAGAGGACACGCAGGCAACATCTGTGGTGACTGCAGATGAACCTTCAGCAGAGCAAACGGATCAGTCTAAAGTGGAGGAGACTTATTCCTGGAACGATAGTGGTGACGTTTAAAACGAACTGCTTTTCCGGGCAGGGACCATGTCTGTCAAAAAAGTGCAGGTATCATGTCTGTCAAAAAAAGTGCAGGTATCAGTGAGCGGAAAGCTCTGATACCTGCATTTTTTACGACATAGCCTGTGAAATGTATTTTCTGCCTTTGCGGCAGACACGGGCGGGCTGGGGAGGGAGAGGGCGGCGTGGCCGCCACTGCCCTGTTAACATGGAATCTGCCATGTGCTGTCCCGTCCTGAGGCGGATACAGACTGATGGGGCCGGCTCGTATAATGAAGAACTATAGCCGGACTCAGAGTCCTGCGATGCGGTTCAGGACAGACTCATCCACGTGGAATGGACACTGGGCCAGCTTGGCAGGGCTCGCGAGAGTGTTCTGAACGGATTGCATGAGGACATCTGCGGGGACATCGTCTCTGCCGCAGGTCGCTGTGAAATAGGATTCCAGAGAGTCCACATCAGTGAACCCGGCTCCTTTGAGAAGATAGGAGGCCGCTTCGGGATCTGCTTCTCTCAGATATCCGGCAAGGAAATAGCCGCAGGCTTTTCCGTGAGGCATTCCTGTCTCGTAGGTCAGCGGATAACTGAGACCGTGGGGCAGGGTGGTTCCTGTGTGCGCGATTGCCATACCTGCGTACATGGAGGCATTGAGCATGTCATTGCAGTTGTCAAGGGTCAGGGGAGCGCCTGAAAGAATAGCTTCCCTGGAACGGCTCCATGCCTTGAGGCCTGCGTCCACGCACATGCGGCTGAAGTCAGTTGACTTCGTGTTCAGATAACTCTCATACATATGAGAGAGGGCATCGATCGAGGTATCCGTGATGACCCTGCGGGGTGCGTTCATGAGATATTTTCCGTCCAGAAGAGAGAGAACAGGAAAAATCTTGTGAGGAATGGATCCTTTTGCCCTGAGAGAGTGCCGGGTCAGCACAGAGACAGCGGTCACTTCCGAACCGGTGCCGCACGTGGTCGGGATACAGACAACAGGCAGTGCGTCGGTGACAGCATTTTTGTCATAGAGGTAGTCGGCTCCGGCATCCTTGCAGCGGATCATCAGGGCAATGGCCTTGGCTGCATCCATGGGAGAGCCGCCTCCGATGCCGATTACGAAATCCACACCTTCCGCAAGGCCCCGGTCGCGCCCTTTCATGACGGTCTCGACGGAGGGGTTTTCTTCGATTTCATTAAAGAAAGCCCATTCAACACCGTATTCGGAGAGAGCGGTCTCGACATCTGCCGCGGAACCGTTTTTGAAGGCACTGCTCCTGCCCGTCACGATCAGAGCTTTTTTCCCGATGGATGCAAGCTCTTTGGCGTGTGCGCGGACACAGTTGTTCTCACTGTATACTTTTGTGGGCATGTAAAAAAACATAAACTGAACCTCCCTTTTTAATTCTGTAAAAAGCCCCGGGACATGATCTCAGATTCTGTCTTGCTCTCAAAGTATCCACAAGAGGCCAGATATTCCCGAAGCGGAAAACTAATCCGGTCATCTCTATTGTATCAGAATCGTGACAAAAGGCACACAATAAATCTGCTTTGATGCGCATGGACGCTGCCGGTTTTCCCCACAGAGTCAGATCCGGGTTCGCTTTTGCCGTGCAGGATCCGGCTTCGTTTTTGCCGTGTGTCATATGCAGGGCGCAGCCGCTTTTGCCGTGTGTCATATGCAGGGCGCAGTCGCTTTTGCCGTGTTGAGATTATCCGGATATCATGTTACACTTAATTGCCCTGAATCGTGCTGACCGAATCTGCCATTCTGTTCCGGAAGGGATGTGAAACTGCTTTTCAGACCGGAATGAACTTCGAGAGTTTGAGAGTGGTTTTCAACGCCAAAAACTGAGCAGTACGGTGGAATAAACATCGCGGGGGAGCACTGCTTCGCTTTGAGGAATGGGTTTTTGCGGTTACGGTTCAGCTCCCTCGAGAAGGCGTGGACAGGAGGGCTGACGGAAAAGTACAGGACGGATACAGGCTGAAAGAAGGTTTTCGGGGCGGCCGCAGAAGCAGCGAAGAAGCTTAAAAGACTGGAGAAAAAGATGACTGGCAGAGACAATAACAGAATCACGAACGGACTCAGCCTTGAGGAACAGAAAAGGGCGGCGAAATTTTTGTGTGAGGAAGTCGGCTTTTCCAAGGACGTCGGAATGGAAATTCTGGAGGTGGACAGCGGATATTGTAAGGGAAGAGTTCTTCTGGAAAAGAGGCATATGAATCCCATCAATACTGTGCACGGCGGTGTTTTTTTTGCGCTTGCTGATACGATCTGCGGGATTGCGGCGGCATCCACAGGGCATGGGGGACCGACAGTGCAGGGGGATATGGATTACCTGAGAGCTGTCCGGGGAAAAGAAATCGTCTGCACGGCGAATGTGATCAAGACCGGGAAAACCCTGACCTGGGTTGAAGGTACGATTTCAGACGATACCGGCAGGGAGGTGGCAAAAACCAAATTTATCTATTACAGACTCAAAGAATCCAGACATTTCGGATTTGAAAGTATTGAAGAGTAAAAAGCGGTTACTATACCTGACCTGTACGAAATGCGGGATAACAGGCGCTTTTTACGTGTATTTCAAGGCTGCCCCCGGGGTGTACGGCGAAGAATAAAACGGGGAGTTTAGCAGCAGCTGATCTGTCTCTGCCATCGGGAGGGCGGGGATAAACAAATACCCAGCCGATGTGCCGTTTTTCTTTATGGATGTATGTGCCGGTGGGGCAGTCAATAGTTTTCCCGGAAGGTATGATTGATAGCTGATCCTCTTCAAAGTAAGAAATAAAAGATGCATATTATTCATGTGTGACGGGGAAAAATGTATAGAAAGTGAATGCAGCGAAAAATGTACGTAATTAAATACAATTTATTTTCCGCAAAATACTTGTTGTAATTACGAACGTTTTTTAAAATCCCCATGTATGCATGAATTGTATGGCTATACTCGGTTCTTTTAAGCAAAACCGGAGGAAGATATAAACGGATGATGTTCCACAGTACAGAATAATCTGTCTGTGCGGCAGGTGGGATGTGCAAAACAGCAGATGCAGATCCTCGCGGATTCCGAAAATATCTGTAATCTTTCGCCCTGATGAAGAGATTCCGGTCAGACCAGGTGCCAGTCATATGGACGGTAATACATGAGGAGGACATAGGATGACTGCCGGGAACGCTAATGACAGGCTGGAGGGTGCTTTTTTGCAGCTTATTGAAGAAAAGCCCTATGCCAAGATCACAGTAAATCATATTGTTGAAAGAGCGGGAGTTCACAGAAATACTTTTTACTATCATTATCAGAGTATTCCTGCCATGCTCGGTGAAATATGCCGTAAGATGGTTGCCCGCATGTTTGCAATTTATAAGGATGCTCAGTCACCCGCGGACTGTATCCTTCCGCTTGTGCGCTATTCAAAGGAGCACAGAGAGGCGATTATTCATATCTATGAATCAGAGGTGAGACCGGTTCTGATGGATTATGTGCACCAGATCGGCAGATTCTCGATTGAGAGTTATATCGATAAAGTCACGGAAATGACCGGGATACCGCGCCGGGACAAAGAACTTTTGATCCGGTTTTATACGGCCGGGCTTGTGGGAGTCTGGACAGAATGGGTCGAAGCCGGAATGGAGACTGATTCTTCAGATGACTTTATCCGCATCGGAAATGTGCTGACTAAGATGACACTGGAAGCCTATCGCAAGCAGGACTGATCAGGATCTGCCGCTGTTAAAACGGGAAATACCCGAGATATCCTGAACAATAAGGACGCCGCAGGGGAATGCCTGCGGCGTTTTGCACGCAGCAGTTCAGGCGGGGAATGCCCTTTCGGCGTTTTGCACGCAGCAGTTCAGGCGGGGAATGCCCATCCGGCGTTTTGCACGCAGCAGTTCAGGCGGGGAATGCCCCTTCCTGCGTTTTGTGCGGCTCCGGTCAGGACTGTGCAGGAGCAGAAATTCCGGCAAAGGAGAACAGCCTTCGGAGCAGAATATGCTTCCGGGCAGAACAAAACCGACATTAATCAGGAGCAGCATCCAGGAAATCAGTCAAAAATACCCGGCAGGGACAACAGTGGAGAGATAATGAAAAGACGGAATATAAAAAGGGTAGTGTTGACGGTATTTTTTATGGGAGTCATGTTTTTATATGGATGCTCCGCCGGGAACACTCCGGAAAAAAACGGGGTTCAGGCTCCGGTGCCCGGTCACGCTTCCAAAACTGAACAGTCTGTGGAAAACAAAGCAGGGGAAGACTCAGCGGACAAAAACGGAAAAGGAACGACAGGACTGCAGTTTGGAGAAGGATCGGAAAATGCCGCAAAAGATTCCGGCGGAGGCCTTTTGACCGATCAGGTGGACTGGCCTGAGGAAGACCGGAAGGAAATGGGTTTCAGAGGAGAAAAAGGGTCCGGGGACTCTGAAAAAAAAGAAGACACCGCGGCAGGCGGTGAAAAAGAAGAAGGAAAGAAGAAAAAGACCGCGGCGGACGGTGAAAAAGAAGAAGGAAAGAAGAAAAAGACCGCGGCGGGCGGCGAAAAGGAAGAGGGAAAGAAGAAAAAGACCGGTGACGTTGAAGAGAAGGCACAGGACCGCCAGATCCGCCTGGGTTTTGCAGGGGATCTGAATCTGTCCGAGGGCTGGGAGACCACTGTTTTCATGGACCGGCAGGAAAACGGGATCAGGGATTGTTTTTCCCCGGCACTTTTGAAGGAGATGCGGGATTTCGACCTGTTCATGTTGAATAACGAATATACCTACAGCCGCCGCGGGAAACCTCAGGAAAAGACCTATACATTCCGGGCGGATCCGAAACGGGTGAAAAACCTGAAAACGCTGGGTGTGGACATTGTCCTTGCCGCCAATAATCATATAAAAGATTATGGGGAGGAGTCCCTGGTCGATACGCTGGATACACTGGATAAGGCAGGAATCAGGCGGGTCGGAGCCGGCAGAAATCTGGAGGAGGCTTCGTCCCCTGTCATTTATGAGATCAACGGACACAGGATCGCCTATGTGGCGGCATCCTGCGCAGAGGAGCACGAGGATGTGATCTGGACCAGTCCTGCCACGGATGATTCACCCGGGATTCTGGGCTGCTATGACCCCGAAGCCTTTTATGAAGCGGTGAGGAAAGCGGATCAGCAGGCGGATTTTGTGATCGCCAGTGTCCACTGGGGCTATGAATACCTGGAGTATTATACAGAGGAGCAGGAGGCCATGGCACGTGAACTTGTGGCTTCGGGTGCAGATGCTGTCATAGGGACCCACCCTCACATTCTTCAGGGGATCAGTATTATCGACGGGGTGCCGGTATTTTACAGCCTGGGGAATTTCTGGTTTAACGGCGAAGACCTGATGACCGGTATGGCAGAGCTGACACTCAGACTCCCTGCTGATCCCCATGAGAAACCGGAGCTGACAGGTCTGAGATTTATTCCCTGTACCCAGAGGGATCTTTTTACATCCGGCCCTGAAGAGGGGCAGGAGAAGGAACTGATCCTCCAGCATATGAGAGATATATCTTTTGGGACGGAAATCGATTCGGACGGAAAGATCCGGATTCCGTAAATACAGGCGCTGCAAAGCAGTAATAAAAGGCAGCCGCATAGCCGGATCCGGCTATGCGGCTGCACTTGTTATGACACGGCCTGTGTAATGTATTTTCCGCCTTGCGGCGGACGCGGGCCTCACCGCGTTTTACATTATTTGTGGTAGAATTTCTTTCTCTCGTAGCGGGCTTCACAGGTCTGGTTGACGCCCAGTTTTTTGAACACACCCTCATCGATCTGGGAGAGAATGACGGAAGAGTGGGCGTCGAGTCCTGCCAGGAGCGGGAGGGCGTCGAGTGCCTTTTTGGCGTTTTCGTCTTCAACAGCGGCGATAGCCAGGATGATCAAAATTTCGTTGAGATGGAGCAGGGGACTGCGTTCACCCAGGTGGTCGACCATCAGGTTCTGGCTTGCCTCGATCATAACCGGAGAGAGAAGTTTGACTTGTTCCGGAATCTTCCCCAGATATTTGAGGGCATTGAGGAGCAGAGCGCTGGAAGCGCCCAGCAGTGCCGTCGTCCGGCCGGTGAGAATCGTGCCGTCCGGCATCTGCATGGCAGCCGCGGGTCCGCCGGTCTCCTCCTGGCGGATATTGGCAGCCATGATGACAGGCCGGTCGCTCACAGAGATATTGGCTTTTTTCATCAGAAGCTCGATTTTGAAAGCCGGTTCTTTGGAGGAATTGCCCTTCCTGTATTCGCAGAGAGCCTGGCAGTAGCGGCGGATGATCTCCTGATTGGCGGCATGGCGGCAGGCTTCATCGTTGCTGATACAGAATCCCACCATATTGACCCCCATGTCGGTGGGGGATTTGTAAGGGGAGGAACCCTGTATTTTTTCAAATATGGCGTTGAGAACCGGAAAGACCTCTACGTCCCGGTTGTAATTGACCGCTCTCTCCTCATAGGCATCGAAGTGGAAGGGGTCGATCATATTGATGTCATCGAGGTCGGCAGTCGCGGCTTCGTAAGCCAGGTTGACAGGGTGGCTCAGAGGAAGATTCCAGACAGGAAATGTCTCGAACTTGGCGTACCCGGCTTTGATCCCGCGTTTGTTCTCATGATAGAGCTGGGAGAGACAGGTCGCCATTTTGCCGCTGCCGGGGCCGGGGGCGGTGACGACGACAAGGGGACGGGAAGTTTCGATGTAGTCGTTGTGCCCGAAACCTTCTTCGCTGACGATCAGCGGAATGTTGGAGGGATAGCCCTGGATGGAATAATGCCTGTAAGTGCGCAGGCCGAGGGATTTGAGCTTTTTCTCGTAGGCGATCGCGGAAGGCTGGCTTGAGAACCGTGTCAGGACAACGCTGCCGACCAGCAGTCCGTTGGAGGTGAAGGCATCGACGAGGCGGAGCAGATCCATGTCATAGGTGATCCCGAGATCGCCCCGCACCTTGTTCTTCTCGATATCCGCGGCATTAATGACGAGCACGATTTCGACCTGGTCGCGAAGTTCCTTCAGCATGGTGATTTTTGAGTCGGGAGCAAATCCGGGAAGTACCCGGGAGGCATGATAGTCGTCAAAAAGCTTGCCGCCAAACTCAAGATAGAGCTTGCCTCCGAACTGGGCGATTCTGTCCTTGATGTGGCTGGATTGAGTCTTCAGATATTTTTCATTATCAAAACCGATCTGCATAGTACCCTCCTCTTAAGCTTTCTGTTAAAAATAAAAACAGTAATCATTATAATTCCAGATGACCTGTCGGGGCAAGAGAAAAAACCGAAGAATGCAGCGACAATTTCCGAATTATTTCAATATGGGTTTTTGAGTTGAAACTCACGCAAAAAGGCCTGGAATTTAATGCCGGTCTGAAAAGCAGCTCTGAATTTCAGCGCGGAAATTCTGCTGCTGTGCACCGGACTCCCGATAAGGATTTTTACCCGCAGCCGTGTCTGTATTTTTTTTTGTGCTTTTGTTATTTTTATGTGTATTTTGTTGCAAGTTTAACATAGATATGTTAGTTTTCAATGGAGCATTATTCGAAGGAAAAGAAAATGCATCAAGACAATATCTGTCAAACATGTCGGCTGCGGAAGTGCCCATATGCGACTTTTCAGGCAGACTGAGGTTCCGGACCTGTCACGGCAGCGGTTCTGTCATCGGTCACGCTCGATTAAAAGCGTGTCCGGAGACGGTGAGGCCGCACTGTATACGAATAATCCGGATAGCTGCCGTCCAATTAAGGAGAGCGTAAAAGAAAAGCGTGTAATGGGATGATCAAGTGATCGCCGCGGGATGACGGGATGTTTGCGGAAGGCTCTGTGGTACTCTGCTCACAGCCGAAAATTCTGATGGGGGCGTTCGCCCCGTTTTTCCCGATGCTCAAAACAATTACATATTTTTTGTTTATCTTCGTGGAGTTTTTATGCGAAGCATGATCTGCTGCCCGGATCAATCTGTTTTGGCAGTCTGACCGGTTCTCCATCTTTTTTTGTGTGCGTGCATTTTGCCTGCAGGCGGAGGAAGCATGTCTTCAGTCCTGCCCCCGCAGATGCCGCTCAGAGCGCGCCCTCAATAACTGGTGCGGGTGCGCTGCAAGCGGGATGCACTGCAAGCGAGATACGCTGCGGGTGCGCTGCAAGCGGGATGCGCTGCAAGCGGGATGCACTGCAAGCGAGATACGCTGCGCGTGCGCTGCAAGCGGGATGCACTGCAAGCGGGATGCGCTGCAATCGGCATGCGCCGCAAATGCTGTCTCCGCGAAGAACACTTGGGTATGCCGGAAAGAGGTCTTTTTTGTCCGGCAGGCCGCCAATGAAAGGGAGAAAAACATGAAAAAGAGATTGCTGGCATTGATTCTGGGAACGGTGATGACCGCTTCACTGATCGCGGGCTGCGGCGGCGGTTCCGCAGGCAAGGATTCCGCAGGCAAGGATTCCGCGGCCTCTGCGGACACAGCTGCAGAGACGGAGCAGACTGAAGAAGAGGAATCCGGGCCCGTCGTCGAGGCTGAGGACTCCGCAGACGCCCCTAAGGATGAGAGAACGCTGGTCGTCCATCTCAGCAAGCCCGACAGCGGCTTCCCCGCAGTTGTCACAAGCCCGATCGTTCCCGCTGACGCGGAGGATCTGGCTTCGGAGCCGATCGGAACCGGTCCCTTTGTGATGAGCGAGTTTGTTGAGCAGGATTATACCCTGCTGACACGCAACGAGGATTACTGGGGAGAGCCGGCGAATCTGGACAGCGTCACACTCAAGTACTTTGAGAATACATCTTCCCTCGCGACCAACTATCTGTCTGGCGCGATCGACGGTTTCAATTCCAATGCGGGCGGCTGGAAGGAACTGGAAGGCACGGATTATGTCCGGAACTTACGCCACTCCAATGCGGTCCAGCTTCTGGCCCTCAACAATGAGTTTGAGCCCTTCAAGGATGTGCGCGTCCGCCAGGCTGTTGCCTATGCGGTTGACTCGGAGGAAATCATTGACAAGGTCAGCTACGGACTGGGTACCAAGGCAGGCACACCGGTCATTCCCGGACTGGAAAAATATTTCAACGATGAACTGACAGATGTCTATGATGTAAATATTGAAAAGGCAAAGGAACTGCTCAAAGAGGCGGGACAGGAGAACCTGACCTTCAAGATCCGCGTTCCTTCCAACTATCAGGTGCATGTGGACACAGGCCAGGTTATTGCCAACCAGCTGGCAAAAGCGGGCATCAAGGTGGAAATCGAGTCTGTCGACTGGAATACATGGCTGAACCGCGTATATAAGGAGAGCGAATTTGAGGCGACCATCGTCGCGGTTGACGGTCCCATCGCCTACCCGACTTCTTTCCTGAACAGATATGTGTCCACTGCTTCCGACAACTTTGTAAACTTCCATTCCGACGCTTTTGATGAGACTTACGGCAAGGCCCTCCTCGAGACAGATGATGCCGAGCAGGTCAAACTCTTCAAGGAAGCCCAGAAGATCATCAGCGATGAGTGCGCCAGTGTATATATTCAGGATATCGATTCCGTCGTGATCAACAGCCCCGCCTTTGCCGGATTCAAGGCATATCCCCTGTATGTGGATGATTATTCCGCTCTGTATGCCGTAGGGGATGACGGAAAAATGAAAAAGGGCGGAGACTTTATCAAGGGCGTTTCCACAGAGGCTCCCGGCTTTGATCCCTTTACCACGCAGACCGCAGACGCGAGAAGCATCTTCTTCAATATTTATGAAGGCCTGATGAGGACAGATACCGACGGCAGCTTCAGCCCTGCCATCGCTGAGAAATGCGAGGTTTCCGATGATCTTCAGACCTATACTTTCACACTGCGTGAGGGCATCAAATTCCACAACGGAAATGAACTCACTATGGACGATGTGGTCTATTCTCTGGAGAAATCGATCGTCTCCGGAATCAACGGATTCAACGAAATCGACCAGTTCTCCGCAGGCGGAAAGAAATATTCTGTCACATATCCGGAAGAATAAGCCTGTCGGCCTCCGGGCGTAACACAACAGCACACAGGCTTTTTCGTAAAAACAAAGCCTGTCGGCCTCCGGGCGTAACAAGACAATACACAGGCTGTGTCAAACAGGATAGAGGCGGCCGCGCCGTCCTCTGCCCTCACGTGGGCTGCCGTCCGCCGTCAGGCGAAAGATATCTTACGGCGGTCCTGCACTAAATCAAAAATCCGGCCGGGAGGCATCCCGCCTGCCCGGCCGGCGATTAATAGACGACCGAAATAGGAGTAGACCATGCGGTATTTCATCAGAAAACTCGGGATCATGGTGCTGACGCTGTTCATCATATCCATAGTTACATTCTGGCTGTTTCATATTGTGCCGGGTGATCCCGCTGCCATGATTCTGGGTACCAGCGCGTCCCAGGAGCAGCTGGAAAACCTGCGTGAGGAACTGGGTCTGAACCGTCCGCTGCAGGAACAGTATGTGGAATGGATCAGCGGATCCCTGCACGGGGATTTTGGGAAATCGATCCAGTACCGCAAACCGGTGGCCAAACTCCTGAAAGGAAAGCTCTCCGTGACACTGACACTGGGGGCCATGGCCATGTCCCTGGTTATTATATTTGGGATATTCCTGGGCGTCTTTACGGCCGGACGAAAACATGTCCTCTCGGAACAGATCCTGAATATCCTCAATATACTGGGGATCTCTTTTCCGGGATTCTTTCTCAGTATTCTGCTGATCTGGATTTTCGGCTTATCACTGCACTGGTTCAATCCGGGTAAATTTGTCTCATTTTCCAGAGATCCCGCCAAATTTTTTAAGTTTATGATCTGGCCGGCGATCGCGATCGCCATTCCCCAGATCTGCATCCTGTCTAAATATATCCGTACCGCCGTCATCGACGAGGCGCGGTCGGATTATGTGCGGACAGCCCGCAGTAAGGGCAGCACAAAGAACCGCATTCTCTATGTGCATGTGCTCAAAAATGCCATTGTCTCCGTGGTCCCCCTGATCGGCATGATCGTCAGCGGAATCTTCTCCGGTTCGATTGTGGTTGAGCAGGTTTTCGGAATCCCGGGGATCGGACGGCTTCTGATCGCTTCTGTCTCAGCCAGAGACTATCCTACGGTACAGACACTGGTTATGTACATCGCGATCCTGATCCTGGTTGTCAACTTTATCGTGGATATCCTGATTCAGATTCTGGATCCCCGTATCCGGATCGCGCGATGAGGAGGAGAGCTTTTTATGGCTAAAGCAGTGAACACCAATGCAGCAGGAATGAAATGGGGGCGCCAGCCCAATGCCGCGGACAAAGCGCGGGCGGAAAGACAGAACCGCAGGATGAAGCATTCGACGATCAGTACCTGGGTGACGGGTGATGCGGAACTCCGGATCGGTTTTGTACTCGTGGGCATTGTCCTCTTTCTGGGAATCCTGAGTATTTTTTATACACCTCATGACGTCTATGAAATGGATACAACGATCCGGTCACAGGCGCCGTCCATGCAGCACTTTTTCGGGACGGACAATTACGGCCGGGACATTTTCAGCCGCGCCATGGTGGGAGCCCGGTTCACACTGCTGGTATCCGGCTCCACGGTCCTTCTGGCGACGGCCGTCAGCATAATCCTCGGACTTGTATGCGGTTATGTCGGCGGTATGCTGGACGAGGTTGTCATGCGCGTAATTGACGCCGTCAACTCCTTTCCCAGTATCCTGATTGCCCTGGTCATGGTCAGTATTCTCAATTACGGCAAGCTCACCATTATTCCCGCTCTGGTGATCATGTTCATTCCCAGCTTTACGCGAATAGTGCGGACGGGCACCCTGCAATACAAAAATGCGGAGTTTGTCCTGAGCAACAAGGTGTTTGGAGACTCGGATTTACGGATACTCTTTGTCCATATACTGCCCAATATCTATCCCCTGCTGCTCTCTTCGATCGTCATCGGACTTTCAAACGCGATTCTGGCGGAGTCCAGTATGAGCTATCTGGGACTGGGCATCCAGCCCCCCATCCCCAGCTGGGGCCGCATGCTCAAGGAGGCACAGGACATTATCTTCTCGACGCCATGGGCGGCCATAGCGCCCGGCATGATGATCGTCCTGACGATCGTCGGCCTCAACTGTATCGGCGAGGGGATCCGCAAGAAATATCTGAGCTGATCAGGGCAGGAAAGATCCTGACAGACACACGGCATTTTTTTGAAGCAGGTAAAGAGGGATTGTTTCCCTGAAACAGAGGGACTGTCTCCCTGAAACAAAGGGAAATCCCGCAAAAAAGGACTGCCGCGGGCAGTCCGCAGAGGTTGGGCAGATGGATGAAATCATTCTGGAAGTGAAACACATGACTGTGACGATCTATGAGAACGGGCAAGCGTATAATGTGGTCAACCGCATCAGCTTCAACGTCGGAAAAGGGGAAATTGTAGGAATCGTCGGAGAGTCGGGCTGCGGCAAGAGTATGACCGCGCTGGCTCTGCAGGACCTTCTCAAAAACCATATCAAGGTGACAGAAGGCAGCATGATGTTCGACGGCAGGGATCTGCTCAAAGTGTCGGCGGCGGAACGCCGTCAGATCAACGGCAATGATATAACCATGATTTTCCAGGAGCCCATGACAAGCCTGAATCCGCTCTACAGGATCGGACCCCAGGTCGGAGAGGTCCTGCTGCTGCATGGACACCATTCCCATGCCGAGATAGAAGAGAAGACGATCGAAGCGCTCAGGATGGCGGGACTTCCTGATCCGGTAAAGACCATGCGCATGTATCCGCATGAACTCTCGGGCGGCATGAGGCAGCGTGTCATGATCGCCATGGGCATCATCGCCCAGCCCAAGCTCCTGATCGCGGACGAACCGACTACGGCCCTGGATGTGACCACACAGGCCCACGTGCTGGAGCTTTTGAAGAGTATCAATGAAAAGACCGGTACCGCGATCCTCCTGATCTCCCATGACCTGGGTGTCATCAACAAGATCTGCAGCCGGGTGCTGGTCATGTACGCCGGCAAGATCGTGGAGCAGGGGCGCACGGAGGACATCCTGAAAAATCCTCAGCATCCCTACACACAGGGCCTGATCGCTTCGATACCGACCAGGAGAATGAAAGGAAACCCGCTGGCCAGCATCCCCGGAAGGGTGCCGCCGGTCACGGAGGAGAAGCCTCCTTGTCCTTTTGCCTCGCGCTGCAGCAAGGCTGATAAGAGATGCTTTACTGAATATCCCTCGAGAAAAAAGATCTCGGAGGAGCATATTCTCTGGTGTCATTACTGACGGGCGGCGGCAGGTGTGCTGACATACCCGGA
>ODAI011584321.1_pt1 | contig 18525 bp, 15 predicted proteins | sample 1539321 | NCBI WGS metagenome assembly ODAI01 (sample SAMN02144231, study PRJEB22623) | gut metagenome | biome: sheep rumen | host: Ovis aries | place: New Zealand
AACTTAGCTACAACAGCGTCAATTGCCTGCTGAGCTGTGATAGAAGGAGTTGTGTTGATAGAGAAGTCAGAAACAACTGAGCTGTTGAGGTAATCTGCTTCGCCTGTCTCCTTGTCAACTACTACTGTGATGTAGGAGTTTACCATTTCAAGTCCCTGATAGAACTGCTTGAATGTGTAAATTCTGTTGTATTCACTCTCAGAAACATCGCTGAGACGGATCTCACGATTTACATTGTCTATACCGAGAAGCTCAGAAGCCTTAGCGATAATATCCTTAGCATCGTTGCTGTTGTCAACGGTCTCGTCTAAGAGAACGCCATTGATCTGAGTAACATTGTTGTTGTCGTCAACTGCTACTGCAAGACCTTCATCATTGATGTCGATGAGATCAGAAAGAGCGTCCTCTGCTGCACTGCTGTTGAGCTCGAGTCCGATAGACTGTGCGTAGTTTTCTGCTTCACTGGGTGTATCAACCGCGCCAGCAGGCATTGCTATAAAGCACTGCTGTGCTGCGATGAGAAGTGAAGAAGTAAGTGAAAGCATTTTTTTAGTATAAGATTTCATTTTAATTCCTCCAGATAATCCGCAAAACAAGTTTTAGAGATCATAAAAAACGTCTAAAAGTCAAATGTTTTGGTAGTTTGAGTGTCGTATGATACTAATATTAGCTAATTGAAGTTGCAACTTTCATTTATTATATTACCTTTTTCGGTCGTTGTCAACCACTTTTTTGTTAATTTTTAATTTTTGGATATAATGTATATTTTATGCACATTACAGTGCTAAAAATGTATATTATCGCAGTTGCCGGAGGCTCATTTTCTGCTATGTTATGCCTGAAACGGCGCCTGCTGACCAAGTGAGAACATCTTTGTTAACTTATGCTAATTGCAATGCTGACAACAGAAAAATCCCCTCTGTCAGTGAAACTGACAGAGGGGACGTAAGCAATCAGGTCGGCTTTTTTATACTGCCTTGAAAATTTCGTAGTTCACGCGGACACCTCCTGTTCCTCAGACCGTTCCTCGATCCACTTCATCAGCTTACACACAATTAAGCCAATATATCGGCAAATCTAAAAAAATAAGGCGCGTAGAATTGGGAAAAAGTCCGTTCTACGCGCTGCATATTTAATGATAGATTAATTATAACATCTCATAATGTAAAAATAAAGTCATTTGTTATATGTTAAGCCAGCAAGCTGATTTTTCGGAGATTTTTACAATTCAGGCTGGGACTATTTGTCAAAGATAAACAAAAGTGGCAGAACAGCTTGCACTGTCTGCCACTTGATACTAAGTTTACTTGATCTCCTGAGCCTCGTAGCTCATTTCGTATGTGTTGTTGAAGGAGAAGCCCTGATATGTGTCAACGATACGCTGCGAAGCTACCTTTGCACCCTCAGCGTCAGCGCCTATGAGTATGGCGAGGAGGGAGTTTCCATATATTGAAACTATATCTCCGCGGCGGAGGCAGGTCTTGACGATGAGAAAAGCCTCCTCAAGAGCGCCCGGTTCAAGCGGCTCGTTGTTGGGACTGGTGAAAGAGAACTTGACGAGACAGGCGGGCTTGTCCATACGGTCAAGCAGACGCTTCACGAATCTGTAAAGGTTGGTGAAATTGGACTCGTGAACAACGAAGGCTCCTTTCTGGTCATCGAGAGCAATTACCTTGGCGAATGTCTCAAATCCTGCGTCAGAGCCTATTCTCTGTGAGGAGAGCATAGCAGTGATGTGCTTGAGAAGGAGTTCATCGGAGGTGGGGAGCACAAAGACATCTGTTACGCCGCTGCTGATGAGATGAGCTCTGTTTTCATCGGAGCCGTCAAACGTCACAACGGCACACGGTATGCCGCGCTTTTTGAAAGTCTTTATTATCTCGGAGACGCTGCCGCCGGAATACTCCTGAGATACGAGCACACACTCGGTATCGGGGGCGACGTCTGGTGAGTCGGTATAGCTGAACGTAATATTTTCCGTAGCCGGAAGAGCGGTTTTAATGCGATCATCATTATTGCTGAGCAGAACTATATTATACATAAATCCACGACCTTTCAAAGCATAGTGTCAAAAAATCCGGAAGCTTTATTTATATTATTATATAACATATTATCATAAAAAGCAATGAACAAATAATGAATTTTTCAGTTTTTTGCAATAAACTTAACGAAAATATTTTTCTGCGAGCGGAAATTTCTTTACAAACCCGTCAAATCTGAGAAACGCAAACTGACTGCTTTTTGCGTTATTCAGTCGATCAGCGGCATTGGCTTAACTGAGATAAGAACAGGAATAAACCTTGTTCGGACTGGTTTTTGTGACATCTTATAAAAACTACATTAAAAATATGTAAAAAACTACTGTTTTTTGATAATTGCTTTACTTTTTTGTTAAATGTGGTATAATATAATAAAGTTGTTATCGGTATTCCCGATAGATATGCTGCAAACAGACGTAATAAGAATTTCACAATTGATATTGCCTTACAGAAAGGAAGTATTGAATATGCGGATAAGAAACAGAAAAGTATCAAAAATGCTCGCAGGCTGTCTGGCTATGATAATGGCACTTGAAAGTGCCGGTGCTTCTTCATCAGCTCTTTGGGCTGGCGCGGAATTTGAGTCGTATTATAGTGATGACATCAAGCCTGTTGAGATAAACGAAACAACTTTCCCTGATGATAATTTCAGAGCTGTTATTTCCGGACCTACCTATGACCGCGACGGAAATGGCATACTCGACGAAGACGAGATAATCCTCGCGAGAAATGTCTGGTGCAACAAAATGGGGATAAAATCTCTTAAAGGTATCGAGTACCTCGTAGAGCTCCGTGGACTTTACTGTATGGACAACGAGATCGAAACTATGGATCTCAGTCACAATAAACTGCTCCAGGGTATATGGTGTTCGGGCAACAAGTTCAAGACGCTCGATTTTACGCCAAATCCTGAGCTGATATGGGTTTACTGCTTCGACTGCGAGCTCACCTCGCTCAACGTTGCAAACAATCCTAAAATGGCATATATCGAATGTAATACCAATCCGCTCACAGAGCTCGATGTATCCAATAATCCCGAGCTGGAGCACCTTATGTGCGGTTCGTGCGAGCTCACAACACTCGACCTCAGCCACAATCCAAATCTCCAGCACCTTGACGCCTTCCGTAATCACTTCAAGACTCTCGATATCTCCAATAACCCTAAAATGAAGCGTCTTGATATTTGGGACAATGCCGGTCTCGGAAGCATAGATATAAGCAATGCTCCCGGCTTGCAGTACTATAACTGCGCCAATAACGATGTCGAGATCGTTGATGTCAGCAATAACCCTGAGCTGAATAAACTGATATGCAGCTATAATAACATCAAAAAGCTTGATCTTTCCCACAACCCAAAGCTGGTCTGCCTGAACTGTGAGGATAATCAGCTCGAGTCGCTTGATCTCTCATACAACCCTAAGATGCGCTATTTGCAGGCTGCTATAAACAACTTCTCGACACTGAATATCGGAAACAATCCTTACCTCGTCCAGACCTACAAGGAAGGCAAATACGAGGAGGAGTGGTTCGGAGTTTCGTGGACGATAGACTACGGCGGAGGTGATTCCACCGGAGGAGATCAGAAATTCCATATATGGGTAAATGACGATGTTACCATAAAAAACGAGCAGACAGTTCCGCTGCCTGAAGATGACGACAAAGAAGAAAACAAGGAATACACTCAGCTTGAGATAAAGAATATGCTCAGACGTGAAGCTGTGGTGCAGGTGCTGTATGAAATGGCAGGAAAACCGAGCGTCAGCGGGCTCAAATCAAGATTTACAGACGTAGAGTCCGGTTCGGAGTATGAGAACGCTTTGCTCTGGGGCGAAAAGAACAGTATATGCGTGGGTTATCCGAATATCTCATCAAAAACTTTTGGTGTCGGCAAGTGGATAACAAGACAGGATCTTGCTATGATGCTGATGAGGTACTCAGAGTATAAGGACTATGAGAGATCTATCGACTTCGGCAGAAGCGATGATTATATTGATTATTTCGACATTGATTATGACCACTGGGAAGCTATCTGCTGGTCGGCAACGTGGAACATAATGGACGGCAAGGGTGAACCCGGTGCGCCAAAGTCCGAGCAGAGGATAGATCCTTATGGCAAGGCAACTCACGCAGAGTTCAAGGAAATGCTGAAAAACCTCTATGAGGTGAACAAGATCTCAGCTCCTCTGCCGGTGATACCATTTGAGTATACTCTCGGCGACGTCAACAAGGACGGATATATCAATTCAGTAGACGCATCGGAAGTTCTTACCTATTATACTAAGGCTGCCTCCAATAAGGACGGCGGCTTCAGCAAGGCTCAGAAGGAAGTTGCTGACGTTGACGGAAACGGCACTATAAATGCCGAAGATGCTATGTCTATCCTTTTGTACTATGCTTACCTTTCAACGACAAAAGAGTCAGCTCCTAAGTCGATTGAAGTATTTGTCAAGGAGCAGTAAGGTATGAGAGCCGTGTTACAATATGCTATCCGGGAGGAATTTGTATCAAAAAGAAAATACTGCTGAACTTACTGAAGGTTTCGGCGATAGTATATGTGTACAAGGTATTGATGCTGACGGTGCTGTTCAGACCGGATCTGGACGTTTACATCATTGCACCCCCTTTTTGGGAAATTTCGGAGCTTGTTCAAGGGAACAGGGAAATGTGTTATGAAATCGCAGAGAATATAATAATGCTTATCCCATTTGGAGTGTTATTGCCGGTATGCTTCAGGAAAGCTGATAAAATGGGGATAATTGCGCTGACAGCATTACTGTTCTCATTCATTATCGAGATAGCTCAGTTGGTAACTGCCCGCGGTTTTTTTGAATTTGACGATATGCTGAACAATACTATCGGAGCGGTCATAGGTGCATTTATAGGCTGTCCGCTCGCAAAATGGCTGTACTCTGATTGTAACAGCCGCAATGAACAATAAACGAAGCGCTGCTTTTAAAAAGCAGCGCTTTTTTGCTGTGATGTCAAAAACATTGAGACTGTGACTATTTTTGAAACGAATTGAAAGAATTATCAATACTATTTTAATATAGAGCAGGTATTTGACGTTCTGGATACCGGCAGAGTTTTCAAGCAGCAAAACATTGTGCTATATAGCCCAAACGGCTTTTGTGTAAACTTACAAAAAGTATTTTAACTATTGACATAGAGACCTAAATATGATATAATATTAATTCGACAATTACGAATAGTACATAACAAATTTAGTTATACCACACGTTATAAAAATTAGTTTCAGAATACGCTTTAGAATAAAATTTAATATGTTTCTGTATTATCCGGATATTAGGGAGGAATATATAATGAAAATTTCGTTTTCACCGCCTGATATTTCAGCTCTTGAGATAAATGAAGTCTGTGACGCATTGAAGTCGGGCTGGATAACAACGGGACCAAAGACTAAGCGTTTTGAAAAGAATATCGCAGAAATGATCGGCGTTAACAAGGCTTGCTGCCTTAATTCTCAGACTGCCTGTGCAGAAATGGCACTGAGATTACTCGGAGTCGGCGAGGGCGACGAGGTCATTACTACTGCTTATACATACACTGCAACAGCATCAGTTGTATGTCATGTTGGTGCAAAGCTCGTTCTTGTAGATACGATGCCGGACAGCTTTGAGATCAATTATGACGAGGTCGAAAAGGCTATTACAGAAAAGACAAAAGTCATCATACCGGTCGATCTTGGCGGCGTACCTTGCGACTATGAAAGACTTTTCCAGATCGTGAACAGCAAAAAGTCTTTATTCAGACCTGCCAACAAGATACAGGAAGCTATCGGACGCATTGTCATAAGTGCTGATGCAGCCCATGCTTTCGGTGCAGAATGGCACAATACACACGTCGGAAATATAGCTGACTTCTCGAGCTTCAGCTTCCACGCTGTTAAAAACCTTACAACTGCCGAGGGCGGTGCTCTAACTTGGAGAGCCATTGACGGCATATCTGATGAGGAGATATATCATCAGCTCCAGCTTTTCAGCCTTCACGGTCAGAGCAAGGACGCTTTCCAGAAAACTCAGCTCGGAGCGTGGGAGTACGATATAATCGGAACATGGTATAAGTGCAATATGACTGATGTTGCTGCGGCTATCGGTCTCAAGCAGCTTGAAAGATACCCGGATATGCTCAAGCGCAGACGACAGATCATTGTGCGTTACGATGAGGCTCTCCGTCCGCTCGGCATCGAGACTCTTCCGCACTATACCGCGGATCACACCTCCTCCGGACATCTTTACCTGACAAGGATACCGAATATTTCCTGCGAGCAGAGAAACGAGATAATCACGCGTATGGCAGAGAAGGAGATCGCTACGAATGTTCACTACAAGCCGCTCCCGCTGCATACTGCATATAAAAAGCTCGGTTTTGATATTGCTGATTTCCCGAATGCCTATGCGCATTTCGAAAACGAGGTAACTCTTCCGCTTCACACCTGTCTTACCAGTGAAATGGAAGAATATATCATTGAAAAATACGTCGGCATAGTAAAGGATTACCTTTGAGACTGCGCCGCTGGGAAGAACTGCCTTCATTTATGAGAACGGATGAGGTAAGACCGTATTGGGAGGCATTGTGGAAAAAACGCCGGCATCTTGCTCTGAAAAGAGGCTTTGATGTCGTAACAGCTTCGATACTGCTTATGATAGCGGCAGTACCGATGATAGTCATCGCAGTGATGATAAAGCTGGACTCAAGAGGCCCAGTGCTCTACCGTCAGGAGAGAGTAACTACCTACGGAAAGCGTTTTCGTATACATAAATTCCGCACAATGGTCCGGAACGCTGACCGTGTAGGAACAGCTGTCACTGTCAGCAATGACAGCAGGATCACGCGCGTAGGCTCTATGCTGCGCGGTCTGAGACTTGATGAGCTGCCGCAGCTCATTGATGTGCTTCAGGGTACTATGAGCTTTGTCGGAACTCGTCCGGAAGCACTGAAATATGTGAAACAGTACCGTCCTGAATTCTTTGCGACACTGCTTCTTCCGGCAGGTATAACAAGTGAGGCTTCGATCAGATACAAGGACGAATACAAGCTGCTGAGCGCTTCCGAGGACGTTGACAAGACCTACATTGAGCAGGTCCTCCCGGGAAAAATGGTCTGGAATTTGAATTCCATCGAACGCTTTTCGTTTTTCCGTGAGCTCCTGACTATGGTAAGAACAGTTCTGGCTGTTTTGGGAAAAGAATATGATTGAGGAGTTTGCCGGATGATTACTATCAGAAATATGTCGGAGCAGGAGAAGGGAAGTATCCGGAAGCTCTCTAAGCTGCATACCCGGGCTTTTCCTGATTTCTTCCTCACACAGCTTGGTGTGAATTTCCTCGATGCTCTGTACAAGGGCTATCTGAGCGATGAGAGATCGGGTATAATAGTTGCCGAGAACAACGGCAGACTCGCCGGATTTATCGCATATTCCTACGACTACCCGAATTTCTATAAGGGACTTATGAAGAAGCATCTGCTGCGCTTTGCGGTCTGCTCAATGGGAGCTGCTCTGAGACACCCTTCATTTATAAAGAGGCTTCTTGGTGCTTTCAAAAAAAGTGACTCGGTAGTCAAGAGCGAAAAATATGTCGAGCTTGCATCTATCTGTGTTGATCCGCGAATGGGAAATCACGGGATAGGTTCAAAGCTGATAGATCACCTCAAGGGTATGGTCGATCTGGATAAATATGCATATATAAACCTTGAGACAGATGCAGTCAATAATGATGCCGTGAACCGGTTCTATGTGAAAAACGGCTTCAAGCTGGCAAGAACTTATTTCTCCGCTGAGGGAAGAAAAATGAACGAATACAGATTCGGAGGATAATATGTCAGTGAAAATGCTATATATTCTGAATGTTGCGGAAAAAGTGAATAATTTCTCATATTCTGCAATGATAGCTGCACAAAATCTCGGTATCGAATTCTCGATAGCCGGAAACTGGAGCTACCCTGATGCTGCTGCAAGAGAAGCTGATGAAAAGAAATACGGTATAAAGATCTATCAGGTCGATTTTATCCGTGCCCCGTATGATCCCCGGAACAAAAAGGCTTACCGTCAGATAAGAGCCATTATTGAGCGTGAAAACTTCGACCTGATACACTGTAATACACCTATCGGCGGTATTATCGGAAGAGCTGCCGCTGAAAAATGCGGTGTGGACAAGGTCATCTATCAGGCGCACGGCTTCCATTTTTACAAGGGCGCGCCGTTTATCAACCGTACTCTTTTCTACAATATCGAAAAGTATTTTGCAAGGTATACCGATGTCCTCGTTACTATAAACAGAGAGGATCTCAGCTCTGCAAAGGCTTTCAGATTAAGAAACGGCGGTAAGCTCCGATACGTTCACGGAGTCGGCATCGACCTTTCAGAATACTGCGGCGTATCTGAGTTCAGGGACGATAAGCGCAGAGAGCTCGGACTGAAAAATGACGATATTGCTCTTATATCTGTCGGAGAGCTCAACAAAAACAAAAACAATATTGCAATAGTAAAGGCTATGGCAATGCTGAAGAACAAGCATCTGCACTACTATCTCTGCGGAGTAGGTCAGGAGCTGGAAACGATTAGCCGTTTTGCTTACGAGCACGGTCTTGGGGATAATATACATTTCCTCGGTTACCGAAACGACGTAAAGGAGCTTATGGCAGCCTGTGACATCTTTGTTATGCCTTCGTTCAGGGAAGGGCTTTCACGTTCGCTTATGGAGGCTATGGCCTGCGGCTTACCCTGTGTTGCTTCGGCTATAAGAGGAAACACTGACCTCGTCAGAAAGGGCGGCGGTTTCCTTTGCCCACCGAATTCACCGAAGAGGTTTGCCGGTGCTATAAATAAGTGTCTGAGATCAGACAGAAAAGCTATGGGCGAAGCAAATATGCAGTCCGTGAAAAGCTTTGATCTCGGCATAGTAATTGCAGAATGGGAACAGATATATAAAGATATATTATCATAAGGAATTATTGTTATGACCAGATCGGATAATAAAGCAACATTTACCGTATCGTCGGTATGCTTCCTGATATATTTTCTGTTAAAGCCGTTTTATCTTTTTGCGAGCGGTACTTTGCAGCCGGGAGACTTCTTCCTGCTGCTGTCCTTTGCATTTCTGGTATATGAGCGGAAAGACGGCATCAGAAACGATGATTACATATTCGGAGCTTTCCTTGTCTGTGTAATTATCATCAATCTGATCTACTTCTACATATATCACGCCGGCGAATTCCTGAAATCCTGCCTGTATTATGTTTTCAATTACATCGTGATACTGTGCTTCCGGGAATTTATGTATGATAAAAAATGGCTCAGGGCTCTCGGATTAGTCTGCAAAGCGAATATCCTGATACAGCTTGCGGTATTTGTGCTCCACAGGGGAAACTACTGGGAGGGCACGTTCAGATATATGGGTACCTACACGGATCCGAACCAGATGGGCTTTGCTGTCGTCTCGACCTTGGCAATTCTCTTCCTGCTGAATGACCGGTGGAAGTATCTGTTCGTACTGATAGCAGCGGTGCTCATCGTTCAGACCTCTTCGAGCGGTATGCTCATCGCACTTTGCATAATGGTAACGTTTGACTCTATGATAATGCTGAAAAAGGCTATGCAGAACGGCGGTATCAGCTACTCGGTACTGTTCCTTGCCATATTCGGTATGGGGGCGGTTATGATGCTCATAATCCTCGATGCTATCCATATCGACTGGGATCACTTCCGCCTCTCGAATAAACTGAGCGGCAACAATTCCGTGCTCCAGAGCTTTATCAATGACAGAGCGCTGAATATCGCTCAGGAGCATCCTGAATTCTTCCTGTTCGGCTACGGTGAGGGCTTCTCGTTCCCCAGATTTGGACACAGTGAGGAAATGCATTCAACGTGGATCTCAATATGCTTCTATTACGGTATCCTGCCTTTCTGCATACTGCTCGCGTGGATATATTCAAATGTCAGAAACGCAAAGCCCAAAGCTGTCCCGGTCTACTGTGCGATATTCCTTGAGGCTTTCACGCTTGTAAACCACCGTCAGGCTTCATTCTGGATGATAATCCTGCTTGCAAATGTCTGCTTCCGTGAAAGCGAAAGCAGTGCTGACGAAAATAAAGAAGAAATAGAAATTGAGGGATAATAGTGGATAATTGTTTAGTCACGGTGTTCTGTCTCGCATACAATCACGAGAAATACATCAGAACAGCTTTTGAAAACCTGATCCGCCAGAAGACTTCGTTCAAGTTCAGGATACTTGTACACGATGACGCTTCAACAGACAGTACACCGGATATCATAAGAGAATATAAAGAGAAGTATCCGGACCTTTTTGAAGTGATCCTTCAGGAGGAAAACAAGTATCAGCAGGGGATAGACGTTGAGGACGAATATGTCCTGCCTGCTATCAATACTAAGTATGTTGCCTGCTGTGAATGTGACGATTACTGGACTGATCCTCACAAGCTCCAGCTTCAGGTGGACTATATGGAAAAGCACCCGGAGTGCAGTCTGTGTGTGCATAATACAGAGAGGATACTTGAAAACGGCAAGCCTACAAAGACATTTTTCAATATCTCACAGAAACCGAGAAATTATACTATGAAGGACATCATAACCTCCGAGCCTTCTGCGTATTTCCATTTCAGCTCGATGATGTGGAGAAACGATACGCTCAGAAAGAAAAATCCTGCTTTTGAAATGGACGGCATCGGTGATTACCCTATGGCACTCTATTTTGCCTCTATCGGGTATATCCACTACATACCGAGAGTTATGTCAAGGTACAGACTCAATGCAGTTGGTTCGTGGTCGAATGTGATGAACTCCGATGTCAATAAGAAGATCGGACAGCACAGGAATATGATAGCCGGTTTCAGGTCGATAGATGAGTATACGAAGCACAGGTATTCAAAGTATATCAGGAAGGCTATTGACCGCGAAGAGGCTAAGATCAAGTTTATGGAAAAGGATTATGCGGCTCTGTTAAGGTCACCGTCCCGTGCAGCTGCATTGCTGAAAACGCTGACTCATAAATCTGTCAGAACTGTTTCTGCAAAGGTTCAGGCGGTGCGCAGCAGATGAAGAGAGAAACAGTAGTCAAAAACCTGTTCTGGAGACTCGGTGAGCGTTTCGGTGCAAAGATGGTACAGTTCCTTGTGCAGATGGTGCTTGCGAAGCTGCTTGCGCCGAAGCTCTGGGGCACGATAAGTCTTATACTTATCTTCATCGAGATATTGCAGATATTCATCGAGAGCGGTCTCGGAAATGCCCTCATACAGAAGAAAGATGCGGACGATCTCGATTTTTCGAGCGCATTTTACTTCAACTGTGTGATATGCGGTGCAGCTTATCTGCTGATGTTTTTCAGTGCGCCGCTGATAGCTCACTTTTTCGGAAAGCCCGAGCTCATATCTGTCATAAGGGTAATGAGTCTTGTGCTCATAGTTTCCGGACTGAAAAACGTTCAGCAGGCGTATGTCAGCAGAAATATGCTGTTCAAGCGCTTCTTCTTTGCGACACTGATCGGTACTGTGACAGCTGCCGTTGTCGGAATTGCAATGGCATACAACGGTATGGGACTCTGGGCTATCGTAGCTCAGAACCTCGTCAATGTCACGGTTGATACTATGGTGCTCTGGCTCACAGTAAAGTGGAGACCGAAGAGATGTTTTTCGTTCCAGCGCCTGAAATACCTTTACTCCTACGGCTGGAAGCTCTTTGCATCATCGCTGCTCGAAGTCATCTACCTCAAGCTCAGAGGTCTTATCATCGGTAAGAAATACTCCGAGGAGAGCCTTGCGTACTATACCTACGGCGAGTATTTCCCGCAGTTTATAACAAGTATCCTGAATTCGTCGATAGACAGCGTACTTCTGCCGTCGATGTCGAGCGTACAGGATTCGCGCGAGAACGTCAAGAATATGACGCGCCGCGCTATCAAGATAGGTACATTCATACTTATGCCGTTTATGGTCGGAATTATGGTGTGTGCAGGAGCGGTAGTCAGGATAGTCCTGACAGAGGAATGGCTGCCGATAATACCGTACCTCAGGATACTGTGCATCTCCTACGCTTTTATGCCGATACATACTGCTAACCTCAATGCTATCAAGGCTATCGGCAGGAGCGATACCTACCTCAAGCTCGAGGTGCTGAAAAAGATAGTGGATTTTGCTGCGATCCTCGCAACGATGTTCATATCTGTAAAAGCTATCGTCTACGGAGTTCTGGTATCGTCCGTCATAAGTCAGATCATAAACGCTTGGCCGAATAAAAAGCTGCTCGGCTACAGCTATCTGGAGCAGGTCGCAGATATGATACCTCAGATAGTCGCTTCAGCTATTATGGGTGCAGTGATATTCTCTGTAAACTTCCTCCATATACACTATCTGCTGATGCTGGCTATACAGATACCGTTAGGCATCGCAGTTTATGTTATATGCTCAAAGCTGATGCATATCGACAGCTTTGAATACCTCATTGATACTTTCAAAAGTCTTTTAAACCGAAAGAAGGATAAAAAAATATGAAAAAACTTATGATTCTCGGCGGATCTGCTTTCATAGTACCCGTCATCGAAAAAGCTCACGAGCTTGACTGCTATGTAATCACCTGCGATTTTCTTCCAGATAATATCGCCCATAAGTATTCCGATGAATACTGCAACGTAAGTGTTATCGACAAGGAAGCTGTTCTCGAGGCTGCAAAGAAGCATAATATCGACGGTATAATCTCCTTTGCCTGCGATCCCGGAGTCGTATCGGCTGCCTACACTGCCGAAAAGCTCGGACTTCCTTTTCAGGGACCGTATGAGTCGGTAAAGATACTTCAGGACAAGGGGCTTTTCCGCAAGTTCCTTCAGGACAACGGCTTTAACTGCCCTCACTCAAAGAGATATACTGACAGGAAGGCTCCGTTCAGCGATATTGATTACTTTGACTGGCCGGTTATCGTAAAGCCGGTCGACTCTGCCGGAAGCAAGGGCGTTAAGAGAGTCGATGATCCTGCCGACCTCTCCGCAGCTATCGACTATGCTCTCGGTGAGGGACACAACGGCGCTTTCATCATTGAGGACTTCATAACCTTCAAGGGCTTCCACAATTCCGGTGACTTCTTCACTGTTGACGGAAAGGTCGTATTCGGACCTTTTTCAGATCAGCTGTTTGACAAGAGTGCTGTGAACCCCTATACTCCTTCAATGCTGATCTGGCCGTACTCAATGGCTCCTGAGGACTACAAGGTCCTCCGCGATGAGATACAGAGACTGATGTACGCTCTTGATATGAAGACCGGTATCTATAATATCGAAGCTTGTGTCGGTGAGAACGGCAAGCAGTACATTATGGAGGTATCACCGCGAGGCGGCGGATGCAGGATCGCTGAGATACAGAAGATGGCTTACGGTGTTGACCTTATCGAGAACGAGATAAGAAGCGCTGTCGGTCTGCCGCTTACCGAGATCAAGGAAGGCGAGGCTGACGGTCACTGGGTACAGCTTGACGTTCACTCAACAAACGACCGTGAGGGTATTCTCAAGTCTATCAGCATTGATCCCGAGATCGAGGAAAAGTACATAAAGTACAAGATGATAAACGCTCAGCCCGGAGACGTTGTAAAGCCGTTTACAGGTGCAAATATGACACTGGGAGATATGTTCCTGAGATTTGACACCCGTGAAGAACTCGACAGAACTGTTGCGAATTCCAATGAATGCATCAAGATCGAACTGGAATGATCTGTATCCGATACTAACGAAGATTTTGGAGATAAAGACAATGAATGATAATATTTTGGTCACCAGATCCTCAATGCCGGATTTTGAGGAATACTGCAATGAGATAAAGGAGTTCTGGGACAGCCACTGGATAACAAATATGGGCGATAAGCATATGCAGCTTCAGAGTGCCCTCGAGGAGAGATTTGGCGTTCCTCACGTTACTCTTTACACTAACGGTCATCTCGCGCTCGAAAACATAATCGCCGCTATGAATTTCCCAAAGCACGGTGAGATCATAACCTCTCCGTTCACATTTGCCTCAACTACTCACGCTATCGTCAGAAACGGTATTGAGCCTGTTTTCTGTGACATCAACGACAAGGACTACACCATAAACGCTGATCTTATCGAGAGACTCATCACCGATAATACCTGCGCTATCCTTCCCGTTCACGTTTACGGAAACATCTGCGATGTTGAAAAGATACAGAAGATAGCTGACAAATATGATCTGAAGGTAATATATGATGCCGCCCACGCTTTTGACGTGACATATAAGGGAGTGAGCGCAGCCTGCTTCGGAGATGCTTCTATGTTCAGCTTCCACGCAACAAAGGTTTTCAACACGATCGAGGGCGGAGCTCTCTGTTACAGTGACGACAGCCTTGTCCAGAAGCTCTATGATATGAAGAATTTCGGCATACACGGTCCGGAGGACGTTGCCTACATCGGCGGAAATGCCAAAATGAACGAATTTCAGGCTGCTATGGGTATATGCAACCTCAGACACATTGATGACGAGATCGAAAAGAGACGTAAGGTCACCGAACAGTACAGAAGCCGTCTCGGAAATGTCAAGGGCATAAAGCTCTGCGAGCCTCAGAAGGACGTTAAACCGAATTACGGTTATTTCCCGGTCGTATTCGATGAGAAGAATTTCGGTGCGACAAGAAACGAAGTCTTTATGGCACTTGCAGAGAACGGCATCAATGCAAGAAAGTATTTCTATCCCATATCCAATACATTTGAGTGTTTCCACGGCAAGTATGACGTCAACGAAACACCTGTCGCATTCCACATAAGCAAGCGCGTGCTCACACTTCCGCTGTATGCAGACCTGAGCGCAGAAGTAGTTGACAGGATATGCGATATAATCCTTGGCTTGGCAAAAGCTGATTGATCCTCCCGGAAGCGATAAAAATATGATTGTTCAGAAAGGCTGAAACCATTATGAATGCTGAAAGAAGCGTAATCAACTTTAAAGAGATATTCTCTCTGATCTTCAGAAAATTATGGCTGATAATCCTGTTTGCAGTATGCGGAGGCATAATAGCTTTCTGCGTATCCAAGTTCTTTATCTCACCTAAGTATGAGTCACACATCAACCTGTATGTTCAGAGCGACTCCACTGTTATAAAGAAGGGCGACTCGTCCGGCTCTGAGGAAAACAGGGAAGACGTGAATGACCTCAAGCAGCTTGCAAATACCTATATCGAGGTCCTCAATGACGATCACGTAATGGACGAGCTCAGCAAGGAGCTTGTAAGCATCTTCGGAGACGAAATAAAGGACGCTTTTACTGTCGATGAGGATAATAACATTTCCGCAGGACAGCTCCGCAGCTCTATCATTATTGAAAGTATCCCGGATACTCTTGTTCTCAAGATTCAGGCGATAACCAAAAAGCCTGAGGTATCCGCAGCGATATGCAACTTCTTTGCTGCTAATTCCGATACTTATATAAAGAAGGCTATCAGTGACGGCTGCAAGGTCGAGCATATGACGTGGGCAAAATACAACGACAGCCCTGTATCACCGAGTATGGTCAAGAACACGGCTCTCGGCGTTGTAACTGCTATACTTCTGTCACTGCTCATAATATTCCTTTCAGACTTCTTTGATGATTCAGTCAGAGACATAAATGCTCTCGGAAACAGGCACGACATCAATGTTATCGGTGAGGTCGGACATTTCAGGAAAAAGTCCATAAAGGGCGAGAAGAGCTCCGGATATGTCAGCCTTTTTGATAAGTACGTTCCGTTCACCGTCGTTGAAAACTACAAGGCGGTTCGTTCAAGTATCATATATGCACTCTCTTCCTGTGAGAAGAAGGTCATATCAGTTTCATCAGCAGAGCCGTTTGAGGGCAAATCGGTAACTGCTGCAAATATTGCGATAACTCTTGCTCAGGGCGGAAACAAGGTACTGCTTCTCGATGCGGATTTCAGAAACCCTGCACAGCATAAGATCTTCCGTATGGGCGAAAGAAACGGTCTGACGAATGCTCTTACTGATATTTCGAGGCTCGACAGCTGTATAAAGAAGACCTTTATGGATAAGCTGGATATTCTTGCCGCAGGTCCTTCTGTCGCAAATCCGACTGAGCTCATCGCTTCAGAGAATATGCAGAAGATACTCGAAAAGCTCGAGGAAAAGTATACCTATATTATTATAGACACCCCGGCTGTAAACTACTTCACAGACTCAGTTGAAATAGCGAAAATGGTTTCGGGTATGGTAATGGTTGTAAGGTACAATGAGACTTCATCAGCAGATGTTGACTCAGCTATAAGAAGAATTGAGTTCTTTGAGGCGAACGTTCTTGGCTTCATTCTCAATGATAACAAGAATGACAAGAAGTACAACAAGGTAAAAACAGCGGAAAGAAACGTTCAGCTCGACAACAAGAAAACTGACGCTCAGAAAGCTGCCGGTAAAACCAATAACAGAAAAAATAACTGATCTCAGTCAAAAGCACTATGCAGAGCATAGTGCTTTTTTCTATGGTATTGAAAATAGTTATATGATGTGATATAATTGTAAAAAAGTTATGTGAGGTGCGATATGAGATTTGAGTATTACAACCCGAGTGATGAGAGCAGAAGCTGTGTAGTCAGGACTATGACCAAGCTGACCGGCAAGGAATACAGTAAGGTAAAGACGGAGCTTGCAGAACTTGCGCTGAAGCTCGGCTGCGAGACTTATAATGATGAAAAGGTCTTTGAGCAGTATATGGCTGAGCACGGTTTTCGTAAGCTAAGAGAATATGACGGCGAAACGGTCGGTGAGATCGAACTGAATGACGGGACTTACTGCGTTCACTGCACAAACCGTGAGGGCTTTCATCATCTTATGCCTGTTGTGGATAACATTATCTTCGACCGCAGAGATGACAGCCGCGGACTCTATCTCGTCGCTGTATATAAGAAGGCTTGACCGTCAGGCAGTGGCTTCCGGGCGAACTCTGTTCGCCCTTGTTTCTTATTCAGAAAAGAATTCTGAAATTTTTTTCGCCGGAGCTGTAACACTTGCTTGCAGCTTTACGATTGTTGTTTATGAAAGGCCGACCTTAACAAATACAACGCAAGGAGGAATGAAAATGACAAGCAAGGAACTGGCAGATATGATGAAAAGTTCACCTGCCAAATGCCATAAAGCACTCGTCAGAGAGTATGGCAGATATGTTTATGCTATCGTTTACAATAAACTCAGAGGCTGCGGTACCAATGAAGATATAGAGGAATGTGTGAGTGATGTCTTTGCTGACCTGTTTATGAAGTGTCAGTTTGATATTTCATCTGAAAATGACATCAAGTACCTCATTGCCACTATTGCCAGAAGAAAGGCGATCGACAGCTTCCGGAGATTATCTGTCAAGGCTAATCATATGACCGATGCAGATGAAGAGTCTATGGGTGAGCTTGTCTCGGACTTCAGTGTTGACGAACACGCTGACCGTTCTGAACTCCGCCGTGTGCTCCTTGATAAGATAGACCAGCTCGGTGAGCCTGATTCAACTATCATTATCCAGAAATTCTACTATAACCGTAATTCAAATGAAATAGCCGAAAGCGTTTCGATGACTTCAAATGCGGTCAGGGTGAGATGCAAAAGAGCTATGGACAAGCTGCGCGCGATGCTTGTCGAAGTCGGAATTACTATATGAGGAGGGGAGCAGCTATGAAAGAAAAAGAGTTATTTGATGTCCTTGAAAACGCGGAGGATAATTCAATGGAGAGACTTATCGAAAAGTGTCCTGAAATATCTGATAAGCAGCTTGACAGGATACTTGCAATGAGCGAAAGGAAGTTCAAAATGAAAAATAAAGAAGCACAGAGAAATATCAAGAAGACCGAAAACAATGTCGTTGAAGGCGTAGAGCGTGTAAAACGCCCTGTATGGCTCACACCGCTCAGTACGGCTGCATCGCTGATACTCATTGCGGGTATCGTTATCGGCAGCACAGCTATTATCAAGAAAAGCGGCAAGAAGTCCGGCGATGATGAGATCACCAAGCCTGCCGTGACAGCTGCCACAGAAACTACAACAGCGACCGTTACAGAGACAGTTACGACTGTAACAGTCAGCGGAACAACCGCAGGCGTTACCACATACTATGACGCATATGTTACTGATGCTCTGACTGCTGAGACCAATGCACAGCTCACTCAGTCCGAGGTCACAGAGGAAGAAACAACTGAGTCCGCTTCACAGACCGAAACTTCAGCATCAGAGGTGTCCGCTGATACGGAGCTCGCAAAGAAGTTTGCAGGCAAGTGGACATATCAGGTCGCAGACGGTGACGGTATGAATACAGTTCAGGAAAATCCCAAGGATGTCGGCACGATAGATATAAATGAGGACGGTTCTTATGTAGCTTCCAAGATCTGGGGCACTTTCGCCGGCGGTATTGTCACCAAGGGCGAGGACGGTTTCGTGAACGGCAGAAACGTTCCTACCATTAATTTCAATATCGGCGACAGCGATGATATAGC
>ODAI013522197.1_pt1 | contig 18524 bp, 17 predicted proteins | sample 1539321 | NCBI WGS metagenome assembly ODAI01 (sample SAMN02144231, study PRJEB22623) | gut metagenome | biome: sheep rumen | host: Ovis aries | place: New Zealand
CTCTTCAAGATCGTGGGCGAGGGAGCTATCGCTGCCGGAGTGCGCCGTATCGAGGCCGTGACCGGAGAGGAAGCCGAGAACCTCGTGCTCGGTATGCAGACCCTCCTCAAGACCGCCCGCGGCTTCTTCAACAACGTCCCCGACCTTGCCGGCGCCATCCAGAAGATGATCGACGACAACGCCACCTTCAAGAAACAGGCTGAAGAGTTCGCAAAGGCCAAGGCCGCCGAGCTTGCCCGCCACCTGAGCGAATCCGCCGAGGAAGTGAACGGCATCAAACTCATAACCTTTGCTCCCGCAGCCAGCTTCGACGCCGACCCCGCTATGCTCCGCAATGCGGCCCAGACCCTCCAGAAGCAGCTGAAAAACACGGCCCTCGTGGCGGCGTATGAGACTGCCGGCAAGCCCCAGCTGATGCTTATGTATTCCGACGACCTGGTGGCTGCCGGACGCAACGCGGGCAAGGATATCCGCGAAGGCGCCAAGTTTATCCAGGGCGGCGGCGGCGGCCAGAGCGGCCTCGCAACCGCCGGCGGCAAGGATATTGCAGGACTGAAGGAGGCATTGGAAGCCCTTAAGCAGGCAGCCATCCGCTAATTTCCCGTCCCAGGATGAAGAAACTTGACAAGTTCACCCTCAAAGCGTTTATCGGACCTTTCGTCGCGATACTCTTTGTCGTGGTCTTCATCCTGATGATGCAGTTCCTTTGGCTCTACATCGACGAACTCGTGGGCAAGGGCCTCGGCTTCCTCGTCATCCTCGAGTTTATGATGTGGGGAGCCTGCACGATTCTCCCTATGGCCCTGCCTCTGGCCGTGCTGCTGTCTTCGATGATGGTCATCGGCCAGATGGGCGAGAATAAAGAACTTATGGCCATCAAGGCGGCCGGCATCTCGCTGGGCCGCCTGATAGCCCCTTTGATCGTGGCGTCGGCCCTCATCAGCGTGGGCGCCTTCTTCGTGGGCAACGACCTCGTGCCGAAAGCCTACAATGAGATTTTCACGCTCCGCGACGACATCACCCGCACCAAAGAGAGCATCAAAATCCCCTCCGGCACCTTCTACGAGGGCATCGAGGGATACGTGCTGCGGGTCGAGGACCAGAACGACGAAAGCGGAATGATGTACAAGGTGCAGGTCTATGACCACACCGCCCGCCGCGGCAACACCTCCATCATCATCGCCGACTCCGCTATGCTGCGTATCTCGAAGGCCAAGGACTACCTGACCTTCACCCTCTTCAACGGCTCCAACTATCAGGAGACCAACGAGATGACCTACCGCGACACATCCCTCGCGCTGAACCGCGTCGATTTTGCCCGCGAGCAGCTTATCATCCCCCTGAAGAACTACACTTTCGAGCATTCTGATTCCAGCCGCTTCGGCGACCAGGCCAAGTCGATGCGCCTGGACCAGCTCGTGGAACAGAAAGACTCGCTGGACCGCCACAACGCCAAGGCTTTCGAGTCCCACTACTCCCGTATGCGCACCCAGTCGCCATTCCGCGAACTCACGCAGCTGGATACGGCCCGCCGCAATCCGGAGCTGAGTCCGTACGTGTCCGACAAGATGTGGACCTGGGCGAGCTACGAGGACATCCGCGCGGCCTACGAGAAGGCTGCTTCGGAAGCGGAGAGGATGTCGGGAGACATACTCACATACAACCACGACGTCTATCAATCGACCTTCTACCTGCGGCGCACGGACGTGGAGCTCTTCAAAAAGTTCGCCCAGGCCCTGGCCTGCCTCGTGCTCTTCTTCATCGGCGCTCCTATCGGCGCTATGATAAAGAAAGGCGGCATAGGTATGAGCGCCATCTTCTCTATGCTCTTCTTCGCCATCTACTGGATTATGCAGATTATGGGCGAGAAGCTGGCGAAAGACGGCACCTGGCTGGCTTTCAACGGCGTTTTCAGCCCTGTGTATCTATTGGCTCCCATAGGTATATTCCTGACTTATAAAGCAATTAAGGACGCAGAACTCTTCAATATGGATACAGTCAAGGCAAGCTGGCGGAAGTTCCTCAGCAAGATTACAGGCTTCTTCCGCAAGCCCCGCATCGTGTATATGGGCACTCCCGAATTCGCGGTGGCCCCGCTAGACGCCCTCGTGCGCGGGAAATATAAAGTGGTCGGAGTCGTGACCGTGGCGGACAAGCCCAGCGGCCGCGGCCTCAAGGTGAATGAGAGCGCCGTCAAGAAATACGCGGTGGAGCACGGTCTGAAGGTACTCCAGCCCCTGAAACTCAAGGATCCCGACTTCCTCGCGGAGCTTGCCGCGCTCAAGGCCGACATCTTCGTGGTGGTGGCGTTCAGGATGCTGCCCGAAGAAGTGTGGAGGATGCCCCGCCTTGGCACCTTCAACCTGCACGCGTCGCTGCTTCCGCAATACCGCGGCGCCGCGCCTATCAACTGGGCCATCATCAACGGGGAGCGCCGCACCGGCGTGACCACCTTTATGATAGACAAGAATATCGACACGGGCGGCATCATCCTGCGCGACGAGTGCCTGATTGATGACTCCGACAATGCCGGCACGCTCCACGACCGCCTGATGGAGGCCGGAAGCCGCCTTGTCACCGACACCGTGGACCTCATTATCCAGCGCAACGTGGAACTCCGCACCCAGCGGTCGTTCATCCAGGGCTCCGAAGAGCTGCATCCGGCTCCGAAGCTGACACGCGAGCTCTGCCACATAGACTGGAACGCGCCTTCGGAAAAGGTGCGCAACCTCATCCGCGGCCTTTCGCCCTATCCTGCGGCCTACACCGAACTGGTGCGCGGCGAGGAGCGCTTGCAGATGAAAATCTACTCCGCATCCATACCAGATGCCCCGATTCCCGGCAGCGCTTCAGCCGCTCCCGGCACCGTACTTTCCGACGGCAAGACCTACCTTGCCATAGCCACGGCAGACGGAGCGCTGTGCGTGGGAGACCTCCAGCTCAGCGGCAAGAAACGTATGGAGGTAGAAGCTTTCCTGCTCGGATTCCGTGAACCGCAGAGCTGGAAATGTGAATGAGCGGCAGCAAGGATATATTGCTCGGACGCCTGCGTGACGGACAACCTCTGTCGCGGGGGGATGAGTTGCGGCTGACCTTGATGCTGGCGGTGCCCGCCATCCTGGCGCAGCTCTCCAGCGTGCTGATGCAGTATATCGATTCCGCTATGGTGGGGCGCCTTGGCGCCGCTCCCGCCGCTTCAATCGGCCTCGTGTCCACGAGCACCTGGATTTTCAACGGCTTCGCGATGGCAGTGATAACGGGCTTCTCCGTGCAGGTGGCCCACGCCTGCGGCGCCAAGGATTTCGGCCGCGCGCGGGCTATGGTGCGTCAGGGCCTGTTCAGCGTGGGCGCATTCACCATCCTGCTCGCCTTCGTCGGAGTCCTGATTGCCGGCCCCCTGCCGCACTGGCTCGGAGGCACGGAGGATATCCACCCCGACGCTTCAGCTTATTTCCGCATTTTCGCCGGCTTTATGCCCATAGGAATGATAGGCTACGCGGCCAGTTCTATGCTGCAGGCCAGCGGGAATATGAAGGTGCCGAGTATAATGTACGTCTGTATGTGCGCCCTGGACGTGGTGTTCAACTATATCTTCATCTATATGCTCGGCCTCGGCGTGGAGGGGGCTGCGTGGGGCACCGGTGTGGCCGAGACGCTGACGACTCTCTTTGCGCTGTGGTATGTATGCACCCGCTCCGAAGAGCTGCACATCGTCCACGAGAAAGGCTCCTTCATCCCGCAGAAAGACACACTCCGCCGCGCGCTGGGCATCACCGGCCCGCTGTGGCTGCAGAATGTCGTGATGCGCGGGGCGTACGTGATGAGCACCGTCATAGTGGCGCCGCTGGGCGCAGTCAGCATTGCGGCCAACTCTTTCGCCATCACTGCGGAAAGCTTCTGCTATATGCCCGGATACGGCCTGGAGGAGGCTTCCACGACGCTTGTCGGGCAGAGCCTCGGAGCGGGCAGGAAAGACCTTGCGCGGCGCTTCGCCTGGACCACAATAGGAATGGCTATGGTGGTGATGTCGCTGCTTGCCGTGGCTATGTTCGCGTTCGCGCCCCAGATGATGCGTATCCTGAGCACCGACCCGGAAGTCGTGGCGCTCGGGGCCCGTGTGCTGCGTATCGAAGCCTTTGCCGAGGCCTTCTACGCCGCATCCATCGTGGGATTCGGAGTATGCGCGGGCGCCGGCGACACCCTCCTTCCTACGGTATTGAATTTCGGCACGATGTGGCTCGTCCGCATAGGTTTGGCACTGATTTTGACTCCTCTCTATGGCCTTGTCGGCTACTGGATTGCGATGTGTACCGAGCTCAGTATCAGGGGGATACTGTTCTTGCTGTATGTCCGTTCGGGACGCTGGATGAGGCACTGGACTGCGGCGCCAGCTTTAGATAACGCTGGCTAATTCGCAAATTATTAGTAACTTTGCCCCAAATGCGCCGGTTTTTATTCAATACCGATACCCTCAGCTATGTGGAACAGCGACGTTCCAAGTGGTGGCGAGCTCTCGAGAGCGTGGCCATAGCAGTCGCTGCCGTGGCCGTGGTGGCTGCATTCTGCTGGCTCTGGTTCGTGGTGCTGGGGAAAGACCTGCCCAAGACGGCCCTCCTCAAGCGTCGCAATGACCTCTGGCAGGCGCGTATGGGCGTTATCCGCCACAAGCTGGACGTCTATGACCAGACGCTTTCTGGCATCGAGGCGCGTGACAACCAGGTGTATCGCTCCATCTTCGCCCTCGACGCAATCGCGGATACGGTACGCAGTGATACGGCAAGCAACCGTATGCAGGCCCTGGACTTCCGCCTGGATGCGTTCCAGCGCAGGATAGACCTGCAGATGTCGGCTCTCGGCGAAGTGGCGCTCGTGGCGAAGAAGGCGGGGGATATGGTGTCCTGCATCCCGGCAGTGCCTCCGGTGCTGCCAAAGAAAGGCACCTACCACCTTTCCAGCCCCTTCGGCACGCGCGAGGACCCCGTCTATGGCGGTATGGCGCGCCACACCGGGCAGGACATAGCATCCCACATAGGCAACCCCGTCTATGCGACCGGAGACGGCGTGGTGGAGAAAGTTGACTTTAAATACTCCGGCTACGGCAACGAAGGGGTCATCGACCACGGCTTCGGCTACAAGCCCCGCTACGCGCATCTCAATACCATCGACGTGGGCGTCGGGCAGAATCTGCACCGCGGCGACAAGATAGGCGAAGTGGGGAAGTCCGGCAAGTCCACGGGGCCGCACCTCCATTACGAGGTGCTCTACAAGGGCAACCCGGTCAATCCTATGAGCTATATGGATATGGATATGCCCGTGGATGAGTACAAGGCAATGATAGGCAAGCGCAAGATGGAGAACCAGACAGGCTCCCGCCCCTCCGCCGCATCGCTCGGGGCAAGGCAAAAACGGCAAGGAACAAATGGCAGACAATAGATACGAACTGGACTTGCGTAACTTCGACATCCGCAAGGCCGGCCACGACATTTCGCGGGCCGTTTGGAAGGCCGTGCGCTTCATCCTGACCGTGGTGTCGCTGACGGTGGTGGGTTATGTGCTGTTTGCGCTGTTCTACAGCACCGATGAAGAGAAGCGCCTCAAGGAGGAGAACAGCCGCTATGAGGCTCTCTACCACGGCCTGCCCGCCAAACTGGACAAGATAGGGGAAGACCTCGAACGCCTATCCCGCAAGGATGACATAATCTATAAAGACATCTTCCACTCCGACCCGCCCTCGGCGGACCCTATGTCTTCGCTCAGCATATTCTTCGGCAGCGACTCGATTCCCGATGCGAAACTGGTGTTCTACACGGCCGAGAAGGCTGAAAGGCTGGCCGCGGAAGCCGCCGGAGTGGACAGTCTCTTCCGCAAGATAGCCTCGGCGCTTTCTTCCCCGGGGCTGGAGATGCCGCCTATGGCTCTCCCGCTGGACAGCATAAGCTACACCCAGACCGGAGCGGGCACGGGCACCAAGATCAACCCCTTCTACACCACCGAGGCCAGCCACCAGGGCGTTGACTTCATCGTGGCTCAGGGCACGCCCGTCAAGGCCGCCGCCGACGGGGTTGTGAGCAGCGTGCAGCGCTCCCGCAAAGGGGACGGCAACACCGTGACAATCAAGCATAAAGGCGGCTACCGCACCCGCTACGCGCACCTGCAGGATATAAGCGTGTCCCAGGGCCAGTCAGTGCGCAAGGGCCGCGTCATCGCGACAGCCGGAATGAGCGGCAATTCCTACGCTCCCCATCTTCATTACGAGGTGTGGCGGGATTCGACACTGCTGGACCCGCTCAACTACATTTTCGCTTCCGTAAGTCCGGAAGAATATTCGAATATGGTCTATATGGCCAGGCACACGAGGCAAACAATGGATTAACAGCAATATGGAAAAATTATTCTACACAATCGGCGAAGTGGCCGGGGAAATCGGGGAATCAGTGTCCCTGGTGCGTTTCTGGTCCAATTATTTCGCGCAGTTCATCAAGCCCCGGCGCAACGCCAAGGGCAACAGGCAGTACACCGCCCAGGACATCGAAGTCCTGAAGCAGATTCATTATCTGGTCAAGGACAAGGGCCTGACTCTCGACGGCGCGATGCGCCAGCTGGGCAGCCAGAAGGCTTCCGTGAGCAAATCCGTAAAGGCAATCGACTCCCTTAAAGCAATTAGGGCGCAACTTATGGAAATCAAGAATTCCATATAAGAAAAATAATTCCTACCTTTGTCGTTCTCGAAAAATAGATAATATAATATATGGCTACCACTACAAAGAAAACCAAGAAGATCGCAACGCCCATCGACCAGCGCGAAACTTTCGTCTCCCTGCAGAAGACTTTTGCAGATTCCGAGTCCAATACCGAAGAGAAACTTAAGATTCTCTACGACCTGCAGAATGCAGACAATGCCATCGAAAAGCTTGTCCAGCTGCGTGGCGAACTGCCCGCCGAGGTCGCTTCCCTGGAGGCTGAAGTCGGTTCCTGCAACGCCCGCATCGAGTCCCTGGAGCAGATTATCGCCCAGTACAACGAAAACATCGCTGCGATGAACGAAGACATCGTCAGCCTTGACGCCGAGGCCCAGAAGTACCAGAAGCAGCTCGAGAAGATTTCCAACAGCCGCGAGTTCGACTCCATCAACAAGGAGCTCGAGAACCTTGCCATCCTCCGCAAAATCGACGAGAAGAAGATTGGCGAGTCCCGCGAGGCCATCACCGAAAACAAGAATACCATCCAGCGCGTGGGCGAGAAAATCGACGTGCTGAAGATTGACCTTGAGGCCAAGCAGGAAGAGCTTGCCCGCATCGTGGAATCCACCACCAAGGAGGAGAAGGCTCTCGTGAAGACCCGCGACGAGCTGGCCGCGAAGCTTGACGAAAGGACCCTGAGCGCCTACAACCGCATCCGCGAGAGCGTCCACAACCACCTCGCAGTCGTGACCGTGTTCAACGGCGATTCCTGCGGCGGTTGCTTCAACACCATCACTCCCCAGCGCCTCATCGACGTGGCTTCCGGCAAGAAGCTCGTCATCTGTGAGCACTGCGGACGCATCATCGTGGCGAATTCGTATTCAGAAGAATAATGCCGGAGTCTAATACCAAGACCTCCAGAAAGAGGGCACAGGCTGCTAACCTTGACACGATAGGGCTTGAGATGGGCAATAAACCCCCTCAGGCTCTTGACGTTGAGGAGGCTGTGCTCGGAGCTATGCTCATCGAGCCGTCCTGCGTGGACCAGGCTATGGAGGAGCTCACGGCTTCCTGCTTCTACGACCAGAAGCACCGTATGATTTTCGAGGCTATGACCTCGCTGGTGCTGGACCATACCAGCATCGACATCATTACGGTCAGCAACCGCCTCAAGGAAAAAGGCGACCTGGAAACCGTCGGCGGCCCCGTGGTGCTGGCCGGCCTTTCCGAGAAAGTGGGCTCCGCGGCCCATATGGAGTATTACGTCAAGATACTCAAGCAGAAGACCATCCAGCGCGACCTCATCACCGCTTCCTACGACATCCTCAAGGATGCATACGACGAGTCGGTCAGCGTCGATGACCTCATCGACAAGGCCCAGACCAAGGTCTATGACGCCATCCAGAGCAACGTCCGCAAGGAAGTCCAGGACATCGGGAGCATCATCAACGAGGCGATGGGCGACATCCAGGAGCAGCAGAGCTCCGAAGGCCTGAGCGGCGTGCCGTCGGGCTTCGTGAGCATAGACCGCATCACCAACGGCTGGCAACGCTCCGACCTCATAATCCTTGCGGCCCGCCCTTCCGTGGGTAAGACCGCTTTCGCCCTGAACCTTGCGCGCAACGCCGCCGTGGACCATCATATGCCCGTGGCCGTGTTCTCGCTCGAAATGTCCTCCAAGCAGCTGGTGAAGCGTCTTATGACGAGCGAATCCGGCCTCTCGGCAGACAAGATCAAGGGCAGCGTCAAGCTCGAGCCGCACGAATGGGAGCAGCTGGAATTCAAGCTCCGCAACCTCTCCAAGGCGCCGTTCTACATCGACGACACCCCGGGTATGCAGATTATGGAGTTCCGCACCAAGGCCAAGAACCTCGTCAAGAACAAAGGCGTACGCCTCATAGTGGTGGACTACCTGCAGCTGATGCAGGGCCCGCCCGAGCTCAAGGCTATGCGCGAGCAGGAAGTAGCCGCAATCTCCCGTACTCTCAAGGCGACCGCCAAGGAGCTCAACATTCCTATCATTGCACTGTCCCAGCTGTCCCGCCAGGCCGTCACCCGCGCCGGCAGCAGCGGCAAGCCCCTGTTGAGCGACCTTCGCGAGTCCGGCTCCATCGAGCAGGATGCGGATATGGTGATTTTCATCCACAGGCCTGACTACGTGGGACTGAGCGAAAACCTGGAGGACCGCGAAAAGACGCAGATCATCATCGCGAAGCACCGTAACGGCGAGACGCGCGATATCGATATGATATTCAAGAGCGAGCAGATCCGCTTTATGGAAATGGACGAAGCGCTGGACAGCCTTGCCGCCCGTGCCGTGCCGTCCGCAATCAATGAAGACGCCCCATTTGAAGGCGCCTCCTACGGCGACTTCGGGCCCAACCCCGAATTCTGATGGAACAGATTACCCACAAAGGGCGCATTGTCGCCATAGACCCGGAGATAACCACCATTGAAATCGTCTCCGAAGCGGCCTGCGCCTCCTGTCACGCCAAGGGCCTGTGCGGCCTTGGCGAGCAGCAGATCAAGCAGATAGAAGTGCGTACGGACGCCTGGCATCCCAGGGCCGTGGGCGACGAAGTGGAGGTGGTGCTCAAGAAGGCTATGGGCTACAAGGCCGTGTTTATCGCCTACGGAATGCCGCTGGTGGTGCTTTTCGTGGCCCTGATGCTGCTCGGCGCCCTGGGCGTCGGCGAGCTTTGGTCGGGGCTCGGAGCCATCGGTGCCGTGGCCGTGTGCTATTTCGTGATTTTCCTGTTCCGCAATAAACTAAGCAAAGAATATACTTTTTACCTGAAATGACCAATTCTATTATCTGGACTATCGCTATTCTCACGGTCCTGGGACTTGTGCTGTCGCTGGTGCTCTTCTGGGTGGCCAGGAAGTTCAAGGTCGAGGAGGATCCGAGGATAGACGAAATCGAGAAGACCCTGCCGGGCGCAAATTGCGGCGGCTGCGGCTTTGCGGGATGCCGCGCTTTCGCGGACTCCGCCGTCAAGGCCGGCAACCTCGATGCGAATTATTGCCCCGTAGGAGGCAATGAAGTGATGAAGAAGGTCGCTGCGATACTTGGTTGTGAAATCAAGGAAGCGGCGCCTATGGTGGCAGTTGTGCGCTGCAACGGCACCTGCGCCAACAGGCCGAGGACCAACCAGTATGACGGCGCCTTGTCCTGCAAAGTCAAGGCTTCTCTGTACAGCGGCGATACAATGTGCCTGTACGGATGCCTTGGATGCGGCGACTGCGTGGCAGCCTGCCAGTTCGGCGCCCTCTCTATGGATCCCGCGACCGGGCTTCCCGTAGTGGACGAGAGCAAGTGTACGGCCTGCGGCAAGTGCGTGGCGGCCTGCCCCAAGCGCATCATCGAACTCAGGGCCAAGGGCCCGCGCGGTATGCGTGAGTACGTCTCCTGCGTCAACAAGGACAAGGGCCCTGCCGCCCGCAAGGCCTGCGCCGCCGCCTGTATAGGCTGCTCTCTGTGCGCGAAGACCTGCCGTCACGGCGCCATCACCGTCACTGACAATGTCGCCTATATCGATTTCGAGAAATGTAAGCTCTGCCGCGAGTGCGAGGCTGTGTGCCCGACCGGGGCGATCCACGGTACAGGCTTCCCCAAGCCCCTCGACAAAGAGGCCGTGAAGGCCCGCATCGCAGAGCGTAAAGCCAAAGAGGCCGAAGCCGCGAAAGCCGCTGCAGCCGCCACGGAAGTAAAAAAGGAGGAAAGCAATGGCTAAACTGACATTCTCCATCGGCGGTATCCATCCTGCCGACAGCAAACTTGCGCGTGACTGCAAGATTGAGACCCTGCCCCTTCCGGAGAAGGTGTATGTGTCTATGTTCCAGCACCTCGGCGCCCAGGCCAAACCCATCGTCGCGGTGGGCGACTCCGTCAAGGCCGGGCAGATAATCGCCGAGCCGGGCGGATTCATCTCCGCCTACGTGCATTCTCCGGTCAGCGGAGTGGTGCGCAGCATAGCGCCGCGTCCCGACCTTGCCGGCTTCAACTGTATGCACGTCGAAATCGAGGTGCAGGGCGACGAGTGGGCCGAAGGCATCGACCTTTCGCCGGAGCTGGTGACCGCCATCCCCGAAGACCGCGACTTCATCCTCGACCGCATCAAGATGTGCGGCGTCGTGGGCCTCGGCGGCGCCACCTTCCCCACCCACGTGAAGCTGAACCCGCCGCCCGGCAAGAAGGCCGACTGCCTGATTCTCAACGGCGCGGAGTGCGAGCCCTTCCTGACCAGCGACTTCCGCATCCTGCTCGAGCGCACCGACGAAATCGTGGTCGGCGCCGCCATTATGCAGAAGGTGCTCGGAGGCTGCCCCTGCGTCATCGGCATCGAGGAGAACAAGCCTGAGGCTATTGAGGCCGTGCGTGCGAGCGTCGGGCGCCTCGGCTACCCCGGAATCCGCGTGGAGACCCTCAAGAAGCGTTACCCGCAGGGCGGTGAGAAGCAGCTCATCGACGCCGTGATGCACCGCCAGGTGCGTTCCGGAGGCCTCCCCATCGACGTGGGCGCCGTGGTGCAGAATGTCGCCACCTCCCTCGCCGTCTATGAGGCGGTGCAGAAGAACAAGCCGTTGGTGACCAACGTGCTGACCGTGACGGGCGACTGCCTGCCTGCAGGCTCGATGCACAACTACCTCTTCCGCATCGGTATGCCGCTTTCCTGGATTGCCGCCCAGGCCGGAGGCGTGCCCGAGGGAGCCGTGAAGATAGTGAGCGGCGGCCCTATGATGGGCAAGGCCATAGCCAATTTCGACGCCGCCACCGTGAAAGGCTCTTCTTCCATCCTTTATCTTGGAGAGAGCACCCGCCGCGGAGCCGAGAGCCCTTGCATCCGCTGCGGACGCTGCGCCGACGCCTGCCCTATGGGCCTGGAGCCGTTCCTGCTGAAGAAGCTCTACAAGGCAGGCGACGCCGCCGCGCTGGAGCAGAATGCCGCCCAGGACTGCATAGAGTGCGGCTGCTGCCAGTACAGCTGTCCCGCCCGAATTCCTTTGCTTGACAACATCCGTATGGCCAAGGCCCAGGTGATGGGCATCATCAGGGCCAGAAACGCCAAAAAGTAATATTATGGACAAAGTGTTAGTATCACCCTCGCCGCATCTGCACGCAAAGGCGTCCACGGATTCCATTATGATGGACGTGGTCATCGCCCTGCTGCCGGCGGTCGTCGTTTCGATATTGTTCTACGGCTGGTCGGAGATTCTCCTGCTGGCCGTCAGCTGCGTGGGTTGCGTCGGTCTCGAGTACCTGATTGCCCGCTACCTTATGAAGCGCCCCGAGCTGTTCAGCGGCACTTCCGCCTTGGTGACAGGCTTGCTGCTCGCTATGAATCTCCCGTCCACCTCCCCCTGGTGGATGGCGCTCATCGGAGCCGTGGTGGCCATCGGAGTCGCTAAAATGTCGTTCGGCGGCCTCGGACAGAACCTGTTCAACCCCGCCATCACCGCCCGCGTGTTCCTGCTGATTTCCTTCCCCGTGCAGATGACCAACTGGACGCTTCCCAACGGCTTCATCCGCTATGCTGACGCCGTCTCCGGAGCTACCCCTCTTGGCCTCATCAAGGAAGGTCTCAAGTCCGGCAACACCATTCCGGAAATCCTGGCCCAGAACGGCCTGAGCGCTGAAATGGTGGTGCGCGACATCGGCGGAAGCGCCGGTGAGATTTCGGCCCTGGCGCTGCTGCTCGGCTTCTGTTACCTGCTTGTGCGCAAGGTGGTGAAGCCCTGGATTACCATCAGCATCCTCGCCACCATCGCCGCCATCGCGGCCGTGTTCCACGGCATCGACCCCGCCCATTTCACGGGCGTCAACTTCAACCTCATCACCGGCGGCGTGCTGCTCGGAGCCTGCTTTATGGCCACCGACTACGTGACCTCGCCTATGAGCAACTGGGGCGGAGTCATCTACGGCATCGGCATCGGCGTCATCGTGATGATGATACGCTACTTCGGCTCGTATCCCGAAGGGATGTCGTTCGCTATCCTTATTATGAACTGTTTCGTGCCGCTCATTAACAGGGCGTTCCACCAAAAAAAGTACGGGAGGGCTTAGATTATGGCAGCTGTTTCGAATCTTAAGAATATGGTGCTCAGCCTCACCCTGGTGTGCCTCGTGTGCTCCGCGGTGCTCGGCTGCGTGTATGCCGTGACCGCCGCTCCCATAAAGGCGGCGGAGGATGCCAAGACTACGGCTTCCATCGCCCGCGTGCTTCCCGCTTTCGAGGGACAGCCCTCGAAGGAAAGCGTCAGCGTGGACGGCGTCGATTATACTTACTATCGCGCTCCCGGTGCCGGTTATGCCGTGATTTCCACGGTGGTCGGCTTCGGCGGGCCGCTTACCCTTATGGTGGGCATCGGCGAGGACGGCCTTGTGTGCAACACCGTGGTGCTCTCCCACAGCGAGACCCCCGGTCTTGGCGCCAAGTGCACCTCCGACACCCATTTCATCGACCAGTTCAAGGGATGGGACCCGGCGCAGAAGTCTCTTTCCGTGCGCAAGGACGGCGGGGAAGTGGATGCCATCACTGCCTCCACTATTACTTCCCGCGCTTATTCCGCTGCCATCTCCCAGGCTTATGTTGTCTTTAAGAAATTGACGGAAAATGAGTAAGATCGGATTGATTACCAAGGGATTTCTCAAGGAGAACCCTACATTCGTGCTGGTGCTCGGTATGTGTCCGACGCTCGCCACCACGACTTCCGCTATGAATGGTCTTGAGATGGGACTGGCGACGATGTTCGTGCTCATTCTCAGCAATATAGTGATTTCGCTGATTGCCCCGGTGGTGCCCGACAAAGTGCACATTCCGGTGTATATCGTAGTCATCGCCACCTTCGTGACGGTGCTCCAGCTCCTGATGCAGGCCTACGTGCCGGACGTATATGAGACCCTCGGTCTCTTTATCCCGCTGATCGTGGTGAACTGTATCGTGCTCGGACGCGCCGAGGCTTTTGCCTGCAAGAATTCGGTCGGCGATTCCGCCCTCGACGGCATAGGTATAGGACTCGGCTTCACGGCGTCCCTGACCGTCATCGGCATCGTGCGCGAGATTCTCGGCAGCGGCTCGATTTTCGGCTGGAAGTTCATCACCGGCGACGGTGTGCTGGCCTTCGTTATGGCTCCCGGAGCATTCCTCGTGCTGGGATATCTTATGGTATTGTTTAACAAATTGGCAAAGAGATAGTTATGGCGGAATATCTACTTATAATCGTCTCTGCGATTTTCGTCAACAACATAGTGTTGGCGCAGTTCCTGGGCGTGTGCCCGTTTATGGGAGTGTCGAGCAAGCTCTCCACCGCCACCGGTATGTCCGGAGCAGTGTGCTTCGTCATTACGCTCGCTACCGTGGTCACTTATCTTATCAATAAGTTCTTCCTGGTGCCTCTCGGCCTCACTTTCCTGCAGACCATCGCCTTTATCCTCGTGATTGCGGCCCTGGTCCAGATCGTGGAGATCGTGCTGAAGAAAATCAGCCCTTCGCTGTATCAGGCTTTGGGAATTTTCCTGCCTCTGATTACCACCAACTGCGCCGTGCTCGGCGTGGCTATCAATGTGGTTACCAAGCAGTTCACCTTCGGCGGCGGGGCGGCCCATATGCTGAACCTCGGCGAGGCGACAGTCTATGCCCTTGCCACTTCCCTTGGCTACGGCCTTGCAATGGTGCTCTTTGCCGGTATGCGTGAGCAGATGGCGCAGAGCGATGTGCCCGAGTCTTTCAAGGGCCTGCCTATAGCCTTCATCACCGTGGGCATTATGGCTATGGCTTTCCTGGGCTTCTCCGGTATCGTGTAGTATGATCCGGGTAGGACAGGGATACGATGTGCATCAGCTCCGCGAGGGCCTCGATATGTGGCTCTGCGGAGTGAAGGTGCCCTCGTCCGTGGGCTTCGTGGCGCATTCCGACGGGGATGTGGCTATCCACGCCCTGTGCGACGCCCTTCTCGGGGCTCTTGCCCTTGGCGACATCGGACACCTCTTTCCCGACACTTCCGACGAGTTCAAGGGGATTGACAGCAAGATTCTGCTCCGCAGGGTAGTGGAACTTGTCCGCTCCAAGGGCTGGGACATCGTCAATGCCGACATCACAATTGCCCTTCAGGCTCCCAAGATTGCGTGGCTTGTGCCGTCAATGCGGGAATGCCTTGCGGAAGTGATGGGGGTGGCGGTCGATGCCGTCAGCGTCAAGGCCACCACCACCGAGCGCCTCGGATTCGTGGGCAGGGGAGAGGGCTGTGAGGTATGGGCAGTGGCTCTTGTGGAGTCAAGATAAAGCGGGACGGCAAAGTTCTTGAAAAATTATTTTGCATTTTAGCAAAAGAGTTGTACATTTGCAGTCCCAAACACTGAGATATGGTGTAATGGTAGCACTACAGATTCTGGCTCTGTCAGTGAGGGTTCGAATCCTTCTATCTCAACCACCGACCGGCTTCTTCCGAGGCCGGTTTTTTCGTGCCCTTAGAATACCATATTCCAGGCGGCGTTCTGGGCGCGCTGGCTGTGGGCGGCGTTCATCTTGCCGAAGTTCCATTTGACCCCGAACAGGATGTGGCGGCCCATAACGAGGCGGTAGCTGTCCTCTTCATAGTTGGCGGTGACGCTATGGGACAGACTCCGTGTCTGGTTCAGGATGTCGTGGACCTTGACGCTCAGGTTGAATGCGCCGATGTTCTTGGAAATCTCGGCATTCCACTGCCACTCGGGCTGGCCGTATCCGGCCGAATATCCTTTGTAGAGCACATATGCGAGGTCGGTTATGAACTCGAATTCGTGCTTGGTGGTATAGGAGCCTCTGCCGAAGAAACGGGCGCTGAGGATGTTCAGGTCTGCCTGCGGGTTGAGGGAATAGCGGGAGATGCGGCCGGAGGCGCTTGCGCCGGCGCTGACGGACCAGCGTTCAGGATTGTACTTGACGGTCAGCTCGGCATCGGGGCTGAATGTGCCTGTCAGGCTTTCCTCGAATCCGCTCAGGCCGCCGTAGAAGCGGTCTCCCCAGGCATTTCCCCAGAAGTCGTCGATAAACTCCGAATAATCGAAGCTGTCCTTGTCAAGCGCGGGACGGGTCGTCCGGGCCTGGTAACTGGTGGATGTGTAATATCCGGCCGAGCCGCCGACTGTCAGCGACCACAGTTTCCCCGCATCCAGGGGCGTCGTGTAGTTTGCCGACAGCTGGGACTGCAGACCGGGCTTCCTGGAATTCACAGGAACTGAATACAGTATGCCGTCAGGGTCGTACCACAATGCTGATACAATGGGATTTACGCTGACCTGGGCATACACATAAGCCATCAGGGTGGAGAACTTCTCCCGGTTGCTGCGGCGCCAGCTGGCAGTGAACCAAGTCTGTGAATACGGCTTCAGATATATGTTGCCCATACTCAGGCGGGACGGATCGGCGATATTCAGCACCGGAAGCATACGGGACACGGGCGGGCGCTGGGAATACCCTGAGGCGGAGACATTGAACCGGTTGTTTCCTATGCTGTGCTGGAAACGGAAAGACGGCGTCACAAACCAGTTCAATTCATCTTTCCCGGTAACCGTCTCGATGCCATAACTTTTGGAGAAGGTCTCCGTGAGTATGCCGGAGAGCGACCCTCCGACGGTAATCCAGCTCTTTTCCCCGAATTTGTACTGGGCCGTCAGGCCGTATTCCTGGTTCAGGGATGATGAATTGCTGACGGAGGAATAATAGTCGTTTTTCCCGAGCTTGTCGAATGCGTCACGAATGTTGTCCCTGCGCTCCCAGGTAAGATTCGCCGTAGCGGAAAGCGTCCATTTTTCGCCGAGGGGCTCGGAATACCTGATTCCCCCGTGCGTCCAGTAAGTAGAGCCGTCAGAGTCATATCTCATCAGCCGGTCTTCCGCTCCTTCCGAAGTTGTGAGGCGTGAAGTCTCCGTCTGTTCTCCGCTGTTCAAAGTCCCTGCTGCGCCCAGTTCCAGGCGTATCGTGCGGTCCTTCTTGCCCCATAGTTCCCTGAAGGTCACGTCCGAATCCAGGAAAGCGTACTTCATTGATGACACGTTGCCGGTAGTGGAGCGGGAACTGTTCAGGAAACTGCCTTCCCGGCTGGTTTCGGAGCTGCTGCTGTTTGTGGCGTCCGATTGATTGTAACGGAAATATGGCCGTATGTGGAACCAGACCTTGCCCTTCTCTTTCTGGAATTCCGCATTGGCATTCAGGCCGTGTCCGTATGATTTTCCGTAGTTCTCCGTCGTCGATGACAGGTTCCCGTCGTCCAGGAAGGTCGTCCTGTCGGTGCGGGTGCCGGAATCCGTATCGGTGTACTTGTAATTGACACTCACGGTGGTCTCTACGTCCTTGATGCGGGAAGTGTTGGCGTTCACGCCCAGCTGGGCGGCCGTGGAAAGCCCCTGGTTACCGGACGTTCGCTCCCCTTCTTCATCGACGATGACGAATATGACGCCGTTGGAGTCGTTGATGTTCTGCCCGTTGGCAATCACCGTCAGCTGGTCCTTTTCAGAATAGGCGGAGACCAGCGCGTTGCCGTTCCACAGCAATCCGCGGTTGTCCCGCAGCACATCGTCCCCGTCTTTCGTCCCCAGCGTGGTGCCTCCCTTCAGACCTATGTTGCCGAACCAGCCCTTTTCGTATTCTTTCTTCAGCGCCACGTCCAGCACCTTCTCGCGGCTGCCGTCCTGGATGCCGGAAGCACGGGTCTGCTCGGACTCCCTGTCAATCACGCGGATTTTGTCCACCACCGAGGCCGGGAGGTTATTTAGGGCCGTGCTCTGGTCGTTGAAGAAGAAAGTGCGGCCGCCGATGGTCAGCTTGTCGATCTCTTCCCCGTTGAACTTAACCTTGCCGTCTTCCGTGATTTCCATACCTGGCATACGCTGCAGCAGGTCCTTGAGCATCGCGTTGGCGCCCACCCGGAAGGAGGAGGCGTTGAACTCGACCGTGTCCTGCTTCACCACGATGGGGTTACCCACTCCGGACACTACCGCCGCCTGCAGGAACTGCTCGTCGGGCTTGAGACGTATCGTGCCCATATCCACTCTGGCTTCCCTGAAGTACTGCTCCTTGATAAACGGCTTGTAGCCAAGCATTTCCACGTGGAAAACATAGCTTCCGAATGGCACTTCTTCCAGCTTCGCCTCGCCCTTGGCGTCCGTCAGCGTGAAATTGGTGATTGTGGTATCCTTGGACGGTATGACATACACAGACGCAAAGCCTACCGGCTCATTGCTGAGGGAGTCCAGTACGGACGCCTTGATCTCGCTGAGGCGCTTCTGGAACAGATTGTCATTTAAAATGACTATCTGCGCCTTGCCAGAGAGACAGATACTCAGGAAGATAACTATAGAAGTAAGAATTCTTTTCATCTTGCGTCGTCTTTAGGGAGATAATCATCAATGCCAGCGGCAATTGAAAGGATGGTCTGGTAGAAAAGAATGTTCGAATCTTTCAGAGGCATCCAGTGCTCCTCGCTTCCCTTGCCCCTGAGATACTTGTCGGTGTAGAAAGAACCCGGAGTGCCGATATAGACTTCCACGGCTCCAGCGGCGTTTACCCTCAGCGCCCGGATGGGGAAGGATTCGGTGTATCCCTTCTTCCCGTCATACACGAGCGCGGACATATCCTTCTTGTCAAACCTGTTGTTGGAACAGCTGATAAAGCCGTCCTGACCGAGGATACATTCCTTGATGGCGTTGTGCAGGGCGTCTCCGGCCTTGCGGTAGGTTTCCGACAGTTGTATAAATTCTTTTCGCATAATTTGTTAAAGCTACAAAGGTAATAAATCTGCCGAAGAATAAAATTGTAGTACGCAGAAAAGAGGGCCGGCCTATAAATATGTATAAATGAATCACAA
>ODAI011271972.1_pt1 | contig 18522 bp, 15 predicted proteins | sample 1539321 | NCBI WGS metagenome assembly ODAI01 (sample SAMN02144231, study PRJEB22623) | gut metagenome | biome: sheep rumen | host: Ovis aries | place: New Zealand
GGGGAGGCCCCTCCGAAGCTTAAGACGGAGATGCCCTACCCGGGCCAGGTGTATATCCCCGTAATCCGCGAGACCCGTTCTGTAGCCTACGCCAAGTAAATTCTGTTTCACAGCTTCCACCAAGTAATTTTTGTTTCACAGCCCCCGCCGCAAACATTGACGGCGGGGGCTGCAATCATTTGCGGCGGGAGCCGCAAATATCAACCACGCCCGCTACACGACGACTTTACCCTATCCTTTCTCCCTGTTTACTCCGTCCTTTCTCCTGGTTTAAAGTATCACTGGATGAATCAGGCGTAGGAGTGCATGCCTCCGAGGAAGTAGTTGACACCGAAATAGGTCATCAGAACGGCGAGGAAGGCTACGACGAGGTAGGCATGGAACACCTTGGGGTTGCGCAGTTGGGGAATGCTCTGCTGATGGAAGGGCACGGCGTAGATGATGAGTGTGATGAGGGCCCACACCTCTTTGGGATCCCAGCTCCAGTAGCGTCCCCACGAGATGTTGGCCCAGAGGGCGCCAAGGAATATGCCTGCGGCGAGGAAGAAGACTGCGGGATAGAGCATCACTCGGCTCAGCAGGGTGAGGGCCTCTACATCGGCACTGCGGCCAAAGGCCATGAGGATGAGGGCGTAGATGCCGTTGAGCACCATGAAGGCCAGCAGGGCATAGGCCATCATGATGATGCTCACATGGGAGGTGAGCAGTGGCGAGGTGAGCACGGGCATGAGATGGGTGATCTGGGGATTCATCTGACTGAGATGGCTCACAAGTAAGGTGAAGCCGGCGAGCATGAGGCCGAAGGGCAGGATGAACGTGAAACGGCGGTGGAGCAGGAGGGTGATGAACAGGATGACGAGGGCCATGAAGATCATCGTCTCGTAGCCGTTGCCCAGAGGTATGCGGCCGCTGACGTACCAGCGCAGGCAGTAGCCGAATAGGTGGAAGAGGAATAGGAGGAAAGTGAATAGTGAAAAGTGAATAGTGAATAATTGGCTACCGCCCACCCGTGCTCCTGAGGGGCGTGAGGAGCGGTAGAGCATCAGGAAGAAGGTGAGGAAGCCGAGGGTGAGGCAGGCGATGAACAGGATCTTGCTGAAGGGGATGGTGTTGTAGAGTATCTCGGCACTGACCCGGATATCCGACAGCGGAGCGACATCGGCAGGACGGGGCACGATGAGTTCGCCACGGGTGAGCATGACGATGATGCCCACCTTCTCGTCGAGTTCCTGCATGGCCTTGTCGGGACGGTTGCCGTTGGCCTCGATGAGAGGCATCAGACGGTACTCGTTGCCGTCGAAGAGGTCTGAGAAGCGGGCATACTCTCCCTCGATGCCGAGTTGCTGGCGCAGACGGGAGTCCTTGATGCGGATCATGGGCTCCTGTTTCCATGCATCGGGACGGGAGAGCCAGCCATAGACGACCTGTTCGGCAGAGAGACCTTTGTAGCTGCTACGGCCATAGACCTTCTGCAGGAAATCGTGAGCGAGGGTGCTGAGGGGCGTCACACGGTCGTTGTATACGATCTGCATGCGTGCGGCTTGCTGCGCTTTCTCCTGGCTGATAGTGGGCACGGTGCGGGCGCCTGCTGCCGCTGCCGATACGAGTAGCAGGGCTATCAGTGAGGCGCGCGACTGGCTTAGCAGGCGCAACAGACGGCGGAACTCCTCGCCACGGGCCAGTAGTACCCAGACCATGCTTAAGGCCAGCAGGGCGTAGCCGAAATAGGTGAGAGGAGTGCCCCAAGGGTCGTGGCGCACGGTAAGGATGGTGCCCTGACGGTCGGGATCGAATGACGACTGATAGAGCCGGTAGCCTTCACGCTGCATGATGCGGTTCATGGAGATGCGGATGGTGTCGCCCTGACAAACGACGGTGCTGACAAAGTCGGAAGGAGCCTGTGAACCGGGATAGTAGTCGATGGTGAAGGCGTGCAGGCTGAGGGCGAAGGGCAGCATCCTCACATGACCGTCGGAGAGGTAGCGGTCCTGGGTCTCCCCCTGACGGATGTGGAGTACACCTTCGCTGGCCGTAAACCAGGTGAGGGCTGCTCCGGCAAGAATGACCAGGAATGATACGTGGAGCATACAGACGGAGGCGCGTCGCCACAGTTGACGACGCCACAGGTACCAGAGCGAGAGGGCTGACAATAGAGCCCAGAGTCCGAAGAACCAGGGTGCGGCATAGACATGCTCGGAGGCGTACTGCTGACCGTCGGACTGGGTCAGGAAAGTGGCGTAAGCCATCACCAGAAGGAGAATTGCGAGGATGACGGCGAGCAATATCTTGACGGCTTTCATCAGAACGCGGGGAGGGAGGGGTTGTTGACCTGCTTGACGGCCATACACTCCATCTCGATGAGCCAGCCGGGACGGCATACGGGGGCGTGGACGATGACGTAGGGGCGGCCAGGGAAGCGCTCACGGTACATGTCGCTGACGATACCGTAGTCGGCGGTGTCGCGCAAGTAGACCACCATCTCGCAGACATCGTCGAAGGTGCATTCGGCCTCGGCGAGCAGGGCCTCCACGTTCTCCCACATGCGCTCCGTCTGACGGACGATGTTCTTGGGATATTTCACCTCGCCCTTATTGTTGATGCTCGCCGTGCCGGAGATAAAGACATGACGGCGATCGCGATAGTCGACGCGTGTGCCGCGCTCGAAGCTCACGCCGTAGTCGCTGGTGCGATTGAGGTGGGTGGGGGCATAGAGGTAGTGGATCTGTTCGCGCTGGATGCCTTGGATGGCGTAGTTGTCCATCTGCGAGAGCACGTTGGGATCTGCCTGACGGCCTCCGATGCCTGTTGAGGCGATGAAATGGGTGTGGACTGTAAGCCCTTGGGTAAAGAAGAACTGGTTGCGGGCACGGACCACACCACCGTAGTTGAGGTCGACATCGTTGACGAAGAACCAGGTGCGGATGCAGTTGGCCTCAAGGGTGCATCCCTCCTGCAGCAGTTGCATGTTGTACTCGTTGAAGAGCAGTCGTGTCTGATACTCCGAGTTGGCTGCGAGGTTGTGGGCAGAGCCGTTCCAAAGGTGTCTGAACTGTCCATGGTTGACGGCATAGAGTCCGCTGCCTGTGATGCTGGAATTCACACCCGTCATGAGGTATACCCAGAGGGCTATCTTGGTGCCGTCGAGGGGAGCCTGTTGAATGATGCTCTTGGCGCAGTCTGTCATATCGGCTACAATCACTTCGTCCTGCTGGTTGGCAGCATCACTAAGGAAGTAGCGCTTGAAGACGGCCTGTGCGCCAGGCAGTGTGTCATTGACGAGCCTGTCGTAGGCGTTGAGCACTGCCTCGAGCTGCTTGGCAAAGGGCAGGCCAGTCTGGCTAACGTGTATCATAGCGTGGTACTCGCGTACCTCGGTGCCGTTGTCGAAACTGAAGATATCTGCTCTGGCAGTCTCAAACTGTATGTTCTGTATCATCGTTTATAATGTTCAATATTCTTGTTCAATGTTCAATGTTCCTTTGCGCCGTTGTTGATCCAGCTGTCGATGAGCGGCAGTATGTTCTGCTCGTTCTGCTCGGATACGAGGTCGCGGTGTGTCATCGTGATGCCTTCTACCTGCTCCTGATGGAGTATGATGTGGAGCAGGCTGTTGGCGGCACTGCCGGGTTCCACCATCTTGATGTCTGGCACACGGGCGGAGGGCTGGTCTACGAGTGCTCCGTAGCTGCGCCCCTGCGTGAGGTAGAGCCCGGCGGCAGCACGGTTGGAGGCTCCGTGACAGTTGGCGCAGGTGGTGTTGAAATAGGCCTGCTGGATGGCGTTGAGCATGCTCACGTCTATTGTTCCGGCATCCATGTAGACCGTATCTCGAGTCTGCTCCAGTTCGATGTCTCGGAAGCTCATCACCTGCCTACGCAAACGGTCGAGTACGCAGAGTCGCACAGTATTCACCTCGTCGTTGATACCCGATAGGACGATGCTCACCTGGCCGTCGGCATTTTTCGAAATGGCCTTTGAGATAACGGCGTATTCGTCGGTGCCGTCGAATCCTGCCAGTGCGATGCTGTAATCGTCGGGCCAGTTGGCAAGTCCCGTCAGCGTGCCGGTGAGTTTCACGATGCGGCCTTCCTTGTAGCTGACGGTCTTCTCATAGATGCGCCCGTCGTCGCAGGCTGTCAGTGCGATGGCTGTCAGTGCTGTTAGGGTTGCAAAGATATACTTTTTCATTGAGATATGCAAATTCTTCGCGCTTTTATTCTTAATTCTTAACTATTAGAAGGCATACTGCAGCATCAGCTGTGCTGTGTGGGTGCAGATGCCCAGGTCGTCGAGGTCGCGGTCGAGCTGTGTGGCGTGGCCCGTACGCCCGATGTACTGGTACATGGCCGAGAGCTTGATGTTGGTCTTGGGGATGAAGAAGTTGACGCTGGCGGCAGGCATGTTGAGGATACCGTCCTTCGACGAGCCGTTGCGGTCGTAGAAGTCGTAGCGCAGTCCCAGCTGCCACTGTGGATGTACGAAGTATCCTACCTGGGCGTAGGCCCCCCAGTAGTTGTAGCCCTCGTCGATCTTTTGTCGCTTGGTGAATCCGATGTGCATGTAGTATGCCTCGGCGCCCACATACCAGCGTCCCTTGAGCATGGCGAACTCGGCACCGGCACGGAAGTCGTTGGTCGACTCGCTCTCCGCCTCGTTGTTGAAGTTGGCACTCAGCCCGAAGAGCATCTTGTCTTCATGCAGCAGCTTGGGGTTGCCCTGCGTCATGGGCATGGCGCCTTTGGGCTGGTAGGTGAGACGTGCTGCATACATCAGCGAAGGCAGGTGGTTGTCGTCGCTCAGTCCCTTGGTGGCACTGTTCTGTGAGGAGCCGGTGCCGTTCCAGATGCCTGCCTCATAGCCGAACTTATTGGCGATGAGTCCGTGAACCTCGACACCCAGGTCGAAGCCTGTGCCGATGCCAGGGGTGACAGCATTGAGCGAGTAGGGCAGTATGGCCTGTGCAGTCAATGAGGTGGGCAGCTGGGGGAAGAGCGTCTCGCCCAGGGTGGTGAGATAGGCGTGGGTGAAAGGCGTCTTGAATTTACCCACACGGAAGCGGAGCTGGGGCATGGCAGCATAGTCGATCCAGGCCTGCTGCAGCACGTTGCCTCCAGAGGCGGCGGCGTTGACACATACGTTGTAGTCTATCTTGCCGAAGGCCTTGCCCGTGAAACCGATGATGGCATAGGGGATGGCGAAGCCGGAGTTGGCCACATTGTCCTGGTTGTAGGCCTTGTCGAGTCCCTCGTCGTCGTAGTAGCGGTAGCTGAGTGTGGTCTGCATGAAGAGGTAGGGCTTGAAGACAAAGCTACCGTCGTTGCTCTGCAGGGTGAATCCACGGTCGTCGGCGATAGGTATGACGCCGTTGTCCATGTTGTACTTTGCGGCCTCAGTCTGCTCCTCAGTGTCGGGGGCAGGGGCTGCGATTTCCGAAGTCTCTGTCTCTGCCATTGCTGCGGCAGAGAATGTTGTTGCCATCAGGATGGCATATAATCTGTTGTATTTCATTTCATTCTTAATCTTCAATCTTCAATCTTCAATGTTCAATCTTCAATGTTCAATCTTCAATGTTCAATGTTCAATCTTCAATGTTCAAAGTGAATACAGGAACTGCACCAGCTGGTCGCGCTGCTGCTTGGTCATGTTCTTGAAGCGGTTCTTCGAGGCTTCTCCTTCGCCGCCGTGCCACATGATGGCCTCTATAAAGTTGCGGGCGCGGCCGTCGTGCAGAAAGTAAGTGTGTCCGTTGACCTTCTTCTGCAGGCCTACACCCCAGAGTGGAGTGGTGCGCCACTCATTGCCTCGTGCCAGTCCGCTGACGAAGTTGTCGTTCAGTCCTACGCCCATAATCTCTGAGCCCATGTCGTGGAGCAGGAAGTCGGAGTAGGGGTGTACGGTCTGTCTGCCCAGCCAGGGAAGGTTGGTGCCTGCCAGCAGGGTGGAGCCACGGGGCTTGGTGTGCAGCGTGGTGACGTGGCAGAGGTGACAGCCTGCCTGATAGAAGAGTTGTTCACCAGCCTTGACGTCAGGTGTGTTGACATTGCGACGCGCCGGCACTGCAAGGGCCTGCATGTAGAGGTCTACACACTCCATGTCCTCGGTGCCCACATCGAGCATGTCGTAGGCCAAGCCCATCATCGAGCCTTCCTCCATCTGCCGCTGACCCTCGCAGATTTCTTCTGGGTAGCGGCTGTTGGTCATGCCCATGTCGCTGGAGAAACCCAGTTCGACGGTGAGGTCGGCATGCTGGGCCTTGTTGCCGGAGAGTCCGAGTTGCAGGCGTCCGCGCTCATTGATGTAGTTGCAGCGTCCGCTGATGCCCCATTCGGGGTAGTTGCTCTGACGGGCCAGTGCCTCAATCTCATTGGGGTCGAGGGCCATCATCTGTCCCATACCGACGTGGCGGAGGGGCACTCGTACAGTGCAAAAGAGGTCGTCGGGACTGATGGAGTCGGCATACCACTCGGTGATGCTCCATCGGGGCACGCAGAGGGTGTACTTCTCACCGTCGGGGAAGGCGTAGGTCGCAGAGTCGATGGTGACTTTCAGCTTGCCCTCGGGGTGTACCCCGTAGATGGCCTGGTCGTGGATCACGCGGCCGTAGTTGGGGAAGAAGGTGCCGTTCTTACGGGTGATGTAGATGAGCGAGGCGGTGAAACCATAAGGGCCGGAGCCATCATTGCCGCCCTGCTTGAAACTGGTCCAGTAGGTTGGCTCGGTGCGCCCGGCATTTCGGTGGCAGGAACCGCAGGAATAGCCAGCGTAGACGGGGCCGAGTCCACCGCCATGACCATTCTCGTTGGAACTTTTCACATTGTCGTAGAGACGGTCGCCCTTGTTGAAGCGTACGTCGTACGAGCCAGCGAGCCACGAGGCTCCTTGGTCGTAGGCCACACTGGAGTTGTAGAAGCCTGTGGCCGTGCCCGCCGAGAGAGCGTAGCCTGACGGCACCTCAATGTCATCGATGTCGAGCTGTTCGCCATCATCACATGCTGAGAGCGCGAAAAGGCTTGATAACAAGAGTGTTAGCTTTAAGCTTTTGTACATGATTGTCGTTTAAAATTTATATGTTCCTTATTTGCCACAATAGCGAAGGCAGGATTTTACTCCTGTCTCCGCTTTGGTTTAAAGATGCTATGTATGAAGGTCTACTTCACGGTACGAGCCTTACCGTCCTTGAAGATGAGGTACTCCAAGGTATGGAATCCGCGCAGGCTCTGTGCAGCCTCAATCTTGTCATCACTCTCGCCCTCGCGCCAGTTCAGGTTGGTGAAATCCTGTGACTTGAGGATGCGTGCAATCTGTGCCTGATCGAGGGGCCATGAGTCCATGTTGGGGTCGAGACCCAGCTCGTCGACAGGTCCGAAGAGGAATGCCTCACTCTGCTCCCAGGGCTCACGGGCTGCGAGCCAGGCATTGGCACAAGCAGCGAAATTGGCATTGGATGGGGCCTGCTTGAAGGTAATGACAGCATAGTCGAGGGCATCGTTGAGTATTGCCAACTGCTCATAGGTAGGCATCACCACGTAGTCGACGTATTGCTTCACCACGGGATCGAGGGTGGCATCATCGTTGATGTTGCTGGTGAAATAGGGCTTCAGCGTGTTGTCGATGAAGTCTTCAAGATCTGCACAGGCAGTCATGGCAGCAGAGGCCTCCTTGGAATTGATGTTGTTGCGGAAGGGCTGCGGGATGTTGTAGATGGCATCGGCAGCGGCCTGTATCTTCTGTTTGGCCTCTTCGTCGAGGGTGGGGTTGACCTTGGCCAGCACGGCAGAGAGGGAGTTGGCATTCACTTTCCCGTCACGCGAGCCATAATAGGCATTGCGGATAGAGTAGATATTGTTGCGGTAGTCGTCACGTGAGTGCCAGCTGTACCATGACTCCACAGCGTAGAGGGCTTCCTCGGTCTTTCCGTCCATATAGAGGCTATATGGCTCGCCGATCTTGGCAGAACCCACCTCGGAGGCGATGTCGGTGCAGCCGTCGAAGATCTGTTCTACGCAGTCGATGGCTGACTTGTATTCCTCGCTGTTATGTTTCTTGAAGATGTCTGCATAACCGTTTTTCCACTCGTTGTAGAGCATATCGGCATCGTCGGCTAACAGACTAGACACGGTCACCATGTAGTTGGCCCACTGCTCGGCATAGTCGGAGCTGTAGTCAAGGTTGTTGGCGTCGGTGATGTCAATCTCTTTCTGATTGTTGTTGTCGTTGTTGTTGTTCTCGTTCTTGTCACTGCTGCAGGCTGTCGTGCTGAAGGTCAGCATCGATGCGGCAGTAAGCATCATAGCGCTTTTGAAAATCTTTTTCATCGTTTTTATTTGTTTTGTGAATTATTGTTTTACTTCTTGGCAAACCACAGTTGGTAGGCCACGCCGATGCGAAACTCATTCTCGCTGTTGTACTGGCTGGAGCTGAACAACTTTGATGTGCCAATCTGACGGGTGGTATAGTCGGCCTTCACCACCAGGTTGGGTAGCGGCTTCCAGTTGAGGCCGAAGCTCCACATGCTCACCTGGCAACGGTCGTCGGCCACAAGCCCCGTCTCGCACTCTTCCTGCGGGTTGTAATAATTATAATGTACGAAAGGGTAGATAGTTGGGAAGCCCTTCACATTGGAGAATACCGATGCCAGATTGACACCCACCTCTGCGCTCCAGTCGACGGCACGCTTGGCCACAGGGCCCATGCGGCTGTAGGGTGACTTGCTGGAGTAGCGACGGTTGGCAGCTGTGATGCCTACGGTCTCGGTGATGTTGCCTGAGAGATAGTTGGCGCGGGCTGTGACGTATCTGTTGACGTATTGCGCATCGAAGGAGTAGAGCAACACGTTGATGTCTCCGTACTCTGAGTAGGTGACAAGCTTGTCGGCATTCTTCTGTGCCTTTGGATTATAGAAGACAGATGCTCCGAGGCGCAGGCCTTTGATGCCTGTCCAGTTGAGACGTGCCGTGTAGGCTGGTGCCGAAAAATTGTCCACCTCGAGGAATCCCTGCTTGGCTTTCTTAATCCAATGGTATGAATCGAAACCGTTGGGGTTCAGGCCGCTGGTAACCATTGCCTCGTAGTTGAATGAAGCGGCTCCGTGGCCGAAGCGTCCGAAAACGGAAAGGCCCGTCTCGTGCCAGGTGGAGGCCATGATGGTGGTGGCTCCCTCCGGGCGTGCGGCGGTGAAGAAGTTGAGGGGTTCGTGGTGGGCGTTTGTCAGTCCGACGGGGATAATCATGTGTCCCACGCGTACATTAAATCCGCGCGTAACGAGGCGCGTCAGGTGGAACTGCTCGAGGGCTACCTCGCCGCCTTTCTCCACCTCTGTCTCGTATTCACCGTTCTCGCTACCCGACTGTGCTTCTATCTCGTAGGTGATGCCTGTGCCACCCGACTCGAACTCCACTTCGGCAGCGAGAATCCATTTTGGTGTAATCTTATACTCTCCCTCGAGTACGAAGCGTGGGATGCTGATCTCGTTGTGATTCTTCTTGGTGTTACCCTTGCTGCCTCCGTAGAAACGGTTCAGACCGTAGTCCTTAAACGAGGCCAACATTTCACCATAGCTGCCGATGCGCCACTTCTCGTAGTCCTGACTCTCTGGGTCCGCAGCTTGTAGAGAGGTTATCATAGTGCTTATTGCAAGCAAACTTAAAACTCTTTTCATATTGATACTTAAACCTAATTGTTTTGAAATCGGGTGCAAAGGTACAGACTTTCAGAGTGGTGAACAATACCTAAAAATAGTGAAATCACCCAAAAATGCTTTTCCCAGAAGACTTGGGCAGTTGAAAATACCTAATTCTGATTATTGCATATTCCGCAAAAAATGTATAATTTTGCATCCGATAATTAGATTTAGGTATGAAAAATCAGAAAATGTATGAAGCGGACGACAAGATGATTTCGCTCATCCGCGACAATTACGATCTGTTGCAGGCTCTGGGAAGCTTTGGCATCAGTCTGGGCTTCGGCGACAAGACGGTGCGTGAGACCTGTATCGACAACCATGTAGACACTTATACTTTCCTGGCTGTGGTTAATTACACCATCAATGGTACAGGAGAATTTGAGAACGACGAGCAGATCAGCGTACGGACGTTGCTGCACTATCTCGAAGCGAGCCATGCTTACTATCTGGACTTTCAACTGCCCTTTATCCGCAGGGAACTACAGGAGTCGCTCGACGAGCATGACTCACTGGGAAAGCTCATCATGCGTTTCTACGATGAGTATGCCTACGAAATAAGGCGCCACATGCAGTATGAACAGAAGACACTCTTCCCTTACGTGGAGTCGCTGCTCGAAGGGCATCCTACCAATGATTATAATGTGGATACCTTCTCGAAGCACCATGGTGCCGTAGACAAGAAGCTGCGCGAACTGAAGCTGCTCATCATCAAGTATCTGCCGCAGGACGGACTGCGCAACAACCAGCTGACAGCCACTCTGCATGATATCTACGATAACGAAGCCTGGTTGCGTCAGCATGCGCTGGTGGAGGATCATATCTTCGTGCCTGCTATCCGCAGGCTGGAGCAGACGGCAAAGCAGAGCGATGTATCGAGGAACATCAGTGACATGGTGTTCAAGGCAGGCGTGGGAGAGGCGGCAGAGACTCTTTCAGACCGAGAGCGCGAGGTGATTGTCGCCTTGGTGCAAGGCATGGCTAACAAGGAGATAGCCGACCATCTGTGTATCTCCGTGAATACTGTCATCACCCATCGGCGCAATATTGCACGTAAGCTGCAAATACACTCTCCCGCAGGCCTGACGATTTATGCTATCGTCAACGGTCTGGTGGATATCTCGAGCGTGAAACTCTAAAAAGACTTAAATCGTATTGATATCTACGTAGCCGTGCATGACTGCGTAGATAGTAAGGGCTGATACACTCTTTATGCCCAGTTTGTCCATGATATTCTTGCGGTGGGTGATTACCGTAGCCAGCCCTATGTTGAGACGATCGGCGATTTCCTTGTTAATATAGCCCTGCACGATAAGTGACATGACTTCAATCTCACGGTCGCTAAGGATTTTCTGCTGTAGTACACGGGGCATGGGAGGCAGGTTCTTTCCATTGCTATGGGCATGTTGTTCCAAAGCAAGCAATGCGCGTATCAACTGCGGTTCAGGCAGATTGATGCAGAGGCTATGAAACTCGCTGAGTTGTGAAGCATTGTCGAGAGAGAGTGTGAGCACGATGGTCTTCCGACGCCTCTCTGTGAAAAAGAACTTATTTTCCAGCACTATGTTCATCGCTGCAAAATAATGCACATAAGAATCCATCTGACTGGCGGTAAGTTCGGCAAACGAGCCGAACGTATCGACAGTCATGATGGGCATCACATTCTGTAGGAGCTGTTTGAGCCCCATAGCAGCCAGCGTATTGGGGTCGATGATGGCAACCTTTGGCCTTCCCTCCATAGCGACTGGTAAGATAGGAATCGGAATCAGATGATCTCAAACAGGTTGAAGAACCCTGTCATCATAAAGACCTTCTTGATGTCGTCGTTGATGTTCTTAATGATCACCTTGCCACCTTTTCCTGTGGTCTCCTTACGGATGGTAAGGAACAGACGCAGACCGGAGCTACTGATATACTCCAAGTCCTTGCAGTCGAGGGTGATAACCTTGTCTGCATTAGCGAGCAGTGGCTCAATCTCCTGCTGAGCCTTAACGGCTGCTGGAGTGTCGAGGCGTCCGCTCACCAGGGCGAGCATTCCCTCATTGGTTTCTTTGATGTCGAAAATCATAGTTTCTTTAACTTATGGGTTTATTCTTAATGTTTATTATAATTCGCTATCTTTTGGTAGTAGTTTCTGCAGCGTCAGGATGTTCATGTCGGCATCACGCTGATAGGTGACGCTGTCCATGATGGAGCGTACGAGATGAATGCCTAATCCTCCTATTGAGCGCTGTTCTGCAGAGAGCGTGGTATCGACTTCTCCCTGGCTAGTGGGATCGAAGGGCTTTCCTGAGTCGATAATACGAAATGTGATTCCGCCGTTCTCGGCGGATACCTCTATGTCGACATAGCCTCTTTCTCCCTCGGGATAGGCGTAGCTCATCACATTGACTACGGCTTCCTCGATGGCCAGGTTGAGACTCATTGTGGTACTGATGTCGAACCCCGCTTCCTCACAGGCCATCTCGACAAACTCGCTCATTTGCGGGATTGTCTCGATGTCGTTGGGTAGTGTCAGCTTCTGTACCATATCTCTCAATGAATTAGTCTCTCAATGTTTTTATGAAAGGAATCCGAGCAGAGCACCTGCAGCTACGGCAGAGCCAATCACACCGGCTACATTCGGGCCCATGGCGTGCATGAGCAGGAAGTTGTGGCGATCATACTCCAGTCCGAGGTTGTTGGAGATGCGTGCTGCCATCGGTACGGCACTCACACCCGCATTACCAATGAGCGGATTCAGTTTCTTGCCTTCGGGCAAGAAGAGGTTCATGATCTTCACGAATAAGACACCAGAGGCAGTGGCAATCATGAAGGCCATGGCTCCCAGGGCGAATATCTTGATGGTGTTCATCGTGAGGAATTCTGATGCCTGGGTAGAGCAACCCACTGTGAGACCCAGCAGGATGACTACGATATCATTGAGTGAGGAACCTGCCGTCTTCGCCAGACGGGTGGTCTTGCCACTCTCTTTCAGCAGGTTGCCGAAGAAGAGCATACCAAGCAGGGGCAGTCCTGAAGGTACGATGAACGTGGTCAGCAGTAGTCCGATGATGGGGAATAATATGCGCTCAGTCTGTGAGACCTCACGTCCGGGCTTCATCTTGATGACGCGTTCCTTATCGGTGGTGAGTAGTCGCATGATGAACGGCTGGATGACAGGAACAAGGGCCATGTAGGAGTAGGCGCAAACCGCGATGGCACCCATCAGGTTGGGAGCCAGTTTCGATGAGAGGAAGATGGCTGTGGGACCGTCAGCACCACCGATGATGGCAATACCTGCTGCCTGTGAGGGCTCGAAGCCCATGGCCAGAGCCACCATGTAGGCACCGAAGATGCCAAATTGAGCCGCAGCACCGATGAGCATCAGCTTGGGATTAGCTAGCAGTGCCGAGAAATCGGTCATTGCTCCGATGCCGAGGAAGATGAGGGGGGGATACCAACCCTGTCGCACTCCTTGGTAGAAGATGTTGAGCACGGAGTTGTCCTCATAGAGTCCTATCTCCAATCCTGCGTCAGCACGGAAGGGGATATTGCCAAGGATGATGCCCAATCCGATGGGAACGAGCAGCAGAGGCTCAAAGTCTTTCTTAATGGCGAGCCAGATAAAGAAGGCTCCCACTGCTATCATGATGAGGTTACCCACGGTGGCATTGGCAAATGCCGTGTAGGTGAGGAACTCATGGAAATTCTGTATGATAAACTGTCCTAAATCCATAGCTTATCCGATAGTTAAGAGTACAGCACCCTCCATGACGGTCTCACCCTGTTTGACGGTGATTGAGGTTACGGTGCCCTCGTACTCTGATTCGATATTGTTCTGCATCTTCATGGCCTCTAAGACGAGTACCACATCGCCAACCTTTACGGTGTCACCCACGTTGACCTTCACTTCTGTGACGGTGCCGGGCAGGGGAGCCTTCACGGGAGAGCCGGTGCCTGCTGCCAATGGCTTGTCAGCTGCTGGGGCAACAGCTGGGGCGACGGCTGGACGAGCCACGGGCTTTGGTGCCTCTACGCGCACCTTCTTCAGCGTGCTCGTCGGGTTGATGGGCTGCTTGAGCTCTACGTCGAAACGAATGCCGTTGACATTCACCTTGGCTACGTTGCCCTCTACTTCTTCTATCTCTACGTCGTAATCGACGCCTTGTACTTTATATTGATACTTATTCATTTCTATAATCTGTAAACTGTAAACTATAAACTGTAAACTAAAAGCTATTAATGTAGCTCTGGTGCCGTTGGAATCCTTGGAGCCTGATGGCTCTGAGGCTGCATCGGATCGTGGAAATGTGTCATCTGTGAATACTCATCACTCCATCCAGTTCGCTGCGACTTGATTGTGATGAGGCCAGACTCCACGTCGTGCACATCGTCTTGATACTGCTTGAGAGCCATGGAGATGACGGCAATGTATACCTCCTTGTCGATGCCTTTCTTCTCCAGACCATCCTGCAGGATGTTACCTGTGGCATGCGCAATGTCGTGGGTTACCTCCACCGTCTTGGTCACTGTCTTGATGGGCTGTGTATTCACCACTTTCTTTGCCGTGTCAAGATGGCGCATGATGAGGCCGAAGATCCAGAAGAATAGGAAAAGCAGGGCCAGGCAGAAGAAGACGATGCCCATGGCCAGCAAGGTGATACCAATGCCGTAAGGGTCTTCGCGCTTCAACTTGGCATCCTTGGTCTCATCCGTCTTGATGAAGTTTTCTATGCCGGGAGTTACATTCTCTGCCTTCTTTACGCTCCAGGTGTTACCATGGCGTGCATAACTTTGGTCAGCTGCCAGTGCAGGGATACTAACGGAGTCAATCAGTTCCGTAGCATTGCCATTGTAGAATCCAATCCAGAAGGGCTCCGAGATAGGAATGTTCAGTGAGAGATGTAGCTTGCCCTGAGCAGGGTTTGAGTTACAGTAGAAAATCAAGTGCTGGTGTCCGCCAATTTGTGTGCGCGGGTCACCGCTGGGGATGACGCTCATGCGCTTGATGCGCTCTGGCACGCTCATCTGAGGGTCGAGCACGCTACGGTCTGTGGTGAAGTACATGCCTCGCACATTATAGGTCGTGAATGAGGTGTTCTCAACCTCTATCCAGGCCTGCCTGTTGCCATACTCATCCACAATGCTGGCAGTGTTGTTGGTTAGCACCTCGTTGATGCGGATGTTCTTGGCTCCCTGAGCCATCACCGCTGCGGTGCTCGCCAGCATGACACTGCTTAGCAGTAGTTTCTTAAAGGTCTTCATCTTTTAGTTACGTGTATATGTTAATTATCTATTCTTGATCTTTTATCGTTCTCATCCGCAGAAGAACAGCACTACTATCTGCGCTGTGAAAATCCTTAGGAACATGGAGAGGGGATATACCGTGGAATAGCCGATGGCAGGAGCCTCCTTGGAGCAGATGCTGTTGGCATAGGCCAGTGCAGGAGGGTCGGTGTAGGTACCGGCAATCATTCCGGCGATGGTGAAGTAGTTGAACTTATAGCGTATCCGGGCTATCGGGCCTACTATCAGGATGGGAATGATGGTGATGAGGAAGCCTGTGAGCACGTATAGCAATCCATCGCCTTCGACTACAGTTGAGAAGAATGAGGCTCCAGCCTTGATGCCTACCGACGCGAGGAAGAGCACAAGGCCTATCTCGCGCAGCATCATGTTGGCAGAGGTGGTGGTGTAGGTCACCAGATGAATCTTGTAACCGTAGCGCCCTATCAGAATAGCCACAATCAGCGGTCCTCCTGCCAGACCCAGTTTTACAGGGACAGGCATGCCTGGGATGGCGAAGGGCAGCGATCCGAAGATAAGCCCGAGGAAGATGCCTACGAAGATGGTGGCAATATTTGGCGCGTTTAGACGACGGATGGAGTTACCCATCTTGCTTGCCACGCGATCGACGGCATCTTCAGGACCTACCACCATGATGCGGTCGCCTACCTGTAGGGGCAGGCTGGCAGAGGCGAAGAGGTCCATGCCGTGACGGGTGACACGAGTGACATTAACGCCATAAACACTCGAGAAATGCATCGAGCCCAACGACTTGCCATTGATGGAGGCGTTGGTGATCAGGATGCGCTTCGACACCAGGGGCTGGTCACTTTGCTCAAAGTCGATGTCGAGTTTCGGGCCGATGAATGCCATGATGGCCTCCTGGTCAGCCTCAGCACATACAATGAGCATCTGGTCGCCGATATGGAAGATGGTATCGCGGTTGGGGATGCAGAGCTCACCTTGGTGTACAAGGCGCGATACTACAAAGTCGCGGTTCAGAAAGTCGTGTACCTGCAACAAGGTCTTCCCCTCCAGATACTTGTTTGTCACCTCCAGGTGCATCTTATAGGGCTTCTTGTTGGTGTTACCCTCTTCCTGTGCAGCCAGCTGGAGCTCTTCGTCTTCGAGTTTCACCTTGCATATATACCTTATTAATATAGTAGCACCAATGATACCCAGCACACCGAGAGGATAGGCACAGGCATATGCGGAGGCTATTTGAGGTGCACCATTGGGGAATACCGTCGTCAGTGCTTCGTTGGCAGCACCGAGACCGGGGGTGTTGGTCACGGCACCATAGAGGGTACCTACCATCATAGGCAGGTTGACTGGGTTGCTGGTATCGAAGAAGATGTAATAGCATGCGAACATCACCAGGATGTTCAGCAATATGGCACTTGTAGCCAAGCCGTTGAGTTTGATGCCTGCGGTACCGAAACTCTCAAAAAAGCCGGGACCCACCTGCAGACCAATCATGAACACGAAGAGTATCAGCCCAAAGTCTTGAATAAACGTCAGGATGGGAATAGGGGCCGTAAATCCGATGTGTCCAGCCAGAATGCCCGCAAAAAGTACGAATGTGACACCCAAGGAGATGCCGAACACCTTGATTTTACCCAAATAGACGCCCACGGCTATCACGATGGCGTAGAGAAGAGCAATGTGCGCCACCGAGTCAGTCGTCGTAAACAGGTCTTTTAACCATTGAAATGATTCCATCAGTAGATACCAACTATAGTTATTCTTTTATTTCGGATGCAAAGGTACTCAAAAAATGCTCATTAATCGCATTTTTGTGCACGATTTTTTGAATAAAATCCGTTTTTTTATTTCTTTCACAATTCAAAAGACCAGTTTGAACAAAAAAGTTGTAACTTTGTGGCCTGTTTAGTGAAGCTAAAACATCTTATATAATAATTTAACGTAATTGATCTATGGCAAACAAAGAGAAACTCTTTACCGAGTTTCAGGCGCCAACCACCCAAGAGTGGCTCGACAAAATCGAAGTCGACCTCAAGGGGGCTGACTTCCAGAAGCGACTGGTATGGAGAACAAATGAAGGCTTCAATGTGCAGCCTTTCTATCGTCGTGAGGACTTGAAAGACCTCAAGACCCCGGATTCCCTTCCTGGGGAGTTCCCTTTCGTTCGTGGCAACAAGAAGGATTCCAATGAGTGGTATGTCAGACAGAACATCGCTGTCAATGATCCTGCTGAGGCCAACAAGAAGACGCTTGACATCCTTAACAAGGGCATCGATTCTTTGGGCTTCCGTATTCCCAAGGATTTGGTGACAGCTGAGGATATCGAGACATTACTCGATGGTATCTACTGTGAGATTGTAGACCTGAACTTCCGGACTTGTCCCTGTAAGGCCCTCGTGCTGGCTGAGATCGTGGATGCTTATTTCCAGAAGAAGGGCTTCGACAAGGAAAAGCTTTCGTTCACTGTGGGCTTCGACCCTATAGAGAACGCACTTACTAAAGGTAAGGACGTGACGGAACGTCTGGCTGATGGTCCTAAGATTGTAGAACTGTTGAAGGCCTATCCGAAGGCTCACGTGATGACCGTTCACACAGAGACACTCAACAATGCGGGTGCCTATATCGTGCAGGAGCTGGGTTATGCGCTGGCCTGGGGTAACGAGTATCTGCAGCAGTTGGTGGATGCCGGTGTCGACGTCGACCTCGCTGCCCGTCAGATGAAATTCTACATGGGTGTCTCTGAGAACTATTTCATGGAGATTGCCAAGTTCCGTGCTGCCCGTCTGCTTTGGGCTCAGATTGTCAAGCAGTACGAGCCGAAGGACGACAACAGTGCCAAGATGTGCATCAATGCTACCACAACGACGTACAACCAGACCCTGTTTGACTCTTATGTGAATCTGCTGCGCTCCCAGACAGAAGCAATGTCAGCAGCCCTTGGCGGGGTTCATTCGATGGTTGTCACTCCATTCAATGTGTCCTATGAGAAACCCACTGATTTCTCCGAGCGCATCGCACGCAATCAACAATTGCTGATTAAGGAGGAGAGCCATTTCGACCGTATCGTCGACCCCTCAGCTGGTTCCTATTATATCGAGCACCTCACTGATGCTTTGGCTCAGGAGGCTTGGAAGATATTCCTCAAGATTGAGGATGAAGGCGGATTCCTGGAGGCTGTCAAGAAAGGCATTGTACAGGATGATATCAACGCCACCAACGTGAAGCGTCATGGCGATGCCGCCAAGCGTAAGGAGTTCCTGCTCGGCACCAACCAGTTCCCCAACTTCACCGAGAAGAGCGACGGAAAGCGCCCCGTGGCTGCCGCTGCTTGTGGGTGTGGCTGCGAAGCCCCTTTCAAAAAGCTCGAGACCACACGCCTGGCCGCCGACTTCGAAGATCTCCGCATCCATACCGAGGAGACGCGCGTTCCCACGGCCTTCATGCTCACCATCGGCAATCTGGCCATGCGTCAGGCACGTGCCCAGTTCTCTTGCAATTTCCTTGCCTGCGCCGGCTACAAGGTAATCGACAACCTCGGTTTCAAGACCGTAGAGGAAGGTGTCGACGCAGCCCTCGAGGCAAAGGCCGAC
>ODAI013237366.1_pt1 | contig 18519 bp, 15 predicted proteins | sample 1539321 | NCBI WGS metagenome assembly ODAI01 (sample SAMN02144231, study PRJEB22623) | gut metagenome | biome: sheep rumen | host: Ovis aries | place: New Zealand
GTGGTGCGGCGGGTGTATGGGACCGTAAATGAGCGGGGCGCCGAAATGCATGTTGGGGTTCGCCATGTCAAGCTTGGCACGGAGCACCATTGCGCCCTCCCTTGCCTCAGGCGTGTTCATCTGTTCGAACAGCCGCAAGCTCTCCTCCACGGGGCGATTACGGTATGGCGATTCCTTGCCAGGCTCTGTCGGCGTGCCTTTTTGCTCGGCTATCTGCTCACTAGTCTGCTCATCTACATACGCAAGCCCCTTGCCGATGAGCCACAAGGCAAAGTCCCACAATTTGTCAAAATAGTCGGAAGCATAAAACACGTTGTTCCATGTAAAGCCCAACCACTTGATGTCGTTCATGATGTTTTCAACATATTCGTTGTTCTCTTTCGTGGGATTTGTATCGTCAAAGCGCAAATTACAAGTTCCGTTATAACGTTCTGCCAACCCAAAGTCCATACAAATAGCTTTTGCATGCCCAATGTGCAGATAGCCGTTGGGCTCAGGTGGGAAACGGGTTTGAAGCCTTCCGTTGTTCTTGCCTTCCGATAGGTCAGCCTCAACCATTTGTTCTACGAAACTGAGACTGCGTTTTTCTCCTGATTCTTGATGATTTAACTCTACCATATTATTTTCCTGTCTTATAACCTGCAAAGATAAGAAAATTCATCCAAAAAACGATGAATAACCCTATTTTTTTCATTCAATACAGAGCAAACCATGCCCAAAAGAGCCAACTTGCCTGAAAATCTTGGATGCAAAACATTTTCCCAATTTACCCAGCATGTACTTTACATGCTCAGCACATGTGTTTTTCACTCAAAACCATATACTTTCATACAAAAAATACAGGAAATGTAACAAGCAATAGGCTATATTCACCATTTTTCGCCGTTTTTCTCTATATTTTCTACATAAAAACAACAATTTCGCCGTTTTTCTTCATTTTCTAATGATAAATATTTGGTTTTCAAAAAATTATTTCTATATTTGCAACGAAGGCTTACTTAAAATTTATTAATGTTTTTATATTATGAAAAAAAATCTACTAATCGCTATTGCCTTTATGGCAAGTACACATTCTATGCATGCTCAAGTGGCACTCAATGCAGAGAATTTCCCAGACGCCAATTTCCGCAATGCATTGGCACAGCAGTTTGAACTTACAGAAAACGGTACACTCTCGGCAGAAATGATTGCCAATACAGAAGTACTGAACCTCTCCCAAAAGTCGATTTCCGACCTAACAGGTATTGAGCACTTCAATGCACTGACGGTGCTGTTGTGCCCACAAAACCAACTCACCAAGCTCGATTTAAAAGGCAATCCGAACTTGACAACCATTGAGTGTCAAAACAATCAGCTGGCTGAAATCGATTTGACGAATTGTCCTAACTTGAAGGCATTGAGTTGCCAAAACAACTCGTTGCCAGCCCTGAATCTGACCAACAACACCAACCTTGAAAGTCTGTGCTGCTCAGCCAACTCGCTCGCCACACTTGATTTGAGCACCTGTCAGGCACTGAAAGGAGTTGTTTGCGAGGGCAACAGTTTGACATCCCTCAATATTAGCGGATGCGACCAACTTGTTGGGCTGTGGTGCGGCGAGAACAATTTGGCCGAGCTTGACCTCAGCGGCTGCCAACAATTGCTCAACTTGGGTTGCGAGGGAAACGTTATTTCTACGCTCAACATCGACGACTGCGAAGGAATTAGGACCTTGTTCTGCCACAACAACCGACTCGATGCGCTGGATGTTTCCAATCGTACAGACCTAAGAGAGCTATGGTGTTACGACAACAACATCCAGAACCTCAACGTTGAAGGCTGTGAAAGCATGGAACGCATCTTGTTTGAGAACAACATAATCGAAGAGTTGAACTTGACAACATGTACAGAGTTGATTGAGCTTCGTGGCAACGGCAACCGTATCAGCGGGACAAATATGGATGCGCTCATTGCCACGCTGCCTATTACTAGCGGCAGTGTTTTCAATGCCATCAACGAATATTCCGGAACAGAGAGCAACAACTGTACGCCAGAGCAGGTAAAAGCCGCGATGAAAAGGGGGTGGAAAATATGCGCCTTTGACGGTTTTGACTGGAATTCGCTTTATGACGACACCAACACGCCGACGGACATCAAGAAAGTGGCGGAAGATGCTCTAATCCAGGGATTTTACGCTATTGACGGAACTGTCATCAGCAAGAAAACGATGAAAAAAGGTCTGTACATCGTAAAATGTGAAGATGGAACAACTAAAAAGAAATTTTTCAGGTAATGACCAGCACAATGTCTTATACAATGTTTGCAAAAAAAATCAGATTTGATGGGAAGCAAAAGTATGTAGACACTAAAGTTTGAAAATTAAATCAGATAAAAGGCTTTAGAGCACTGCTCTTGAAGCCTTTTTTCTTTCCCAAAACAGACCAAGATACTATTCAATGTCTTTTTTCCGCATAAAGGCCAAGGTTTCGGTAAAAATCGTCGACCTCAGCAACCACAAGACAAGGCTGTAAAGGAAAGCCACCGCAAGGATTTTAACAATGATGCGCAAATACAGGTTTCCAATACCTAGGGTCAAGAAAAACACAACCACTATAAGCAACAAGGTTATCAAGAAATAAGGCGAGATGTCACGCAGCAGTTCAAACAAGCTCAAGCCGATTTCACGATGCACAAAGACAAACCACACGAATACCCAACAAATTTGAACCAAGGCATAAGGTACGACCATGTATGAAATGCCGTAAGGCATAACAAGCATCAACAGCAACAATTGCGCCATGCACAACCCGATGGTGGACCACATGTAAATCGTCGAATGCCCACGACTGATCAGCAAATTGGAAAACAGCACGGAAAAGGGCATAAAAGCACCTGCCACACACAGCACCTGCATTAAACGGGCACTCGCAAGCCACTTTTCTGTTAATAAAATGACGATGAACTCCTCTGCGACAAAGGCCAGTCCAAACATTGCCGGAAAAGAGAGAAAGGCTGTAAAACGAAGTAATTTGCGAAAAATATTTTTCTGTCGCAACACATCGTCTTCTACCTTTGCAAAAACGGGTTGTGCAATACCATTGAGCATGTTGGAGATAAAGGAATGCCCCATCATGTTCCATTTACTTGCCTGCGTAAAGACGCCGACCTCGCGCGGGCAATAATAACGTCCAAGTAATATCGGAAAAAGATTGTTGTTCAACGCATTGAACACGTTGGTGACGACCAATCTGCTGCTAAATCCTATCATTTCCCTTATAGGTTTTAAGTCAAACGACAACGACGGTCGCCACCCCGAGAAATAAAAGCTCAATAACGAGACAGAAGTGACGAAAACGATGCTTTGCGTGGCAATGCTCCAATAGGTGTAGCCTAAAAACACCATAATAATCGCCACAATGCCGGAAGCCAAAAGGCTTATTGTCGATATAATCGTATTTTCGCGCACCATCATATTGCGAAACATCCACGCTCGCGGCGCAATTCCCAAACTTGCCATAAAAAAGCCGGCAAACACATAGCGCGACAGCGGTAAAAGTTCTGGAACTCCGTAATAGCCTGCTATCAACGGTGCTGAAATGAACAAAATGGCATACATCGAAAGGCTCGAGCATACACATGTCCAAAAAACCGCATTGAAATCTGCATCGGTAACGACTTTTTTACGGTTCAACGCCGAAATAAAGCCTCCTTCCTGAAGTGCGCCAGCTATCGCTGAAAAGACCAGCAACATGCCTACCATCCCAAAGTCGGACGGTGAGAGCAAACGCCCTAAAATGGTTCCAAAAACAACGTTCAAGAGTTGTTGGGCGCCATTGCTCATGCCTCCCCAAAATAGCCCTCTTGCCGTTTTTTTCTTCAACGATTCCATAATTATACATGCAAAGATAACGAAAATTTATCGAAGAAACGGAAAATGAGGCAAGATATTTACCAGTTTATTGTATTGAGGTATTGGACAATCGCTAAATGAAATATTTAATCGCTTTTACCTCTGGAATCTAAGTAGGTTTTATTCGCCGATCCTAGACCTATGAACTATGCTTTCCGCTATTTTATTCCTCTTCGATTTAAAGCAATTGCATAACGTTTGGCATTTTCCTGATGTTCGGCAAAGGTCCGTGCGAAATTGTGCGTCCCACTAAAATCTTCTTTTGCGCACATGTAAAGATAATCGTGTTGAACATGGTTCAATACTGCATCAATGCCAGCAACCGTCGGTATCCGGATGGGGCCGGGCGGCAGACCGGCATAGCGATAGGTGTTGTACGGACTGTCTATGAGCAGCATGTTCAAGTAAATCCGCTTCACCTCAAAGCGTTTCCAGGCGAACTTCACCGTAGGATCCGCTTGCAATGGCATACCCTTTGGATATTGATTCGAGCGCAGCTTCAAACGATTATAGTACATGCCTGCTATCATCGGTTTTTCCTTGTCATCGGCCGTTTCCTCATCCACGATGCTGGCAAGTGTCACGACCTCTTCACGGCTTAGCCCCATGGCATCGGCCCTACGCTGCCGTTCCTCGGTCCAAAACCTGTTGCACTCAGTCTTCATTCGCTCAAAAAAACTTTCTATCGGAATGTTCCAATATACTTCATAGGTATTGGGAATAAACATACAAATGACGGTTGCCGTATCATAGCCCAGTTTCCGGCAGACATCCTGATTGTTAAGGGCCTTCAAGAGCGACAAACTGTCCATCATCAGTTTTTCGCTCATCACAGCAGCCAAACGATCCTTTGTTCGGATGGGCGGTATCGTCAGCCGAACCGGCGCCTGCATCCCGTTTTTCAAGTGCCTGAATACAGTCAATGCCCCTCGTCCTGGCTCAATGGCGTAACGTCCGGTCCGGATGTTTTCCTCGTAATTGCCATGCCGTATCAACGTCGTAAAAGCATTCATGGAGTGCCCATGTGCCCACGGACGCAGTTTATGGCAGACCGAATCCACGTTGTCGTCGGCATCAATGTAAACATACTGGGTGGAGCCCAACTTTGAAAACGAAGTGAAGAAAAAATAATATAACATACTGGCAATCAATACAATACAAGCGACCCCAGAATAACAAAACTTTTTCTTTAGACCATATTTCATAACTATCAATTGAAAATCGGGTGGCAAAGTTACAAACTATTTTCGATTTACACGACATCAGGGGCAAAAAAACGCATCTTTCTCACACTTAATTAACATAAAAAAGATTAAACTGAAAAAATTTACATATCTTTGTCTCATGAAAACATACGAAACTTATATTTTCGACCTTGACGGCACGCTGCTCAATACGCTCAACGACCTCGCGACAAGCACAAATTACGCTTTAAGGCAATTTGGAATAGCCGAGAGGAACACGGAGGAGATAAGGCAATTCGTCGGCAACGGTGTTAGAAAACTCATCGAGAGAGCGGTGCCGGAGGGCGAGAGAAATCCGTGTTTTGAAGAAGTTTATCGCCTCTTCAAAGCACATTACCAAGAACACAGCCTTGACACCACCCTTCCCTATGAAGGCATTATACCTATGCTCAAAAACTTGAAAGCACATGACAAAAAAATAGCCGTTGTCAGCAACAAATTTTATGATGCCACGCAAAAACTTTGCCGCCATTTTTTCAACCAATACATTGAAGTTGCCATCGGCGAGCGCGAAGACATACGAAAAAAGCCAGCTCCCGACATCGTGTTTGAAGCCCTCAAACAACTTCACGCAGACAAAAACACTGCTGTCTACGTTGGTGACAGCGATGTGGACATCCTGACCGCAAGAAATTGCGGCATTCCTTGCATCAGCGTATTGTGGGGATTTCGAGACCAAGATTTTTTAAAGGTAAATGGAGGCACCACATTTGTCAAAACCCCGCAAGAACTTGTCATTTGAGAAACATTGCGCACTAAAAACCACCAAGAACAGGCAACAAAGCACTTAAAACTGCTTTTTTCCATCAATTTCAGGGCAAAATTCCACAATTTTGACTAATTTTGCATCTTGAAATGCCACTTAGTAAAAACAAAATAAAGGAAATACGACGGTTGGAACAAAAAAAGTTCCGCCACACCGACCGCTTGTTTATTGCCGAAGGCCCTAAAACCATCGGTGAATTGCTCGCCGTTTCACCGCCAAAAACCATCATAGCGACAAGCCAATGGCTTTGTGAAAACAGCGTTCCAAGTTCAACGGAAGTCATCGAGGTTGGACAAGAAGAACTGCAAAAAGTCAGCCTACAGAAAATGCCGCAACAAGTGTTGGGCATATTCCCATTTTTCACCGAGAAAACAGCTGAAGAAATCTGCCAATTGGCGGAAAAAGAGCTTTGTTTAGTACTTGACGGCATTCAAGATCCTGGCAATTTGGGCACCATCATCAGAATCGCCGACTGGTTTGGCATCCGTCATATCATTTGCAGCTGCGATAGTGTTGATGTATACAATCCAAAGACAATCCAAGCCACCATGGGAAGTTTGGCGCGCGTCAACCTCACCTACACCGATTTGGCCACCATCATTGGGTCACTACCCCGCCACATTCCTGTCTACGGCACGGTGCTTGACGGCGACAACATGTACGAAATTCCACTAAGCAAGCAAGGCCTCATTGTCATGGGCAACGAAGGCAATGGCATTTCCAAGGAGATTCAGACGCAACTCACCCACCGGATTCTCATCCCCAACTATCCTTCACAATCGGAAACAGCCGAAAGCTTGAACGTAGCCATTGCCACAGCCATTGTTTGTGCAGAATTTCGCCGCCCGACATGTTAAATAGTATTAAATAATTGACAATTGCGAGCTTAAAATTATTTTAAATCAATATTTTTCATTAAATTTGCGCCCGATTTAGTCCGTTTTAGGCTCAAAAAAGTACTGGCACGGTGTCAGACGCCTGGCGGAAAAACCCGTTTACAATAATTATAAAATGTACGCAATTGTAGAAATTAACGGTCAGCAGTTCAAGGTGGAACAAGGAAAGAAACTCTTTGTCAACCACATCAAAGATGCCGAGGCAGGCAAAACTGTTGAATTTGACAAAGTGCTGCTCATAGACAACGAGGGCGCTGTCAAAGTTGGCGCACCTAACGTAGAAGGTGCAAAAGTAGTAGTAGAAGTTGTGAACCCGCTCGTTAAGGGCGACAAGGTCATCGTCTTCAAGATGAAACGTCGTAAAGACTATCGCAAGAAGAACGGACACCGCCAGCAGTTCACAGAAGTAGAAGTTAAACAAGTTATTGCTTAAAACTTAGGAGGACGTAAAAATGGCACATAAGAAAGGTGTTGGTAGTTCGAAGAACGGACGTGAATCAGCTTCACAAAGACTTGGTGTTAAAATCTGGGGCGGTCAGAAATGCATCGCAGGCAACATCATCGTACGCCAGCGTGGCACAAAGCACAATCCAGGCAAAAACGTAGGTATTGGCAAGGACGACACATTGTATGCCTTGGTTGACGGCATCGTGGAATTCCGTAAGACACGCTACAACAAGAGCGTCGTTTCCGTTCTGCCAGAGGCTGAAGCTTAAAACGAAAAATTATTTATTCCAAACACAATGTCCTATTCTCATGTGAGTTTAGGACATTTTTTGTGCCCTCAGCCAGCACTTCAACGCCATTGAGCAAAAAAAACACACAGTAAAATGTTAAAAAAGACATTTATTCTGGGAAAACTTTGGCATTTTTTCGTAACTTTGCATCCAACCAGCCAATATCCTGGAAACATCATGAAAAGATTTCGGCACATTTTACAAACCATCATTTTCATCATACCATTTGTACATACGTTGTTATGTTGCGGAAATAGCCACAATCAGGAAAAAAAGCATGCTGCAGTACAAAAACAGGCAAAGACTTTACATATAGGCACTTTACCGACAATCGACTGCCTTCCCATTTTTATCATGGCCGAACATCAATTAATTGACACGGCCACCGCTTTTGTCAGGCTAGTCCCCTTCCTGTCGCAAATGGACTGCGAGGAAGCATTTCGAAGAGGTAAGATAAACATCTGCGCCAGCGACGTCATCCGCTCTGAGATGATGAAAAGACAAGGCAAAAGACTGAAATACATCACTACAACACCTGCCCGCTGGCTGCTTGTCGCACACCGGACGACACGCGCAAAAAACATCAGCCACCTAAAAGACAGAATGATTGGCATGACACGGCACTCCGCCACTGAGATGCTTACACATCACGCCACAGACAGCGCAAAGCTCAAAAACCATCAACTTTTCGCCATTCAAATCAACGATGTCCTACTCAGGCTTAAAATGATGAATGAAAAACAAATTGATGCAGCATGGCTACCAGAGCCACAGGCGACGGAAGCCAAGCAACAAGGGCATATCGTCTTGGCCGACAGCCGCGCTTCCGACAGCCATCTAGGCGTGCTCATCGCCACAGGACACCTTGACCCAAGCCAGGAGAAAGCATTCGTCAACGCCTACAACAAAGCTTGCGATTCCATCAACCAGCTTGGTGTCAACCATTATACCCACCTGATAAAAAAATATTGTAAGGTCAGTGAGAAAACCATCAAAAAAATACCAGCCGTCACTTTTTACCACGCTTTACAACCCGACAGCCAACAAATACAACAATTTAAGACCTTTTTGAAACAAAGACAGCCATGATTTCCTCAAAAAACACCTTCCAAGCCATCAAGGACCTCCTGCGCCAGCAATGTCTACAAGAAGCCATTGTACAGCTTAAAAAACACATTGACGAAAGCCCTCAGTTTAGCATTGACGCTGAATTTGAAGAGCTCATCAGCAACTACAGGCTCATGCTTGAATACATGCAACAGGGATTCAAGGATCCAAGGCGTGCGGAAATTTACCAGAACTTGCTGCAAGAGATGTACCGAATCACTGCCAATTATGAAATAAAGCAGAAGATCTTAAGCTCAAAAATATACGGAGAGGCTGCCGCAAAAACGACTTTCAACGCCATACAACCAACAGAAATCAAGAACAAATTGGAATCTTTCGTCTCAGACAGTGTACTCATGGAGCTCAACATTGGAAAGAAGATGCAGGAAAAGCAAAAATTCATCTACCAAGAGCACTACGATTACATGAACAAGCTATTTTTCCACATCCTAACCTCCAAACAATGGCAAGCAGGAGAAGTGGAACTTTTCGAACAGCTACTTTTGTCGCCGACCATCGATAAAAACGATGCTGCACTCATCATTAGCGCCATTTCCATTTCTGCAACTAACGTGCTGGATGTCAACAAATTAAAGCTCTTGATTAATGTCTATATGCAATCAAAAGAGCCACAACTCCAACAACGTAGTTTGATTGGGCTGGCGATGGCATTAAACGAAGATTGTGCAATATTTCCGGAACTAAAAGAAATGCTAATTCAAATTTGTCAAAACGAACATATCGCCAAAGAGTTCAAAGATTTGCAATTGCAGATATTCTATTGTCTCAATGCCGAGGACGACACCAGGATCATTACCGACGAAATCATGCCCGACATCATGCAAAACAACCAGTTTGACATCACAACCATGGGCATCAGGGAGCAAGACGAAGACAGCTTGGAAGACATTTTGCACCCGGAACGGGCGGAAGAAGAGATGGAAAGGCTGGAAGAAAGCTTCAAAAAGATACAAAACATGCACAAAAACGGTGCCGACATATACTTTGGCGGATTTTCACAAATGAAGCGCTTCGCCTTCTTCTACACTATGCCCAACTGGTTTCGTCCATTTACCGCCCAACATCCGGAAGTGGCACAAGCCATCAGCAAACTCGAAGAAATTGGCATCTCGGCAAACGGAATGCTCAATCAGGGACTTTTCTGCGACAACGACAAATACAGCCTCGTCTTAGCCATTGGGTCCGTCATCGACAAACTGCCCGACAGCATGAAGGAGACGATGGGCAGGATAGAGCTGGCGCCTGCGACTTTCTCTGATGAGGAAAAAAGTTCAATAAGCTATATAAGAAGAATGTATTTGCAGGATTTATACAGATTCTTCAAACTTTTCCCACAGGTCGACGAGCTGAAAAATCCATTTGAGAAAAACAATGGCGTAGTGAACAGCTTCTTTTTCAGCAATAAGCTGCTGGCGCAAACAAACTTGAAGAAAGAAGCGCCAGCAGTGGCGAACTATTTGGTCAAGACATCAAAAATCAACGAACTCGACGCACTCTTGAATGCCTATGGAGACGAAAACGACCCGCAAATGCTCATATTCCACGCCACACTCAACATGCAAATCGAGGAATACGGACAAGCTGTCAAATTTTTCCGAAAAATGCTGGAAGCCGATTCAGAAAACACCTATGCCCTGAAAGGCATTGCAAGAGCGTATTTTGCACTGCAAGACTACGAGCAGTCAAGCATTTTCTTCAAGACACTGACAACGATCAAACCCGACAACATTTCTTTTATGCTCAATTATTGCCTGTCGAGAATCAATCAACAACAGGCGGAAGAAACCCTTGAAACACTCTACAGGCTCGATTTTGAGCATCCGGAAAACCTTAGCGTACAACGCGTCTTGGCTTGGGCACTATTATGTAGCGGAAAAATAGAACAAGCAATTGCAACTTACCACAAAATACTCCAAACAAGTAAATTCAATCGCGAAGACAACCTATATATGGGCTATTGCCTGTGGATTTCAGGAAAAATCAAGGAAGCGGCCTGCCAATTCAGACAATACGACCCTGCAGGTTTGAGACTGCTTGGAGAGTTTGAAAAAGACCGTGTCTTACTCCAACAACACGGCATCAGCAAAACAGACTTCCACCTCATGAATGCCATTTCCAAGCAAAAATAAACGTCGAAATTAAAGCAACTGCTCGGCACGCATGAGGTCTTCAGGCGTATCAATGCCTATCGTCTCTACGCTGGTAATGCCCACCTTCACCCGAAACCCGTTCTGTAGCCAACGCAACTGCTCCAAACTCTCCGCCAGCTCCAAAGCAGAAGGTGGCAAAGCCGTGATTTGAGACAAGACGTCGGTACGGTAAGCATACAAACCGATGTGCTTCAAAAATGGGAACCTCCCCATCCACTCCCTGCGCTCCGCACTTCGGACAAACGGGACAACACTACGGCTAAAATACAAAGCATAACCATCATTGTCGAGCACGATTTTCGGCGAATTGGGATTTTCCAAGTCCTCCAACGAATGACGTGCCGTAAAAGGCATGCCAAGCGTCGCAATCTGCGTCCTCTCATCCTCAAAACATGCCATTACCGTCTCGATTTGTGAACGTTGAATGAAAGGCTCATCACCCTGGACATTAACAACTACATCAAATTCAGACGCGCCGATTTTTGCCATTGCCTCCTGAATGCGGTCTGTCCCACTCTGATGATGGGCCGAGGTCATTACCGCCCGACCACCAAAAGCAGACACATGAGTGAAAATCCGCTCGTCATCCGTCGCCACATAGACATGCTCCAACACCCTACTCACCTGTTCATAAACCCTGAAAATCACGGACTTTCCGCCCAGCATCGCCAAAGGTTTTCCCGGGAAACGCGTCGAAGCATAACGTGCCGGAATAATTCCTATAAATCTCCTTTTCTGCATCTTCATTAGTCTCAAGTGAACATCTGCAAAGGTAACAAAAAACAAAGACAAGTGCAAATTAAAATGCAGACTTACCATAAACCTATCATTTTTTTTCATTTTTTAATAAAAAAATGTAAATTTGCATATTACACTTAGAAAACACCTATAAATATGAAACAGTTTACGAATCTTTTCCAACTTTCAAAAACCTTGCGGTTTGAGCTGAAGCCTATTGGGAAAACCAAGAAAACCTTTGAGCAATGGCTTAAAGAAGTAAAAAGTACCGAATCTGTTGCAGATAAGGATAACAACTTGTTTGCGAAAGACGAGAAAATCAAGGAAGCCTATTTGTCTATTAAGCCGATAATGGACAAACAGCACGAGCAGTTTATTGAAAGGTCTTTGACCTCTGACGAAGCAAAAGGCATTGATTTTTCGCAATACTTTGAGGCATATCGTGAAAAAAATGTTTCGGACAAACTTGAAAAAGGATTGCGCGAACAAATTGGAAAAACATATCAAGAAGCGGGAAAATATTTTTCGGAAGAAATAAGCAAAGTTCTTGATAAAGAATTTACAGCGAAAAAAGAAAAGCCATACGTGTGCCTTACCGATGCAAAAATGCTCAATTACCTATCTGCTAATATAAAGGAATTAGCAAAGCAAAACGGTATTGACGAAAAAGAACTTGTTGACCATCTTGAGCAATTCAAAGGATTTTGGGGCTATTTAGGTGGTTATAATACAAACCGTGAAAACTATTACATAACTGATAAAGAGGCTTCTACCGCCGTTGCCACTCGTATTGTTCACGAAAACTTGCCCACATTTTGCAACAACGCATTGCGTTTCGAAAAGCGCAAGGAATAATATCTCGGCATTTACCAGTATTTGAAAAACAAAAGCCGAGAGACAAAGATTAAAAACTCGAAAGGCGAAGAGGTTGACGTAGAGGCTATAACTAAAGCAGTTTTTCAAATCGAGCACTTTAACAAATGTATTGCACAGTCGCAAATCGAAGAGTACAACCGTATTATTGGCCATTACAATTATTTGATAAACCTATACAATCAGGCGCGACGAGAGGAAACTGGTTTCAAGAAGATTGACGAGTTTGAAAAACTCTACAAACAGATTGGTTGCGGTAAAAAGAAAACGATGTTTGCAGCCTTAATAAAAGATAAAGAAGCAGACCTCACCCAAGAGGAAAAGAATAAGGAAGGAATTTTTACTGTTGAAAAACTTCTGCAAAAGGCTAAAGATGCTGGTAATGGAATGTTTAAAAATGGTAGCAATGAAACTGAAATTGATACCCTACCAGCATTTATTAAATTCTTGAAAGAGTGCGACAATTGGGATGGTATTTATATGTCGAGTACTGCCGTTAATAAAATATCTAATCTCTACTTCGCCAATTGGCACAGCATTAAAGACAAACTGTTAGATTGGTACAATGGTAAGGACAAAGAACTGAAAGAAAAGGCCAAAACGTGTATCACATACGAGAAGAAACGGGAAGAACCCATAAAACTGCGTGATGCTGTAGAGTTGTCGGGGTTGTTTGGTGTATTAGATGCTGATGCCGAACAATCGGAACATGTTTTCAAAGCATCGCTTTTCAAGGATGATGCTACTAACGAGTATCGTGGCGTTTTGGATAAAGCACTTACGCCAAGCAAAAACCTCATCAATTTGTTGTGCTTTGATATTGAGCGAAATATTAATGCGTTTTTGCAAGGTTCTAAGAGTGGTTTTGCATTGGACAAACACAAAGACGAAAACAATGAGTCGGGAGAAGATAAGTATGGTGATTTTGTGCCGTGGAAATACGATGAAGAAAAAAACAATCAGTCTGGCGAAGCCAACCAAGCTGGAAAGAAAGACAATACAATAGAGAATATAAAAAACTGGTTTGATGCGGCAACGGATGCTATGCGTATTGTCCGCTATTTTGCCGTGCGCAAATCTAAGATGAAGGGCAACCTACCCAATGTAACAATGGAACAAGCATTGAGCAACTTGCTGTACAGCGACGAGGCACAATGGTTCAAATGGTACGACCTTATCCGCAACTATCTTACCAAGAAACCAGAAAACGATGCAAAAGAAAATAAGCTGAAGTTGAATTTTGATAGTAGCTCTTTTTTAAAAGAAAGTGGTTGGGATAATGATTATTCAAAAAATGGTGCTTTTATTGTCATCAAAGAAAACAATTACTATTTGGTTGTGGTAAATGATAAGTTGGAAGAAGATGATATAGCCAAACTGAAGACATCATCAGAAAACAGTACCACAAAAAGAGTAATTTACAAACAACAAAAGATGGATTTTAAAAATTTCCCTCGATTGTTTATTTTCTCTAAAGGTGATAATCTTGCCCCTGCGGTTGAAAAGTACAATCTTCCAATAAACACAATTCTTGAGGACTACAAAAAGTACCGCAAACTCTCGCAAAGCGCAAAAACGACTTTTATTGAAGAACATCCAATGTTTCGTGTAAATTTGATTGACTATTTTAAAAAATGCGCACCACTGCATGTATCATTGTTCCCTTTCAAAGATATGCTTAAAACGGTTTGGAAAAAATCTGACGATTATAAAACATTATCTGAATTTTACAATGACACAATAAATGCCTGTTATGAAATCTCATTTGAAAATATAGATTTTGAAAAGCTTTGTTCAATGGATAAATTTTATCTTTTTCAGATTTACAACAAAGATTTTTCAATTGGAGTAGATGGCGGAAAAGGTTCAACTGGTAAACCAAATATGCATACAATCTATTGGAAAATGCTTTTTGACGAGACAAACCTGAAAGATGTAATATTGAAATTAGATGGACAAGGTGCAGAAATATTTATGCGTGAGCCGGTAGCAAAAGATTCTCCAATTAAACATTCTGTAGGTTCTAAACTTGTGAACAAGAAGGATAAAGACGGTAATACTATTCCAGAACATATTTACAAGGAAATCTATTCGTTTGTAAATGATAAAACGGAGAAAATTTCTAAGGAAGCCCAAAAATATATTGATGAGCAGAAAGCAATAATCAAAAATGTGAAGCACGAAATCATCAAGGACAAACGCTTTTATGATGAAACAAAATACTTGTTCCATTGTCCTATCACAATAAACTTTAAGGCAAAAACAGGCTCTGAATCAGAAATCAATTCAAAAATAACCGACGCACTTCAACAATCAGACAACTTACAATTTATCGGCATCGACCGTGGTGAAAAACACCTTGTGTATAGTTGTACGATAGACAAGGATGGCAAAATTATCAAATGCAACCACCACGACAACATCAATGGAACCGACTATGTGCAAAAATTGGAGGCTGTTGCCGATGATCGCATCATTGCCAAAAAGAATTGGCAGGCACAAAACAAAATCAAGGACTTGAAAAGCGGCTACATATCGCACGTGGTGCATCGCCTTGTGGAAAAAACCATCAAAGACGGCGAGAAAATTGCCCCACACGCATACATCGTTTTGGAAGATTTGAACACTGAAATGAAGCGCGGTCGCCAAAAGATTGAAAAACAGGTTTATCAGAATTTGGAAACCGCCCTTGCCAAGAAACTCAATTTTGTGGTGGACAAAAACGCCAAGCCAGGCGAACTCGGTTCGGTGAGCAAGGCATTGCAACTTACGCCGCCCATCAGCAACTACCAAGACATTGAAGGCAAAAAACAATTTGGAGTAATGCTCTACACGCGAGCCAATTACACATCGGTTACCGATCCAGCAACAGGATGGCGAAAAACCATCTACATCAAGAATGGCAAAGAAGAAGACATAAAAAAACAGATTCTTGAAAAATTCAGCGACTTTGGATTTGACGGCAAGGACTATTACTTTGAATACACTGAAGCCCATACAGGACACACTTGGCGTATGTATTCGGGCAAAGATGGCAAGCCGTTACCTCGCTTCCGAAACTCAAAACAGGAGCAGGAAGACAAGAATGTTTGGGTACCTGAACCTGTTAATGTGGTGGAAATTCTCGACAAACTTTTTGTTGATTTTGACAAAGCAAAGTCGTTTAAAGAACAAATTGAACAAGGTGTTGAACTTAAAAAGGTGGATGGACGAAGCGAAACGGCATGGCAATCGTTGCGATATGCCCTTGATTTAATCCAACAAATCCGCAATTCAGGCGAAAAGAATTCCAAGGACGATAACTTCTTGCATTCCCCTGTTCGCAATAAAAAGGACGAGCATTTCGACACTTGCAATCCAGAAAACAATGGCGACTTGTCTGAAATTGTAGATGCCGATGCCAACGGTGCCTACAACATTGCCCGCAAGGGATTGATTATGGATGCTCACATCAAGCATTGGATTGAGAGCGGAAGACCAAAAATAAAAAAGGATGGAAAAGAAACATCAGATTTAGATTTGTTTGTTTCTGATAAAGAGTGGGATTTATGGCTTTTGGATAGAGCACAATGGGAAAAAGAACTGCCCAAATTCGCTTTGCGAAGTGCAAAGGAAGCCGATGACAAGCCTAAAGTCGCAAAAAGGGGAAAGAAGAAATGATGGAAAACTACATCCCCATCTCAAACCTCAACGACTTCGTTTTCTGTCCGTATTCCATATACCTGCACAACGTGTATATGGATGCGGACGAGGGGTTGTATCACGCCACGCCGCAGACGCGCGGGCGCATTTCGCACGAGGCCACCGATGGCAAAAAGGCCAGCAATCGTGCCGACGACCTGCAGTCGTTGCCCGTGGTTTCGGAAAAATACGGGCTGATGGGCAAAATCGACATCTACCGTGGGCGCGAAAAGAAGCTCATCGAGCGCAAATACCAGCTAAAAAACATCTATCAGGGGCAGCTCTATCAGCTCTGGGCGCAATACCTGTGTATGCAGGAGATGGGCTACAGCGTGCTGGCCATAGCGTTCTACGAGATCAGCACCAACAAGACAATCCCCATTCCGCTGCCCGATGCGTCGCAGATCGCCGAGTTTGAGGCGATGCTGCACCGTTTCAGAAGCTACGACCCTTTGGAGCCCATTGTCACCAATCCCAACAAATGTAGGCATTGTATATATTGTAATATTTGCGATAAAACCGACGAGGAGAATGTTTACCAATAAAGACGTAGAATTCAGAAGCATCTATGTAATCAACTGCATTACAGACAAGGAGTTGCGCGTGAGCAGCGGCGAACTGCTTTTGGAGGACTTGGACGAGAAGAAAACGCTCACCAAGCTGCCGTTTCAGAAGATACTGGCGCTGTTTGTGGTCGGCCACATCCACGTAACCACGCCGCTCATCGACAAGTGCCGGCAGCACAACGTGGCGCTGGTGGTGATGAAACAGAGCCTGCGCCCCGTGTTCTACTGGGCCAACGCCGCCGAGGCCAACTTCTTGGTGCGTAAGAAGCAGTTCGAGTTCAGCAAAGACGACATCAGCATTGCCCGTGTGCTGGTGGCCAACAAGATAGCCAACCACCGCAAGCTGTTGCAGCGCACCCGAATGAAGGACGAAGCCACAACCGCTGCCATCTGCCAGTGCGAGGCCTACCAGCAGGCCGCCGCCACGGCCGTCGACTACAACGCGCTGATGGGCATTGAGGGCAGCGCGGCCAAAGCGTTTTTTGCCGCCTACTTTCAGGGCAATGGCTGGCGCGGCAGGCTGCCCCGCGCCAAAACCGACCACATCAACGCCACGCTCGACATCGGCTACACCTACCTGTTCAACTTCGTGGAGTGCTTCGCCCGTATGTTCGGCTTCGACATCTACGTGGGCGTCTATCACCGCCTTTGGTTCAAGCGCAAGTCGCTCATCTGCGACCTGATGGAGCCATTCCGTTGCATCATCGACCGCACCGTGCGCACCGCCCTCAACCGCCAGCAGTTCACCCCCAAGCACTTCGAGGTGCACAAGGGCGAGCACCGTCTCAAGCGCGAGATGAACAAGGAGTACAGCAAGGTGTTCTTCGATGCCTTAGTGGCTTATAAATCAGATGTTTTCAGGTACGTTCAGGCCTACTACCGCTGTTTCATGAGCGGCAAGAGCCCCGACCAATACCCGCGCTTCGAGATATGATCATCATCAGCTACGACATCAAGGACGACAAGCTGCGCACGCGCTTCGCCAAGATGCTGCGCAAGCAGGGAGCCATACGGCTGCAATTCTCTGTCTATGAGGTGAATAACACCCAGCGCATCATCGACAACATCAAGCTCAACATCGAGGGCAAGTTCGCCAAGCTCTTCGGCGGAGCCGACAGCGTGTTGATTTTCGATGCGCCCAACGCCAAGGTTCAGAAGTACGGCAACGCCATCCACCGCGATGTGGACGTCGCCTACCTGTGAGCTTGCAAACCTCGGTCTGTACAAATCAAGCCTCCACCATAAGATATTGGTTCTCAACAGATTAAAGCATCTCGAAATAATAAGGGGGATAAAATAGTTCTTTGATTTATTCACATAAATATTTGGTAATCAAAAAGTTTTTACTATCTTTGCAAACAAATGAGTCTAAAAGACCTTTTTAATTTCTACTATTGTAGATGTCATCACAATGTCGTACTGAGAGACGAAGTCTAAAAGACCTTTTTAATTTCTACTATTGTAGATATTTTAGCTTTTTTTCCTTGCACTTAGTCTAAAAGACCTTTTTAATTTCTACTATTGTAGATCGATGACGTGCAGGGTGTCAAGACCAAGTCTAAAAGACCTTTTTAATTTCTACTATTGTAGATACATTCTCTTTGTATTCTGCAATAGAAGTCTAAAAGACCTTTTTAATTTCTACTATTGTAGATTGACAGAGAGGAAAATGACGTACGTGCAGTCTAAAAGACCTTTTTAATTTCTACTATTGTAGATGCAGCGCCCGAAACGGCCACCATTGCACGTCTAAAAGACCTTTTTAATTTCTACTATTGTAGATAGAAAGTTCTCAACAAATTCCAGGTAACCTGTCTAAAAGACCTTTTTAATTTCTACTATTGTAGATTA
>ODAI013147023.1_pt1 | contig 18518 bp, 16 predicted proteins | sample 1539321 | NCBI WGS metagenome assembly ODAI01 (sample SAMN02144231, study PRJEB22623) | gut metagenome | biome: sheep rumen | host: Ovis aries | place: New Zealand
CTTTGTACTCACGGTATCGTCCGAAACATCAGCGCTATTGCCGCCGTAATTTCCGTCTCTGCCGCCGAAGCCTTCCTGCATTTCGTCAGGCATAGCAGGTGAACCGTCTTCGTTTGTGGGAATTTCCGGCATTTCGCCGTTTCCGAAGCCCCTGCCGCCGAAGCCTTCCTGCATTTCGCCAGGCATAGCAGGCGAACCGTCTTCGTTTGTGGGGATTTCCGGCATTTCGCCGTTTCCGAAGTCCCTGCCGCTGAAGCCTTCCTGACCGCCTTTGCCGCCGAAACCTCCCTGCATCCCGCCGAAATCATCAGCGTGGGACTTGCTGGAGGCAGAACTTCCTCCGCCGGAAACGATGCTGTATTCACCGTCCTCGGCATAGAATACAGTTTCGGCTGAGAAGCCGTCGCCATCGGCAGTGATATTGAAGCTGCCGTTTCTGATGTATATGAAGCCGAGGGATGAGTCCTCGGAGTTGGTTGACTTTATACCGTCGTTGCCGGAGCTGACAGTGACACTGCCGCCGACTGCTGCAAAGTAATCCTTTGCCTTTATACCGTTGTTTGCGGCATTAATAGTGATATTGCCGCCGGTAACAACAACATCGTCCTTGCAATGGATGCCGTCGTTATAGTTTGCATTTATGGTGAGGGAGCCAGTACCGTTGAAGGTGAGGCTGTCCGCACTGAATACAGCCGCATCGGGCTCAGTCGTATTCTCGTCCGCGAAGGTGTATGAGCTGGCGTCTGTGAGTACATTTTCCGTACCGCTGGCGAGCGTGATGAAGGTCTTGTCAGCGTCGGTTATGCAGACAGGTGCGGAGGATTTGCTTGTTATGGAAGCACCGCTCAGGATGATCTGAACCTTTTCACCGTTTGCATTTACGATTATCTGACCGTCGTCAAGAGTACCGGTAATGCGATAAACACCATTTTCACTGATGGTAACAGTGGTACCGTCCGCAGAGGCACCGCTTCCGCTTATACTTACTGACGAGCCGCTGAGCTCGATCTCAGCAGTTACCGAGTCGAACGAAGGGTCAAGGTCACGGTCGGAGAAGATATCGTCGAAGGATACCGAGGCATTGTAAAGTGATTCAGCTGAGACCTCCTGCCCCTCTGAACTTACGAGAGAGCTTGCGTTTACGGCGGAGTTTTCGCCGGATGAGGATGATTTGCTGCCGCAGCCTGTAACAACTGCTGCGAATGTGAATGCTGCTGTGAGGAAACCTAAGGATTTTTTGTAGGCATTGAGTTTGCTCATATATATGCACCGCTTTCTTAAGTTCCCAATTCCATTTTCTGTATTTTTCTTTCTATGGTTAGTATTATACAATGCAATTATGAGCGTTTTGTGATAATTTTCCGAAACAGTAGAAAAAATCACATGAATAAAAGCCCTGCATGATGCAGGGCTTTTATTCACAGGAACTGGCTGATCGAGTTCAGCGCAGCGGAATTGAATATCAGCGAGAAAAGATAGATTATCTGTAGGATCAGGGTTATAGTGACGAGCGGGGTAGCAAGTGCAAGCGACAGTCCCCTGCGGGTCTGAGCCGGGGTAGTCGCAGGTATCTTGTGGCTGCTGCGGAAGATCATCAGCAATATACCGCCGATCACTGCCAGGACAATGAATATCTCATTGGCAATGATGAGCGAGGAGCCCTCGAGGTCAAGCTCGGACATTGTGGTGCTGAACGAATTTATGAAGATGTGGACGATTATCGAGGGAACGAGCGAGCCGTGTATAAGCGTGATATGCGCGAGGAATATCCCGAGGGTGAACGCCAGGAGAAACTGCGGTATATTGGCGTGAGCGAGCCCGAAAAACAGAGCCGAGAAAAATACTGCAAAGCGCTGGTTTGCCTTTGAGAAGCCGTGCAGGAGCATTCCACGGAAGAAAAATTCCTCCGTTACCGGTGCAACGATACAGGTATATATCAACATCAGCATCTTGCCTGAGGCGGTTATCCCGACGCCGTCGAGATCGACCACATCGGTCGTGTAGCCGTATTTTGAGAAGATGCTCTCAGTCATGACCGAAACGAGTGTGGTCACGAACAGCAGGAATATACCTATGAGGCAGTATTGTCCTGCTTTTCCGGGGGAGTAATCCTTTGTCCGGAAAAGTACTGAGGGCTTGACAGAGTTAAGCTTCATCCCGAGAAGGGCGAAGATTACATTGAAGGAGCCGTATATCAGCAGCATAAGCGCCGGGAGTATCGCAGAACGTGCGATATAGCGCGTTATAGCCTCCGATGAGGCGTCCGGTGAGACAAGTCTAAGCAGTTCTCTTATAATGGCGTATATCCCGGCTGTGACGTAGTCGCTGAGCACGAAATGGGCCAGCATACAGCCTCCGGCGGCAGCATAGCATCGCTTCAGGCGCTTGCGTTCCTCGAACTGCGGGTCAAGCGGGACAGTGAAGCCGGGGTAATTTATCTGTGGGAGTATCTCCGAGTAATCCGCCTGTGATTCATGGTATTCAGTAGGGTTGCCGAACGGGTCGAGCGGGTCATGTACCTCCTCGAGGGCGCGGCGGCGTTCAGCCTCATTCAGCCGGACATTCAGGCGGTATATCTCATGGTTCAGAGCAGCGACCTGGGAATGATACTGCTCCGGACTTATATTATCAGGCATGGACTGCCTCCTTTTCTGTCTGTATATCCGGAATTATTCGGATTTCTTTATCTTCATGGAAACATCGAAGCATTTTACTGAATGAGTGAGTGCTCCGAGAGAAATTATATCAACGCCTGTCTCAGCCACGGCGCGGATGTTATCCGCAGTGACGTTGCCGGAGGCTTCGAGCAGAGCTCTGCCGGCGGTAATTTCGACAGCCTCAGTCATTTCATCGCAGTTCATATTATCGAGCATGATTATCTCAACGTTATTTGCAAGCGCCTCCTCAAGCTCTGAGAGTGTGCGTACCTCGACCTCGATCTTGACGGTATGGCCGATCTTTTCGCGCAGAGCGGAAACTGCACCGGTGATGCCGCCGTATGCGTCAATATGATTGTCCTTCAGCATGGCAGCGTCGGAGAGGTTGAAGCGATGGTTCCTGCCGCCTCCGACGGTAACAGCGTACTTCTGGAGAGCTCTCAGGCCTGGAAGGGTCTTTCGTGTATCGGCAACAGAAGCCTTCGTTCCCTTGATGAGCTCAACGCACTTGTTAGTAGCGGTAGCGATTCCGGACATATGCTGCAAGAGATTCAGCGCGGTGCGTTCGCCCTTGAGAAGGGTGAGAGTGCTTCCCTCCATTTCGGCGATGATATCGCCCTTATTGACCTTTGAGCCGTCCTTCATGAGTATTCTGAAGTCAACGTTTCCGCCTGCGAGGTCAAAGACACGCTTTGCGACCTCGATGCCGCAGACCACCCCGCTGTCCTTAGCGACATAGTAAGCACTGCTGCGGTGCTCCTCGGGAATAAGATTATCGGCAGCAGCGTCGATATAGTTTATATCCTCCATAAGGGCGGTCGTTATGATATTATCGACATAGCATTGTAAAAGCTTCATGGTTAGCTCCTTTCAGTTTTTATACTTTGAATCAATGCAGAAGAATTCCTCCAGACAGAGACCGGAGTCGTATACCTCCTTAGCGAGGTCCTTGCCGAGATAGCGGACGTGCCACGGCTCGTACTTGTAGCCGGTGATGTTCTGCTTTCCGTTCATATAGCGGATGACAAAGCCGTATTTATAGCAGTTTGCAGCGAGCCATTTTGATTCCGGGGTAAGTCCGAACTGGTCTCCTGCAACGTTTATATCCATAGCCAGACCGGTCTGGTGCTCGGAGTATCCGGGACGCGCTGAATAGGTATCAGCCTTTGCATAGCCGTCGCGTGCGGCATAGCTGTTATAGAGCTGTGCCTGATAGCTGTATGAGCGGTAGCCTGAGGTTATCCAGAGGTTTAGTCCTGCTTTTGCGGCGTCGGCCTGCATGGTATAGAAGGAAGACAGTGCCTCGGGGAGAATGGCTCCCGGATTATACGAAGACGGGAGCGAGTAGGATTTATTTGCGATGAGAACGCCGTTGACGTAGGTTATGCCGTTCTTTACCGTGATATTCCTGAGGGTAAAGCGTTCGGTGATGCCGCTGCTCCATTTCAGGTCAAAGTGCATTGAATCGACCCTTGTCATCTTAGCGGTGAGCGTTGTACCGTCGCTGAAATCAAATTCAAGGTCGCTGCCCTTCATTTTATAGGTGAAGGGTTTACCGTTGACGGTGCCGCTGACGCCGCGGATGTTGAATGCACGGGTGGAGCTGCCGTTTTTGGCGTAATAATCACCTGTGAGGAGCTTTGAGTAGTCTATCGCGGAGCTGTCGTAGTAGACGAAGTTTTCCCCCGAGCCGTCAGCGCGTGCAAGGGTGAAGCTCTTGCTGCCGGTCCGGAGGATATTGCCGGTCTTTTCACCGGACGAGTTCTTCAGAGTAAGGGAATTGCCGGAGATATTGCAGTCATAGCTTGAAACCGCACCGGTTTTCTGCGAGGTCACGGTACACTTTTCGCCTGAAAAATAGTAGTAATCCGTGCCGGAGCTGCTGTATGCGAGCCAAGTGCCCTCGGGCGGCTTTGCGGAGTAGGTGTAGATATTCTTTTTCAGCCTCATCAGGTCATAGATATCCGTTCTGCCGTCGCTGTTAATGTCAGCGGCAGTGAACTGAGCGTCCGTGAGTGAGAGCTTTCCGCGAAGGTAACTGTTGAACATAACGATGTCATTCTGGTCGAGCGAAAGATCACCGTTCAGGTCGCCTTTGACATAAGGGGCGGAAGCAGTCTTGCCTCCGGCAACCGGGGAGTAACTGAGCGGCAGCGCTGCGATAACAGCAGGCAGAATAAGTCCGTGAATTCTCATGCTTTCCACCCTTTCCTGAAAATTATTCAGTCACTTCACTGAGAATAATTGAAGCGACAGTAACGATAGACTTTGCAAGAACATAGTCCGGGTCAACGTAATATCCGCCCTCAAGCAAGTCACGGCGGATCTCGTTTATACGAACAAGTCCCTCAGCAGCGGCAGCCTTGTCTGGAATGACGAAGTAGCTGCTCTGCATTATCTTTCTGGTCTCGGTGCGGATGCCCTTGGGTATGCGTGAAGCGCCGATATGCGGGTCGAACTCAGCAGTCTCGAATCCCTCCGGAGCGTCTGCAAGCTTTGATGTGATATGCTTTGCGGCATGGCGCGAGAAAACAAGTGCCTCAAGCAGAGAATTGCTGGCGAGGCGGTTGCTGCCGTGAACGCCGGTATGCGAGCATTCTCCGCAGGCATAGAGGTTCGGCAGGGAAGTCTCAGAGTTGTTGTCAACGTCGATGCCGCCCATGAGGTAGTGCTGGCAGGGATAGATCGGAACAGGCTCCTTTGTGAGATCATATCCCTGTTCAAGAAGGTTCTTGTAGATCATCGGGAAGCGATTTTTGAGGAATTCGCTGTCCTTATAGCTTATATCAAGGTAGAATTCGGTAGAGTTCTGTTTCTTTGCCTCCTGAACTATGGCATGGGAAACAACGTCACGGGGGGCGAGCTCCAGACGTTCGTCATAATTGTGCATGAAGCGCTCTTTGTGGCAGTTGAGCAGATAAGCACCTTCGCCGCGGACAGCCTCGGAAATAAGGAAGCACTCGCGGGTAGCGCGGTTGTTGAAGGCTGTCGGGTGGAACTGGACATAGCTGAGATTTTTTATCTTAGCACCCATTTCGTAGGCAAAGGTAATGCCGTCGCCGGTAGCGATAGCAGAATTTGTTGTGAACTGGTAAACTCTGCCGATACCGCCGGTCGCAAGTATCATGAAGTGGCAGTTGCAGGTGCGGTATGAGCCGTCCTCAGTGCGGAGGAAGGCGGAATATCCGGTGCGGGTCTGTTTAACGCCGCACATTAGAGTATTTTCCTTTATCTCGACATTCGGGAGGGTCTGGACATAGGCGAGGAGCTTTGAAGCTATCTCCTTGCCGGTCGAATCGGCGTGGTGGAAGATACGGTGGTGACCGTGACCGCCCTCGAGGGTACGGTGGTATGAACCGTCGGGATTCTTGTCAAAGTCGACACCGAGATCTATGATATGCTCGATATCCTGAGCAGCCTCACTGACGAGGGTATGGACCGCGTCAACGTTGTTTTTGAAGCTGCCGGCAATGAGGGTATCGTTCTGGTGGTACTGGATATTGTCCGTGGGGGAGTTGTATACTCCCGCGATGCCGCCCTGTGCAAGTGAGGAATTGCAAAGAGAGAGTTCTTTTTTGCAGATCATTAGTATTTTCAGATCTGATGGGAGGTTGATTGCTGCATAAAGCCCTGCTGCACCGCAGCCAGCTATTATAACGTCGTAATTATCAGACATTCAAAACACATCCTTTTGGGATAATATATATAGTATCATTATACCATACATTTCCTCATTTGTCACTACCAAAAGCAAAATTTTCCTTCAGGAGTCAGCAGTTATCAGTGTATGGCTGACAAGGGGGGGTTCTTTGTGGGGACAATAGCACATTATAAAATTAAAACAAAAATATATCTCCGGAACTATTGACATACGAGAAAATATGTTCTATAATAAATCTACAAGGAATAGAACATTAGTTCGGTACGCTGCCGCCGCCATTCTTCTCCCTGCGTAAAGGAGGTCATGAAAATGATAAAGATGATAAATAATTACAAAAAAGCACTCTCTATGCTCGAGATACGGCTCAACGAGCTTTCTGACATGCGGAAGGCTCTCGAAGCTGCCGGTGAGGACTACAGGATATCAGAGCTCGACCTCGACAGGCGTATCAGTCTTCTTAAAACTGAGCTCGGTGAGACAAAAGAGATAATCGCACATCTGTCATCTGTCGTAAGGAGGCGGGAGCTTAGTGTCAAGACGTAAAAGCTACTCAGACACCTTCACCGGTGCCGCCGACGAGGGCATCAGACTCATCCTCGAAGGTAAAAGCACTGAGGAAGACTCCCGCAGAAAGCTCAGAAAAGTCCTGTTAAAAGTTATAAATAATGAGCTTACCCCGAGACAAAAAGAGATAATTATGCTATACTATTTTCAGCGAATGGATATCGTCACTATAGGCAGGGAGCTCGGCGTCACTCCGCAGGCTGTCTCCGCGGCGATGTCCCGCGCAAGGCTGCGGATGTTCCGCATACTTCAATACTACTTATAAGGTGAAGATCATGGATACTCCAATAATAGACTTTCTTGAAAAATATTCAGCCTCCGGCACCCTGCGCTGCCATATGCCCGGCCATAAGGGCAGGGCTGCGCTCCTGCCGCCGCCGTATTGGGATATTACCGAGATTTCCGGGGCGGATGAACTGTTTGAGGCCAACGGTATAATCGCTCAGAGCGAGAGGAATATGGCAAAGCTCTATGGCTCTGTCGCCTGTGCCTATTCAGCTCACGGTTCAACACTTTGCATACAGGCGATGCTTGCGATAATGAAACGTGAGGGGAGAAGGGTCCTCGCCGTCAGGAACGCCCACAGGGCGTTCCTGAACGCCGCCGCGCTTACGGATATCGATGTCAACTGGATACTTCCGGAATACTTGGATGGCATACTTTCAGGAGAGCTTACAAGCGCGGCGGCTGAAGCCGCTTTCAGCGGCTCCGGCGAGGCCCCCGGCTGCCTGTACGTCACATCGCCTGATTATACCGGAAGGATCGCTGATATCCCGGGACTTGCGGAGGTGTGCCGAAGACACGGAGCACGGCTCATCGTTGACAACGCTCACGGCGCACATCTGGCATTTATGCCGGAAAATATGCACCCTATTGTCCTCGGAGCAGATATGTGCTGCGACTCGGCACATAAAATGCTGCCGGCACTGACAGGAGCGGCAATGCTCCATACCTCACGGGAGGAATACGCTGCACAACTCAAGTCTGCGATGGGAATGTTCGGCTCGACAAGCCCTTCTTACCTGATAATGGCATCGCTCGACCGCTGCTGCAAGTATATAGCTGAAGATATCCGGAGCGATATAGCGGTAAATCTTGACGAGCTCCAAAAATTCCGAAGCCATTTTTCAGACAGGCTCATTTTCGCACCTGGCGAGCCCTTTCACATCACAGTCTGCGCGGCTGAGAGCGGCTATAACGGCAGCGAGCTCGCGGAGCTTCTGCGGAAAAACGGCTGCGAATGTGAATATTCAGACAGCGCTCTGCTTATACTTCTCATGTCGCCGGCAAATACCCCGGAGGACTGCCGCAGACTTACACAGGCGCTTGAAGCAGCTCTTGAAAAGGCAAAAAAAACGGTTCCGCTTCACGAAAGGCTTCACATCACGCTCCCTGAGCGCGCAATGTCCATACGCGAGGCTGTCTTTGCAGAGTGCGAGGACATCCCGGTAGACGAGGCTGAGGGAAGGATATGCGGCGCGGTGAGCGTGCCGTGTCCGCCGGCAATACCGATAGCTGCGAGCGGTGAGGTCATTGACCGGAGCTGCATAAATATTTTCAAAAGGTATGGAATTCTCACTGTAAATGTGGTAAAATAATAAGGACGATCATCCCGCACCGGAAGGAGGTCGGTGAATATGAAAAAAATATACGGAAACAACCATGTCCTCTCCACGTTCAGGAGCATGGTAAGAAGTGGGCGGACTGCCCACTCTATGCTGATCTACGGCGAACAGGGCAGCGGCAGAAAGCTTGCCGCCTCATACTATACCCAGCTTCTCCTATGTGAGCACCCGACTGACGAGGGACCATGCGGATGCTGTGCGGCCTGCCGCAATGTTGAGCACGGAGCCCACCCTGATGTTATGTATGCCGAACGCACAGGAAAGCTCGGCGGCTATTCGGTCGATACAGCAAGAGGCATAATCAGTGACGCTTTTATCAAACCAAATAACAATACCGGCAAAAAGATATATATCTTTCCCGACTGCCGCAATATCGACCCTCGTACCCAGAACGCACTTCTCAAAATAGTCGAGGAGCCTCCGGATTATGCATATTTCATCTTTACGGCAGAGTCAAAGGCTGTCTTCCTGCCGACTATAATCTCGCGGTGCATATGCTTCGGGACCTCCCCATGCACTGAGGATGAAGCCCGCGCTGCCCTTGAAGCAGACGGTTTCCAGAAGCAGGATATCGCGCGCGCAGTCGGGTGCTTCCACGGAAATATCGGTATGTGCCGCAGCTATCTTGTCGATGATAACGTAAGGAAACAGGTGGATTTGACAAAATCCGTTGCGGATAGTATAATAAGAAAAGACGAGTATTCGCTCAATGTTGCCTTCAATTCTGCGGGCAGGGAGCGAAACGATGTGAACGCTGTGCTTTCACAGCTCGATAAGCTTATAAGGGACGCTGCTGTTCTCGGTGAGGACAGGGACGCAAAGACCATAGGCTGCTGCCGGAGCACCGCGGAAAGCCTCGCAGGACTTCTCACCGCAAGTCAGGCTGTACGCATCCACAGGCATATCGAACGCGCTCGTGAGGCTATCGAAGCAAACGTGAACATCCCGCTCGTGCTGACCGCTCTTTGCGCGGAGATCGCAGAGGTCACAAGTTAATACTGATTACTGGAGAATTTTATGAAAGAGATTGTAGGTGTGCGCTTCAAAAGCGTAGGAAAAATATATTACTTTTCGCCGGAGGGCATAAAGGCTCAGGTCGGCGATCACGCTATTGTTGAGACCGTCAGGGGCGTGGAGTGCGGCGAGGTCGTTATTGCCAACAGGGAGATAAATGACAACCAGATAAACGCTCCGCTGAAGCCGATAATCCGGCTCGCAACTCCTGCCGATATGAAAACGGTGGAAAAGAACAAGCTGCGCGAAAAGGATGCTTTCCGGATATGCGAGGAAAAGATAGCTGCGCGCGGACTGAAAATGAACCTTGTTGAGGTCGAGTGTACCTTCGACAATAACAAGCTGCTGTTCTATTTCACAGCTGAAAACCGTGTTGATTTCCGCGAGCTCGTCAAGGATCTTGCTGCGGTGTTCCGTACAAGGATAGAGCTCAGGCAGATAGGTGTGCGCGATGAGGCTAAGATACTCGGCGGACTTGGCATATGCGGCCGCGAATTCTGCTGCAAGGGCTACATGGGCGACTTCCAGCCGGTGTCGATAAAAATGGCTAAAGAGCAGGGGCTTTCGCTCAACCCGACGAAGATATCCGGTACCTGCGGAAGGCTCATGTGCTGCCTCAAAAACGAGCAGAATGCCTATGAAGCTCTCCTGAAGATCACCCCGAAGGTCGGCGCGATAGTAGTTACTCCCGACGGTGACCGCGGAAGGGTCGAGGATGCAAATCTTATCACCGGCAAGCTCCGTGTCAAGACCGACAAGTCCGAGGTGCCCGTGACCCTTGACAGGAGCGAGGTAAAGCTCCTCAAGGACGCCGAGATAAGGGTCAACCGAGATGAGCTCAAGGCTCTCAAGAACCTCGAGGACAAATAATGGAGAAACTCAACTACGGGAGAATATTCGACGAAAAGCTTGCAGAGCTTGAACGCTCCGGCGAACGTCCGGGACTTCTTCTGCACGCCTGCTGTGCTCCGTGCAGCAGCCATACGCTCACGGTGGTCAGCGAGCGCTTCAATACGGTGCTGTACTTCTGCAATCCCAATATTTCGCCGGAAAGTGAGTTTGACTTCCGCCTGAGCGAGCTGAAAAGGCTTGTGAAAGAAATGGGGCTTGACATACATATCATCGAGGAACCATACGACCCGGCACCATTTTTTGAGCTTGCAAAGGGGCTGGAGGAACTTCCGGAGCGCGGTGAGCGCTGTCGGAGATGTATAGGCTTCCGGTTGAAAATGGCTGGTGCAAAGGCGGCAGAGCTTGGCTGCGATTACTTCACGACGACTCTCACGATAAGTCCCCACAAGGACTGCGGGTTCATCAATGAGTGTGGTGCGGATGTGTCTGCGGAGTGCGGTATTCCGTATCTTTTTTCGGATTTCAAGAAGCATGACGGCTATAAGCATTCTATCGAGCTTTCACGGCAGTACAGCCTTTACCGCCAGAACTACTGCGGCTGTATTTACAGCAAGCACAATTCCGGATGAGGTGGATCATGGGAAAAGAACTTAAAACTAACGCTATGCGCTTTCTCGACAAATCTAAGATAAGTTATACCGTGCAGACGTATGAATGTGAGGAATTCATCGACGGCTTGCATACCGCAGAGGCTCTTGGTCAGCCTCCAGAGCAGACCTTCAAGACACTTGTGGCACACGGCAAGTCCGGGAGCTATTACTGCTTTTTACTGCCAGTCGCAATGGAGCTTGACCTGAAAAAAGCTGCAAAAAGCGTGGGCGAGAAGTCGGTCGAACTGCTCCATGTGAAGGATATCACCGCCGTCACAGGCTATGTGCGCGGAGGCTGTACCCCTATCGGTATGAAAAAACAGTTCATGACAGTCATTCACGATTCCGCAGAGGCTCTGCCTGAGTTCTTCATAAGCGGCGGACGTATCGGTACACAGATAAAGCTCTCTCCGACTGAGCTTATAAAGGCTATTCGCGGAAAGTTCTGCGATATTGCTATGGAATAAAATCAAGGGCGCACGATCGTGCGCCCTTTAGCTTTATGCGGAACGATGCAGGTATCGCCTTGCATAATTCGGTTGTAATAATATTTGTTACTTTATTTCAAGCCTCTTTGAAGCTGGTTCTTCATATTTTCTCTTGGGGAGGTCGATAGTGAGGATGCCGTTTTTATACTCTGCGCTTATGGCGTCGGCGTTGACATCCGAAATATCGAAGCTTCGCTGGTATGAGCCGTAGGAGCGCTCGCGGCGGATGTAGCTGCCATTATCGTCCTTTTGCTCGTTCTCGGTCTTATGCTCGGCGGAAATGACGAGATATGAGCCGTTGATATCGAGAGTGATATCCTCCTTCTCGAATCCCGGAAGCTCGGCCTCCATGACGTACTTGTCACCGGCATCTCTTATATCAGTCCGGCAGGTATTCACGGGCATTGAAGCGCCGAAGAAGTCTTTGTCGAAGTCGTTGAAAATATTGAACAGGTCAAATCTGTTCCTTCCCATAGGTGTAAGTCCATACATAGATGATTCCTCCTTGATATCCGCGGGATATGCGGTAATTCCTTCAATATTATGTGTTTTCAGAAGCGGATTATTCTTTTCAGATATTCCATTGGTATCATCTCCTTGATGTTGATTATATGATACAGCCGGAACATGACAGAAATATCAACATTATGTGAAAAGATGATGAAAATTAGCACTCTCGCCTGGAGAGTGCTAATTGTTTTCCGAAAACAATGCCGCAGGCATATCTGTCTGCGGCGAGTTGCTCAATAAGCGTCCTTTATAGCGGTTTTTGCCTTGGATACGATCGTTCTGTCGTTTTCGTAGGAGAGTATATTCGAGGCATAGGAGATGTCCACCCACCTGATCTCGGCTATTTCGTCCTCCTGGGGGATAAAATTAACATTTCTGGCTTTTGCAAGGAAATACACGACGACCTTTATGGTATCCTTTTTCGGGGAATACGTTACTGTTTCACGGAACGTCGGGTCGATAATGACGTCGATCGAGGTCTCCTCCATGATCTCACGCCGCGCGGTCTCGACCTCGGTCTCGCCGGCTTCGACGTGTCCCTTCGGGAACGACCAATGTCCGCTGTTGATGTGTTTTATCAGCAATATCTCTGTATTCCCGTGAAATTTGCGGTAAACGATCGCACCGCATGATTTCTCGTGAAACATATCATTTCCTTTCTTGCCCTTGCAGGCATGATACGGGCGCAGGTGCTCCCTGTAGTTGATTCATTTATATTATACCATACAAGTGATGAATTGTCAACTGCATAGCCTGGAAGATAAGGAGCAACAGAATTTACTTTTTTAGAATGGCGTTATTGTGCAGAAGCAGTCTCTCTTTATCCCGTCCTGAAGGATGCTCTCTGAAAGGTTCCGGTCTGCTTCAGCTGACAAAAAATGAGAGAACAAGTTTGGTCCTGACTGTATCATTCCCCCGCACGGCTGCATATAATATACCGTATTATCTCGGCGTGCCGTATGCCGGAAAGCGGTGGAGTAAACTATGTGCGGAATTGCAGGAGCTATAAGCTTTACCGAGGATATGCGCGGTGACATGAGGGTATACGAAAAAATGCAGAGGGCGCTTCTGAGGCGCGGACCCGATCAGCGAGGGATAGTCATTACCCGCGAGGCAGCCCTTGTCCATACCCGGCTTGCTGTGATCGACATAGAGGGCGGCAGGCAGCCGATGACCTTTGCCGGTGAGGAAGGCACCTTTATGATCGTTTATAACGGTGAGCTCTACAATACTCAGGAACTCCGCGAGGAGCTTGAACGCGAGCGCCCCTTTGACACTCGTTCCGACACCGAGGTCGTCCTCCGCAGCTACATGAAATGGGGCGAGAAGTGTGTGGAGCGATTCAACGGCATCTTCGCCTTTGCAATATACGATCAGGAGGCTCGCAGAGTATTTCTTGCGCGCGACCGGATAGGTGTTAAGCCGCTGTTTTATGTGGAATTAAAAGACAAGCTGATATTTGCTTCGGAGCTGCCGGCAATTCTGGAGCATCCGGACGTCCCGCATGAGATAGACCGGGACGGTGCGGCGGAGCTTATACTTATGGCGCCGGGAAGAACTCCGGGCTGCGGAGTTATCCGCGGTGTAAAGGAGGTAATGCCGGGGTGCTGCGGGTACTACACCGCAGAGGGGCTGGATTTGTGGAAATACTGGAGACTGCGGGCTTATGAGCTTGACGAGACCTTTGAGCAGACCGCAGAGCACGTCCGGGAGCTTGTTCTGGACTCTGTCCGCAGGCAGCTTGTTTCAGATGTGCCGGTGTGTACGTTCCTGTCGGGAGGACTTGATTCGAGCCTTATATCGTCGATTGCTGCGGCTGAATTCAAAAAGCAGGGCAGGGAGCTCCACACCTTTTCGGTAGATTATCTTCACAATGACAAATATTTCACAAAAAGCCATTTCCAGCCCGACAGCGACCCGGAATATATCCGCTGCATGGCTGAGTACCTCGGAACTGAGCATCACTGGACAGTGGTAGAAACTCCGGAGCTTGTGGAGGCTCTTGATGAAGCGGTCGCGGCGCGGGGGCTTCCGGGAATGGCAGACGTTGACGCTTCACTGCTGCTGTTCTGCCGTGACATCAAAAAATACGGAACTGTCGCGCTTTCCGGGGAGTGCGCGGACGAAATATTCGGCGGCTATCCGTGGTACAGGGACAAGGATATACGCATGACGGACGGTTTCCCGTGGGCGCAGAGCACGGCTTACCGCAAGCGTTTTCTTGTACCGGAGTATGCGGAGCAGATCGACGCGGAGAACTATGTTTACAGCGCTTACAGACGTACTGCCGACAGTGCGGAAAAGCTTCCGTCTGACGGTGCAACGGACAGCCGTATGCGGGAAATGACACAGCTCAACTTCGACTGGTTCATGCAGACACTTCTTGACCGCAAGGACAGAATGTCGATGTACAGCGGTCTGGAGGTTCGTGTACCGTTCTGCGATTACAGGATAGCGGAGTACCTGTACAACGTGAAGTGGGAGTATAAGGACTGGCAGGGCAGGGAGAAGGGCTTGCTGCGCGAGGCGATGAAGGATTGGCTGCCGGAGAAGGTGCTTTGGCGCAAGAAAAGCCCGTATCCAAAGACACATGACCCGGAATTCCTTGCGGCCGTTACGGAGAAGCTGCGCGGGATAATAGCCGATGATACGCCGCTTACCGGACTTGTTCGGCGAGAGGAGCTTGAAAAGCTGTTGAGGCATGAGGAGCACGTTCAGTGGTACGGACAGCTCATGAATCTTCCGCAGACAATAGCGTTTTTTATACAGCTTGACTGTTGGATGAAGCGTTTCGGTATAAATCTCGCGTGAACTGAAGGCGGTGCGGGCAATCCTGCACCGCCTGCCTTATATTATAAATAGTATACCTGCGCTTATCCGAAGCGAATCGCAGCTTTTCAAAGCTGTCTGACGGTCAGTTTTGAACTGAAAAGCACTAAACTGACCCTGATAGCTGGATTTTCAACAGTCAAAATAACTAAATTCAAGTTAAGTGCTTTGCCGGACTTAACAATTCTATAAAAAAACGGAAAAAAACAGCCTTTTTCTGTTGCAATTCATTTGAGTATGTGGTATAATATTTGTATAAGTTCAACAATGTGCGGCATTGGGAGGTCAATGCTTCACTTGTGCTGTCTTGCAATTTGATTTTTGTAGAATATGTGCCGTTTATGTCCGCCTATATTACTTCAAGTATAAAAGTTGGCGAATATTGATAAAAAACGGCTGATTATTTGTGTCAAAAAAACGATTGAAAAGTAACTATTAAAATGCTATAATTGTTATTATCTAAGACAGTAGGAATATGCTCAGAAAAGCAATAATTTATGGAGGTGGTTTCATGAGGAGTTTTTCCTATGTTGCTCAGGACGCCAGAAATAAGCAGGTCAAGGGCGTGATCAATGCGGACAGCGAGCAGGAATTCCTTAAAAAAATAAAGGAAAAAGGCTTGTACGTTAAAGATTACAGGGAAAGCGATTCAGACAATTCAAAGTCGTTGTACAAGTTCAATACCAAAGAGCTTGCGTTCTGCTGCCGTCAGCTCAGCGCGATGCTTACTTCGGGTCTGACACTTGTAAAGGCAATCGACATCCTGACGAAAGAGCAGGAAAAAGAAAAGGCCAGGGCTATCTGGCAGGACATCTATGAGAACGTTCAGAAGGGTGAATCCTTCTCCGCTTCTCTCGAAGCACACGCGGGTTCTTTCCCCGACTTCCTCATCTCGATGGTCGGAGCCGGCGAATCGAGCGGTTCGCTCGACGTTGTTATGCAGCGTATGGCTACACATTACAACGATGAGAACAAGCTCCACAACATCATCAAGAGCGCTATGACTTACCCGATGATCCTCGCTGTACTCTGCGTTGTCATCACGATATTCATGTTCACGTTCATCATGCCGACCTTCATTGATATGTATGAGGACAAATCAAAGATGCCTACCCTCACAAAGGGACTTGCTGCTATCAGTGACTTCCTCAAGACAAAATGGTACATACTCGTTATTATCGTGGTCGCATTGTTCTTCGGAATAACCTACGCGCTGAAGGTTCCTAAGTTACGCCTGAAGATAGACAGACTGATCATCAAGGGACCAGGCTTCGGACCGCTTGTTACAAAGATCTATACAGGCCGCTTCGCGCGTACCCTTTCATCGCTTTATTCCAGCGGTATACCTATGGTTGAATGCCTCGAAAGAGCTTCATCAGTTCTCGGCAATCTCTATGTTGACGAAAAGTTTGAAGAGGTCGTTGACGAGGTAAAACAGGGTGAGACACTCTCGGCTGCTATTACAAGAACCGAGATATTCGAGCCTATGTTCTGCTCAGTAATCTACGTCGGCGAGGAGTCTGGTGCGCTTGACTCCATCCTCGAAAAGACTTCTGAATACTACGAAGAAGAATCCCAGTCTGCCGTTCAGCGACTTGTTGGTATGATCGAGCCTGTTATGCTTATCTTCATGGCTGTCATCATCGGTCTTGTTGTTGCCGGCGTTTACCCTGCACTCTATGGCTCATTCGAGAGCATCGAGAACGAATAATACGGAAAGGTGGAAAGAATAAATGCTTTCATTTGATATTACCGATAGAAATATACGCGTCGTTAAGGGAACAGAGAGCAACGGCAAGATCAGAATCAGCTCCGCTGCTACCCTTAACGTTGATGAAGAACTTATCGTAAACGGCCACGTTAAGGACGTCCCTAACGTTGCTACTCTTATTAACGGCGTCATCAAGAAGAACAAGATGCCCGATAAGGAGGCTATCGTTTCGATTTCCTCCAACCTCACGATCTTCAAGGAAATGACCGTTGCCAAGGGCAAGCCCCAGGACCTCCAGAAGACTGTTAAGGCTCAGATGCAGGCTGAGCTCAACCTCGATGATTCTTATGCCGTATCCTACATCGTTGTAGGTGAGGCTGAGAAGACTGAGGAGAACGCAGAGCCAGCTTACAAGATCCTCGCTACAGCCTGCCCCAATGAGATCATCAACAGCTACAGAGAGGTGTTCAAGTACCTCGGTATCTCTCTCAAGTCTGTCATGATCGGATGCAACTGTATCACAAAGGTTCTTCTTGCTGATACCAAGATCAAGTCCAAGATGCCCCTCCTTGCAGTTCAGATCGACAACAACTTCATCTCACTCAACCTCTATGAGCAGGGACAGCTTTCATTCTCACGTTTCGCTTCTATCGACGCTGCTGACTACGGCTACTCAGAGGACTACGTTTTCGAGGCAGTAAACGAGAACATCTTCCGTATGCTCCAGTTTCACAGAAGCCGCAATACCGGTGAGACTATCGAGAACGTTATCTTCTACGGCGATACACACGATTATGTAAGACTTACTGATGAGCTCGAGAAACTCGACCTCAAGACCAGCCTTATCAACGTTCCTCCGCAGATCCACGGCCATGAGAACCTTGAATTCTCCCTCTACGCAAACGCCATCGGCGCTATGTTCAAGCGTAACAAGGACACTGAGAAGATCAACCTCCTTGAGACTGACCTCGGTACCGCTGTTAAGAACAAGATCAAGGACGACAGTGCCGGAAACCTCATCTTCATCGGCGCAGTTGCGCTCTCTCTCATCATTACAGGCGGATGGTTCATCGCCCGCAGCGTTAAGGCAAAGAACGTCAAGGACGATATCTCCAAGACGGAGACCTTCATCAACAGCCCTGAGACACTCCATCAGCTCGACGTCCAGAAGCGTCTTGTGGATATCAAGGCTATGGTTGATACATATAAGACAAATATGGATAACCTCCATGCTGCGTATCGCTCACAGCCTGTTATCAACGGCGCTAAGTTCGATGCTATCCGTGAAGTTGCTAATGATACAGCAAAGAAGTACGATATTGAAAAGGGCTTTGTTGAGTACGATGGCTACTCCAACGGTACTATCAACCTCAACTTCTATGTTGACGCTGAGGAGAAGGACGGCAAGTATAAGATGATCCAGGAATTCCCGTCAGAACTGATCAACAGCCTTCTCGCCAAGAAGCTCGAAGGAAGCTCGACTACACTCATCGGCTCTGCTACATACGGCGGATATACAGTTGAAAAGGCAAATGATCCTGATGACCCGAAGGCTAAGGATCAGGTGAAATTTGCGGTTACTGTTCAGCTCAACGGCAGAGAGAGCGCTTATGTTCCCGAAGAAGCTGCTGCAGAATGATTGGAGGTAGATTACGATGAAACTTACATACAGAGATAAGGTCATTCTTGGAATTGTCCTTGCAATAGCAATATTTGTTGCGGGTTATTTTGCGCTCATCAAGCCAAAGAATCAAACGATCAAGAATGACAGCGACAGGCTCGACACACTTGAAGAAACCAAGAAGGATTATGAGTCGAAGATCAAGCAGATCGAACCACTCAAGGAAACTATCAACGCCACCGTTGATGAGACAAACAAGATAACTGACAAGTTCGTTGATAAGGACGCAGTCGACAACCCTGTAAAGCTTGATAAGTTTATGCAGAAGTTCGCAAC
>ODAI011040568.1_pt1 | contig 18514 bp, 23 predicted proteins | sample 1539321 | NCBI WGS metagenome assembly ODAI01 (sample SAMN02144231, study PRJEB22623) | gut metagenome | biome: sheep rumen | host: Ovis aries | place: New Zealand
CGCGGCCGCCATACGGGAGAGGATAGAGGCCAAGTACTCCATCACGGACGAGGACTTCGCCCTCCTCATGAGGCAGGCCGGCAAGGAGACGGCTCCGGCTCACCGGTAATGCCCCGTCCGGGAGACATCCGGCACGCCAAGGGCCGGATCCGGCAGAACAAGAACCCATTAACAATCCAAACATCAACAAACAAAAGGAACAAGACATGAGTTGCACTATCATCAGGCCCAAGGACAGGGCCGAATGGCTGGAGGAGCGCAAGAAAGGACTAGGGTCGTCCGACGCGGGGACGATACTGGGCGCCAGCCCCTTCTCGTCACCACTGCGCCTATGGAGACAGAAACTGGGACTGGACCCGCCGGTTCCCGAGACGGACGCGATGCGCAACGGGCACTACCTCGAGGCCGCCGTGGCGGAGTGGTTCGCCGCCGAGACCGCCTCTCGTGTGGACCCGGAGTCCGCCGGAGACTGGCTGGCCGTCGATGACGAGCGGCCCTACCTCAGGGTCTCGCCGGACAGGATATTCTGGCCGGAGGGAGCCGAGAGGGATGACGCCAACAGATGCATCCTAGAGATAAAGTCCACATCGAAACTAGTCGACCCCGGCAACCTGCCGCTCTACTGGATATGCCAGGTGCAGTACCAGATGGGGGTGATGGGGATCGACATGGCCGCCATAGCGTGGGTGACCGGCCAGCCGAGACTGTCCATGGGACACACCTGGGTCCGGTTCAACCCGGCGTTCTACAAGACACTGACCGACGCGCTCGACCGCTTCTGGAACGTGAACATCCTCCAGCGCGTCCCGCCCGAGGCGATGGACGAGCAGGACATCAGGATCCTCTATCCGAGATCGGAGGCGAGACATGAGGCCGCCACCGTCAAGGACATCGAGACCTGCAAGCTCTACAACGAGATCGAGAGGGAGATGGACGACCTGGGCAAGCGCCTCGAGTCTGTCGGGACGGAGATAAAGGCCAGGATGCGGGACGCCGAGACGCTGGTGTGGACCGACCCCGACACCGGGGAGATGACAACCATAGCCCGCTTCAAGAGCGTCAACGAGACCGTCCTCGACGAGGACAGGCTCCGCGACGAGGAGCCCGAGGAGTACGCCAAGTACATGAGACGGTACTTCGACAAGAAACTCTTCAAGGAGGAGGACAAGGACAGGTTCAAGAGATACTCCACCACCCGCAAAGGCGCGAGGCGTTTCAGCGTTCAGGCCGTTTGACCCGAAGAATGATACAACGAGATTATTGTTTTTAAGAACGAATCAATTATATTAGCAACAAAATACAATAAACACAACCCTTTAATTTACACACAAGCATATGAAAAAGACAGCGATCCTGGGCTCGATAGCCCTCACGTCTCTGGTTCACGAGACGATCATCCATGGCGGGAAGAAAGGTATCTTCCTCCCGATCGAGGACAACCCCTCCATCTTCTTCCAGCAGAGGGAGGACGGAACGAAGGTCATCAGCCTTGACATCGAGATCAAGGAGACCCCCAACAGCAAGTACGGCAGCACCCACATGGTGAAGGCCTCGGTCGGCAAGGCAAACCGCGAGAGGCTGCGCCTGGACAGGGAGGGGCTGAACAAGGCGACCCCCATCCTCGGTAACCTCCGAGTGATCGAGTACGAGGCCAAGGACAACGGGGGCGGTCAGGACAGCCAGGGCCAGCCAGACGGCGACATGCCGGAGGAGTTCGACGGCGGCTGGTAGAGAGCCTTGAGCGGCGGGCGGGACACTGTTCCGCCCGCCGTTATTTCGGTTAACGGGGAAACGACAACTGTCATCCCAAAGCCCGTCCCGGCCTGACCGGGGCGGGCTTTCTTTTTGGCAGACCGGCACGCGTTCCGCCCACCGCCTCGTACCTAAGGGTCCGAGGCGGCGGACATGGAGATGTCCACCCCTGAGACTCCCCCGACATGCCCTGTCGGAACGTTCACCGCTGTCAAGTCCTGAAGGGCTTGACAGCGGATCCTGTCGTCCCCCGGGGTCCCGTCCACCTCCCGGGACGCGTCCCATCGGAAAACAGCCACATATCCTGTAAAGAGAGTAACTTCGCAGTCTTTTAATAAACAGGGATTTAAAACCGACCACATTCCCTGATCACGTTCCGCGCGGGGGGAAAGCAATGAGACGACCGACATCCCCCGAAAGCGGGGAACCTTTCCACAATACGGCACTCACAAGGCGGGAAGAGCAAGAAAGGGTGCACATTGGAGACAATGAAGACCGGAAGACACGCCCCGCCACCACAGGATCATACTCTAACAGGTCATCCTCACTAAAAACCGATTCTCGAACAAGGGGGCCACCCGGCGGAACACGCCTGTGATGGCCATGCCCTCACAATACACGACAAATCAATGAATAACCCAAAAAACAACTATATAAAACAATCAGAGGAAGCGCGCCATGCGGCACCGGTACGAGGAGCGGATTCGGGGCGGGTTTCCGCCCGGGATCCCCCCGAAGGATGCGGGAGCGCCTCCGACAGATAATATCTGAACAATCATGAATAAAGAATATACACTCATTGACGAGATGAGAACCCTGATGCTGCGCCTCGGGGCCTCGCTCGTCCCGATTATTGACATCTGGACCCTCGCCGGCGGGAACCAGGCCGGCGACTTGGCCGGGGCGAGGCCGGACGCCTTTCGGATCGCCTTCGATACGGCGCTGGAGTGCTGCCGCACGGAGGAAGATGAACATCAGGCACCTGATGGCTTGACAATAGAGTCCGAGGAAGAGGAGATGGACAAGATTTCCGGGGAAGCGTCAGGGATGCTCGCTGATCTCGGGATCTCGAGCGACACTCTTAAGGCCATAAAAGACAACGAGGAATGGCGCGAGGCGGTGGCCGTGATGCCTTACGCGGCGATGGGCATCTGCCACGTCCTGCTCCATGCGATAGAGACGTACAGCGGCCTGCTCCGCCTGACAGGGCAAAGCCCGTTCGCCCCGCTCGACAGCGAGACCCGGACCCTCATATTCAACGTTGCTTTCCAAGCCGCCATCGAGGACAGGAGACTGCGCGGATTGCCCGTGTCCGGGGAAAACCTCGAGGACATCGAGGAGACTCTGGAACTGCTCGGATTGATCCAGCACGAGGACGGGCGGTGATTCCCCGTCGCTTATAGCAGATGGGGTGTCCGCCTAAAGTGCGGGCACCCCATCTTTCGTAATCCGACCGAGAGTTATTCATGATATAACCCAGTCTGAAGGCAGTTCCTGACCGTTGATAAACAAACGGTCTTTCCCAGACTCATTGTCTTGCCTAATAAAGACCTCACCAGCATGAACAGATCTATCCAAACACCATGAGAACACATCTTTCGAGAGCCTCCTCAGATCATCATATTCAATCAGAAGGGAGATGAAATCACCTAGTTCAACAACAAGAATCTCCCGACAATACTTATGTTTCCCGTAATTGTTCGGTCCGTAATCATAACAAAGCTCAACAGATAATTGTTCTGTCTCTCCCTTTAGGATATCTTTCAGATAGGTCTCAGCCAATGCTTGTTTCTTCTTCTTTTGATTTCTTTCCTCCACCAACTTATCGTAAATCAGCGCTACCGCCACTTTCACGGCAGGAACCATATTATCAAGCTCAAGCATGAGATCAGCGAACACTTTTGCAGAGTACACTTCTTCATCCATAAGAAAGTGGCACTGTGACCCTGGTTCTTTTTCCCGGAAATGAGGGCCTACTCCAAGAGCGCCTTCTGGCACACAGCGCTCATCTTCGGGGCCGGTTACCAAGTAATAAGACAGATTAGGCATATCTACCAGTATCCCCTGTTTATAGGCGCGAAATGCAGATTCACTTATCCCACGGGATAATAATTCGTCTGTTAGATCTTTTGAAGTACAATTATAATGGACAGGGTTATCCCACAAACTTTTTGTCATAGGACTTGGGAACCGATAGAACCATAGTCCTGCAATGATGGATGCACAACACCCTTCAAAAGACCCGTCGTTTTCGGCAAAATCAAGATAAAGATCCCCATAAACCCAGTCGAAATCCCTGTCTTTCATACCGTATTCCAGCCTCAGAACATCAGCGTCATAATCCGTCCTGTCCAGACCGGTCTCCAGAGCTTTGTTATAGAACCCGACAGACTTGTCTCTGTCGACAGGACAAGAGTTGGCCGAAGGGAAATTCCCCGCATAATAATCCCCCAACCATTCGAGAGCCTTCACAAAACCTCTTTCCGCCAGCTCGGAGACAATCGGGAAAGGCACAAACGACCTCTCGAATAATTCCCAGCACTCCATGAGTGAGTCATCAGACAAATCTTTCACGATTGGAGATAAGAAGCTGATCAGATGATCAATCTCTTCGGGAGAAGACTCGAATATCATCTCTTCCAGCGCCACGACTCTTTTTATTGGAGTGATTATCCCAGTATCCTCATCCTCAAAATCCTCCATCCATTCCTTCACCCTGTGGGTTGTCATCCCTAACAGGAGAATGATGGCTGAAACCACATCGCCTTTGACAGCATTCGCTATCAAGTCTTCCTTACACAAGGCAGACTCTTGAAGGGCCTCAGTTACCGAGATATCTTCAGTCTTCACTTTACTATAGATGGCTCCTAACATGGTATCGACAATAATGATTGGTTATCTTTCACATACAAATATAAGAAAGAATCGGTTAGGGATCACAACGACCTAATCAGATTCCCTTCAAGCCTGTACCTTCCTGACAAGAGAGCCTCCACGGGGCTGATCCTCGGGAAGCCGCTCTCGTCTTTGCCCTCAATATACACAGGCCGCAAACTGGACACGGAGCCAGAATATCCTTCCGGCACCTCGAACTTGTCACCCGGCGAGAGCGATAATCTTATGACAGGAAGTCCCATGGGCTGAAGCCCGGCCTGCCCGTAATCCTCAATGAAGGCGGGAACCGTCTCGCCGCCGTCAGGTCGCAATGTCAATGTCATGTCTTTCCCTTCTTTCACGCAAAGATAATATGAGAATGTGCCAGAACAGGTGTCAAGGTTTTTCATAGCGTGTCGAAAAAAGAATCATATCTTTGTAGAAGCAATATAATCATGATTATGAAACTCGTCATCATCAACGCCTGTGTCCGCCAGGGTGATTCGCGCACGCTGCGGATAGCGGAACCTATCATCAAGGCTTTGTCTCTCCGGTACGACACTGTCCGATACGACCTCCCCGATATGGAGGGCGTCGTACCTCTCACCCCAGAGCTTTTCGCCGCCCGCGGAAGGGAGGAGATGCCGGCATGGGCCGTGGCCGCCGCAAGCGACATAGCCGAAGCCGACAGGATCCTCATCTCGGCGCCGTTCTGGGACATGAGCTTCCCCTCGGTGCTGAAGTGCTTCTTTGAGCAGACATCGCTATTCGGCATCACCTTCACCGACAACGGCAGTACCTGCGTCGGTCTCTGCAAGTCCCCGAAGGTGCTGTACATCACCACCCGAGGCATGGACATCGGCACTGGTGACCCTCAGGAGCAGGCAACGCCTTACTTCAAAGCTCTGAGTTCACTCTGGAACCTGGGTAATATTACAACAATCTCTGCACGAAACATGGACTACAGCACAAAGGAGGAGATTGAGACTAAGATTTCTGATGCTGTTGCCGAAGGACTAAGGCTGGCTATGGAATGGTAAAAGACCGTAACGGGGCAAAGACTTAGTGGTCTCTGCCCCGCCCATATCCCCCGATAACCTTTACTTCCAATGAATACGTATTTTTAACTGGGGACGATATACATATGTATTAATCAGTCGCACTCTTGTGCAGCTTGAATAGACTGCAATATATAAGCAGCGCTGCTGAGGAACCGATTAAAAGTTCACCAATAATGGGTTTTGGAACGTGCCGAGACAGACCGCCCACGAACAGTACAAAGAACGCCATCCCTGTTGCGAAAAGTCCCCACCGGGGCTTACGCTGGGGTGTAAGACCCAGGAACCATAGCATAAAAGAGCAGTATAGGCTCGACATACAATAACAGGTAATCCATAAACATATCCATCCTAAGGGACCGTGTCCGGAGTAGTAGATTCCGGAAAAGAACACACCTTTCTGAGAACAGCAGAGGACATATAACACTACCGTGACGATGAACGACAGCATCATAAAAACCATTTTCGATTGGCTTGGCTTGAGAGCCTTCGGAGTATCAACATCAACATCTTCGCAGATCTCGTCAAATAATCGTTTAATCTTCAAATAGCACATAATCTTAACATTATTTTTGAGGGTTCGTGATATAATTCTCCCACATATGATTGATCCTGTGAAAGGGTCAAATGAACGCCTATACCGCCAGCGTAGAAGTAGCCAAGAATTATGCATCAATGTATAATCTATGTATACCGCCCTTAAAATGATAGTCAGGTTGTCCGTTGGCATTGTCTCTTCTCGGGCTATTCTGAGAATAATACTAGGTTCAATATCTATCATTCGTGAGAACGACTTTATGCCACTTGGCCTGAATCCTTCAGCACAACCTCAATCTCGTCGCCGACGGCAATGACACGCCTATGACCCGCTAGGCTGTCAACCTGATGCTGAAGAAGGTCAAGGTCAGTACCATGTCAAGTCCGCCATGGTATTCTCCTCCCACAGAACTGAGACATGGGCAGGGACGACCAGGCTCTCATCCTTCTCTGCGATATGTTCGGCCATTCATCAATCGCAATCACCAAGCGGTACCGCGGTATCAGGGAGGAGGAGATCAAGTCGGTCTATGATTCGCTGGACTGAGTGTTCTCTCTTGACACCTCCTTTGTTCTGTTCTCCAGATCACGGAGGAACTTGCCCTCCTGCTGGAATTTCACACGTAACATCCTATCCTCTTTATCTCGGCAAGCCCTGAACCATGCCCGGCCGAAGAGCCAATAGCTTATGATAACTAACGTGACTACCATTGCGATGACTACCGTCTGAATCTGGCTGAGACCATCAAGATACCGCTCAAAGATAGACACGGCACTGAAGCAGAGACAGACTGTCGCCAGAGTATTAATCTCCGCCACCGACTCGGAAGGGATAGAGAGGAGGCCCCGGCGCTTTTGCACCGCCTCCCCGAAATCCGTATCGCTAAGATGATGCCGGACCACCATTTCAGAAAACTCTACCTGTCCATTACATTCGCATTTGACAGGGGCAAGGTCCTCGTCGGCTATAGATGCGTTGACCAATCGTGAGCTCATCTTCCCACACTCTTTGCAACGTCCAATCACATATATTAATCTTTGCATTTGTTCGATGCCTTGTTTATTTAATAGATACATTCTGATGTCAAGCTTGAGGAATAGCCCCGGCCGTTGTCGACGTCGGCAGCGAGTGTGATGCAGTCAGGTCTAAGTGAGTTCGCACTGTAGCATAGGTTTATGTGCAACTCGATAAACCAATCGTCCAGATCGTTTTTCTCGAGTTCCCTTAAGGAGCTTGCCAGATATAACTCCTGGAAGCGGTAGAAATTCTCGTTAAGATCCCAAGGCATGGGTACGATGTTGACCATTTCATGCGGGCCATACATGGATGCGGCGATCACATGCCCCGCCTGGTCTCCGTCCCTGAATCCCTTGTCTGGGAAGTTGGACGGACGTTTTCCATGGGCGATAGACCAGTTTCTATTATAGAATACCCGATATTTATAAGGTCTGCCAAGAACGTCTGTCTTGATTTTTATATGGCCGTCAAGACAGTAGGTGGCGTTCTTCACCAATGCCGGATTGTTCAGGAGCTCGTTCAGCGCCCCGGAACCGTCCAGGCGGCTTCCGGTTTCTGCCGTGATCAGGTGCCGCTTCAAATCGAAGGAGGCCTCGGTGGTCGGGAAACTGTTACTCCGAACAATGATGATCCCAGATGCCGGCTCCTCCATCACGATGCTGAGGTCGGACGTTGACTCGAGCCTCAGCGTCATGGCGGACACATAGCTCATAATGTCAGATCTTTGCATTTCTAAAGTTTGTTTGGTTTTCTGTTTTGATTACCCTTGGCCGCCTTTGACCTTTTGATAGCCCGACGGATGCCGAAACCCGCCATTACCGCACCGACACCTGCCGCCGTCCATCCGACAGGCCCCATCGCCGCAAGGATTGCGCTTCCTGCCGCCATGCCGCCTCCGCCAGCGGCTAATGAACCTCCTCCGAGCCATGCCAAGAACGCATTTGTCTCACAAATACCTGTTAGAGCCGCACCTTTCCCGGCGCTGAAGATGCCCCATGCGATAGCTTTTCCTGCGACGGCTGTTGTTGTACCAGCCACTGTAGCTCCGGTACCAGTCCCTATGACTACCTTTTCCATTGTTGTGGCCTTTGCGGCCTCTTTTGTATTATTTCTCATAATTATTTATATATTAATGAGTTAATCTTCTATATTTTGACCAGACATAAGATAAGCGTCCGTAAGAACCTCTTTACTGGAGGGATAACAGTCCGAGGTATATTCCCCCTCATCCTGCAAGATGGTGTTGGCAATTGTTTTGGCGGACAGCTCCGATAGGATTTGTCCGAATACCTGAACCGAGGCTCCGGAGAGCAGGAGATCTACTAATCGTTGAAGTGAAAGTCTAAGCATTTTTCTGGTAGTATTTAAGTATGAAAACCTCGATGTCGCGCCCCTGAAGGATGGGAGAGGATGCGGAGTGACGCACAGGGAGGAGATTTCCGCTGACCCACAGGAGATGGTCGGTAGGCTTGACATGGAGAATGAGATAGAGGATGCCCTTGGGGGTTATTTTCCATTCCCAGGTGATGTTCGAATATACATATCCGGGGTTGTCGAGCACCTGCGCCAGTTCGTTAGACCATGAGGCTTCCGCCTGGTCGCAGTCGCTCACATACGTGTTGAGCCCGGTTATCTGTCCGTCATCCTGCACGCCCACGTAGATGTCGATAGGCTGTCGGGCATTGCTTGCTGCGGCTATGGCACGACCTATCATCTTGTTCATAAAAGACGCCTTGAACTCAATGTTGATGTTCTCACGAACGCCCACATGTTCGGATGAATCGCCCATGTACTTGTAAATACGGTTGTTCGGCGCCACCTGGCCTGAATCCTTCAGCACAACCTCAATCTCGTCGCCGATGGACACGTTGGACAGCCCTTCATGTTTTTCCATGAAAGCTCGGGACATCTGAACGGTATTGCCGTTCTTGTAGAGGAATAGAAGCACGGTGCTGGAACTGATCGCCATGACCTTGGAATTTGTAAAATCGATTATTTTAGCCATATTGTAAAATCTAATTCTTAATATATTGTTTTCTTTTCTGCGAATATATGAAGAGTTTTTTAGGAGGACGGGCAATGGAAGGATCTATTTGAGGCCCACAAAAGAAATCGACATTTTACGTATAAACTATACTAATAACGACTAAAAATGGCTGTGCAGTACATATCGGAATCCGACTTGAATGAGTGTCTTGACATCATTCTGAAGAACTGTCTTGTGTTTCCAAGCAAGTCTCACTTTGCTGTTTTCGCAAACTATCCCTCTCTGGTTAAAAACAATCCGATCTCTAAGCTTCCATACCAGAAGAAGCTTGAACTACTTCTTAACATTCAGTCCACCTTTTCAATTGAATATAGCGGATATGATACACTTCAGGATTTGATAGAAGGGTACAAATGCACAAGTTCTTTTTTCCGAGCATTCTTCGGAGAGAAGAAGAACCTGATTAACGTTGATACCGCAATTGTTATGGCGGAGGCTCTGTGCGTGAAACGACATCTTACCGGCAATAAGAAGCTTGACACGATTTTGACGGACTTGTACGATTTTGATGAGGAATCTTATATTAATGAGGATATAGACAGGGATATGCTACTCTTGATGGTCATGGGAGCGTTCCCTCCCATGGGCAAAAGGCAAAGCTCTAAAGAACCTGATTATGACCAAGAGTGGGATGTTGTAACAGAATTCATACACCGATGTGGAGCACTTACACCTAATTTCCCCGACAACGCCATTATTTATGAGTTTTTCAACCATTGGGACGAAGATGGTTTCCCTAAGTCAAGATTATTCTTTCTTGTTTCCGTTGCTCAGATGTGCAAGAATATGGAAGAAGCCTCCGCCCCTAAAGATAAATTCAGTGATGGGCTGTCGCCAAAAATCGATGGAATATGGCAGTCCTGTCAAGGAGATCAACCCAAAGAGGATAACGTATATTACGAGTTTTCAAAGTTCGGAAGGAATTACAATCTAGTTATACACGAGGATTACCGTACTGTAGATAACTGCTCCTGTTTTTCCTGCTATTTCTACGATTATGATGAAAACACACCTGTCGTGAAGATTGAACACCCCAAGGCCGGATACTTGTATCTTACGACTGGTAAGGGGATTGGAGATTACGTAACCTATTTAACTTTCAAAGACGATGGGAGAAAGGTTCCTTTTGACATGTGGTTCAAACATTTCCATGGAAGAAAATTCTTCGAATTGGAATTAGGTCATTTGAGAAAACTCTCAGAAGAAAAAGAACAGGAGCTTCGACAGTCCTGGAAAAGCAAAAAGAGGGTTGACAAATATGATGAATATACATGCAATGCTTCCGTACCCGACTGTATTGAACTAATAACACGAGATGACATTATCATCAAGGATAGGATCTGGGGAAGTGGTTGGTATAAAGTTCCCAAGAGGCTTGATACACGCCTCAAGACGGTTACCACTGAAAGTGAATGTTCTTTCATAAGGGTCGGTAAGAGTACTAAGGGATGGATATCATTCCCTTCTCTCGCCTTATATTTCAATCCGGCGGACTTTGAGCGCCTTGGTATTGAAGAGATCCCAAATATGGAAACAGATCACTGATTCTTAAAGAACCTTTTTATCTTTAATAATATCTACTTATCAGAGATTGTCTCGATAAATAAGAAGAGGGAGCCATAACTCCCTATGCGCGAAGTGAGGACAGAGCCCCCGAATCCTCAAACAGCATAGCTGACGGATACCGCGGTTGACGGCGGCCTGCAGCGCCCTCTAGGTGGAGCGCAACGTGACAAGGCCGCAGCCGGACTTTAACGCCGCTCCAGTGGCGAGCACGGTGGCTCCGGGCATCCGCTGGCAATCAGCGACGATAAGAAGATGGCCACAATCGCCCTTGTGGGAGTCATTCGGCCGATGAAGGAGGATCGGAGATATGTCGTCGTGAGGCGACCGTTCAAGGCATGTTTTATGATAAATTGACTTGGTGAAGCTTATGAGTGGTCAGAGCCGTCGGCGGTTAGGAGAGATTAGTTGTAAACCGGATAATATCCCAACAATTCTTGTGGGTGATCCTCTCCATACATTTAAGCAAAATATTATCTTTACATTTTATTGTGTGTTGATCTTTCAAGTATAATCATATTTGATTTGCCGATGGGAAAAATCCGTTGCATACCATTAATCATCTCGTCAGTTCTCCTTTTTTCCTGTGGAGTGAGCAAGGATCTCAAGATGATTCAGTCCTATCAGGATAACAAGGACATAGAATCTCTAATTAGAAGTATCTCTGATCATCCTAACTATCGTTCCACTGTAGAATATACGCTCTACAATGATGTGGATTATAACACTTACAGTTATGGAGCGCTTAAGGAGTTCAGTGAGCTTGCCAGTAGTGATGTCGAGATATCAATATTTTTTGATTCCCTATTATTTGACAGACAAACTCGGACTATAGACTCCCTGTCTACACTTGGGATAGAGGATATTGCGGATTTTTATCGTGAAAAAGGTCGGGAACATGATTATCTGCATGATATCTTGATAGACAGCTATTTCAGCGATGTTGAAGGCATGGATTACCAGTCTATGAAGGTTTTGAACAATGCTTTTGCCGAGACCGATTTATACCCGTTGGTTAATAATCCGTACGAAGCGCTAAGAGATCACCTGCTTGCCGAAATATTCTCAGTTTGGGATCCTTATTTCAAAACCGAGGCGCAGATGCTTGACGACATCGAGGATGTTGTGCGGGAAGAAAGCCGGGTTTATATCGAATCTGGCCTGTCATCAATAATGGAGGCGGTGCTGGCGAAGAATGATAGGACTTTCATAAAGAAGCTTTTCAAAAGGAAGTCGATTGATTCGTATACTTTTGAGGAGTACGTGAACGAGGTTATAAACCAGACCTTTGATCCTAAAGTGATTGAAGAGATCACAACGTCCCGTATGACTGAATATCTTGAATCGTGTTCACGGATGCGTTCATCTTTTTTTAATGAGTTTTTTGATGAGAATAACTATTCTGGACTTACGATAGATTCAGCACCTCTTGCGTCATTCCTAGACTGGCGGATAGGTCGCAATGACGTGGGCAGGATGCAGAACATCAAGGATACAGGCACAGTCCTTACCGTCGGCTCTATTGCTCTAGGGTTTATTCCAGGAATAGGTGCCCTTGCTTTCGCTGCGGATGTTGCGGACTTCGCATATGGCATGAGACAGGACGGTAAGGAGCGTAAGGCTATTCAGGATATCTCTGATACAATTTACAATGATTCCTATGCTTCGGTGGAATCTTATCTTTCACGTGTTTTTGGTGGAATCCGGGAGTCCCGCAAGACCACGGAAGAAGCGATACGCACTATTTTTGAACAAGATTTCTAATCAAGGGACACGATGATCGGAATTCATTCATATAATAACTTCCAGTCAAAAAGGGTACTGGTGCGAATAGTCATGTGTGTCTTTCTTGCGGTTTCAATGCCTTCCCTGCAAGCCTATGCCCAGATAGGGCAGATAAGCAAGAGCGCAGCGAAACTCTTTACGAAGAGGGCAGGGAAACTTGCGGTGAAGAAATCCGCCAAGACTGCGGGTAAGGAGGCCGCTTCTGAGTTGGCGCAACAGAGTGCCAAGACCCTCTCTAAAGAGTTTGTGGAAGAATCTGCCAAAAGGGCTGCCAGGAATGCGGCTGCCGTTACCGCCAAGAAAAAAACACTCAAAGAGATTGAAGCGCTCTCAGCCTCAAAAATAAGCCAGACTATGGCCGAGAAGGTCAGTAAGGAACTGGGGCAGGATGTGGCAAGAGCTGCGGGCAAGGAATTCCTGTCGGTAGTCGGTAAGAAACCTGTCGTGGAGGCTCAGCAGGCGTTCGTGCGCAGGCTTGGGAATGAGACTACTGCCGAGGCGTTCGAGAAAGCGGCGAAAGAATCAATGGAAAAAGGGTCGATCAGAACTCAGAAAACTCTTTCGGAGAAAGCCGCAGACAAGATGGCCCAGCTACATATGAAACTCGTCAGGACAATAGAGAGATCAAAGTTATTCAAGGAACTTCAAGCAATTCAAAGAAAGGGTCCTATTTCGCTGACGGAGAAGGAGATGCAATGGTTGATGAAAGAGCCGGAGAATTTTTTAAGGGCTTTGATCAAATCAAAGACAGGATCGAAAAAAGGATTCATTGAGTTCTTTATCCGTTTGAAGATGAACAATCCCGAAGCGGTTAGGGCACTCCTGAAAAACGACTATATCAAGAGATTTGTCGAAAAATCTTTAAGGGGAAGCGGCTATATGCATGAGTGGCTTATGGTGAAGAATTTCGAGGATTTCCTTCTGAATCCGAAATGGGGAAAGTATGGCGATTTTTTGGCCATGGCCCTTCCGCGGCTTACCCAGACTACCGACAGTGTGATTTTTAAGTTCGGAGGCAAACACGGAGGCTTGAATTCGACCACTTTCCACAATGGTCTGAATAAGATTATCCATGAGAGTAAGACGATAGAGGAGCTTTTCATCAATGTGAAGCGCTATGCCCGGGCAAATTTGACCAAAGAGGGCTTTGAGGAGTTTATGAAGGCCTTTGAGCAGCTAATGAAGGCCGCTTGATCGAATATCTATAGTGTCTTAAAGAATAGGGAAACAACTGAAGCCCTAATTTGGTCCATTTTGCCGTCTCTTCTCAGGATGGCAGGAACATAATACTAATCTCCGTACACTTTGCTGGGAGGGGAGGTGTGATCGCTATGTCACTATTCTTTGTTCTATTCTGTTGGAGGTTCTGGGGAAACAGTGCTCATATGGTTTTAGTAGCTATCATCTTCCGTTTTATTGGAACTGATCATGTCATTCATAGAATCAATAGTACCCTTATATTTTGGAGACACATGCATCAATTGGTTATCCAATCTCAATTCCTGGGCTAATATGTTTTCTTTTTCCGATTCGGGAAGCATGTCTATTTTGTATGACCTTGCGTTTACAATCTCAAGTCCGCTTGAATAATCACTGGCATTGACATCATGTTTTAAATAGTCCCCACTTTCCAACTTGTAATACTCTGGAGTCTTGAAATAGACAATCTTGCCGTCAGGTTCGTTTTTCAGGGCATATAATAACTGCTCATCAGAATCACTGTAGTATTCCCCCCGACTTCCCACACATCTTCCGGCCGTCCCATATTATTGTATATGCCGCGGACATAACAGTCCATGAACCGCTCATTCAGGGCTTCATTATTCAAGGCGTCCTGGGATCCCTCAAACATAATAAGGCACTCTGTTATTTTCTCCTTGTAATAGTCCCATATATGGTGAAGATAGATGAACTTATTCATAATAGGACTCCACTTGCAGAATACGTAATCCCACGACAGTATTCCGGAGATCTTTTCTTTTCGAACAAGCTAGTAGCCTTGAAGATTTCTAACGGCTTCCAGCTCTGGCGCTGTCATGCTTATTCCGCTGTCGAGGGTGGAAAGTTCAAAAATCGAGTCCATATTGTAATATAATTGGATAATAAAGATTTCGAATTCAAATTTAAGTATTTTTAGGGAATAGAAAAAATGCCGGTTATGTGGCCAGATTACTCCGCTACTTTTCCTTTGTTAAATCCCGAATCTACCATTGATTTGCGTGACAACTGTAGAGCGGTCAGCGTGATCGTTCCATTAGTATTGTTGAAACTGATTAGTCAATCCGCTCAACCTTTTTTATCCCGAAATCGTCAAACTGCTGAGGTGAAATATAAAAGTCAATTTTTGTGAAACCAATCCATTTTTCTTTATCGCCACCAACATACACTATTCCGCCTTCATCTTCGGTGGTAATAGTCTCAAGCCTTGGATCAGCAATCTTCGGCACCTTATAATAGGTTAATTCATTATCAGGGTCAGTGATGTAAAGATGTGTTTTAGTAACAGCATAGATGCATGTGTTCAAGGGAAAATAGCAGTGGTATTTCTCATATTTGTTTACCTGCTCTTTCCCATTCCAAGTTTCCAGTAATCGTGCTTCTGTTTCCGGATTCACTTTGATGAGATGATGCAGCTGCATTTCGGGGTTTTTATTACCATGGAAGTGCTCAAGCCAAATGTTACCTGGGTGGTTCTCATTATCCATCTCGTATTTGTACCATACCGTATCGCTATTACCTAAGCTTTTCTCAACGATGTGCTTATAACCGGTTTTCGGATGCTGTACCATAATAACCGGTGTGCTCTCGTTGAAGTTATAGAAAAATAAGGGTAGTACAGAATACTTAAGCATTGTTGGATAGTCTTCGATGATTTTGAGATTATAACTGTATCCGCCAAAGTATTCGAAAAGGTAATAGACATTCTCTCCCTGTACCTCAGTTTTAATATAGTCACGCCAGATACCATCAACGTTAAACAGTTCCAAATCACTAGTCAAATCCGTCGGTCTTGAGACACTTTTTATGTATTCCAGTACTTGGGTAATAGCTTGGAGGCAGAAAACTCTATTTGGAGTGTAACTTCCATCTTTTATTTGTTGAGCGCATACTTTCAAGACAAGGCACTCATCATTTTGTTCTCTTGAGAGGAGAGAGTTCATCCGTACACAAAAAACTCTCACGATTTCCCATTCTGCTTGAAAAACAGGAGTAAGCCCTTGTTGCCTTTTTCTAGAGATTGGCATGACGCCAAGCAGCATAAGTATCATCATTGTTGGGTCGAGATCCTTTCCGGTATCTTTGAAGGTCTCTGTATCCAAATCATAAAAACGGTCAATAACCGCATCCAACTTTTTTATCCCTGTAGGTTTTCTATCATAATAGATTGCCTTTGCCATTCTCCAGGCAGTTTCATAACCATTAACGAAGGTCTTGCCCCACAGATGCTGATAATAGAATTCACTTGTGTCAGAATAAGCTGATAACAGGCCATAGAGGGTTTTGTATCCGGCATATTCCACGGGGTTCCCCTTTTGGAAACGAAGGAAGGCCTCTAATTTCTTGCTGTATGGAAGTTTTGAGATTGGATTGTTATTGAGCAAAGCAGGGAAGGAGATTGCATCTGCGAATTCTTCCCTGCTTTCGAAGAGAAGATAATTCCGAAACAAGAGTGAAAGGCACTCATTCAATTGTTCTTCTTCAATATGTATCAGCTCCATTGTAATGCTTTTCTCAGTTATTAGTATCAAGATACGCAAATATAAGAATTCTTGGTAGCCTGTCAAATAACGCTTACTATGCAATGGGCGTCTATGATTTCGGGCTCATAACCAGACCGGTATATCTGTGGAATACCTTCTTATATGCGAACACAAGATGCTGTTGCTGATGCTAAAGTCACATTCCGTCAAGACCGTTCGTTATATGCCTCTGTGGAGATGGCTATTGTGTTGTTTACGCTTCTTCTCTATTGTTCATGATTCTTGCAAAGGAGAACAGAAAAGGGGCGATGCGTTGGAGTCGAATCCCTGGCCACACAATCTTGTTGGCATTTGCGGCTTTCTCAAGTATGAGGGCGTCTTCAAGGATGTTGTGAAAACTGAAAACAATGTTGTACACTTCGATATATAGGCACTTCTCCTCTGTATCGTAGTAATACCTGATACTCTTATCGTGCATACGGGTAATGATTATTCTGGCAGCAAGGAGAGCCTTCCCCTTGATGAACCCATATCCGAGTTTTTTTTTGTATGCGGGCTGTTTGATGGCGGCATTCAATAGATTGATTGCAGAAAGGTACAAGAATGCGTCACTTTTTTGATTGATGCGTAGGAATCGTAGTATCAGGATAGCTTCATCGACATCTGCCTGCTCGATTTTCGGGGGAGTGGCAGACTGCTCTGTCCGGCTATACTCTAATGCAACGCTATCGGCTATTAAGCTCATAAGGCTCAGGATTATTCTAAATGTTCTAGATAATACACCTTCTTCCCATTCCGCTGTGTCGCCGATATCGATAGTGGCCGACTCGGGAGCAATCTCGTAGCCGTACCTATGCTCGACTACATCCTCCAGCTTCAGGGCGTGACAATGACTCCTCGTTTCCCTGACAAGGTATGGAACGGAATCAGAAGAACTTGGCGATGTCGTCGAGGGATTTGCGGGTAGGTTTGACAGGGTCACTGGCCCGGTGGCCGAGGGCAATGACCGCCATGACCGTCTCATTTTCGGGTATTCCGAAAAGAACTCGCAGGCCATCCGAGTCACGCATGCCCATGATGAGGGTGTCAAGCCCCAAAGCACGAGCTTTCATAACCAAATATGAGTTACTCAAACCGTTGTCATATGCGCCCCAACCATCCCCTATCTCATTGGTTTGATTCCCGCGGAAAAAACCGGAAAGACCTCTGGCATAAGTCGATACGATGAAAACAGGAGCTCCGGCCGTGTTCTGCTTATTCCGCTCACCGATAAGTTCCCGGACAGCATCGACCTTCTCCTTGGTGATCGCGACGTAATACCTCGCACTCTGGGTATTGGCCCAGGACGGGGCATCCTGGGCAGCGGTGAGGATCTCACGCACCTGAGCCTCAGTGACTTCCTTGGAGGAATCGAAATCCCTGATGCTTCGGCGAGTCGCCAGCACATCGTCGAATGAAACGGCCGTGGACACGTCTTTATTCTCCTGCCCGCAAGACAGGACCGCCAGAAAGGCGACAGCGATAAACAAAAAATTCTTCATCGTATCAAGTTAAATCAAGAACAACATTTTCCCTGCTAATATAATAATTCTGATTATTTTTGCCCTATGCTCATCCGTGACGCGACTCCTGAAGATGCGGCCTTCCTCGCCAAGTGCTTGATAGCGGGGATGCATTTCTATGATTTCGAGACGGAAATACCTGAGAATAAGGATATTTACCTCAACCTTGTGGATTGCGAGAAGCGGACCGACCTGCTATATTCATATAAAGATTCACGAATAGCCGAGGTCGATGGAAAGGTGGTAGGCTCGCTACTCTCCTACCCTGGTGACAACTACAAGGAACTGAGACGGAAATCCTTCGCCGTTTTCTGGCCCGATTATATGATGATAGACGAGGAGTCCGAAATGGAGACCGGGCCCGGGGAGTATTACCTCGACACCCTCGCTGTGCTCCCGGAATATCGCCGCAGAGGCATAGGCCGAGCCCTTTTGGAAGATGGCATAAAAAGAGGGATCGCGGCAGGCTACAAATTGATTACACTTGTCGTAGACAGCGACATGCCAGACCTCATAAGGCTCTACGAATCAGTAGGTTTCAAGAAAGCCGAGCACCGTTGGATATTCAGGGTTGATTTCCTGCGGATGGTCTATTCCGTATAAATTCTTATATTAGC
>ODAI012346036.1_pt1 | contig 18512 bp, 15 predicted proteins | sample 1539321 | NCBI WGS metagenome assembly ODAI01 (sample SAMN02144231, study PRJEB22623) | gut metagenome | biome: sheep rumen | host: Ovis aries | place: New Zealand
AAAAACAAACTGATTTTTTCGGGATTTCGCATCTTGACAGGGACTGTCAAAACATGATATAATAGAGAAAATATAGTTTAATTATATCATGTTGGGTTGTTTTCGCAAAATATCAGATTTTGCGATGCTAAATTAAGATTTTTCAGCTTAAGGGGTGAGTGTATGCCAAGTTATGAAGAACTTTATAATATTGCGAAACAGAATTATCGTAAAGCTGTTGATGAAAGAGATGAGCTGAAAAAAAATCTACAAAATCTTCAGCAACAAAAACAGAAACTTTCAGGTGACCTTTTAAAGAAACAAGCGGTACTTACCGCAATTCAGGCTAAAAAAAGTTTAATTCAAGATGCCTTAGACAAATGTCAAAGTATCTTATCAGGTGAAGGTGAATTCCAAGCTATGAAAAAAAGTCTTGAATTGGCAGGTCAGGAGTATGCTAAGATTATATCTTCTGATGGTAGTGTTGCGGATTTAATCTCTATTTATGCAGATGACTTTACAAATACCCAGAATGGTTTATCAGCAATTCAAACTGATTTACAAAATAAACTTAAGACATTGGAAGAAGAAGAAAAGACCGCTAATAAAGAAGTAACTGATTGTCAAAACCAGTTAAATACTGTAAATTCTGGTTTGAACAATAGTGGTAGCGAGTGGTATGCACAAAGAAAAATTGATCAGTATTACACAGAAATGAAAACTTATGAACAGAAATGGCTGAATGGCGAATAAAAGTGGGGGATATTTGTGTCAACAATTTCAATTTCAGGAAATACTTGGCTTGGCTGTGAGATAGGACTGGGAAGCTTTACTGAAATTGGCAGTGCTTTTTCAAAAATCAGAGAATCCACAGGAAATCTCACTTCGGCAATAGGCAGTTTAAAATCAAAAATTGATATTGCAAGTGTTGGAACAAATATCGAAATTTCACAGGATACTGTTAAGACAGTAAAAGAGTGCGAAGAAAGCAAAAAAGGTGCTTTATCTAACGCTTACCAGAAATTAGAAAGATTTATTAAAGATATTGGCGAAGTTGATGCCAAAGTCGCAGAGAAAATCAACCAGAGAAAATTAGATTTTTATGCTCGTTATAATTATCTCGAGCCGGACATAGAAAGAGAACGAAGAGAGAAAAAAGAAGAGGAAGAAAAAGGGTTTTGGGAAAAAGTCGGTGATGTTTGTACTGGTGCTTATGAATGGGTAGCTGACAAGGTTGATAAGGTTTGTACATGGTGTCGGGAACATTGGAAAGCCATTGCTACAGTTGTAATTGTTATTGTGGCAGTTGTTTTGATCTGCACTGGGGTAGGCGGTCCACTTGGTGCAGCAGCAATTGGTGCATTAATAGGAGCTGGAACAGGTGGACTATTTGGTGGTATTATGCAGGCAGCTAATGGAGGATCTTTTTGGAAAGGATTTGAAGAGGGTGCCTTTTCTGGTGCAATATCTGGTGCAATTGCAGGAGCGATGGGATTCGGTTTTACTGGTGGTGTTAAAGGTGCTTCCTTGACTTTTGGACAGACTGTACTGACGGGAGCTGTATCATCTGGTGGCTCAAGCTTAATTAGTGATTTGGGCGATAAATTTATTAAAGGTGAAGATATTTCGTTTGGAGATATAGTATTGAATACTCTATTCTCTGCTGGAACAGGTGCAGTACTTTCAGGTGTAAGCTATGGTTTGGGAAAAGCTTTTTCGGCATTTAAGCAGAAGATGTTTCCATCTAAAGATTTGCAAAATGCTCCTTATATAAAGGATGGAAAGCCTAATGGCAGACCTGGACCAACTGGAAAAGCAAAAGATGATTTTCTTACCGAGTTGTTTGAGAAACAAGTTGGTAAAGACGGGGTATTGCGTGATCCAAATACAAAAGAAATAATCCCTTGGAAACCAGGTGAACCAATGAGAAACATCGTTGATGTTGGACATAAATCTGGAAAAGAATATGCAAAGGTGTTTGCTAAATATCAATCAGGACGATGGTCATTAGATAAATTAAAATCCTTCCAATCTAATCCAAGAAATTTCTATTTGGAGTCAGCCGGAAGTAATAGAAGTCATATTTTTGAAGGTAGTTGGTTTGATTCTATTAGTGGGAAGAATTTCCCTTGGTTGAATGTTATTACTGGAAATTTGATTGGAAGCAATTAAGAGATGACTAAATATTTAAGGTTTATTTCAATTCTAAATATGAAGGAGGGAACATTTGTGGCAACGATTTCAATTACAGGAAATATATTCTCAGGCTGTGTGATAGGTCAGGGAAGCTTTGCTGAAATAGGTGATGCATTTTCTAAGGCAAGAGAGTCCGCAGGTAATCTCTCTGCAGCTATAGGAAAATTAAAGACTAAAATTGACATTGCAAGTATCGGAACAAATATTGAAACTTCACAGGAGATGGTTCAAACCGTCCAAGAGTGTGAAGAAAATAAAAAAGGTGCATTGTCTAATGCTTATCAAAAGTTAGAAAAACTGATTCAAGATGTTGGTTCAGTTGATTTCAAAGTAGCAAGTAAGATAAGAGAGCGAAAATTAGATTTCTATGCTCGTTATAATTATCTTGAACCAGATATTGAAAGGCAACGAAGAGAAGAAAGAGAAAAGCGAAATCGTAGCTTGAAAGAAAAAGCGATAGACATGGTTGTTGGTGCTTATGAGTGGGCAGCCGATAAAGTTGATAAAGTTTGTACATTTTGCAAGGAACACTGGAAAGAAATTGTTACTGTAGTTGTAGCAATAGTTGTTGTTGTTGTTTGTGTAGTGCTAACAGTGGTTACTGGAGGAATAGCATCGGCTATATTTGCTGGTATAGCATTTGGAGTAGGCGGACAACTTATAAGTGATGTCGCTACCTCTTTTATGACTGGGGAATTTAGGGTATCATCGTGGCAAGAGTATGTAGGTGCTGGTGTTGGTGGAGCGATTGGAGGAGCGATTGGTTTTGCTATCGGCCCAGAAGGAGCAGGAATAGTAGGAAAGTTTGCAGCTGATATGATAGGAAATGTTATTAATTCTGGTGCCTCTACTATCGTAGGGCAAACTCTTAGTAATGTGACTGGTGGAGAATATCATTCTGCTGGTGAGATAGCAGCAAATACTATTTTCAATATGGGAATTTCAGCGTTATTTACTGCTGGATCAGAAGGATTAACAAAAGTGGCAAATACGATTGGAAATAAGTTTGATGTTACATTTTTAAGGCGTCTTGGCGATGGGTTCGGTAGCTATACTTATGCTTTTGACACTCAAATGAAGAAACTTAATGGTGGGTTTACTAAAAATATTAGTTGGAAAACTGTAAGAAATGGTGCAATGTGGATTCTTCAAGAATTGGATATTCCTGAAAATATTTTTAGAGGTACTTTAAAAGCGTATGATATAGATGAGCCTAAAAAGATTGTAAATCATATAAAAGAACGTATGGTGATTCCACCTGTTAAAATTGATATTGATATCCGAATTGATTTTAACATAAATGTAAATATTAGGAATAATGCAGTTGTCGCAGTTTAAGGAGGATTGATAAGATGTCATATACAGAATTAATTGCAAATTCTAATCTGGCTTTTGGAGGAAATCAGTTTGAAGTTGCTTTAGATTACGCAAAAAAGGCAATTCAAGCTGAACCAAAAGAAACAGAGGGGTATTACTGTGCCGGAAAAGCCTGTATGTCATTGAATAAATTAGATGATGCAGAAAGCTATTTTAAAAGTGCAGTTGAACTCAAGCCAAATGGAAATGGTTATTTTCTATTAGGATATGCTCAGGCAAGTTCTAACCATTTTCCAGAGGCACTTAGAAGTTTGACACGAGCAATTGAACATGATTGTGATAAATCACTGAAAGGGCAGATTTACAAAATCATGTCCATGATTAATACAGAGATGCAGGATTTCAAAAATGCACTTTTAAATCTGAAACAGGCAGAAGAACAGGTCGGTTTGGATTATGAGCTTCTTCAGCAGAAAGCAGCCTGTTATGCCGGACTAAGAGATTATAAAGAAACAATTTATACTCTTAATCAGATGAAACTGTTACAGCCAAATCAGTATCTTGCCTATGGTCTTGCTTTTCATGTTTTCATGGAAACCGGCATCTACGATGAAGCACTTGCAGAGTTAGACAGAGCAGAAGAATATGCTGAATTGGATATGAGCTATTATCGTGATAGACTTTCCTACATACTGTTGCATGACCCTGATAAGGATAATGAAAAAATCAGTAAAGGTAAATGGAAAGATGCCTTAAAATTGATATCTGTTATCTTACAAAAGGCAAAGCCAAGTGCGGAAGATGTGTATGAATTGTATCTTCGGTCAGCAAATTTCTATATTTCTTTGGAAGACTCTGACATGGCACTGAATTGTTTAAATGCTTCTTTAAATCCTGTACTTTCGTTTAATAATAATTTTTCAATTCTGCCCAAGGTTTCACAGCAAGCTTCCGTGATTACTGATAGCAATGTAGCACTTTCAGAAGAAGAGGAAGATATGCTGATGCAAGAACGATGGGATAGTGGAGAATTTCAAGAATTACAGGATGAAATCAATGAAGCATTAATGCAAGCTGACAGTGATGATCCAGAAGAAATTTCAGAAATCGTTCAGAAGTATCTTTCTCCTACAGATAAGATTCCAGAAGCTGAAGCACATGAAGAAAGATATACACTTTCTGGCGATTTTAAGCCCGATGCATTGCAGCGTGATATGCAAAACTCTCTTTATCTGACAGCTTATGAGATGCAGCATGATTATAGCAAGATGTTGGAAAAAGCAAGAGAATTGCAAAACTCCGAAAATACAGGTAGTCAGTATGCAGGTATTTACTATGAACTGAAATATGGGAAATATATAAATGCTGAGAACTGGCAGAAAAAGTATCAGGAAAGAATTCGTTTCTGGACGAGAAGAATGCTGGAAAATCCAACAGATTATATGGCAGGTAGCTATAGAGTACGTTCTTACTTGGATTTGGGTGATTTTAAGAATGCCGAAGAACTTTGCAGTTGTCTGCCGAATGATGTTCAGGCACCACTTCGTGAAGAAATCAGGAAACTGAAAACACAGGGAGGTGGTGAAGATGGGAATTAAAGTCAACGAAGAAGCATTAAAAACGGCTGCTTCTGACATGTATGCATTAAGAGAGCGAAATGAAAAATTGCGCCAAAAGCTGGAGAAAATGTATGAAAATTTGACAACAGCACTCGATACAGAAGCCGGACATGCGATGGAATGGACTGGTAAGGAGATGCTCCTGCAACCGATTGAGAACATGAATAAAGTCTTGGAACATGTGTCAGATACTTTGAATGTCATTATTGGCGAAGACGGAAGAGAACAAGCTGAACCCAAAGGCGTATATTATGACAAGCTCTTTGAGGAATACAATGAGCTTGACAGAATATTAAAAAACAAAACTTCAAATTAATCAGGGAGGAATTTAAGATGGCAATGGGAAACACAAGCAGAGTAGTCCTGAATGACGAAATGCAGAAGGCAAAGACAGTATGTGCAGAATATCGTACTAAGATTGAAGGTCTTGTAAGTACACTGGGTGAAACGGTTGAGAACCTTCTTAAGGAAGACTTCACAGGTGCGGCTGCAACAGGTTTCAAGAATTTCTATACAAATAATGTAGCTAAGTTCTTTGAAGCAGGTTCAACATTTGACAGTTACCTTGCAATGTATGATAAGGAAGGCGAGGGTCTCTTTGACAGCATCGAGAAAGCATTGGTGGTTGGTGAAGGTGTTGACCCTGCTCTTGGTGAAAACAATAACAGTATCGGACAGCCTGCTGACGGTGGGCAGACTGCAAATTAAGTAAAGGAGTGTTATTATTATGGGAATGGTAGCAGATAACGAAAAAATTGTTGCTGCAAGAAACGCAATCTCTGGCGAATCCGCTGATGAAGGTGCAGCTTACGCAGGACTGGCTAAGGAATTTCAGGAAGCAGGTGCAGCATTTATTGAAGCACTTGCTGGTGCAAATGGTGCCCTTGCTACATTTGAAGGCGAAACAAAGGATGTACTGGTAAATGAAAAAATTGGTACGGCTGAAAAGGAAAATACACTTGCTTATTTTGTTGAAAAGCAGATTCCTGACCTGATTATGGGACTCGGAAAATTGCTTGAAGGAAATAGAAGCACAATCGAAAGTGCTGACCATCAGTTGGCACAGGCTATTTCAGGCAATGGTCAGAATGGCGGACAGGGATAATTTATTTTGTTTTTCATAAACAATGGCACAGTCCTCGCATTTGGAAATTTTTCTGCTGTGCAAGCGACTGTGCCAATTTGATATTTTTGTAGGTGGTGAATTTATGGAAGAAATAATCGTACAATACTATGACGAACATGTAAAATCCTATAGAAGATACTCTTTTCTTGCCTGGCTTGACTCTGCAAAAGGTGAAAAAATAAGAGCATTAAAAAATAAAAAAACACCACTACCAAGTCAAAGGGTGGAATTACCTGAAATAGTTTCTCCTGTGTTTCCAAAAGGGTTTAAGTCACAGATTCAATCGGAAAAATTTGAAAATATAGCTATACCTGATGATATTCATGTTCCATTGGAAAAAAATAAAATTACTTTGTTTGAAGTAGATGATAAGAAATTTGCAGGGGTTCACTTTGTGGAAAGACCAACTTTGTCAGATATAAGTAATTTCTTATATGTATTAGATTCCAATAAATTTCAAGGGATACACTGCATTTCTGTAGCAAAAGCACAAAATGTTGCTTATATTCCTGATATTGAACAACAAAAATTTGAAAACATAACTTTTCAAATAGGAGTTCCTGAAAGAAAAGAGGAATTTTTATTACCTGAAATAGCTGCTGAAAAATTCAAACATGTTTTTATTGGTGCAATAGATATGCCACAACCACACGAGGAGTTTAGTTTTACATTAGAACAGGAAAAATTCAAGGATGTATTTGTAAGTGTTTCTGATGTTCCAAAGAATACAGTTATTCCGAAGATAACTATTGATAAGGAAGGGTTACAAAAATCCATCAGCATGGGAGATGTTGTTTTTCCTGTATTTCCCAAACAATTTGTCGCTGAAATCGATATAAGTATTCTTTCTAATGTTATACAAAACTCAACAAAAATTTCAGAAGTAGAAGTTACTCCTCATTCTTTGGATAAATCTTTCATTTCAGTTTTTTCTGTTCCACAAGTACAAATTACGAATATATTGGAACAAGATAAGCTGACAGACATTACTTCCATTATTCCAAAGTCACCTTCACTTCTTGAAAGGATTGTTATTCCTGAAAATCCAATTTTGGAATTTTCCCCTATACTATCTTCTATGGTTAAAGTACAACCGCCCTATATTACGTTAGATATATCATCTGAAGCACCTGAAATAAAAATACCTGAACAAAGATTCAAGGGGATACTTCCAGAATTATCCGAAACTTTTATGAATATCTCCAATTTTACAGTTTGCATAGATTACAATTTATTTTCAGATGTTCATCCGTGTATTCCGCCAACATCTGGAATATCAAGTTTTAAATTAAGTATTGATAAAGGAAAAGTTAATTGCGATATTCCTGAAGCAAGAGTGTCTACTATGCAAATACCATCAATTAAAGTGGAAACATCAATTTTTAGAGGCATCAAAGCAGTTTTTCCACAAACTGTTGACTTTTCAGATGTTTTTCAAATCTTAAGTAAAGAAAGGGCAATAAGGGTATGAAAAATAATGAGCTGATTTTATCGGTTGAATTTATGCAGGATGGTACAGAAATGTCCTTTTTACTTAACAAAGATATTACTTTGAAAGCATTGATTGAAGCTCTCTTCTATGGTCTGAAAAATAATGACGAGGTACATTTCAAGCTTTTTCAGGAATATATTTTAACCCATAAGGAGCTTGTTGTACTTTATCGTGCTAAAGAAGAACTTGAATTAATTGATGTATCAGAAAATTTGAACCAAAAATTATATGAATTGGGAATTGTAACAACAAGTTGCATCCAAATTCCATGCTCTGGATCTGCTGATAAAGTAACGCTTTCCTCACTTTTTCCAAAATATAATCTTCCAGCAATTTGCGATTCTGAAAAAATGGAATATAATATCAGTACTCGCCGAATCACAGTAGCCGAAGACTCTGTAATTGATATTCTTCCACCAGATGAATTTCCACGAGAGCAGAAAAGAAGTTATTTTGATGTGATTATTCCAACAGCAATTTCTATGCTTGCACTTGGTTTAAGCCGAGGATTAATGGCTTTGTTTCGTGATAATGCCTCTGGCTTTTCAATGATTGCTATGATGATGACAACTTCTATTTCTACAATGGTTACACAAAGTTATAACTTTGTAAAACAAGGCAAGGATAATGAAAAATCTGCACAAGAGTGGAAAGAAAATTATGAGAAATATCTTACAAGAATTTGGAACAGAATTTTAGAATGGCAAAAAAGCGATATTAATTATCTCTGCACTACATATCCATCAATAAAATCATTATTTACTCAAACTAAAAGTTTGAATAGAGCTATCTTTGCACGTTCTCAAAATGACTTCGACTTTTTCAAAATTAGGCTTGGTACATCAGAAAAAGTAGAGCCTATGTTTGAAATAAAAAATGAACAAAAAGAAGAAATATTCTCAGATATCGGCTATGTTATACAAAAAGACAAACCTGAACAAAGAGTCAGAATTATTGTGCCTGAAAAAAAATCAAAAAAATCTGATTCTTCACCTGAAAAAATAGAGCATTATCTTACTGATTTGCCATATGATTTAGCTAATAAATATTTTCGTTATTTGCAAGCTGAAGAAAATGCTGATCTTCCTCCACTTATGCTGGATTTGAAAAAATGTGGAGCATTGGGAATTGTTGAGAAAAATGATGAACACTTGACATATTCACATCAGTTAGTTAAACACATCATTTTTGAACTTGCATATTATCATACTCCAGAAGACTTGCAGTTTGTATTCTTTTTTGAAGAAGAAGCTGATGAACAAGCAAGAATGAAACGGATTAAAGATTATAAAAATCTCCCACATGTAAATGAATTATTTGAAGATGCATCACAATTTGTTTTTGATAAAGAAAGTGCTGGTATTGTATTTGGAAAATTACAATCAATTTTAGGCGAGCGTACTAAAGAAAGCGAAAATGATGATGACGAAAAGAACACACAAGAGAAGTATACTCAGATTATTTGTGTTATTTTTAGTGATTATGATATAAAAGAAACTGGTTTTTCTAAATATCTTCCTGAACCTCCAGAGGAAGGTGAAGAATATGTTAACACAAATGGGTTGACATTTATTTTCGCAAGAAAGAATCTTGCACTTTTGCCAAGATATTGTGGGAATATTATTGAAATTACAGATGACACAAATAAAAAGGCAAAGTTAAGTAGCAGATATAACATTTTATCAAGACAAACACTTAATAATTTGAGTACATCAGGTTCTTCTGAAACTGAAACAGATGATATTGAAAGTTTGATTGATTATAAGGAATTTAATAATGATTATATCTTTTATGATGTTTCAAAAGATAATGGTAAAAAAACTAAAACTCAATACGAGGAAGCATTTCGGCGATTGAGTGCGATTTATTATCGTAGAATCGCTGAAAATGGAAATGTTCCTTCGATGGTTACTTTATTTGAATTGTATGGGTATACATCTGAGATGGTAAATACAACAAATGCAATAAAAAATAAGATACTTAAAAACTGGGAAACAAATGATGTAACAAAAGACTTATGTGTTCCAATGGGAAAAAATGAACATGGTATCGTCAGTTTAGACCTTTATGAAAAGGCTGATGGACCGCATATGCTTGTGGCAGGAACAACAGGGTCTGGTAAATCTGAAACAATTATTACTTATTTAATTGGACTCTGCATGAAATTTTCTCCAACATATCTCAACTTGATGCTTGTTGATATGAAAGGTGGTGGATTCTCTGACAGACTTCGTGATTTGCCACATTGTGTCGGCGTGGTAGATGATACAGCAGGAGAAAGTGAAGGAATTTCGGCAGTTTATATGCTGAAGCGTTTTCTTGAGGTATTAAATGCCGAAATTAAGAGAAGAAAAATTTTGTTGAAAAATTTTGGCATAGATACTGTAGATGCCTATATTCGTGCAGAAAGAACAATATCTAAGATTTTAAATGAAAACATAGAAGATAAATTATTTGATTTACTATACGAATTTAATGGAAATAAGATTAGCAGTAAAGACGAATTTAAGCAAAAATGTATCGAGAACAGTGTTAATTGTGAAGCTGTTTCGGAAGCAACATTAGACCTATTTTATTCACTCAATCCAGCACAAAGAGAGCAACTACACAAACTAAAAAAAGAGAATAGGAAACCTAAAACTTTGTCTCATCTTGTTCTTGTTGTGGATGAATTTACAGAACTGAAAAGGTTTAGTAGCGAAAGCGATGATATTGATTTTATTTCCGAAATTACAACAATTGCACGTGTTGGAAGAACATTAGGATTTCATATTATTTTAGTTTCTCAAAATATTGAAGGAGCTATTACAGAGGACATCCGAATTAATTCAAAATCAAGAATTTGTTTAAAAGTTGCCACAAGAGCAGCTTCGAAAGAAATGCTGGATGGCAGGACAGATGCAGCTTCACCAACAATGCCTGGAAACGGAAGAGCCTATCTTTTAGTAGGAACTGGAAGTAAATTTTTGTATTTTCAGTCTGCTTATACGGGTGCAAACAAAGACCAGAATATTGAGCCGGTAGTTACTATGTCGCAAATTATGCCATGTGGAATGCACAATAATCAATTTTATATTTCTACTAAGCATAACGAACGAATTAAGCAAGCTTCAAAAAATGTCAGTGAACATGATACACAGCTCAGTTATATTGTTCAACTGATTACACAAGTAAAAAAATCTAATGGTAATGAAAAAATCTATAGAATCCCAAGAGAGATTTTCAAAAAGCCATTAGAAAGTAAGTATATTGACCCTACAAATTGGAGGAAACCAGAGTGATGACAGATAAAATACTTTGTGAACTCGGCAGACAGGATATCCCTGTTATTCAGGAACAGCCAGAGTTTATTGTCGATTTACTGGATACCAATCTTCTGCTTTTTGGTTCTTCTATGAGTGGAAAGACTAATTTCATTAAACTATTGGTAACGATTTTGCACAAACAATATCGTGAAACAGAAGAACAGATTTTTATTCTTGATTTCGGTGGTGCATTAGCCGAATTTGAAAGTCTTCCATTAGTTGCTGCTTATTTTGATAATGCAAACGAAGAGTATGTTAAAAGGGTTTTTAAGTTAATGGAAGACCAACTCAAAGATAATAATAAAAAGTTGAAAGGAAAAAATTACCGTAATTATGACGGTGATGATTCTGTAATTCATACCACACTTTTTATTGATAATGTAAATGCATTTTTGGATGAACCAAGATATACAGCATATCAGGAAAAGCTGGCGAAACTTTGCAGAGATGGATTATCAAAGGGAATTACAATTGTATTGACTGCAAGCTCTACAAAAGGTCTGCTTTCTTACATGAGTAGCTTTAAACAGAAAATTGCTTTAGAAATGCCAGCAGACAGCTATGCAGATATTTTTAGTCATAAAGTTATTCCTGTTGGAAATAATCCAGGCCATGGTTACGCTAATGTAACTGTAAAGCCTGAAAATATTACTGGTACTTTTCCTATGCAGTTAGCATATGAATTACAATTAAATTATGCTGATGATATCAATTCTGAAACCTTTCAAGAAAATTTGTATGATTGTTTTGAAAACAGAAGTGTAACAAAATATGAGAGATTTCCTGAAATTCTGACAGAAGAAGAATATAAAAAATTTACTCCTGTCAATGATGATACAGAAGACTCAAACTTGACCATTAGTGTTGGGTTAGATTACACAGAATGCAAAGCAGCAAAAATTGATTTTGAATCTTCAAGAGTTGTTGCAATTTACGGAAAAAAAGGTTTTGGAAAAACAAATTTGCTCAGACGTATCATAAAAGAACTTTTAGTAAAAAGATATGAACCAAAACAGAAAAACTGGAATTTTGTCTTGTTTGATGATGGAAGAGAACAGCTTCTTGAATTTTCTGAAAGCATTTCAGATATTACACAGCTAAAATACATTCAAAGTTACTTAGAAGAAAATATGTTGCATAAAACAACACAGATAAGAGAAATAAAGCCTCTGAAATTATCTCCTATACAGCGTTTTATAAAACATATTCATGAATCTTACATGGATTTATCACAAATTAGAAGAGCGAGTAATCTCATTTTTGCAGATATTTTTGGTGCTGGATTTTCACCGGAATTAAAAGAAGAAGATAAACGAAATACTATATTTATACTTCAAAGTAAGTATCTCTATGTTAACTCTTTGGCTTCTCAGATATTTATGACGATTATTTTGCCATTGATGGTTGCGAGGGCTGACGAAATGAATTGGATTTTTATCTTTTCTGATGTTAAGAACATTAGTGATAGCGATACAAGAGAGAATTTCCATTCTACTATTGGAACAGCATTTTTATTGGATAATATTGCAGAGTTCGTTGGAGAACGTGGCAGTAAATCTGTCTTCGGACCTATGGATGTGAAAAGTTTGAAAGAAGAATATGCCCATTGTGAAGAAGGAGATGGATACCTTTATTCTATTGAAAAAGATGATTTGAAAAAACTGAAATTTATAAGAGAACCAGAGCCAGAAACGAAGGAGGAATAATTTATGTCTGAATTCAAAAGGGTGGATATTGCTAAACTGGAAAGTTTTGTGACTGAAAGTGCAGAGGCAATTACAGAATTTTCAAAAATCCGTGAAGAATTTAACAGGATTAATAACACTCTTATGCAGAATTGGGATGGAATGGGTAAGAGTGCATTTTCAGAAGTTGCACAGTATATTACCGAAAAAGTAGGAGATATTCAGGGAATCTTAACTGAAATTAATGAAAATGTGCTGAAAGATTTGATAGAACAATATAATGCAGTTGACAGAGATTTGGCAGAATATAATAATAATGCTGGAAAAGCGGAAGAGGGAAATTAATAATGGCTTCTACCAAAAAAGGTGTAAGTGGTGCTGTTGGAAACGAAACTAACAAAAACAAAGAAAAGCAGGAACGCTATTTACAAGTCCTTTCTCAAAAATCTACTGAATCCATATATTATGTTTTATTTAAAAATTTTGATAAGGAGAAATCGAATAATGGCACAAGTAATACAAGGAACTGAATTTCAGTATTTTATTGATGCTGATTATGGAATGAATCGGGGGTTTATCGCTGAAGGAACTGAAAGTATTGTATATAAAGGGGTAAAAAAAGGCGGTAATCTCCGATATTCTTGTGCTTTAAAATTTAAGCCCATAAGTAGACTGGAAGACTTTATGAATCGAGAATATAAAATTCTGGAATCTATGCAAACCTGTCGTTCCGTTGTGAGAGTACTTGATGTAATTGAAGATTTAGGAGATTTTACTCTTTCATATGACGATATTGAAATTACACGAGATAACTTTTTCTGCGTGGTGGAAGAATATATCGATGGCGAATCCCTACAAGATTATTGCATCCATCAATGGTTTACCTATGATATAAAGGAAAGAGTATGGAAAAGAAATGACACTGAGTATACATATCGTGAAATTGTAAAGTTTCAAAATCAAATACTTCAGTTCATGATAAATCTTTGTGAAATTATGAAGTTTGTTTCCAATGTCAACCTTGAAAATGGAAAAATTAATCCTAATAAGCCCATTGTACTGCATTGTGATATAAAGCCGGAAAATATTATGGTTACAAAACATGGCAAAGAGCTTGTTTTGATTGATTTTGGACGGTCGCAGGAAATAAAAACAGGAAATACTTTTCAGCATTATAATAATCTTGAAGATAAAAGTTTTACTGCGGATTATAGTGATGAGCAATGGCAGGATGTAGGAAAAGATAACTTTTACTCATATGGAACAGTTGGTTATGCTGCACCAGAATGTTTTGCTTCTGCTATTACTGGAACCGGAGTCTTTCCATTTCCTTCTCAGCGTCCTGAAATGAAAAGTGGATGTATTTCAATTGAAAGTGATATCTTTGGATTTGGTGCTACTTTTTATGAGTGCTTTTCTATTTTTGAAGTTTGTCAAAAAGCCTTTGAGGAAACACCTAATCCCAGTAGTCCACGATTTTTCAATGATTTTCTTGCACAGCAGGCAGAAACGGATGTCCAAAAAGGAAGAACTCAAAAATATTGTGACAGAGATTTTGAAGGGCTTTCTTTAGCATATCATGAAAAATTAGAGGATATTATTAGAAAGTGTACTCATAGAAGAATAAAAGGTTTTCAAGATATAAAAAAACCTTTTGATTCATATTATCATAATTTTTATGAATTGCAATCAGAGATAGAAGGAGCAAGAAATATTATTCCTCCTTTGGATCGTAAAACTGACCCTATCGTAAATCAAATGATTAATTTTTCAGGATTTTCCTTAGATTTAGGAATAGGCTTTCTATCACTTGTGATAATTATGATTTTATGTGCAAATCTTTTAGCTAAAAGCAGATGGAATATGCTAACGGCTGGTTATACCAGTAATCAGAAAAACACATTAAAGACGATAGCAAGCGATATGACAAGTACGATTTATCCTAATGCAAATTATAAAAATTTTGATACAATTTTGGATTTCATGTACAATGGAGAAACAAATGATTCTGTAATTGATGAAGATGAAACAGAAATACTTACTTCATTACTTAAAAATAACCTTCCGGATACCTCCAGATGGGGGGCATATTTAGATGAAATTATGCAGCATTGTAATACTGATGAATTGGATGGTATTTCTGAGAAAGTTTATATGATGAATTTATCTTCTGAGTATGAAAGTCCGGGCTATCAACTCGCTGAATCTATCTATCAAGCAAAAAATACAAATGACACCACTGAACTATGTAAGGCTTATGAAACATTAAAAACTTATGCTTCTAATACAGCATATCAAGAAATTACATACAGTTTGGCATTTAAGCTAATGACCAGTTCGAAAGTTGATAAAATTGCAGAAGGAACAGAAACGACACGTGAAGAAGTTCAGGAGATTCTTGCAGGAATTATGAATTCTAAAGGAGGGGAATAAATGGCTAAGTATTCACAGGATACAAATAAACACATATCGGAAGACAGCTTTTTTTTGAACCTTCAAAGTTTTTTTAAAACTTCTGTAAGTGAGAATTTAAAAAAATATTTAAAAATTTTTCTTAAAATTGGTTCAATTATTATTGCAACTATTATTTGTTTATACTTGACATTGAAATTCTTGTTTAAATGGGATGTACTTTATGAAACAAATTTTACGTTTCAAACTGTTTTCTTTTCGTTTTGTATCATATTTTTGGTATTGACACTTGCAACATTTATTATTGCGTTTGTCCTCTATAACACCAAATATGTAAGGCATACCAAGTATGTTCCTAAAGAAAGGAAATAATTAGACATGAAAAAACGTATGGAACTTCTAAATTTAGTTTCTGCTGTTTCATTTTTCGTTTCTTCAGTCAGTATTTTGTTTATTCCCTTTTTGAACACAGAGTCCGAAAATAAAGTGATGATTTATATGATAGCGTTATTCTTTTGGATTGGATTACTGACTGGAATAATAATACAAGTTTTCTTGAAAATAAAATGCCAAAAGATGAAATTAACTTGCAAAACTAAAAATTACAAGTGGTTTTATCTTATAGCAACAATGGCACTTATTATATATATTTTTCTTTCTATTACGAAAAGCAAAAATTACTATATTGCTACTGGTACTTTATTCTGTACTTTTATTTCTGTACAAGCCGCAGTTATTATAAAAAGGAGAGGGTGTTTGAAGTGAGGAGAAAAAGCATAGTATCATTTCTGTGTAGCTTTGCATTACTGATTAACCAGATTCCATTTCCTGCTGTAACAATTCATGCAGAGGAAGAAAAATCTGTAATTACACTTGATGATAATTTCTATAATTTCATTCGTGTTGATGAAAAAATGTATGATAGAAATGCAGATGCAAGCTTGAATTTTGATAAAGTTCCTTTAATTGGAAAAAATGAAACGGATAGAATAGAATTGACCGCAACGGCAATCTATGATGATTATAATGCTGGAACGGACAAAACAATCACTGTTACTGATTTTCATATTGTTGGAGATGATGCTGACCATTTTGAACTTCAGTTAAAAGCAGAACAAGAAACAATTTCATTGAAGGGTGATATTTTGCCAAAGGAAATTCAGGTGAGTCCAGAAAAAATTCAGGTTTCAGAGATAACAGAGTTTCCTACTGAGGTTGAGTATACCTTTTTAGAAGAGAGCATCTTAAAAGATGATGAATTGCAAGTCTATCCTACTTTAATGATTGACAAATCTTCCGAAAGCAATGATTCCTATGTTTATTATTTTGAGTATAATTATCAGCCAATGGATTTGAATTATCGGTTCGTAATTGATAAAGATGTAGCTACTGTTTCTGATAATAATCAAATTCAGGTTAAGCTGGAACAGGGATTTGAAAATGAACTAACTTATTCTAAAACTTATGATGGTAACACTGATATAGAAAACATGGATTTTTCTTCTGTGAATTTAATTGGTATTGAAAATGATGCTGATGTTTCTTTGACAGCCACGGCATCGTTTGAGGATGCTAATGCTGGTGAAGATAAGCCGATTAAATTAACAGACTTTAAACTTCAAGGGACAGACGCGGATAAGTATCATCTAAGTTTATCACAGGAAGAAATTTATATCTATGGAGAAATTAAGCCATTAGAGATTCCGCTTATTCCTGTAGGTGAAATTGCCAGAGGTGAAAAAAGCAAAAAAATAGGCTTTGATACTGAAAAAGTAAATCAAAGTATTATAGGGGGCGACACTGTCAATATTCTTTCGGAGATTTGGATTGAAAAAGACTTGACCACAAATGAATATGTCTATGTAATTAAGAATTCCCCGACAACAGATAACCCTAATTATATCGCCGTACTTTCAGAAACAGCGATTCCAGAAATTGCAAATCCAAGTGAAGCAATTATTCTTTTGCCTGCTGTTATTACGCCTAATCAAGCTACTGTTTTGCAATACTCTAATACAGGAGAAATTATCACAAATGGTAGTGTTACGCTTACGCTTACTGCTAAAACAAGAGAAAAAATAGAAGATGGCGTTACATTTAGATTATCTAATAATCAAGAAATCACGAAAGTGCTGGATGATAATGACCAAAAAGTAAGTCTTCCAGATGGAGATTTCTATATATACACAGTAAACTTCGACCTTGCACTTTCTAAGAATGAAGATGATACAGAAACAGAATTTGAAAAACGAATTGATAATTTGACTTGCGTTGTAAAAAATGGTGAAACAATCAGCGAGGAGAAAAAGATATCTTTCTGTATTTCTGGATACGAAGAAGTAACTGATATAATTCTGATGGACAAGTCAGCTCCTATATTAGAAGATAATGATGTAACTATAAATGCTAATAATCAAGATAAGACACTTACACTTAATGGACATATTTCGGATAGCATGTCTGGAATTAAAACAGTAGAATATAGTTGGAACAAAGAAAACTATCAAGAATTGAAAGTTGAAAAAGGAAATGATGATAGAACGGCTGAGATTTCTTTGTATGCTCCTATTTCCTATCAGCAGGCTAATGAGCAAGGAGCAGTTAAAAAGGATGGAAAATATATCCTTTACATTAAAGCTATAGATAACGCTGGAAATGAATGTGTCAAAGAATATTACTCGGACATACTTGATGAAACACCTCCCGAATTGCGATACGTTTGCCTGGAACCTACTCAGCCAGAAGCATGGGAAAAGATATTAAATGTTTTGACATTGGGCAACTATGTAAATCAGTCACTTACATTGACTTTAAAAGTACAAGATAAGCTGAATGATGGACAAACATTCGGAGAAATCAAAAGAGTAGATTTGATTGACAAAAATGCAGAACAAGAAATTCTTTTTTCTAAGGAAAACGAACTTGAAAAATTTAAAGACGAAAATTCTGTCTATACATTTGTATTTGATGAACTAAATCCTCCTACAGAAGATGCTGAACAAAAGTTTTTCGTAATTAATAACTGGTATCTTAGGATTACTGATACAAATAATAATGTAACAGAAATATCTGTCCGTGAGGCACTAAAAACAGAATTTCAATCAGAACAGACAGAAAATCCTATACAAACAGACACGACAGCATCTATTGTTTCAGAAACAACAACTGAAAAAATTCTTCCAGACCCCTATTTACAGAGTGTTACAAATGATAAGTGGATTTTCGATGCAACACCACCCAATATAGAATTTTCTTACGGCGGTGTTGAATTAAATGGTGTACAATACTATGGTCTTGATAGTAAAGAAGGTTCTGTTTTTACAATTACAGTTTCAGATGATGGTGGCATAGCTTCTTTAAATATTATAGAAAATTATTATT
>ODAI011997134.1_pt1 | contig 18511 bp, 14 predicted proteins | sample 1539321 | NCBI WGS metagenome assembly ODAI01 (sample SAMN02144231, study PRJEB22623) | gut metagenome | biome: sheep rumen | host: Ovis aries | place: New Zealand
GAGCCATTGCTCGATATACTGGACATCATGGATGCCTGTGCTGACACCGCCAATTATGAAATATTACAGATACAGCTTTCAAGGATCGCACTCTACAACCTGAACAAAGCAGGCTGGGGGAAGAAAAAACTGTCGGGGAACAAATATCTTTCTTCCAGTAAGCTGAAATTCCTCTACACCGGTGATCCCGACAAGGATGCAAATGTGAACTTCGGGCTGAATTACTCCGAATTGTCCGCTATACGGCATGAAACCGGGATATCGTATGTATATATGTTCACCGGGGTGAAATAATACAAATAACGAGAAACATAGATATACTGCGGCAACCATAAAGGCTGAACCGCAGTTCTTTTTTAATCTTTTATGCCCACATTATTCTGACATAGACTTGATCTCATACCTGTGATGAAATTCAATACCATGTTCATCTCAAACCCTGTACATCCCATCAATGCTTCATGAATTTCTCCTTCATAGTTACAATGAACTGAATCAAATCCGTTAAGCAGGAAGTCAACTGTCACATTCAGCTCTATGGCAATTCTGACAACTGATTCCAGACTTGCGTGTTTCTTTCCGGTCTCTATCTGACTTATGTACTGGAACGACAGCCCTGTGGCATCAGCAAGATCAGCTTGAGAAAGCCCGTTCTTTTTTCTCATCTGTCTGATCCGCTTTCCAATCCTCTTATAATCAATGACCATTTTTCCACCTCCTCAAAAAGTAAATTTTTTATGAAAATTATAACTGACGGTTTAGTATTAAACCGCTGGTTATTTGATATTATTCTCTCCATGATATATAATTTCATCAAGAGGCAGCGTTAATTCATGCTCTTATTTATTTTTGAGCTGCGAATGAAACGGTAAACAGAAAGCTCTAAGTTTTTCATCTAACTTACGGAGGCAAAAATGGTTTCAGAATCAGAAAAAAGCCAAAGGCACCATACTTACGATAGAACCCACAAATCCTGTTCCTCATTGCGCCATGATATTTTTCGTGACAGCATTCCTCGAAATGTTGCAATATACTTTCGTTTCTCATCTTCAACGAACAATCAAAAAGATCTCATAGAGCTTAAAAAGCTACAATATATGGAAATGTTGAAAAAACGTCCACATTGGAACTTAGTTGATTATTATTTTGATGAATGTGTTTCGTCAACATCATTATAATACCGTGAAGCTTTTAACCGCATGCTCTATGACTGTGATGCCGGAAAGATCGACCTTATCATCACAAAAACAGTATCAAAATTCTCCATGAATATAGCTGAATGTATAGAAGTCATAAGGCATCTGCATTCGTTGAAAACACCTGTTGGTGTGTTCTTTGAAAATGAAGACATTTATTCTTTAGATCGTAAAAGCACTTGTATTCTTAACAATACTGCAGCATCTTGTCAGGAAGAAGTATGTTCAACCATAAAAGTAGGGACTAGACATTATGAATAACTCAGAGAAAGAAAACAGCCGTGAACAGATACGCGAAAGATACAGGAGCACAGACAATGAGCTGTTAGAAGTGATCCCGGGTGAGAAGCAAGCGGATTTCTATGATGATACTCCACGTAGGGTAGCTGTATACGTCCGTGTTTCAACAGATAGTCTACAACAGACAAGTTCTTATGAACTTCAGAAAAACTACTATGAAGAAAAGGTCAAAAAAAATAATCACTGGACACTCGTTGATATATACGCAGATGAAGGAATCTCGGGTACATCGCTTAAACATCGCGATGAATTTCACCGGATGATCGTGGATTGCAAAGCAGGAAAGATAGACATGATCATAACAAAGAGTGTATCGAGATTTGCGAGGAATATCGTCGACTGCATCACCATTGTAAGGGAATTAGCCGCCCTTTCAACACCTGTAGGAGTGTTTTTTGAAACAGAAAACATATATACCCTTAATGACAGGACAGAAATGAGCCTAAGCTTCGTAGCAACTATGGCTCAGGAAGAATCTCATATTAAAAGTTCTATTATGAACGCTTCTATTGAAATGAGATTTGGCAGAGGTATTCTTCTAACCCCTATCCTGCTTGGTTATGATCATGATGAAGATGGAAAACTGACAGTAAACGAAAAAGAGGCGCGGACTGTCAGACTGATCTTTTTTATGTATCTCTATGGTTATTCATGCCAGGATATTGCTCAGAATCTGACCACTCTTGAAAGAAAAACCAAGAAAGGCAATACTGTTTGGAATCCTGGAAGCGTTCTCGGAATACTTCGTAATGAGCGATACTGCGGTGAGGTACTGACAAGAAAAACATTCACCCCAAGTTATCTCGATCATAAATCCAAGAAAAATACAGGACAGAGGACACAGCATCTTTATAAGGGTACTCATGAACCTATAGTATCAAAGGATGACTTTATTGCAGTCCAACACCTGCTTGATAATGCAAAATACGGATACAAGGGGTTACTACCCGAACTGCATATAATCACAGGTGGTCATCTCAAAGGATACATAACTGTGAATCCAAGATGGTCGGGATTTAAGCCGAATGACTATTTATCTTTATGTATGAGCATATACAATGACGAAGATCTGAAGGATTATAGAGAGAAAGCACTTGCTCTTACAAGCGGATGTTTTGATTTCCGTGGATTTGAAGTGGCACGTTCTCAATTTTTCGGCAACACTTCTGCGCTTACAGTCACTTTATCCATGAACAAACTGAAATTCTCCGCAGCTTGTATATCAAAGTTCAATAATAATTCCTATATTGAAATACTCATACACCCTTTGAAGAAATCGCTTGCCATACATTCTATAGACGGTAATGATAGAAATGCCTTCAAATGGAGCAAAATAGATGATAACGGTAATTATCACGCTATATACGTTAGTGGTACAGCCTTTATCAGCACATTCTATTCTATGTTCGGATGGGACAACAGAAACAAATATCGTGCAAACGGCAGCAAGCAAAGATATAACGATCAGGATTATATCGTTTTCGATCTGAATGAACCTGAAATGCTTATATCTGACATCTATAACAATGAATGCTCCCTTATGCTTACAGGTAAGCTGCCGATTGCATACCCATCGGAATGGGGAGAAAATTTCGGAATGATATATTATGAACAAGATAATAGTACAAATGATCAGTCTGATATGCAGAACTACACCAGGACTATATCTTATTCCGAATACAGAAACCTTAAAATATCACAACCAGAACAGATAGAACTATCAATAAAAGATATGATAAGCGATATGGAAAAGGAGATTCAGAATGGATAGTGAAATTCAGATACGCAGCGATTCCTATGATGCTTCACTGAATAACGAAGCTGATTTTAGTTTTGACGGATTTCAGGTAGTCCGTAGTGAATATCTTGCACATATGAATGAGCCTGCAATCGCTTTTACCAACTGCAAAGTCACATTCAACACAGCAAGCATAAAAAAGCTACCGGAAATGGAGTATGTTCAGTTTCTTGTCAATCCCGAAAGTAAAAAACTTGCCGTCAGGAAGTGCGAGGAAGATGATAAAGATTCATTTCTATGGTGTAACACCAAACGTAAGCCCCGACACATCACCTGTAGAATATTTTTTGCAATGCTTGCAAACCTTATGAACTGGGATCCGAGGCATAAATACAAAATACTTGGGCACATCATCCGTACAGATACTGACACAGTGATACTGTTTGATCTCTGTAATGCAGGAGTATATGAATATATAGCAAAAGAAGGCGAAAAGCCACGTAAAAGCCGCACTCCTGTATTTCCTGACGAATGGAAGAACAGCTTCGGTATTCCCTACGCCCAACACCAATGTCTCAAGCAAATAAATATTATCGATGGATACACCCTTTTCAGTATCGACAACGGCAGTACAAAGGCAACTACCGCTCCCGACACATTCCAGAGTGAGGTACAGCATGCATACGAACAATAATATATCTTCCAGACCGGGAATCGTGATAGATATCAACAAATCAAAAATACGGATCCCACGTAAAACCATAGCTTGTATGGGTGATCCTGAGTATATACAGATACTCGTGAACCCCTCTACAAAACATATCGGTCTTGTACGATGCAACCGCAATTCTTACAGCAGCATTTTAGTTGATAATGAGACACTTTCCGAGAAAACGCCTTTTGAGATCTATGCTAAAGGGCTCATTGAGAGGCTTACAGCACTTCTTCCCGATTGGAAGAAGAAAGGGTGTTACTTCATTCCGCGTACAAATACGTCAAGTACATCAAATGCTGTTTTCAGAATGTCTGATTACATCCCCTTAAAAGCAAGTGAGGTTGATGATATATGGCAGTAACCCATGATAACACAAAGAAAGTCAGTCCGATGCTTAAGGTAAAAACAGAGTTTTCAAGATTATGCTACCCACTCCCCGAAGTTGAGGTAAACACGTTGAAAGACAATATAGCCAACACTTCCGACCCTATTGCTATTAGCACATGGAACTCCACTGTACTTTACGAATTTGAACTTTATGAGCTTTGTAGTGCCGAAAACAAGCAGGTAAGCGCTGTTAAGCAGTATTTCAAGAGTCATGAGGATGCACTGCATTTTGTCTGTATGAAACAGCTTGAACGAAATGATCTTCCCGCTGTTATGCGTAAATATCTTATCGGTAAAAGATTCTCTTATGAAAGAATACTTAGTGCTCATGAATCTGCTGATATAAAAGCCGCTCTTTCAGGCTCCACACCTGATAAGGCAGCACCTGTACGCCACTACGGTTCAATACTTCAGATAAAAGAACGTATTGCAGAAGATTATCATATCTGTATGGGAACTATAGAGAAATACCTCAGACTTGCTAATGCAATTGACATTTTGTATGATTACAAAAGAGAAATCGCGCTAAGTATCCTGCAAGAGAAGCTAAAGATACCTAAAGAACAGCTTATAAAAATACCAAAAATGTCAACTGCTGATATCATGGCTATAATTGATTCAGCCTATGAAAAAGCATCCACAACATACAAATCATCGGTTCCGAAAAAGAAAATACAGCAAAAGTCTGAAGATACTCATAACTTGCTCCCGAAAATCAAAGACATACCCGAATATGATCCGGATGCTGAAATATCAAGCCTGATACTGACCATTCCATCATGGATAAGCACTATCGAACGTGTGCGAAAAAATATATGTATCGACAAGATATCGGAAAATGCCAAACAGAAAATCGAAACCGAACTCAACAGACTTGATTACAAGATCTTAGAACTGTTTGATACTGTCAAGGGGTAATAGTATGGAGAATGATCTCAGCAGATTTGTACCGAATGTCCATTTTGAACAGATACCCATAAAAAACCTTGTTTCCAATCAGGAATACCAGCGCAACCTCTCTATATCACATATAAAGCGGACTGTTGAAAATTTTGACCTGTATCAGATTAATCCTGTAAAAGTAAGCCGCAGGGACGGGATGAATTATGTTTTCAACGGGCAGCACACTATTGAGATCATAGCTGAAGTATCCGGCTCTCGTGATACTCCTGTATGGTGCATGGTGTATGATGATATAGATTACGAAAGTGAGGCGGATATTTTTGCCAATCAGCAGAAATATGTAAAACGGCTGAATCCGTATGATATTTTCAAAGCGAACATAGAAGCGGGAAACGACAAGCAAGTAATGATAAAAACTCTTGTGTAATCCTATGGGCTTCATATCGGGCTTACCAGAGATGTGGGCGTTATATGTGCTGTATCTGCACTTGAAAGCATATATGACAAACACGGTTTTCATGTTCTCGACCGCACTCTGCGTCTGTGCATCGCTACATGGGAAAGTGAGCCCTGTTCATTGGGGGCGACCTTTCTGAAAGGTATATCAATGCTTGTAGTGACCTACGGTGACAAGCTCCGCGATGATGTGTTCAAAGAAAAGGTAGGACAGGTGTCATCAAAGGAAATATCAAGAACCGCCAAGGAACGACGTGCAGGTTCATTAGGATATGCAGAAGCAATTCTTCTGATCTATAACAAAAAAATGAGAAATCCGCTCAGGTGGGGGCTACTGTATAACAATAACGATGCCGAAGCTCCTGATATCCCGCCCGACAATGCAGATACCCCTGATAAAAGTGATGAAACCGATTTTACTGTAGTAGATATGTCCAAATGTGCCGTATGCTGACAATAAAACACCTCCCGCAATGGCAGAAGCTTTTTCATCATTTTTCACAAATATCTTGCAATCCCGCGTAGAATGTGGTAAAATGGAATAAATTACCATATGGGAGATCATGTCATGATTAATAAGGAGCAAAACGGTGACCGCCGCATAAAGGCCGCTGCAAAAACGTTTGCCGACAAATGGCTTGCCAAAGAGGGATACGAAAAAGGCGAAACGCAGCAGTTCTGGGATGATCTGCTTAGGGATGTGTTCGGTATTGACCGTGTAACGGAATATATCGAATATGAAAAGCGCATCACCCTTGCAAACGACGCAAAAGGCTTTATTGACGGATACATCCCCTCTGTACCCATGCTTATTGAACAGAAGGGCAGCCATGTTGACATACGCAAGCCCGAAAAGCAGTCGGATGGAACCATGCTTGACCCGCACGCACAGGCAAAGCGCTATGTTCAGTGGCTTGGTGTGTCTAAACGTCCCAAATATATCGTAGTCTGCAATTTCAAAGAATTTCTCATATATGATGAAGAAAATCCCGCTGCAGAGCCGCAGTCGGTTTTACTCTCCGATCTCCCGAAAGAATATTACAGGCTTGACTTCCTTGTTGATCCCGAAAGCCGTCATCAGCAGAAGGAAAAGGAAATATCCCTTATCGCTGGAAAAGCTGTCGGCAAAATTTATGATGCACTTTTAAAGCAATACACCGATCCGACTAACCCCTCCTCACTACGTTCACTGAATATGCTGTGTGTCAGACTTGTATTCTGCCTGTATGCAGAGGATGCAGGATTATTCGGTCGTTTGCAGTTTGGGCAATATCTGGCACAGTATCAGGCGAAGGATGTACGCCGAGCATTGATAGACCTTTTCAAGGTGCTCAACACTATGGACGGCACAAAAGGTATGCCCGATGAGCGCGATCCGTATCTTGACGATAATCTGAAAGCCTTCCCCTATGTCAATGGCGGATTATTTGCAGAGGAAAATATAGAGATCCCCCGCTTTACCGATGAGATCGTTCATCTCATCGTAGATGAGGTATCAGCAGGAATAGACTGGTCGGAAATATCCCCGACTATCTTCGGTGCAGTTTTTGAAAGCACACTGAACCCCTATACAAGGCACTCCGTCGGAGCACACTACACTTCAGTCGAAAACATTCATAAAGTCATTGATCCGCTGTTCCTGAACGCTCTGAAATCAGAACTTGATGACATACTTGAACTTAAAATCCCCAAAACACGCAATGAACGGCTTGAAGAATACTGCAACAAGCTCTCCTCGCTGTCATTTTTCGATCCTGCCTGCGGCTCCGGCAATTTTCTGACAGAAACCTTCATATCACTTCGTAAGCTCGAAAACAAGGCAATAAGTGCTATGTACGGAGAGGGACAGATGTATCTTGAAGGACTTTCACCCATAAAGGTGAATATAGGACAGTTTTATGGTATCGAGATAAATGATTTCGCTGTTTCCGTTGCCCGAACTGCCCTTTGGATAGCAGATTCGCAGATGCTCCAGGAAACAGAATCGATACTTGGAAAAACCTTCACATTCCTTCCGCTGAAAAACAATCCAAATATATATGAGGGAAATGCCCTTCGCATGGACTGGAATACAGTTGTTCCCAAGACTTCCCGATTAAAAATTTTCGGTAATCCCCCATTTCTTGGTTATTCTCTACAGAGCAAGGAACAGAAGGACGATATTCTCTCGGTCTATGTTGATGATAAGGGCAAGCCTTATAAGACAGCAGGCAAGATAGATTATGTTGCAGGATGGTATTTCAAGGCGGCTGAGTTTATGCAGTGTACAAATATCCGCGCTGCCTTTGTGTCTACCAACAGCATAACGCAGGGCGAGCAGGTCGCCGCAGTATGGAAGCCGCTCTATGACAGATTCAGTGTACATATCGACTATGCATACCGCACATTCAAATGGGACAACAGAGGGCTTGACGATAAGGGCAACAAGAAAAAAAGCGATGATTATATGGCGGCTGTTCATGTCGTTATTGTGGGATTCAGCACTGTAGATAATAAAGCCGACAAGATCATATTCGACAATGAGGTTAAAAAAGCTGTCAAAAATATCAATCCTTATCTTATTGACGCACCCGATATATTTATTGAAAGTCGTTCCAAGCCTATTTGTGATGTGCCAGAAATGACAACAGGTAATCGCCCTGCTGACGGCGGTCACCTGATCATTGAAAAAGAAGAATATGCTGATTTTATAGAGCGCGAACCTAATGCAGTAAAATATATCAAGAAACTGGTTGGTGCAACTGAATTTATAAACAATAAAGAAAGATATTGTCTTTGGCTTGTGGGTATAAGTCCCGCAGACCTACGCAAGATGCCCGAAGTTGTGAAACGAGTACGGTTATGTAAACAGGATAGGCTAAACAGTCCGGATAAAGGGCGACAGAAATTGGCTGAAACTCCTACTCTTTTTCGAGAAATCAATAATCCCGAAAGCTACATTATAGTTCCTGCGGTATCATCAGAAAGAAGGAAATATGTACCTATGGGATTTTTGGACAGCGATACAATATCGACAAACCTCAATATAATAATTCCTGATGCTACACTGCTCCATTTTGGTATCCTCACATCAAATGTTCATATGGTATGGATGAGGGCAGTCTGCGGTCGATTGAAAAGTGACTACCGCTATTCAAAGGATATTGTCTATAATAACTTCCCGTGGTGTGAAGTTACCGAAGAACAAAGAACGAAGATAAAACAGACCGCACAGGCAATAATAGATGTAAGAGCGAAATATCCTGACAGTTCGCTTGCAGATTTGTACGATGATACTTTTATGCCCGATGATCTCCGCAAAGCCCACAAAGCCAATGACAAGGCAGTTATTCAGGCTTACGGATTTAAGCAGGATATGACCGAGAGCGAGATCGTGGCGGAACTGATGAAGATGTATCAGAAATTGACGGGAGAAATGTAAATATGTCTGATAAATCAAAAAAAAAAGAAGTATCCATACATTCATCTGCAGCTGAATATCTAACTTTCGTTGCAGCTTCCGGAGATGCCGCCGACAGTTTTGAAATTCGTTATGAAGATGAAAATATCTGGCTCACACAAAAAATGATGGCGGCATTATACGATGTAAGTGTTCCCGCTATATCTCAGCACATAAAGAGAGTATATGATGACGGCGAGCTTACACCTGGGGCAACTATTAAGAAATACTTAACAGTTCAAACAGAGGGAAAACGCGAAGTTTCCCGTGAACTTGACCACTACAATCTTCAAATGATAATTGCCGTGGGGTTCAAGGTCAATAATCCCCGTGCTGTTCAATTCCGTAAATGGGCAGGGCAGATAGTTAAGGACTATACCATCCAAGGATGGGTAATGGACAAGGAACGGCTCATTAACGGACATATGTTTACTGATGAATACTTTGAGCGTCAGTTACAGCAGATAAGAGAGATCCGCCTGTCAGAAAGAAAGTTTTATCAGAAAGTCACAGACCTTTATGCTACTGCTTGTGATTATGATAAAAATTCCAAGACAACACGGCTATTTTTTCAGACAGTACAGAACAAAATGCACTATGCTGTTCACCGACACACAGCTGCAGAATTGATAGCTGAAAGAGCAAATGCAGAAAAAGAGCACATGGGACTTACCACATGGGCTAATGCGCCGGACGGTAAGATACTTAAAGCAGATGTAACCGTTGCAAAGAATTACCTGACAGAAACGGAAATGCACTATCTGGAGCGTATTGTAACGATGTATCTTGATTACGCGGAAATGCAGGCGGAGCGAAAGATCCCAATGACTATGGAGGACTGGGCAAAACGTCTTGATGGGTTCCTTGAATTTAACGGTAATGAAATACTCACAGGTCCCGGCAAGATAAGCGCAGAGCAGGCAAAACTTCATGCCGAGACCGAATATGAAAAATACCGCATTATTCAGGACAGGCTCTTTGAAAGCGATTTTGACAGGTTTCTGGCGGAAATTGAAAAGAAATAGGATATATTTATCTTGACACACAAGCACCGCCGCCTCAATCAGAGGAATGCTCTGTTTTGGAAATCGCAATTTCCATATTTCTCGGATTTCCCGATGGATGAGTAGACTCGGAGATAAAATAGTATAATCATATCATTTTCCAAAGGATGATGTAATGGACATACATAAAATACTCGCTAAGCATCGCCCAAAAACCATAACAAAAGCTGAACTTGAAGGATATATCGGTATCACATCGGATGAAGATCTGTTTATACAGATAAACAACTGCATTTCCGAAGGCATACTCTCACCGATTAAGAATTCCGGTACAAACGGGAATGTACGGTATCCGTTGTATATGAAATACCGAATAATCAAACAAGAGGATGACTACTCGACAGAACTTTCCGAGATCAGGACACTTCATATTCTTTTGCAGAAAAATGGACTTCTTGCCAAAAAACCGCAGTTGTATGCTAAAAATCGCGACACTCTGAGTGCATTGAGCTCCTACCTTTTCAGAAGATCACCCGAATGTGTACCTGTATCACGCAAGGAACGTTCTTTTGAGATATTCGGAGAAGAAAAGCAGCTTGATGATACTACATTCAGAAGCCTGCTTAAGAAACTCGATATCACGGATGATAATCTCAGGCTCTATGATACACCTGTACACTGCTTTTATGACTATATCCCATGCCACAAGGATGATATGACACTTCTTATCTGTGAAAATAAGGATATATGGTTTGATCTTCGCCGTATGATGTCTGAACATAATGCAAGAATACTATGGGACACAAAGATCGACGGGGTAATATACGGCGGCGGTAATAATGTTACAGAAAAAACAGGAGCTCTTACCGAATACACCCGATTTCTCGGAGTAGACAGAGTTCATTTTCTATACTGGGGCGATATAGACAGGGAAGGGCTTAATATCTATCTTCGGCTTTGCAGTGCAAACCCTTCTCTTGAAATATCTCTTTTCGTGCCCGCATATGTACAGATGTTGCATAGAGCTGAAAACATGAAAATACCACAAAGCAATGACAATCGTAATAAATTGGATGATTATACGGAGATCATCGTTCTTTTTAACGACACCGATAAACAGCTGCTCTGTGATTCACTTGATACTAATAAAAGAATACCGCAGGAAATAATAAGTTTCTCTGTACTGCTGGAGGAAATGAGGTGATCATTTGCGCTCGGATATAAAGATGATGTTAAGCGGCTTTGACAGCAGGATGAAATTCATCAACATCGTAAGAGCCATGCTTGATTATACCATGAAAAGCAAAATATCCGAAATGATCCCGGATAAGAGTATTCTTGACAATATCATAGTAATGGTGCTGGTATTTATCAAGGAGCAGACACTCGGAAATGAAAGAACGTGTACAATAAAGGATATTGCACATTTCTTAGATCAAACAGTTCCGATTTTCTATAATGATGATAAAATCGATACTGAGGAACTTGCCCGCTTCATAGTAATAAATGTGCTTCAGAACGAGGGTATTCCTATGGAATACGATGTTTTCGACCCTGGATCCGAAAGCATTATCAAGCAGCGTATAAGGCTCATAGAGGAATCAAAAGGAGATTATCATCTTACAGATGATGCTTTTGATTTTCTTTTCCGTTCTAAAGAGATTGAATCAGAACTTGATTATTCGGTTACACGTTTCCGTATGCAGGAGTATATGAAACGTGACAACTATACACAGGCGCTTGATCAAAGCAGAGAACTTATAAGCCGTATAAGAAATATCAAAACCAGTATGGACGATTTTCTTATTCGATGCAGAGAGCATCTTTCTACTGTAACCGAGGATTCTTATGACAACGTTATATTCCGTATACGTTCTCTGCTGAATGATGAAGAACAACAGCTTGAAGATATAAGGAAAAACGCCTCCTTAAGAGTCGAGAAACTTGATGCTGCCTTACAAAGCGGTGTTGACCCCGACACTATACGTAAACACAGAGCTGCGCTCAGTGAAATAATTCGGAATATAAACATCACCATCGAAGAGCAAAGAGAGCTGATAAACAAGCGTTTCTCCTTTCAGGATGAATTTGAGCAAATATTGCAGGATCATTATGTCATGCAGTATTTTGAGCGTATGCACTTCAAGGAAGATATACTTTATCCTCTTCAGTATATGGAAAAAGGTCTCGATGAAGCGACATTATTTTTGCTTTTACCGTTGATAAAGCCTTCATTTGCTTCAAAAATGAGCATTGAACAATTCTACGGTAATATGTCAATATCCTCGGATGATACAGGGGATGAAGGTATAGAGATAGCCGATGATGATGCAGAAAGTGAAAATATCGTTCAGATACGTAACTATCGCTTTTCTGAAATATTCAGACTGTTATTTGAGTACATAAAGGCAGGTCACAACAGTTTTTATATCAGCAATTTCATATCTTCCATTGAAAATGATATATTATTCAATTTGTGTGAGGATAATTCCCTTCCCAATGTATTTCTTTCTCTTTATGAGATCGGTGAAATAGATATAGAAAAATGGAAAGGGTCAGATGAGCCCGTATATGAACCTTTGGGCGAATTTGAAGCATCATGGTGCCTGAACGAACTTAATGCTGATCTTCTTGATATGAAAAAGATACAGATAACAAAGCAAATAAGAACCTTCAAGTTTACATTGGAGCAGGGAAATATACAAAGGGATCTCGATATGACCGATTTTCATGTGGAGGTATTGCGATGAACCGCAAAACAGTATTTTTATTCCATAAACTTATGAAATGCGGCTGGATCGATCGCAGCGAAGACAGGACTGCATGGGAAGCTTACTCTGAGCCTGATGTACTTGATGAGCTTGAGATCATGGGGGAAGAAATAGGCTTTGATCTGTGGCGCAACGCTGATAGGCTGTATATGGTACCAACCAAGGACAATGACCTGTTCTTAAAAAACACCATAGACTATCGCCGCGACATAAAAGCCAACAATGAAGTTCGTATCAGAGATATCTATCTTCTCAACTACATGGCGATATATCTGCTTTGTGCCTTTTTCAGCGGTGTCGGTGCGGAACCTAAGTCCCGCGACATTATGACCAAGGAAAGCTTTATCACTGATTTCACGGCTCACTGCACTGTTGCTGCAGACGGTTCTTCCGATACTTCGTGTAAGGAGTACAGTGATAACTTCCGCAGACTTGCAGGAGACTGGCTCAGTAAGCTTGAAGGAAACAATAACGACCAGAAAATGAACACAAAATACGGTTGCCTTAACAGACTCCTGACAAAATTCGACAAGGATGAACTTTTTACAGAGGATAAAGAAAACAGTATCATCCGACCTACACGCAAACTCATTGACCTTATGCCATATTTTCTAAGGAAAGAAAGAATAGCGGAAATAAACAGCTGGATATCATCCATGGAGGATATATAAATGCCGCAGATAAGCAAGATACGTATTGTAAACTTCTACTTCAATAACAGCAGACGTTTGATCCCAGATGAACTTTTCGATCTGTCCGATTCGGACGGCATAAAAGCACTTGACACTCTTATCTCACTTATAAACGGCGGCGGCAAATCAGTGCTCGTACAGCTCATGATGCAGCCTGTACTCCCGGGAGCAAGAGTTCAGAAAAGAAGAATAGAGGATTATTTCACAAAGCCTTCAGATCACTCTTTCGTACTGCTTGAATGGATAAAGGATGACAGCCCGGAGAAAATGCTGACCGGTATAGCTATGGCAGGCTCCCAGTCTGATAATTCGGAATCAAAAAGAGGTCGGCATATTCGTTATTATACCTTCTGTACACATTATACCGACCGTTCAAATGGTCTCAATATAATCGATCTACCGCTTTCAGACAACGTAGACGGTAAATTTGTTGCAGCTGATTATGAATCAATCAGAAAACTATCTAAGAAGAACGATGCGATCGTTATATACAACTCAGATGAAAACAAACAGTGGCGGGATAAACTTGAACAATACGACATATTCCAGGAAGAATGGGAAGGTATTATGGAGCCGCTGAATTCTCAGGAAGGCGGAATGTCCGAGTTCTTCAAGGAATTCAGGACATCTGACCAACTGATAGATTCTCTCCTAATACCTGCAATTGAAAATCATCTGAGCAGAGGGAACAGCAAAAAAGAAAACTCTCTTGTCGGAATCTTTACAAAGTATGTAAAAAAATACAGCACCATGTCAAAAAGACTTGAAGAGCGCAAACTCTGTGAAAGATATACATCCGACATAACTGCACTACAGACCAATGTACAGGAATTATGGAACATTTACGATAAGCGTATTACAATAATATCCCGTTTGTATGGTTTCAAAGCGGCTTTGAACTCAAAACTGGATTCTCTAAGCAAAATTATAGAGACATTATCAACGCAGATAGATGCTCTATCATCAAAGCTGCGCCATATAGACTATGAGCAATTATCAGATGAGTATTATTCAGTAAAAGAAAAGGCAGATGAGGAAAGCCAAAAACTTATTGACTCCCAAAACAAAGAGAATGAGTTGAAAATAAAATTTGATTCTGTATCTCACGACCTACTAATCCAGCAGGCAGCAAGACATTACGCTAAGAAACGAAGTGCCGAAAATGAAATAGCGGCACATAAAGCATTACTTAAGGATAAAGAGCAAGGTAATGAAAGTAAAACTTTAAACTTGTTAGGAGCCTCAGTAAAAAAATATGTTTCAACTGAACTTGAAGCAACAGCTGAAGAAGCTAAAGAATTAGAAGCAGCTATTAGGGAAAACAGTACCAAACTGGAAGAAGCAAAGGCTATAAAGGGAAAAGCTGAATCTGTCAAAATTGAAACTCATAGTGAATATGACCGCAAGGATGGGATATATTCAGGGTATTGCGAAGAAACAGATAGAAAACTGGGTAAGCTTATGATCGATGTGATCCGTAATCATTTCACCAACTGCTATGACGAAAGTGAAATTATTACGTACATTAAAAATTGTGAAAAAGCAACCGAAAAGATCACTGAAGAGATCAATACAAATAGGGACAATATCAATAAGGTGACTGAAGACTTGATGCAGATACCCATTAGGAAAGTTGAGCTTCTCAACAAGCAAAAAGAGCACCAAGCTGAATTAGATTGTGCAGTTGATGAACACAATAAATTCCGTGATGCCAATGAGAAAATGTTGGGTATTTGTGCTCAATACAGCCTTTCTGAGGAATGTAGATTCACAGAAAGAGTAAAAACGTACCTTAATGAACAGTTGATACTTCTACAGGGCAAGATTCGTAAGACAAATATTCTTCTTCAAATACAGGAAGAAGAAATACGTGCTGCACAAAGCGGATATCTGCATATACCAAAAACTGTTATTAATTTTCTTGAAGAAACAGGGATCGAATATAATTACTGCGAAAAATATTTCTTAGAGCAGATAAAAAAAGGCAATTTATCTTCAGAAGAGTGTATCAGAATTCTTCATGCATTCCCTGCGGCAGCATATGGAATAATGCTTGATGATGAAAACATGGCGATACTAAAAAACTGCCGTCCCGACTGGCTTCCTTCGGTATTGCCGATTTTCAGTATGCATGATATGGAAAATATCATCAATATGACATTTGACAGCATAAATGTTATTGCATACTTCTCCGAAGAATCTTTCAGAGATCGTGACAACTATATCGAAACACTTGCTACAAAGCATAGTGATACAACTAAAACGACACATCTTCTTGAAGATGAGGAAAAACTGATCAATGAACAACTTGAGATATGTGAAATCTTTGTATATGATAAAGACTGGGAGGATAAACAGAACCAACATATAAAAGGACTTGAAGAGCAGCTAAAAGAAGATGAAAATCTTCTTACTGATTTAATTGATGATGCTGAAAAACTCAGGGATGAAAAGGCTAATTTAGATCAAAAGAACACAACGCTCCAATCCGAATACAGTACCGAACAAAAGAAATTGGAAGTGCTTCGTGAAATCACTGAAAGAATTAAACAAGAATCTTTCCTTTATGATTCCAAAGACACAGCATATAAAGCATATGAAAAGGCATTATCCGAGCTTGAAGAAGCAACCAACACTTTATCTTCTATTCAGGATATTAACAAAGATCTTCTGGAAAAAGAAGACGCTAATTCTAAACTCATAAAGGAATTAAAAGAGGCTCTTCAAAAGGTTGAACACTGTATTTCAGATGAAATAGTTGAAGGAAATTGGAAGGATCTTCTTGCCCAATATGAGGAACTGTTGAGTACACAGAACGAAAGCATCAGAGTACTTAACGAAAAAATCCAGGATCGTATGAGAACTTTTTCGGAAGAAGAAGCGGAGATTTTACAGATTGACTGCTCACCCGATGAATATGAAAATGTACTATACGATGAAGAAAAGGAGCACGCATTTAGAACAGACAAAAATTATTTTCATTCTGAACTTGAGAAACAAATGGAAATAACTAAGAACATTATCGCATCCGAGGCAAAAGCAAAGACAAAGCTCGAAACGATCACTGAAAGATTATCGGAGTTTGGCGGTCAACCGTTAGAAAAGTCTGCAATAAAGAGAGATTATACTAACAGACGGGATGCTATAGGAAAACAAAAGACACAGCTTATCGAAACTAAAGCATCTTCCGATAAAGAACAAAGAAGTATTGAGAGGCTATCTGACAGAGTTGCCGATAATCTTCAGAGTATCATGCCGGTAGAACGCTCATCAACAGTAAGCCTTGAAACAGACATCCAAAAGCAATGGGAAGAATACTATAAGGAATATACCGCCATAACTGTAAATTCCGAAGAAAAGCACACTAAACTTGTAAAAACATTAAAAGAACTGTGGGCGGACTATCCCGATAGTGTTGAACGTAATGCGATCCATTCCATGTCCGAAATGCTCGGACTTGATTCCGGAGATGTGTATATGTCTCTTGACAGCCAGATGGATGCTGCACTCCACGCTTCATCCCTTCGTTTGCAAAAGATAACCACTGATCTGGAGGATTTTGACAATACGAGGAATGATCTCATACTCCAGTGTAAACTACAGGGTCAACGTATTTATCAAGGACTATGTGATATTGCTAAGAGTGCCAAAATTAAACTGGCTGATACCCGCACAAAGCAAGAACTCATACGTTTTATCCTCCCTGAAAATGTTGACGAAAAAATATCTTTATTTACAATATCCGAGGAATTAGACAAAAGTGTCAAGGAACTGGCTGTCCAACTTGAAAGCGGTGATTTGTCCGAGGAAAAGCTTGAAAAAGTTGCTGCCAAGACGGTCAGCAGCAGTACTCTTCTCCGAAGATACATAGGTCAAGAACAAATTGGGTTAAGAGCATATAAATTTGACTCAGATACATCATTACGCGACTACAGAACATGGGAAAGCACAGCGGTTGATAATTCCGGGGCTGAAAAGTTCCTCGTATATTTTGCGGTAATTCTTTCCCTTATTCATTATGCCCGCAATGAGACAGGAGCTATTGGAATAAAAGAGTCTTCAGGTGTCCTGATTCTGGATAATCCATTTGGCGTTATAACTTCACAACATGCTCTTGATGCAATGTTTAAAATGGTTAAGCACTTTAATGTACAGCTGATATGCCTTTCCGATATAACAAAGTGTGATATTACTTCTTGTTTTTCAATACACATAAAAGCAGCCATAAAGACAAACTCACTTTCAAACATATCTATTCTATCACACGAAGGGAATGAGCACATAGAACACGGCTACTGCCGTGCAGTGCAGATTACTTTATGAGTAAACTTTACCTTGTATACCGTTATCGTGATTCTGAAATTGTCCAATCATGCATTGGACAATTGACAGCAAATCAGCAGCATTTCCAGTTAAAGCTGAATAGGACACATTATCGAGTACTTTTGGGGTAAGTATACTCAGATTGGTCAAAAAATGCCCGATTCACAAATGTGCATCGGGCATGGCATATTATCTTCTTTTTGACAAAGGCAAAACAAATCCGAACTTGTCTGCGGAAACAAACAGGTTCGGATTATGCGTGCTTGGCTCCCCCGGCTGGACTCGAACCAGCGACCCGCTGGTTTTATTAGGGAAACACGCCCTTGTTTTAGTTAGAGAAGCACGGTGTTTTTGTAGTCCTGATGTACCTTTTCAGCGTCTGTTCATTGGCTCAAAAAACGTTTTCCCCTAAAAATCTGTAGTAGATCGTTATCGTCTGACGGATATTCCCGTCTTCATCTTCTGCTCGTTCTCCTACCGTTATTTTATCGATCAAGCGATTTATAATATCGGTATCCAGTTCGTCCACAGTGTCAAATTGATCAAGAAGACCTACAAAACGATTTACGTTATTTTCGGCCTCAATA
>ODAI014135786.1_pt1 | contig 18511 bp, 13 predicted proteins | sample 1539321 | NCBI WGS metagenome assembly ODAI01 (sample SAMN02144231, study PRJEB22623) | gut metagenome | biome: sheep rumen | host: Ovis aries | place: New Zealand
CAGTCCGAGCGAGCGGGAGCGTCCCGAAGAGAGGAGATATCTGGGGGCCAGTCCCTGCCAGAGCAGCCGCCTCCCTTGCCCGAGTTACCTCACCGGCTCCTTCCCCTTCTCCCTGCGGAGGCGGTTGTACTCCTCGAGGAGCTTGGCGTCGGCCTTCATGGGCGTGGTCTCGGGGTTGCCCTGGTCCTGGCGGATGGCACGGTGGTCCAGGTCGGAATACTTCTCGACGCTGACGGTGATCAGCAGGAGGAAGATGACTGCGTAGCAGATGGTCTCGCCGCCGATGAAAAGCCAGGGCATGGCTGCCCGAAGGGCCGGCGAGGAAATGTTGGAGGTAGAATAATTGAGGGCCGAAAGGAGGGCATTCATGATGCCGGTGCAGATGCCGGTCATGCCGGCCATGATGGCGCCGTAGAACATCATGGTGAAGCCGTCGGTGCGGACGCCGTTCAGGGCCTCCTGGTGGTCCAGGGTGTCAGCCAGCAGGGCCATGAACAGGTACATGGCCGGTGTGGAGCCCAGGGCCTTGAGGACGAAGGAGACGACAACGACCGGGAACTTGTCCGGAGCGAACATACCGATGGAGCCGCCGACCACGGCCAGGATGGCGCCGAGGACGATGGCACGTCCCTTGCCGATCTTGTTGGCCAGCGGAACAGCGATCAACATGCCGACAGCCGTCGGAATGGCGCCGATGATGGCCAGCGTGCCCTGCATGGCGCCGCCGTTGGCGACCGTGTAGTTGCCGGCCGCATCCGGAAACATGGCCTGGCAGAAGTAGAGCTGGGAGACGTTCTTGATCATGCCGCCCATCTGGTAGAAGAAAATGAAAGCAACGACACAGATCCAGAAACGGTCGCCGAAGCAGATGCGGACCTGCTCCTTGAGGGGCGGGGCTGCCTTTATTTCCCCGGAATCGCCACTGATGCTCTCCTCAGTGACGCGCTCGCGGGTGAAGAAGAACTCAATGATGGCGCCCAAGGCCGTGGCGATCATGAGGGCGATGACGAAAATCTTCCAGTGGTTGTAGGAAGCCAGGCCGTCATAGAGGGCCGCGCCGGAAGCGTCCGTGTAGTAGTCGATGGCGCCGCTGGCATTGTAGACAGCGACGGCGTCCGCCGGCAGGTTGTCCGTCTGGTAGACGAATAGCAGACGGAGGAAGAAGGGAAGGACCATGCTGGTGACACCCATGGCAGCCAGCGCCGTGGCGTTGGAGAGGGTGGCCAGGAGAGAGCGGTCCTTGCTGTTTCTGGTGGAAAGATTGACAAGGGCTGCGTGGGGCGTTGTGTACAGCGGATAGCCCACCGCGAACCACAGGTTGTAGCCGACGGCCAGCAGGATCAGGGCAGCCATCTGCTTCTCCGGAATGGTCTCATTTACGAAAGGAGACACCACGAAGAGGACCAGAAGGGCAAGGATGCAGATGGGGATGGACATAAGGATCAGGGGACGGGCCTTGCCCGACTTGGACCGCATGCTGTCCATGAGCTTTCCGACCATGATGTTGCCGAGGACGACAAAAATCACGGAGAAGACGGGCAGGGAAGTGAAGAACCAGCTGGCCCACTTGTTGATGTTGAGAACGTTGGACATGTAGGCATTGAAATAGTTGGCCAGCACGGAGTTGGCCAGCATGGCCAGGGTAGGTCCGGCCAGATAGCCCATGATTCCCTCAGGGAAAAACGTCACGTTGTCGTTCCTGATGAGGCTGGCCGGAAGCCGGTCCAGGATGCTCTTGCTCTTTTCTTTAGTCATAACTTACCTCTTCCATAAAAGCAGCAGCTGAGGTGTTTTCAGCTCCCCAGTTCCCTCGATGTACCATCCGGAAGCACGAGTGTGCATTGAATCCCGCGCGGCACGAGGACAGAGACCTTGAACTCCCTTCCCCTGAGGATCCATCGCGACACGATGGCGCCGCAGGGTGTATCAAGTTCACACCTTTCGAACTGAAGACCTTTCTCCGGACGGGGATGGATGATATACATAGAATCCTCTCCTTCATTATACCCAGAGTCGTCGGAAACGGACAAGGCAGGGGGTGAGGAGCAATAGACAAGTATACATTATTTCCCCTGTATTGGCCCAGTATTTGTTTGGATCTTGTAACTGATCCGCAAGTCGAATCTAAAAGAAAAGGGGGCCGAACAAATCCGTTCAGCCCCCTCTGTAAGGTCTTTATTTCTGCAGATCTATGAAGGAGGCCACCAGATCGATCAGGATGGCAATTCCAACCATGACTGCGAAGAAAATGTAACCCTTCACCTGATCGTAGGTGTAAAGGCCGGCGACCCACCAGCCAAGGGGATCCAGCTGGGCATTGATACTCTGGACCAGCCCCCAGGTGAGGATGAGGCCGCACACCGTGGCCGTGAGGTTCAGGAAACGGAACTTCTTGAACAAGGCCACAGCCGCAAGGACCAGCGCCAGGACCGCCGAGACGGTCACAATCGTGATCACGTTGGATTCGACGATGGAGGCCTTCTTATAGAACGGCAGAGCGATCAGAGAAAGGACCGCCGCCACAAGGACCATGTAAAAGCTGATTCTCTTATCCTTCAGGTTCATTTCTGCTCCTTTCCGCCCTTGACGAGCTGCATGACGTACAGGACTGCGAACAGGGCTGTCAGAATACCGAAGACGGCGGTAGCCGCGGTGATGGCATTCTGCCACCAGGTGCGGACGTAGACCAGTTCAATATCGCTGGTGATGCCGTTCATGGCATTGCTGCCTGCTGTCGTGTAAGCATAGTACTTGATGGCTTCCTTGGCCTTGGTCAGGAACTCAGCATCCGCTGCGATCTTGCTCTTGTTGGCCGTCATGCTGCCCCACTCAGTGGTCTCATAGGAGGTGTTGTTGCCAAGCATGGCACCGCCGCCGCCAAGGACAGAATCCTTCCAGTTCATGTAGTCGGCGCCGTTGATCATGTCGGTGATGATCCAGCCGGTGAAGCCCCATTCATTTCTAAGGATCTGGACCTGCGTTCCCTCGTCAGCACCTGCAAAGACAGCGCCGACACGGTTGAATGCGGTCATAACGCCCTTGGCGTAGTTGGTCTGCATGCAGCCCTGGAAGCCTCTGAGCTCGGTCTCACGGCCGGCCTGCTCGGTGAAGTAGGTGGAAATACCGGCGCGGTTCATCTCCTGGTGGTTGAAGGCAAAGTGCTTGGGCTCCATCATGAGACCCTTGGAGGCACCGCCCTTGCAGACAGCAACGCCCATGATGTTGACAAGCATGGGATCCTCGGAGTAGTACTCATGGCATCTTGCGCAGTAGGGTGCGCGATGGAGGTTGAGGCCTGGTCCCATGATACCGGCTTCGTTGGACCACAGGCTCTCCTCGCCGAGCATCTGGCCTTCGCGCTCGACAAGCTCAGCGTTGAAGGTGGAAGCGATAACGACCTCTGTGGGCATGACCGCCATGGAATAGCTGCCCTGGGGATCCTTGGCGTCTACGTAAGTCGGTTCATCTGAATCAGAGGCTGTCCACCTGGTCTTGTAACCGGGGACCTGGTCGAAGACGAAACCGATGGGGCCGTCGTTCAGGTAGGTCCTGGGATAACCGATGCTGTCGATATTTTCAAGGTCGTCGCCGCCCTGCTCGATGAAGGAAATGATGTCATCGACAGTGATCTGGTCAATGAGGAGATCCCACTGCGGGTCATTAATGTCCAGAACGCCGGCATAATTGCCTTCCTCGTCCATGAGAATGAAATCAGCCAGGGACAGACCGTTCTGGGCACCCAGGGTGACCTCACCCTCGCGCTCGGCCAGGGAGTAGGTGTTGTTGGTCAGAGCGACCATCATCTCGTCTGTCGGGTGAAGCATCTCGACCGTCTGCCAGCCCTTGGACCAGTCAGACCTGGTGACATACTCGCAGGCGTCGGGGATCAGCTTGTTGATATCGCAGTCCTGAAGGGCATTCTGGACGCCCACGGAATAGGTCTCGCTGTCAGCGGCACCCAGCTCCCAGGTGATGGCGTTGGCCGCACTGACTGTCTCGTTGGTGTTGACGAAGAGGCCTTCCTCAGAACCGGTCTTGGCCGCGAGGATGTTGTTGATGGCCTCGTGAGCGCCATTGCCGATGGAGAAGTAATAGGTGCCCGCATCCAGCACCCAGGCGCCCTGCGTTCCGTCAGCCTTGGTGAGGTTCTCGTCATAGCTGGCGATGTAAGCGGGATCGAAGGTGATGGTGACGGTCTCGGAAGCGCCGGGCTCAAGGACGCCGGTCTTGGCGAAGCCGATCAGGTTCACGGCTGCCTTCTCAAGGCCGCCTTCCGCATAAGGAGCCTGGACGTAGAGCTCAGCAACGCTCTTGCCGGCAACGTCACCGGTGTTGGTGACAGTGACGGAAGCCTTGCCCTCGCCGCCCACGTTCACTTCCACGCTGTCGAGCTTCTGCTCGAAGGTGGTGTAGCTGAGGCCGAAGCCGAAGGGATAGACCATCTCAGCGCTGTAGTCCCAGGCAGCACCCGTTGTGGAGCCTTCCGTGGCGGCAGCGTTGCCCTGGCCGAGGACCTGGTCCTCGTAACGGGTCTCATAGTACTTGTAGCCGACGTAAATGCCTTCGGTCTCAACGACGAACCAGTCGCCTCTGTTCGGCTCAGTGAGCGGAGAGTCAGGCATGACGGTGGCCACGTCATAGAGGTAGACGCCGAAGTTGGCCATAGCCGGGTTGGACATGGCGTTGGCAGCATAGGTGTCGGCCAGGCGACCGGAGGGGTTCACGTCGCCGGCGATGACGTCGGCCACGCCGAGCATACCGTACATGCCGGGCTCGCCGATCCAGAGGATGGAATCAACTTCCGGATCCGCCTTGAGCTCGCCGATCTCCATGGGGCTGTCGGTGTTGATGAGGACGACCACTCTGGTGGAGTGAGCCTTGGCCAGCCCGATCATATCGCGCTCGTACTGGGACAGAGCCAGCGGACGCTCGAAGCTGTCACCCTCTGTGGTGTTGACCATGGTCGGATGATAGTCGGCAGCCTCGGAGTTGTCGCGGGAGATCACGACCAGGGCGACAGAGTCGTCCGCGGAGGCCAGCAGAGAATCAGAGTAGAGGGAAGCGGGCGCTTCACCTACGAAATACTCGGTCACGTTGACGGGCATGTTCCAGAAGACGGGAGACAGAGCGTGTCCCGGCACCTCCTGGCCAAAGAACTGGGATCTCATGCGGTAAGATGCGACGGCATCGCCGTTATAGAAATCCATCATATCCTTGTTCACGGTGAAGCCCTTCTCCTGAAGTGCTTCTTCGATGCCGTAGGCCTTCTGGCCGGTAGAGGGATCGTAGGCCACGGAAGAGCCAACGAGACCGCCGAGAACGGGCTCCTGGGAATTGAGGCCCCAGAGGGTGACCTTCTCGCTGTTCTTGTCGACCGGAAGACCATTGTTCTCATTTTTCAGAAGAACGGCGCCTTCGGATGCCAGCTCGACCGCCACATCCTGCAGGCTCTTGGTCAGATCCTCCAGAGATGAGAACTCGGAATCAAAATAAATTCCATCGTTGTCAGAATCATGCTTAATTACCTTGTAGTTGGACGTCCCCAGACGGCTGTTGATAAAGCTCGCTCTGGCCGAGGTAATGCTCCCGGTGCCTACGCAGACAGCCAGCAGAGCCGCGCTGATCGACATAAGACCACGCATTACAGATGGTTTAGGACCTTTCATAACTCCTCCTCTCCCGCAGGCCTTCGCCTGCTGATTGTATTATGGACGGAGAATATTTTATCATATGCACGAAACCCGGTAGAGACAGGACCCGAATGGTAGTTATTTTGACGCAAATTAAAACCGGCAGGCAGGAGCTTTGGGGTATATCTTTCCAAAGTCTCCTGCCTGCCGACAGATTTTTTTACACATCCTCACGACTGAAGAGGATCATAGTCCTGAACCAGCCGTCCTCGGCTGTAAATCGTGCGGTCCCCTCGTAGGCTTCCGCGATCATCCGGATGCTCCGGGTGCCGTATCCGTGGTACCGCACGTCCCCCTTGGTCGTGACCGGCACCCCGTCTTTAAAGCTGATTGCACCCGTATAGTGATTGCCGGTCTCAAGACAGACAAAGCCCTTCTTTTTTGTGAGGCTGACCTCGATCCACCGCTGACCGGGATCTGTCACCTTGTCCGTGCTCTCGATGGCGTTGTCCAGAAGATTGCCCAAAAGGGTGCTCAGATCCTGGGCGGACATGAAATCCAGGAGCCGCCCGTCGGCGTTGACGGTCAGCCGAATATTCTTCTGCTGACATTGAAGGGTCTTGACGGCAACGATCGTGTCCATCACGTGGTTGCCGGTATCGGCGATCGCCTCAAAGGACCGGATTTCCGCCTCCATATTGTCCAGGTAAGACTTCTTTTCCTCATCCCTCGACTCTTCCCGGAGCCAGGCGATCTGGTGCTTCAAGTCATGATACTTCTGATGGATCAGCTCCATGCTCTGCTCAGACAGCTTATAGCTGGCATACTGGGCGTCCATAAGGCTGCGGAGCTTTTCCGTCTCGGTCTCCAGGGCCAGGCTAATCCGGCTCATCCGCCAGAAGCCCAGAAGAATCAAGCCTCCGGCGTCCACCAGCATCCGAATCAGGTTCATCTGAAAGGAGGAGTGGCCGGAGAAGGGGGTATTCTGGAATACATTGGAAATATTGCTGAAAAGGAAGACACTCAGCGTCATGAAAAAGACTGCCAGCAGGGACTTGCGCGTGAACTGCGGCAGTATGTCCCTGGAAGAAAATCGTTTTTCCACGAGATATGCTGTGCCGTACACCACCACAGCCGTAACAGCAAAACAGGTCAGCTCCACTCTCCTGCCCCGCATTCCGGGAAAACAGCTGTCCAGATACAAAACGAACTGCCAGAAAAGTCCGCCCGTGAACTCCCCGAGCAGAAAGGCATTCATGGTCAGAAAAATGCATTCATTCCTCGGATACCCGCTCGATACCGCAAGCATGGCGTAGGCGCACAGAATTGCCAGGAAAAGTCCCGGAATATACCACAGCGCATATCCTTTGTCGGTAACGATCTGGATCCAGATATTGACGGCCAGGATCAAAAGACAGATCAGCCAGCGGCGGCGCCGGTGATCGACCGGCGGTCCTGCCAGACTGTAAGAGATGGCCGCCAGGGAATATGCCAACAACCAGTACAAACCTGGCGCCGAAGGCGGCAGTTCAGATATCATTGGTATACCCCCTCTCACAGGATCTCAGCCAGCCTCTGCATGAGCTCCGCTTTCCGCCTGCGGCTGATCGGCAGAAGGTCTCCGGCCACGAGCACACAGTCCCTGCGCACGCCATCGACCTGGCAGAGGTTGATAAGGTAGCCCCGGTTGCAGCGGAAAAACCCCTTGTCCGCAAGGCTCGTCTCCAGGTCCTCGAGCCGACCCCGGGCGGTATACACCCGTTCCGGCGTATGAAAGTCCATGACGTGGCTCCTGGACTCGATGTAGCAGATATCCGAAAGCTTCAGGCGTACGCTTCCCTCCTCCCCTGCGTTCACGACCAGGTAATCGTCCCTGTCCGTTTTCAGATGCCTCATGGCCCGCTCCATTTTTCGGAAGAACATGTCGTACGTGAGGGGCTTCAGGATATAATCCAGCGCCTCCACTTCATACCCCTGGATGGCGTAGCCGGCAAGGCTCGTAATAAATATGATGATGACAGACGAATCCTTCTCCCGAATCATCCTGGCCGCCGTCATGCCATCCCTGAACCGCATCTGAATATCCATGAGAATTATATCGAACCCGGGATGATACTCCTCCGAGATATCCTCCCCGTCCTGGAACTGTGTTATCCGGACAGAAATGCCCTTCTCCGCTCGAAAACGCTGGATATAGTCGGCAAGCTGCTCCATACAGGCAGGATCGTCTTCCACGATAGCAATCGAAATCACGGCCATTTCCCCCATTGTCCTTCCCAATATCCGAATTCCGGATTCTCTGCTGCTTCTCTGAATTCTGATTATACCATAACCCTGTGCCTGAACAGAAGACCGTTCACATTAGAACAAAGCTGCAGTCGATTTGTCTCTCTGGCCGGAATTCATTTCTTCCCCATATCCGCCTGCTCCCAACTGCCGTCCTGCCCGCCGTAACTGTTCCTGTACCGGAGAGGCGTGATACCCATGGCCTCCTTGAAGGCCCTGGTAAAATGACTCTGGGAGCTGTAAGCCAGAATTTCGCTGATTTCCGCGAGGGAGTAGTCGGAAAATCGTAGCATATTGCGCGCAGCCTCCAGCCGCTTGTCCGCTATGTATTCCGAGATGCTCATCCCCGTCTCCTGCTTGAAGAGGGTGGACAGGTAGGAGGCGTTCAGCCCCGTCTCCTCCGCCAAATCCGTCACCAGGATCCGGGTGTGAAGATGGTGGTAAATATAGTCAAGGCACCTCTGAACGTTCCTGGAATAGTTTTTCCCCTTGGCAAGTCCCGCCATCTCTCTTGTGTAAAATGAGAACATTTCCCGATACAAGGCGTCGACCTGGTCCACAGTGGTGAGGAGGTCCATCCTCTGTATGAAGAGGTCGCTGATATTGAAAGCCCGCTCATCCGGCAGGCCGCCCGAGATGGCCGCTCTGCACGCCACTGTCACGGTGGAGACGAACAGATACTTGGCGTTCCTGACCGGGTCATCGGACAGATGGCCGTTCCTGCCGGACAGATGGATCTTCTCAGCCAGCTCCACGGCCCGCATGTCGCCGGCCTGCAGGAGGGCGTAGAGATTGTCCTCCTCCTCGGCGGTGTGGTGCTGGAATTCATTTTCCCGGCTGATATATTCAAGATATCTGAGCTTTTGCTCCGTCACGGTCGCCTTCGCCATCGGATCACCTGCCTTCCCGGCCATGTACAGGAAAAGGGGCCAGAAAACCCGGTCCCTCCCTGTCTCAATTATTCAGAGGCCGGAACGTCCGGCCTTAAGTCTGTCGTTTTGGATCAGATACCGGAACGTCCGGTCTCTGTCGTGTTTTAGCAGAGGCCGGATGGTCCGGCCCCTGCCTTTTGATTTCATTTAACCCATCGAAGGGACTGCCTGCTCAGCGCTCCCACTTCCAGCCGGCGACCTCGGGAAGGTCCATGCCGTACTCGTGGATGTACTGCTTGTGCTCGACCAGCTTGTTGCGCATCTTCTGGTAGAGGTAGGCGCCGCGGTTGCCGAGCTGCGGCAGGTGGCGGAGGGCCTCGATGACCAGGTGGAAGCGGTCGATATCGTTCTGGACGCGCACGTCGAAGGGCGTCGTGATGGTGCCCTCCTCCTTGTAGCCGCGGACGTGCATCATGCGGTTGTTGTGGCGGCGGTAGGTCAGCTCGTGGACCAGGCTGGTGTAACCGTGGAAGGCGAAGATGACCGGCTTGTCGGTGGTGAAGAGCAGGTCATAATCTGCATCGGACAGGCCGTGCGGGTGCTCGTTGCGCGGCTGGAGCTTGAAGAGGTCCACCACGTTGATGAAGCGGATCTTCACGTCCGGCAGCTCCTCGTTGAGGATGGAGACAGCCGCCAGGGCTTCCAGGGTCGGGGTCTCACCGGCGCAGGCGAAGACGATGTCGGGCTCGACACCCTGATCGTTGGAGGCCCAGTCCCAGATACCGATGCCCTGCGTGCAGTGGCGGATGGCTTCGTCCATGGTCAGCCACTGGGGACGCGGATGCTTGGAGGCCACGATCACGTTGACGTAGTTGCGGCTGCGGATGCAGTGGTCAAAGGTGGACAGGAGGCAGTTGGCATCGGGCGGCAGGTAGAGGCGGACGACGTCTGCCTTCTTGTTGGCGATGTGGTCCATGAAGCCCGGATCCTGGTGGGTGAAACCGTTGTGGTCCTGCTGCCAGACGGTGGAGGCCATGATGAGGTTGAGAGAAGAGATCTCCTCTCTCCAGGGCAGCTGGTTGCAGACCTTGAGCCACTTGGCGTGCTGGGCGGCCATGGAGTCGATGATGCGGGCGAAGGCCTCGTAGGTGGCGAAGAAGCCGTGGCGTCCGGTCAGCAGATAGCCTTCCAACCAGCCCTCGCACATGTGCTCGGAGAGCATGGAGTCCATGACGCGGCCGTCCGCTGCCAGATGGTCGTCGATGTCCAGCGTCGCGGAGTTCCAGTCGCGGTTCTCCACCTCAAAGACGGCGTTCAGGCGGTTGGAGGTGGTCTCATCCGGTCCGAAGATGCGGAAGTTGCGGGCATCCTCGTTGAGCTTGAAGATATCGCGGACGAACTTGCCCAGCTCGATCATGTCCTGACCGTCCTTGCCGCCGTGCTCGGTCACTTCCACCGCATAGTCGCGGAAGTCGGGCATTCTCAGGTCGCGGAGGAGCTTGCCGCCGTTGGCGTGGGGGTTGGCGCCGAGGCGGGCGTCGCCCACGGGAGCCAGGGCCTTGATCTCGGGGAGAAGCTTTCCGTTCTCGTCGAAGAGTTCCTCGGCGTGATAGCTCTTCAGCCACTCGGTGAGGACCTTCAGGTGCTCTTCGGGCTTGTCCATCATGATCGGGACCTGGTGGGCTCTCCAGTAGCCTTCCACACGCTCGCCGTCGACGAACTTGGGACCGGTCCAGCCCTTGGGGGTGCGGAGGACGATCATGGGCCATACCGGGCGGGTAGTGTCGTTATTTTCCCGGGCGTTCTTCTGGATGGCCTGGATCTTCTCAATGACCTCGTCCATGGTCTCCGCCATCTTGCGGTGCATGGTCATGGGGTCATCGCCCTCGACGAAGTAGGGCTCCCAACCGCAGCCGTGGAAGAAGTCGGTGATTTCCTGGTGGGACATGCGGGCGAAGATGGTCGGGTTGGCGATCTTGTAGCCGTTCAGGTGAAGGATCGGCAGGACAGCGCCGTCGGTGACCGGGTTCAGGAACTTGTTGCTCTGCCAGGAGGTGGCCAGCGGGCCGGTCTCAGCCTCGCCGTCGCCGACCGTCACAGCAGCGATCAGGGTCGGGTTGTCAAAGACAGCGCCGAAGCCGTGGGCGATGGAGTAGCCGAGCTCGCCGCCTTCGTTGATGGAGCCGGGCGTCTCGGGAGCGCAGTGGCTGGGCACGCCGCCCGGGAAGGAGAACTGCTTGAAGAGCTTCTGCATGCCGGCCTCATCCTCGCTGATGTTGGGATAGACCTCGCTGTAGGAGCCTTCCATGTAGGTGTTGGCGATAAAGAAATTCCCGCCGTGGCCGGGGCCGGACAGGAGGATCATGTCCAGATCATAGCGCTTGATGACGCGGTTCAAGTGGGTGTAGACGAAGTTCTGGCCGGGCACGGTGCCCCAGTGGCCGACGATCTTCTTCTTGACCATGTCAAGGGTCAGCGGCTTCTTGAGGAGGGGGTTCTCCAGAAGATAGAGCTGGCCGGCCGACAGGTAGTTGGCGGCGCGGAACCACTCGTTCATCTTCTCGAGCAGTTCATCAGTGATGGGGCCCTTCTCGATGCAGGTGTCCATAAGCTTTTCACTCATTCTCATCAGTTCCTTTCGTGGTATATGGTCTTGGGGTTACCTGGTAGTATTTTCTTCGCGGGAAGTTCTGCCCAGGCAGGCTTCCCGCGATAAAAATCAATACAATACTGTCTGTTTGGCTGCCGTTCGGCAACATGCAGGCCGATGTTCATCGCCCGGCAGAGCTCCGGCTTTGGGCCTTTTTTCGGGGCGGCAGCGACTCACGTTGCCTCCGTAATGACTGCATCGGGCTTCCGGTCCCAAGGCTCTGCCGGTACGCGGTCAGTCCGCTGAACTTCAAAGGCCACAGCAATGACGGCTGCACGCGTGCAGCGGGGCAGGAACCTGTCGTAATAACCGCCGCCCATGCCGAGCCTTCCTCCGGCGGCGTCGAACGCGGTGCAGGGGCACAGCACAAGGTCTATGTCCTGCGGCTCGACCTTCTCCGACCGGTCCGGGTCCGGCTCCGGGATCCGGAAAGGTCCGGTCCGCCAGGCGCTCTCATCCGAAGGAGTCAGCGCTTCCATCTCCCGTCCCGCCAGGCAGCGCGGATATACGTAGCGTTTGTCCGGCGCAAGGGAAGCAAGTTCATCCAGCCAGACCTCCCCGCTCACGCCCCGGTAGATCATCACCGTCTGCGCTTCGCGGAAGGCAGGCAGCGTCAGGATCCGCCGGCAGATGGCCGAAGACTTCTCTCTCCGCTCCTCCTCCGTCAGGGAATTCCTGGCCGCGATTTTTTCCCGCCGCAGGCTTGCCTTCTCCTTCTCGGAAAATGAATTCATTTCTCGCCCTCCGCCCGGCATAATGCCGGCCCCGCGCGCTCTCAGGTCTGCTTTTCCCGCGGGACCGGACACAGTGGCTTCCGACACATCGCGGATGCGTTCCTGACTCAGCTGCAGCCGCTTTTCCCGCAGAGCCGGGCCCAGTGTCTCCGGCTTTCCAGGTCACGCTTCCTCAGCTTCGTGTCATTATTTCTTCATCTTCGCGATGCCGGACTTAAGTTCGCCGGCTTTCTTCTTCAGGATCTTGATCTCTCTCTGGGCCGCGTAAGGCGCGATGGCCTTGAGCTTGTCCTCGGACTTATACATGTCGCTGGCGTGCGGCAGATCCCTCATAAGGTGAATGGCGTCGAACTCGCAGCGTGTGGTGCAGAGACCGCAGCCGATGCAGCGGTTCTCGTCCACCTCCGTGCGTCCGCAGCTCAGGCACCGGGAGGCTTCGATCTTGACCTGCTCCTCGGTAAAGGCGAGCCTTGCATCCTCGAAACGGTGGCGCGGATCCAGTCTCCTGGAACCCGGGACCTGCCGCGGGGAGGCGTCGTAGCGGTCGATGGCGATGTTGTTCTTGTCCAGCTCCTTGAATTCCCGGAGGTCTCTGCCGATGGTCAGGGAGTTGCCGGGATGCACGAAGCGGTTCAGGGAGTCAGCGCCCTTCCTGCCCGCCGCGATGGCGTCGATAGCGAATTTGGGTCCTGTGTAGACGTCGCCGCCGACGAAAATGTCCTTGACGGAGGTCTGGTAGGTCACCGGATCCGCCTGGACCGTTCCGTTGCGGTTCAGCTTCACGTCCTCGCCCTGCAGCAGATCGCCCCAGAGGACGGACTGGCCGATGGACTGGAGCACGTCGGTGCAGGGGATGGTGATGGTCTCATTTTCATCGTAAACAGGATGGAAGCGGTGGTCCTTGTCAAATACGGAGACGCACTTCTTGAAAATGACACCCGTCACACGGCCGTTCTCGGTAAGGATCTCCTTGGGGCCCCAGCCGTTCAAGACTTCGATGCCCTCCGCCCGGGCGTCCTCTACCTCGTCCTTTGCCGCCGGCATTTCTTCGGGCTGCTCGAGGCAGAGCATGGTGACTTTGCCCTCCGTGGCCCGGACAGCCGTTCTGGCCACGTCCACGGCCACGTTGCCGCCGCCGACCACGACCACGTCGCCGCCTAAGCGGATGGTATTGTCCAGGTTGATCTTTCGCAGGAAATCAACACCGGTCTGGACGCCCTCGGCATCCTCGCCGGGCACGCCGGCCAGACGGCCGCCCTGGGCGCCGATGGCCAGGTAGAAGCCCTTGTAGCCCTCGTCGCGGAGGTCCTGGATGGTCTTGTCCTTGCCGATCTCCACGCCAAAGCGGAAATCTACACCCATGAGGCGGAGAACGTCGATTTCCGCCTCAATAACGTCCTTCTCCAGGCGGAAGGTCGGAATGCCATTCATGAGCATGCCGCCGGCGCGGCTCTCCTTCTCGAAGACGGTGACGGTGTAGCCCATTTCCCGCAGGTAGTAGGCGCAGCTCATACCGGCCGGGCCTGCGCCGATGACGGCGATCTTGAACTGGTCGCCCCAGAAGCGCTCTACACCGCCGGGTTTCTCGCAGATGGGCACATAGCGCTTGTCCGCGTGGAGCTCCTGGGCCGCGATGAACTTCTTGATTTCATCGATCGCCACGGGGGAGTCCACGGTGCCGCGGGTGCAGGCGTCCTCGCAGCGGCGGTTGCAGATGGCGCCGCAGACTGCCGGGAAGGGGTTGTCCTGCTTGATCAGCTTCAGAGCATCCATGTAGCGGCCTTCCTTGGCCAGCCGGACATAGCCCTGGATGGGCAGGTGGGCCGGACATGCCGCCTTGCAGGGTGCGGTGCCGGTCTCATAGACGTGGATCTTGGCGTCCTCCCGGTAATTGACGTTCCAGTTGTCGGCGCTCCAGGGGGTCTCATCCGGCAGCAGAGTCTTGGGATAGACCACCGGACCTTCCTTGGTGCAGAGGCGCTGGCCGAGCTTGGCCGCGCCGACCGGACATACTTCTACGCACTTGCCGCAGGCGGCGCACTTGTTCTTGTCCACATGGGCCCGGTAAGCGGAGCGGACCATGTTGGGGGTGTTGTAAAGCTCGGCGATCCGAATCGCGTTGCAGACGCCCGCCGCGCAGTTGCAGATACCGACGATCTTGTCATCGCCGTCGATGTTGGTGATCTGGTGGACGTAGCCGTGGCGCTCCGCCCTCTCCAGCGTCTCCAGCACGTACTCGTAGGACCGGTAATGGCCGACGCCGCGCAGGACCATGTACTCAGCCAGGTCGCCCACACCGATGCAGAAATTGTCCTCGATATCGCCTGAGCCCTCGCCGCGCATGGTCTGCTGGCGGCGGCAGGTGCAGACGCCCACCGAGAATTTGTCATACTTGCTGAGCCAGTGGGACAGGTGCTCCACGCTCACAGACCGGTTCTCGTGCTCGATGGCCTTCTCCACCGGGATGACGTGCATGCCGATGCCGGCGCCTCCCAGAGGCACCATGGGCGTCACGCCCTCCAGCGGCATCTGAGTCATGAGGTTGAAGAAGGTGGCCAGCTTGGGATGCTCCTTGACCAGCTCCGTGTTGATCATCATGAACTCGGCGCTGCCGGGCACGAAGATGGGCACGTTGTAGACCAGGTGCTTGTCCGGCGTCTCGCGGTTGCACTCCACGAGACCGATCCACATGAGGTGCTGGATGACCTCCCGGGCATGCTCCTCAGTCATGTTGTTCCGCTTTGCGATGTCGGAGAGTTCCGTGTTCACGCGTGTCTTTTTAAATGACAGCATGACTTTGGCCTCCTCCTTGGTCAGGACCTCGTCCAGCATCCAGTATTCCGGATCGTCGTAGGACATGGTCCGGGAATACTTGACCAGATAACGGTCCGTGATCATACTGCCCAGCTGAAGGATGAGCTTGGCCTTCTCCTCGTCCTCCGGCACATAGTCCGGATCCGGTACAAAATCCCAGTCATTGACCATGCGGTTCTTCTGTGGTTTCATTTTCCACCGTCCTTTCTTTATATTGAAACTGGCAGCCCCCAAAACAGGGGCAGCTTTGCTTCCCCCTCCTCAAGGGTGCAGAAAATGTGCTTTTCCTATGATCAAGCCTGGACCGGCTTGTCTTCCTCGCCGCGCCTTAAGAACCTGGACTTTGCCTCATCCCAGATGACGTCCCGGCTCGCCTGGGCCAGGCGGCGCAAGACGCCTTTGACAGTATCCTTCTGCTCCGGCGCCATATCGCCCATGGCTTTCAGCACTGCGTTGTAGGTCTTCCACTTGTCATAGCGCAGGTCCTCGAGGCTGCGGACGCCTGAATCGTCCAGGGCGTCAAAGATAGCCGAGACGAAACAGGACTTCTCCTCGCTGGTCAGATTCTCGAGCCACTCATCCAGGGTCTTGTCCAGGAAGAGGCTGGCCGAGGACTGCCGGTCCGCCTCCACGAAGCCGTCCCGGGTCACCTGCCAGCTGAAGGGGATGTGCTGGGCCGCGGGGTCTTTGCCGGTGCTCTGGACCACAAGCTTGTCCTGCTTGTTCGAGAGCAGGATGCCTACGACGGATCCGTCCGGTATGATCAGCCTGACCTTGTCAAGGCTCCCCTGATAGTTGTCGCTGGAGGCGACGATATCGTTGAAGCCCGGCCCGTCATTGGAATAGACCTGGAGGAACCGCTCCTTGTAGGCCGCCTTGCAGAAGGCGGCGGCGAACATAGCCAGGTTCCCGCCCTTGGAATGCCCGCCGATCCGGACGGGGCAGCTGGTGGATGCGCAGATGCTGTTCAGATAGCTGACCGCATCCAGCTGGGCAGGGGTGGCCATCATATAGGAGAAATTCAGATCCTCACGCCAGCCCGCCATGGTCGTGTCCGTTCCCCGGAAAGCGACGTATATGGTCCCGTCCTCCAGAAGAAAAGTCATGGCGCCGAACTGCCGGACATCCTCGTGGTCAAATATGTCCGCGAAATGGTGCACCAGGATCCGTCCGAACCGCCGGCTGCCGGCGCAGACCTCAAGCAAGGGCCTGGGATTGCAGGCCAGGCCCGACTGGTCGCGGCCTTCAGCGCTGTAAAGGGCCCAGCAGTCGTCCAGGGGAACCGGCATATCCCTGACGATTCCCTTGAAGTCGGAGTAAGCCAGCTCCGACAGGATCAGGTTATCCACATCGTTGAAGGGTCTCTCGGCAAAGGACAGGTCGCCCCGCCATGCCACGTAATCGATGATGTTGGCCATAGGACTCCTTTCCGTCCGGGAGACTTAGAAGCTGATCAGATAGCTCTTTTCGAAGGTCTCTCCGGGCAACAATGTGTTGCCCCACTCCCTCTCCTCGATTTTCTGGTTGAAATCCGCCCGGTCGGCCCGGCCGTACCAGGGCTCCAGGCAGACGAAGGGAGCTGCCTTGCCCACCGGCGACCAGATGCCGAAGACCGGCGCGTCAGCCTTCACGGCTGCGACGAGCCCGCCCTCCGGATCCAGGATCCTCACCTCATGGACCTGGCCGTTCTCCAGGACCAGGGCGTCCTCGTCGAAGAGGTCCGGCGTAATGGGATAGGTGCCATCCACAGGGACCAGGGTCTTGGTCCGCTCAGTGAGCACGCCCTTCTCCAGAATGCCCACCGTGAGGGGCTTGTCGGATTCAAAACCGAGCTTATAGCCGCTCATGCCGCAGTTGAAGGCCGGATGGGCGCCGATGGAGAAGTAGATGGGCCGGGTGTCCCGGCTCTTCACGGTCCAGGTCACCTCGATGCTGCGGCCGCAGAGGCGGTAGGTGATGATGAGTTCGAAGGCGAAGGGGTATTTTTCCAGAGTGGTTTCATTTTCCGTCATGGAAAAGACCAGGGTGTCCTCTGTCTGAGAAACCAGCGTGAAGACACTGTCGCGGGCGAAGCCGTGCTGGCCCATGTGGTAAGCCTTGCCGTCATAGAGGGAGGTGTTGTCCCTGTAGGCGCCTACCAGCGGGAAGAGGACCGGCGCGCTGCGGCCCCAGTAGGCCGGGTCGGCCTGCCAGAGACACTCCCGCCCGCTCTCCTTGAGGACAATGGACTTGAGCTCGGCGCCGTGGGCGGCGGCAGATATCTTGAGGTATTCATTTTCCAGTGTATACATGGCACTTCCTCCAATGATACGGCCCCGCGGGGGCCGGCAGAATGCTTCTTATATTATACATCAGAACGGGGAGGTAAGAAAAGACCGGGGCAGGCACTTTTCCGTCCTATTAGACAAATCCCACGACCGATTGTCCCGGGAAGCCGTTAATATGACCATTTTTAAGGGCAGGAAAAGCAGATTTCCAAAGTAACAGGCCGCAGATTCCCATGCATTTCTTCCCATTCACTGTCGTCATCTTTCCTTTTGCGCGGTTGCTATTATGAAAGGCAGGTGCTATAATCCATGCCTGTCACGATCCGCCTCCCGCGGAGATATGTGTTATATGAAAGGATTGAAAAATGAAGACCCTCCTCAACCATTTCAAGCTCGACAAGGCCCACAGCCGCAACATCGCCCTCTGCCTGGGCGCCGTCTTCGGCATGGGCTTCTTCCTCGCCTTCCTCATCGAGTGCAATCTGGGCACCGACCCCTTCACCTTCATGAACGTCAGCGTCTCGGACCGCCTTCATATGACCTTCGGCAACTGGCAGCTCCTGCTGAACGTCTTTCTCTTTATTCCGGTGATTCTCACGGGGCGGGACCAGATCGGGCTCGGCACCCTGGCCAACATGGTAGGAATCGGCTACGTCGCCGACTTCTTCCGGTGGCTCTGGGGACGCGTCCTGCCGGAGGCTGTCTTTACGGAGTTTCCGGTGCGGGCTGTCATTTTCGCCGTCGCTCTGGCCTGCTTTATCGTGAGCGCTGCCACCTACATGAATGCCGACATGGGCGTGGCGCCTTTTGACGCGGACGCCACTCTCCTCTCCCGCCTCTTTCCCAAAGTCCCCTTCATGTTCGTCCGCATGGCCTGGGACGGGCTGACCATCGTCATCGGCATGCTCTGCGGCGGCATCCCCACACCGGGCGCCGTCATCATGGTCTTCGCCCTGGGGCCGATCATCACAGCGGTGGGTCGGTTCCTGCACGAGAAGGTGCTTCGGTAAGGGAGAAAATGGGAATCAGGGACGGTTCCTTTTCCCACTTTTCATAGAATGAAAAGTGGGAAAAGGAACCGTCCCTGATTCCCATTTCCCCCATAGTTTGATATAATATCTAATACTATTCAGATACCCAAAGGAACGCAGGCGCCGCTTGCCCGCCGTTCCTTTCTCAAAGGAGACTAAAATGAAAAGATTAGTGGCATTTCTTCTGACAGGTGTCCTCACCCTCTCCCTCTACGGCTGCGCCCAGA
>ODAI012236909.1_pt1 | contig 18509 bp, 15 predicted proteins | sample 1539321 | NCBI WGS metagenome assembly ODAI01 (sample SAMN02144231, study PRJEB22623) | gut metagenome | biome: sheep rumen | host: Ovis aries | place: New Zealand
GACATGCTCCTGCATTTTTGCGATTGGCTTGCCGAGAAGGTTTTCTTCTTATAAATTTTAGGTGTGTAATAAGCCGAGGTGCCGCTTATTAATAGCCCGACTGCCAGAAGCATAATAAACTCCGTTCTGACGGCGCTTGCGATAGCGCCTGCGTATATTTCGGGCAGAACCTTTGCGTTTGCGCCGATTCCGAATATCAGCGCGAAAAGTGAGACGAGAACAAAGGAGAAGCCCGTGGCGTTGAGCGCCGAAATCAGCGCTTTGTTAATTTCCGTCCTTTTTTTATAAAGAAGTATAAGCCCCATAAGGCTTATTGTTGTAACAAGCAGCCCTGCTGAGGTGAGCTTAGGGAAGAGCGCAATAAGCATCTGAATAAACTCATAAGCATTTCTTGTTCCTTCGAGCGCATAGGTTTCGTTATAGATAATTACTGCCTTTTCAGCGATGGAGTCAAGCTCCGCTTCCGTGGAGCTTATACCCGTACCATCACAGTACTCCGTACAGAAATTCCGCACGGTATCGACCTTATCGGTGCTGTAAAGCGAGGATTCGTAACCCCTGTAAATTCTTGTTACGGTATTGTCTGTTTTAATGAATTCATCCCTTGCGGTAATGAATATCTGCATCGGCACGCCGCTTTCCTTAGAAAGCGCGGTAATGCGTCTTGCGTAGGTTTCGTCAAGCTCCTCCCTGACAGCGCTACTGTTTATGAAGCGGCCCATAAATCTGTCGTTACAGAAGGTGAAACGCATGATTGTCGGGGCTACTACGGTAATTATGCCGGCAGCAAAGGAGAGAGGCAGGAAACAGGCGAGAAGCCGTCTTGTTTTAATTAATGACATAAACTCCTCCTATTCCGTTATCTCGTTGCCTTCGGTAATGACGAAGCAGACGGCGCTGTACTGCAGTCCTATGCCGATGCCGCCCGTGGTATCGGCACAAAGCACAAGCGTTCTGCCGAAGCCTTCGTTCATACCCTTTGCAAGAGAGCGTGATTTGAATGTATCCGTTTTAACTGCGACAAGCGTATAGCTTCCGTAAGCAAGCTCCGCTTTTACAATGTCGCCCTCCTCAATCTTTTCAAGAAAAGAGGAATTGTTCTTTGTTATGTATCCGACAGCCGTGCCTGTTTCACCGATAAGCACACCGTTTTCCATAGCTACGCTATCGGCTGCCACGCTGTCATATGCGTTATAGACTATCGGCAATCGGGCTTCGCCGAGCTCAATGCTGCCGATACTCGTGTTTTCCGAAAACGCAGGGATACTGCCCTTGCTTACCTCACCGTTCTCGGACGGTATCGCCTCAGCCTGAACAACGGTATCGCTGTCGCTGTAGGCAACGCGCACATATTCGTCGCCGTAAGGCACTGCAAAGGATATTGATTTAAAGTATATAAGCGAGCATACCGCAAGAATCAGCGCGATTATTGCAGGTATCACATATCCCTTTTTTATTGTTTTGTTCTGCAATTTATCTGCCTTCTTTTCAGAATTATCTGTTCTGCTGCTGAAGTTCGCTCATAAGGGGCTTCTTCGCCTTCTTGGGCTTGTACGGCGGAGGATTCTTGAGCTTCTTGGTAAGGGAGCTGTTCTTCTTTGTGAGCTTGTTAATCTCGTGAACGGGTCCTGCCATATACTCAATCATATACTCGTCTGCAACAGCCATAAGCTTCGGGTCGTTTTTCATCTCGCCGAGGATGGTTACGCCGATGATATCCTGAACCTCGTTCGTGCCGTCCTCGTAAACCTCGTTAAGCATTTTGAAGAGCTTTTTCTGTTCCTCCTTGCTGCCGTTTGCGATTACATCGAGTACCCTTGCGGTACCGTATTCCTTAAAGAAAGTCTCGGGCAGAAACTCGCCGTAGTCGGCAATATTCTGCTTTATGAGATTTTTCATATCGGGGAAAAGCACGCCGAAACGGTTTGCAAGCGAGTCGGTATCATAGCTGATGATGCCGTTTTTAGCCTTGGTTCTTGAAACAGCCTTGGGCATTTTTACCTTCTCAAGGTCAACCTTCTTGTTTGATTTGAAAAGCTTTGAGAGCTCGTCCGCTGTTTCGTTTGCAAGCGACTTTGCGTCCCTCTCATTATATGCCTCCAAATCAAAGAGCGACTTTGAAACCGTTGAGTAAGCGTAGCCGTCCTCGCCCTTTTCATAAGCGCAGTCAAAGGCAAAAACCTTCGCCTCGCCGTCGTATGTAAGGCGGTATGCGCCCTTGTCGCCCTCGAAGGAAATGCTGTTGTCATCCCTGTTTACAGAGCTGAATTCAAGCTCGCCGTTGAGCGTTGAAAGATTTTTTTCAAGTATGTTGAAAACTTCGTTAAGTTGCATATTTTTTCTCCTAATCCACAAGATTTCTCTTGATTTGTTCCTCAGTATCGCTTTCAAGCAGCCTGAAGCGATAGTATTTATAAGTCCAGATGAACAGCGCCGTACCGCCTGCAAGTAATACAAGTCCGAAGACCGCAAGCACAATCAGCATAAGGTTAACCGCTTCCGTGATTGCGATGTTGTAAGCAGGTATATTTGTCAGCATAAGTCTGTTCATAATGCCCGAAATATAAATGACTGACGGTATCGCTATAAGCAGCAGACCGGCGGTGTTAAAGCACATTGCCATATAGTTATATGCTCGTCTGCGCCTGCCGTTTATTTCTCTTATACCGAAGCAGCAGGCAACGCTTGCTGCGATAAAGCCGACCATTGACAGAGTTATATAGTTGTTGTTGATGACTTTTGCGTAATCGGTGAGCTTGTCATAATTCTTTATCGAACAGGTCTCGTTAAAGATTTCAACAGCCTCATTTACTATTCTGTTTTTTTCATCGGTGCGGCGGCTTATGCCGTTTTCCCTGTCATATTTATCAATCGCCCTTCCGTAATCGTAGGTGATTGTTGAGGTGTAGGAAAAGTCGTTTGGTATTTCCGTATAGGTGTCGCTTACAACCGTGCGCTGAATTGATACAATGAAATTGTAATTGGTTGTGTTCATAAACACCTCAATCGGTATTTCCTCCTTTTCACAAAGCGGCGTAAGGTTGTTTTCGAGATTGTCAACAAGCGTAGAGATTGTTCTTATGTTTGTGAAATGCGTGTATTTGTAATCAGGATTACCGATTGTAACGCTCACGACGCCCGATACGATTGCGATAAGCAGGCTCAATATGAGCAGGGTGCTCAGTAAAATATTGTATAGCTTATTGATGAAATAGTATCTGCGCCTTGCGCTCATTTTCTTCTTTTTACTGCTTGAGCTTTTTGATTTGCCGTTACTGCTCATTTTCCACCTCCTGCACCTGCGACTGAGCATCACGCTGCGCATTGGGAAGTGCGTTCTCTATGAAAGGCAGTGCGGCTGAAAAAAGTATTGTTATAACAGTGGCGATAACCATTGGAATAATTATTGCCTTTTGGGCAACTTCACGACGGTATCTCTGAAATGCTGTCATATTTTTTCCTCCGGGATTTAATACTAAATATATTAATTATGTTAATACTTATATAAATTCATAATATTATATCACAAGAAATATTATTTGTCATTATTTAATTTTAATTATTTTAAAATATGTTTTTCTGTACAAAAGGATTGTCGCCGCGCGGACTAATTTCGTTATTTTAACATTGGTTTATTTTGTTGATTATTTTATATTAATGTGATACAATATTGTGAATATTTATAACAGGCGGTGTTTTTATGGATAAAAAAACAATTGCCGTGCTTTTCGGCGGCGCTTCGTCAGAGCATGATATCAGCTGTATTTCAGCAAGAAGTATTATAAAAAATATCAATTATGACAAGTATAATGTTGTGCTTGTAGGAATTACAAAGCAGGGCAGATGGTTTATTTTCAACGACGATATTGAGCTTCTGCCAAACGATGAATGGACTAAGTCGAAAAGTCTTATTCCTGCTTTCATTTCGCCTGATACGGGTGTGAGAGGACTTGTTACCGCAAAGGGCGATATCATAAAGCTCGACGCGGTTTTCCCCGTGCTTCACGGTAAAAACGGTGAGGACGGTACGCTTCAGGGACTCTTACAGCTTGCACAGCTTCCCTATGTGGGCTGCGACGCGACATCGTCGGGCGTGTGTATGGATAAGGCGGTTGCTAACGCGGTTGCCGACGCCTTTGATATTCCTCAGGCCAAGTGGTGCGCTGTCAGCGAGTATTCATACAGGAAGGCGCCCGAGGCTGAGCTTGACGCGGCAGAGGCGAAGCTCGGCTATCCGATATTTGTAAAGCCTGCAAACGCAGGCTCGTCAGTGGGCATTTCCAAGGCGCATAACCGTGAGGAGCTTAAAAACGCTCTCGAGGTGGCTTTCAAAGAGGATAAGAAGGCGGTACTTGAGGAGTTTATCGACGGCTTCGAGGTTGAATGTGCGGTGCTTGGTAATAATGAGCCCGTTGCAGGCGAGGTAGGACAGATTGTTGCCTGCGCCGAGTTTTACGATTTTGACGCCAAATACAATTCGCCGTCCGAGCTTTACATACCCGCACAGCTTTCCGAGGAGAAGAGAAACGAGGTCAGAGCGCAGGCGCTTAAAGCGTTTAAGGCTCTCGGCTGTGAGGGAATGTCAAGAGTTGACTTCTTCGTTACAAAGGACGACGGAAGAGTGCTCTTAAATGAGATTAATACAATACCCGGTTACACCGATATCAGTATGTATCCTAAGCTTTTCGAGGCTGTCGGCGTACCGTATAAGGAGCTTATAGAAAGGCTTATCGACCTCGCTCTTGAGAGAGGCGGAAGATTTTAATATGCAGGTTTTGCTTGAGATTGTCGGTACTCAGAGAATCGACGAGATGAAGGATAAAATTGAGCTTACCACCGTCGGCTTTCTCGAGGAAAGCGAGAACGAGTACACGGTGAAATATTCCGAGGAGCAGGAGGGCAATACGCCTGCTGTCGATGTCTGCGTTGTCATCAGCAAGGAGAAGCCCCTTGTTACGATGACGAGGTCGGGCGCGTTTGATTCACGCCTTGTTATCGAGGGCTCAAAGCGCAATCTCTGTCATTACGGCTCGGAGTACGGCGATATACTTATGGGTATTTCGGGACATTCGATTTCTGCTGAATTCGACGGGCAGAAGGGCGAGTTCGTCTTTTTCTATGATATTGATATCAACGGCGCGCTTGCCTCACGCAATTCACTGACTATGGGAGTTAAAAGATGTCAAAATTAGTTTTACAGACACAGGAAATACTTAAGGACAGAATTCTTAAGGCGATTGAAGCCGCTGTCGCTGACGGCGAGCTTGCCGACGGGGCTGTACCTGAATTTATAATAGAGAAGCCTGCAAACAAGCTAAACGGAGATTATTCGACAAATGTTGCAATGGCAGGCGCAAGGGCTTTTCATAAGGCGCCGAGGATGATTGCGGAGAGTATTCTTTCCCACCTTGACCTTGACAAAACTCTTTTTGAAAGGGCTGAAATTGCAGGCCCGGGCTTTATCAATTTATTTCTCTCGCAGAAGTATTACGGCGAAATCCTTAGGGATGTAATTGCCTGCGGCGACGGCTACGGCAGGTCGGATTACGGCGAGGGAAAGAAAATTCTTGTTGAATTTGTTTCCGCAAATCCGACGGGTCCTATGCACATCGGTAACGCGAGGGGCGGCGCAATCGGCGATTGTCTTGCCTCCGTTCTCGACTGGGCAGGATATGAGGTTAAAAGGGAATTTTATATTAACGATGCAGGTAATCAGATTGAAAAATTCGGTCTTTCCCTTGAAACAAGATATCTTCAGCATTTTGATTCGGGCGTTGAAATGCCCGAGGACGCTTATCACGGCGCAGATATAACCGAGCATGCGGAGAATTATATAGCCGAATACGGCGACAGACTTCTCGGGCTTGACAGCGCTGAAAGGCGCAGGGCGCTTGTTGATTATGCTCTGCCGAAAAATATCGAGGGCCTTGAAAGGGACCTTGGCAGGTACAGAATTAAGTACGACAACTGGTTCAAGGAGTCAACGCTCCATAACGACGGCTCTGTTGAAAGGGTTATTGCCGCTCTCAAAGAGAGGGGCGTTACCTATGAGCAGGACGGCGCTTTATGGTTTAAAGCTTCGGAATACGGCAATGATAAGGATATAGTTTTAATCCGTGCAAACGGACTGCCGACCTATATCGTTCCCGATATTGCATACCATTATAACAAGCTTGTAACGCGCGGCTTTGACAGGGCTATTGATGTTCTCGGCGCCGACCACCACGGCTATGTGCCGAGAATGAAGGCGGCTCTTACCGCCCTCGGCGTTGACGCTTCAAGGCTTGACTGCGTGATTATGCAGATGGTAAGGCTTGTGCGCGAGGGCGAAACAATCAAGCTTTCTAAGCGCTCGGGCAAGGCGATAACGCTTAACACCCTTATTGACGAGGTACCGCTTGACGCTGCAAGATTTTTCTTCAATCTGCGCGAGCCGAATTCTCATTTCGATTTTGACCTTGAGCTTGCGGCGAAGCAGTCGAGTGAAAACCCCGTATACTATGTGCAGTACGCTCACGCGCGTATTTGTTCAATCATCAAAAAAGCGCAGGAGCAGGGAATAGCTCTGCGTGAGCCGACTGATGAGGAGCTTGCGCTTCTCTCAAGCGAGGAGGAAAGGGATTTAATAACCCACCTTTCAATGCTCACGGGCGAAATCGTTTCTGCCGCAAAGGCATATGACCCTGCGAAGATTACGCATTATGTAATCGAGCTTGCGACGCTTTTCCATAAATTTTACAATGCAAACCGCGTTATCGTTGATGACGAGGGTCTTATGATGGCGAGATTTTATCTTTGCAAAGCGGTGAGGGATACAATTAAAAATATCCTGACAATGCTCAAGATAACAGCTCCCGAGGAAATGTAAGAAGTTAAAGAGGTATTTATATGGCAAGTGCGAAAAGCAAGGCGCTTCACGGCGTCGGTAATCTGCTTTTTAAGTACATTTACCGAAATCCCGAAAAGAATATTCCTAAGCTCATTGGCTTTGCCAAGAAGGTTACGGGCGACCAGTTCCCCGAATCCACCTTCACAAAGCCGATGGAGATTATTAATGACAAAAATAATATATGGAACACATATCTTTTTAACGGACTTGAGGATGTGGACAGGGACTTTTTAAGAAAAGCCATACTGACCTTCGGTATTGATTTGGGACTTCTCGGCACTGCTACTCTCCGCAGAAAAAGGGAGGAGGAGCATTGCAATATTCCTTGGGTAATACTCCTTGACCCCACCTCCGCCTGCAATATGAAATGCAAGGGCTGCTGGGCTGCCGAATACGGATATAAAGAGAATCTTACGCTCGACGAGATGAGGCGGATTGTAAGTCAGAGCAAGGAGCTTGGCACACATTTCTTTATGTTCACGGGCGGCGAGCCGCTTATAAGAAAGAACGATATTATAACTCTCGCAAGGGAAAATCCCGACTGCCTTTTCCTCTCCTACACAAACGGAACACTGGTTGACGAAAAGCTCTGCGAGGATATGAAAAAATGCGGCAATATCGCGCTTGCAATCTCAATTGAGGGAAGCCGTGAAACAAACGACGCAAGGCGCGGCGAGGGAACATATCAGAAGGTGCTTGACGCCATGGCGCTTTTAAAGAAGCATAAGTGCCTTTTCGGAACATCGGTCTGCTACACAAGTCAGAACTATGAGGCGGTAACCTCGGATGAGTTTTATGATTTTATGATTGAGCAGGGCGCTAAATTCGCGTGGTATTTCCATTATATGCCCGTCGGAAGCGACGCCGATGTAAAGCTTCTTTTGAAGCCCGAACAGCGCGAGCATGTTTACAGAGCGATAAGGGAAAAGAGAAATTCCAAAACGGGCAAGCCTATTTTTACCGTTGATTTTCAGCACGACGCCGAATTTGTCGGAGGCTGTATTGCCGGCGGAAGAAATTATTTTCATATCAATTCAAGGGGCGACGCTGAGCCCTGCGTGTTCATTCACTATTCCGATTCCAATATCAGAGAAAAGAGTATAGCGCAGTGTCTTAAATCGCCGCTTTTCTATGAGTATTATAAGGGACAACCCTTTAATGACAATATGCTCAGACCCTGTCCGATGCTTGAAAATCCGCAGGCGCTTCGCGGTATAGTTAACAAAACGGGCGCTAAGTCGACAAATCTTCTTGTGCCCGAATCCGTAGAAGAGCTTTGCTCAAAATGCGATGATTATGCGGCTTCGTGGGCGCCGGTTGCAAAGAAAATCTGGGAGGAGCAGGAACGCTTCCATCCGTTTACTCAGTACTACCGCGACACACCCGAAGGCAAAAAAGAATTTAGTAAATAAAGAACAGAAACTTGGGTAACTCCAAGTTTCTGTTTTTTTTATTTCTCGTCGGCTCCGTATATGATGTGATAGGCGATGACCTGCGCCGTAACGCAGGATAGAAGCGGATTGAACAGCGGAAGCATTCCCTGATAGCAGAGGTTTTTTATGCTGTCATCACAGCCGAGCGGTGCGATTTTGAAGCTGTAATCAAGACTCGGCAGAAGGCTGTACTGCCTGTCGCTCGAGGCAAGCGCAATGAGATTGCTTTTGTCATTTATATCGCCGATGTTTTCAAGGTTTACCGCCCTTATGTCATTACCGTATGCCGTTGAAAACAGCCTGCTTATATAAACCGCGCAGGGATAATCCTCGCCCCTGCCCGTCAGAATCAGGTGGTCGGGTTTCAGCTCCTCCGAGAGTCTGATTAAAAACTGCTCGTTTTTCATTATGTTGTTAAGCGCGGCGCGAAGCTCGGCAAACGCTTCTATCGCAAGCTTATAATAAAGCTCGGTGAGAAGCCCTTTTTTTCTTGCGATATAGACTGCAAGCATTGACAAAAGCAGATATGAAAGCGTGAAATCCGCAACCTGCAGTCCGCTTTCATAATGCGTGCAAAGCGCGTGGCTTTTCGGCGCGGCGCTTCCTGTGAGCAAAAGCGTTTTGCCCTGACATTCCTTAGCCTCCTGCGGCATATCCTTTCCGATAAATATTGTCAGCGTGTGCCTGTCCGTCGGCGGCAGGGACTGCCTGAAGCTCTCCGTGCTGAGCGCTTTTGTAAAGGTACAGCAGACGGTTTCAAACGCCTTTTCAGCCCATAGCGCAAGCGCCGAATTGCCGCTTTGTGCCACTATGTAAACCGTGCGTATTCCCTTCGGGTCAAGGCGAAGCTTGTCAAAGGTGATTTTGCCTCCTCTGATATGCTCCTTTATTATATCCTGTGCAAGCTCCGCCTGCGTGCAAAGCTCTTTTCGGTATTCGTTTTCGTACTTTATTTCAGGCTTTGCCGTCGGGCTTGGCTTCTTTTTTAATAAACTCATATCCTGTAATTACCTCGCTGTAATCTGATTACAATTACCGACATATCGTCCCTGCGGCTTTCGTCGCTTTTTTTAAGCGCAAGGTCAAGTATCGCCTGCGCCTTTTCGTTAGGTGTGGGATAGTCGCAAATAAGCAGCTCCTCAAGCTCCTCGTCCGCAAGGTCGGTAATGCCGTCGCTCATCATCATAACCTCGTCGCCGTCCGACAGCACGGCGGTACGCTTTGCAAACTCAATACCCCTGAGTATCCCTGCCGGCATTGAGGAAAGCTCGCATCTGCTGAGCCTTCCGTTTTTAAGTATATACGACCTCGGCGCGCCTGCCTTGTAAAACTCGCATTTTCCCGAGAACATATCAATGCACGCGCAGTCAAGCGTCGCAAGGCTTTCCTCGCTGCTCTTTACAAGAAGCGCGCTGTTGACAATTTTTAAAGAGGAGTCAAAGCCGAAGCCTGCGCAAAGCAGTTTTGAAAGCAGTCCTGCTCCCATTGCGCCGTCAAGCGCCGCGTGAGAGCCCCTGCCCATACCGTCGCTGATAATAAAGACCATATGCCCCTTGCTGTCGTTGACGGACTTAACCGTGTCGCCGCAAAGAGCGCCCTCCGCGCTGTACTGCGCAAAGCCGAAGCTCGCGGTGTAGTCGGGCTTTTCAATCACGCTTAAAAGCATACCCGACGGGGAGTAGCTGAGCCTGCCCTTTTCAAAGCTTTTGCGGCAGATTTTTTCAAGCTCGCCCTTTATCCTCGGACTGTCAAGACCGACGGTGCCCGAGGGAGCGCTTACCTCTATCCTCAGTCTGTCAAACCTGTTTGCAATAACCGAGATGTTCTCGGGATAAATCTCGTACTGACCGAGCATACGCCTGATTTTTCCTGCGGTTTTGAAATCGAAAATCTCCGCCTCATCAAGCTCGAAGGCAAGGTCCTCGAGAAGCTCTGAAATCGAGAAAAACTGTTCCGAAGCGACCATTCTCATCTCGCCGCCGAGGGCGTCCGCACGGCTTATTGCGTCAATCTTTTCCCGTACATCGCGTACGCTTTCGCTTACCTGTGCAAGTGCCGATGAAGCAAAGCGCAGTCTTACCGTCAGGCTTTGCCTGAGAGAGCCGTCGGGCTCGGTTTCCTTACGGCTTTCAAACGCCTCCCTGATTTTATCGCTGAACTTTTCGGGAAGCAGGACAAGGACAAGCCCTGCGATAAGGCTTTCCAGGGCAGCGCAGACCGAGAGCGCGCCCATACTTGCGCAGGCGCTGAAAAATCCCATACAAAGACAGAAGGAAAGCGCAACGCTGAAGGTCGAAAGCGCTGAAAAAAGAGAAGCAACAAGCGCCGAAAATGCGTATGCTCCGATTAAAAACAGGCTTTCACGCTGACTTATCCCGAGCGCAAAGCCAAGGGAGAGCGAGGCGACAAGCGCCCATCTCTGCTCGCCGTATCTTGTGGCTGAGAGAATTGCGAACACCGCAATTATTCTTGAAAGCACTATACCGTTTACCGACAGGAAGGAGAAGCCGGACAGTATAACCGAAGCCGAAATAAGCAGACAAACAGCGTCGGCTGTCGGGAGAGCCTTGTATTTAAGCCGCCTTAAATTGCAGTGTACGCTGCGAAAGAAAAAAAGCGCAGAGCCGAGAGCGAGAAGCGCCTCGCCGAGCGAAAGCGCATAATCCCCGAGTGCGTTTGCCTCCCTGTAATTCATTACAAAGCCCGTTGAAAGCACCGACAGGAAGGACATCATCATGGGCAGATATGCCTGCTTTTTGGGCGAAAAAATATCAATGGCGAGCGCGCCGATGCCGGCGATGAGTATTGCGCTGAAATACCTTATTGTCTGGGAGCCGTCGCTGAAAAGCAGGTATCCCGTGCCTGCGCCTACAAGTGCGAAAGGAAGCTGCTTTTTGTTTGAAACGCATATTACCGAAACCGCAAACGGACACGCTCCGCCGACGACTGACGAGAAGGTCATAATGAAGGATATGACAAGCCACAGTCCGTAGCGAAGGGCGATTTGAATGCTCCCGCTGTTTCTTTTCGTATTCTTAAGCCTGTCCGCAACTTGCATATTTACACTTCCTGTCATTTTTATGCTCACATTATAAAACGGCGAAAACGAGAAATATGTAAATTTAGGTAGGGCGTTTATATTTTTGTATTGACATTTGAAAAATATGGATTATAATAATAATTAGCACTCGAAACACAAGAGTGCTAATAACTATTTTCGAGGCGATTTTTATGAGAAAAAAGCAGTTTAAAGCAGAGTCAAAAAAGCTGCTTGATATGATGATTAATTCAATTTATACGCATAAGGAGATATTCCTTCGTGAGCTTATTTCAAATGCAAGCGACGCTATTGATAAGCTTTATTTCAAATCTCTTACGGATGACAGCGTGGGTCTTTCACGAGGAGATTTTAAAATTGAGCTTGAGCTTGATAAGGAAGCAAGGCTTATTAAAATCAGCGATAACGGCATCGGTATGACGGCTGAGGAGCTTGAAAAGAATCTCGGCACAATAGCAAAGTCCGATTCGCTCAATTTTAAAAAGGATAATGCGGAGGATGAAAACGCAGAGGACATTTCCGTTATCGGTCAGTTCGGCGTGGGCTTCTATTCGGCATTTATGGTTGCCGACAATATCGAAGTCGTTTCAAAGGCATTCGGCAGCGACAGCGCCAATAAGTGGAGCTCGCAGGGCGTTGACGGCTATACCGTTGAGGAATGTGAGAAGGACGGCGTAGGTACGGTGGTAACCCTTCATATCAAGGAGGATACCGAGAACGAGGACTATTCACAGTACCTTGAGCAGTATAAGATAGAGGAGCTTGTTAAAAAGTACAGCGACTATATCCGCTATCCCATAACAATGGAGATGAGCCATCAGGTGCCCGACCCTGAAAAAGAGGGCGAGTACATAACCGAGTTAAGCGTTGACACATTAAACTCGATGGTACCTATCTGGCGCAAGTCGAAAAGCGAGCTCAAGGCAGAGGATTACAATGAGTTTTACAAGGGTAAGTTTTATGATTATAACGACCCCGTTCTTGTCATCCATTCAAAGACAGAGGGACAGGCGACCTTCGACGCTCTTATGTTTATTCCTAAGGAGCCGCCGTATGATTTTTATACCAAGGAGTATGAAAAGGGACTTCAGCTTTATTCAAACGGCGTGCTTATTATGGACAAGTGCGCGGATCTTCTGCCCGATTATTTCAGCTTCGTAAAGGGTCTTGTGGACAGCGCTGATTTAAGCCTTAATATCAGCCGTGAAATTCTCCAGCATGACCATCAGCTCAAGATTATCGCTAAGGCGATTGATAAGAAAATCAAAAACGAGCTTAAGAAAATGCTCACAAACGACAGAGAGAAGTATAACGAGTTCTTTAAGACCTTCGGCTTACAGCTCAAATACGGCGTTTATGCAAATTACGGTATGGAGAAGGACGCCTTAAAGGATTTGATTATGTTTGAATCCTCGGCTGACGAGGGCTATGTAACGCTTAAAGAATATGTGGGCAGAATGGCGGATTCACAGGAGAAAATCTACTATGCCTGCGGTGAAAACAGCGCGAAAATAAATATGCTTCCGCAGCTTGACGCCGTTAAGGCAAAGGGCTACGAGGTGCTTTATTTCACCGACGAGGTGGACGAATTTGCAATTCAGATGCTCATGGAGTATGACGGTAAGCAGTTCGTAAATATCGGCAAGGATGACCTTGATATCAGCACTGATGCCGAGAAGGAAGCAATAAAGAATAAAAACGAGGAAAGCAAGGATTTACTTGAGAAGATGAAGTCAATTCTCGGCGACGAGGTAAGCGCCGTCAAGCTTTCAAATAAGCTCGGCTCGCATCCTGTTTCGCTTTCAACCGAGGGCTATGTATCTCTTGAAATGGCAAAGGTGTTAAGCCAGATGCCGGGCGCTCAGCAGGTTAAGGCACAGCTCGTGCTTGAGGTAAATTCACAGCATCCTATCGCAGAAAAGCTTGAAAAGGCTGACGACGCTCAGCTTGAAAAGTATACAAAGCTGCTTTATTCAAGCGCGCGCCTGCTCGCAGGTCTTGACCTCGAGAACCCTGCGGAGTTCTCCGACCTCCTCGCAGAGATGATGTAAAAAAAGACTATATCGGGAAACCGATATAGTCTTTTTTTATTTACCTTTTTTGTTCTTGGTTAACGGCTTGATGATTTTGTTTATCGCGCTTGTTTTTTCATTGCCGTAAGTTTTAACCAGTGCGTTATTCAGACCCTGTTTAGTTTTGTATTTATTTATATATGATGTAAGCTGCTGAATATTTACATTCGGCAGGGGATTAGCTTTAAATAAATTTTCCACATCAGACTGAGTAACCTTTGGTGGTACTTGTTCGGTATTTGTCTGTTTACAGTTTTGTATATTTCCCTTTCTGCAAATTGCAACATTACGCGCTTTCCAAAACGCAACAGCAGAGTCAAAGCCGGTGTCATTGCTTATTATGCAGTAGTTGCTTTCGCTATCATTTGCGATAAGATATCCGAGATAACTTATAAGCTGAAAATCAAGTGAGTTTTTTGCAGTGGTTGTAACCTTGAAATAATCCATTTTAATATTAAGCTTGCTAATGGATATTAACTTATCAATAGATATCTTTGAATTATTGTTATAAAACAGAATAAGTCTGTCGGTTTGCTTGAGTTTTTCTAATCCTGTCAGTCCTTTTTCATTTACATTTTCATAATCAACTATAATTACCAATACTATATACCCCCATAAAAAAGTGCGTAGCTGAAGCTACGCACAAAAAACATATACTCCAACTGTCGCCAAACAATTATACAAATCTGCACGCCAAAATAGCAGCATCATTTAAGAGCATACATTTTTATTAAATAAAGTATGCCGCTATTTTTGACGCATTTAATGCAGATTATTCATTTGTATAATTATTCGGCTTTTTTATTCTATCAGTTTCAGGTTAAATAGTCAAGATTGCGTAAAGGCGAGGTGCGGTAACCTTCGTTACCGCACCTCGCCTAAAGTAAATCCGCTTTACTTTTCAGATATAATGTAATATAATTCTGAAGAGGTGATTTTATGAAGTGCATTTCGTGGAATGTTAACGGACTTCGTGCCTGTATGAACAAGGGCTTTGCGGAGTTTTTTAATGATATTGACGCAGATTTTTTCTGCCTGCAGGAAACAAAGCTGCAGGAGGGTCAGATTGATTTTTCGCCCGAGGGCTATTACGCTTACTGGAATTATGCGGAGAAAAAGGGCTATTCGGGCACTGCGATTTTTACAAAGCGTAAGCCGCTTTCTGTTAAATACGGTATGGGTATTGAGGAGCATGACAGGGAGGGCAGGCTCATAACTCTTGAGTATGAGGATTTCTACTTCGCGACGGTTTATGTTCCGAATTCAAAGCGTGAGCTTCTGCGCCTTGATTACCGTATGGTGTGGGAGGATGACTTCAGGGCATATGTAAATGAGCTTGCCAGGGACAAGCCCGTGATTTACTGTGGCGACCTGAATGTTGCCCATGAGGAGATTGACCTTAAAAATCCCAGGACAAATCATATGAACGCGGGCTTTACCGACGACGAGAGAAATAAAATGAGCCTCCTTCTTGAAAGCGGCTTTACCGATACCTTCCGCCATTTTTATCCCGATATGACGGGGATTTATTCGTGGTGGTCATATATGTTCAAGTCAAGAGAGAAAAACGCAGGCTGGAGAATTGATTATTTCATTACCTCGAAGGCGCTTGACGAAAAGCTCCTTGACGCAAAGATACATACGGATATCCTCGGCTCCGACCATTGTCCCGTCGAGCTTGATATTGACCTGTAATAAATGTTAAAAACCCTTGCAGACCTGATGTCTGCAAGGGTTTTATTTATTCCTGTTTCAGCGGTACGGACGGCTGTTTACTGAGTTGCCGCCGACGCTTTGATTGTTAGATTTCCGCTTACGGAATCAACATTTATTTTTGTGCTTCCGTCGCCGTAGGTGCGGATTTTATTGCGCTCAACAGTGCCGACAAAATCCGTGAAATCCGTATTGCCCGAAACATTGTCGCATTTCAGCGTGAAGCCTTTTATATCCTCGGGGAGCCAAAGCTCACAGTTACCGTTGACGGTATCAATACCGATTTGCGACGGTGCTTTTGCGAAGGTGAAGGTTGACTGCGCGTTTACATTGTCAAAATCAAGCTTGCCGATATAGCCCGACGCGTTTATAACACCGTTCACGGTATCAAGTTTGAGTGAGGCAAGGCTGATATTTTCAATGTCGATATTCGCATTCACGGAGTCGATGTCAAGCTTCGCAAGTTCTCCCTCGGGAACGGTTATCACGAGGTCCTTATTAATGCTTTCAAGCCATTTGAAAGTCATATGCGATTTGCAAAACTGAATATTGAGCTTGCCGTCCTCGAGCTTGTAGCGAAGCATCAGGTCGCTGTCGGTTTGCGCCGTTTCGGAAAAGGTTACGCCGTAGCTGTCGCCTTCCGTAACACGGATATTGCCGTTGACCCAGTCAACCGAGATAGCGTTAACGCCTGTAAGGCTTACCTCGCTGTCGGCAATGGTGTAATCCTCATCGTCGTCGTAATCAAATACACTCGGGGAGCTGTTCGACCTTCTGCCTTCAACCGAGCCTTTACATACAGCGAAAAGTGTGAAGCACATTACAGCGCACATAAACACGGAGATAAGCGCCAAAATGGTCTTTCGGCTGTTGACGGAGAGCGACTCGGATTTTGCGAACGCGCCGCAGAGTATGTAATAAAGCGGTATTGTTAAAAAGACAATCCACGAAGGCGACCATATTGAGTACGCCATACCGAGCGCGCAGTAAACGGCAACCGTCAGCACGGGATAGGCAAAGCCTGCAAGGTTCTTCGTCTTATACGCGCTGATACCCGTGTCAAGGCATACGGCGAGAAGGAATAAAATCCAGCCTATCGCCCAGCCCGAAGCTGTATAAAAGCCTAAAAGAAGATACGCCGCTATTGCCGAGACCCATATTGCCGTGCTTGCAAAGCCGCTCTTTTTTTCTGAGCGTTCGAACACCTGCTCGTTAAACTGAGGGCTGTTACCTTCGCCGGGCTTAACGCCGTCTGCGCCTGTATGGGCAGTGTCGCCCTGTGCAGTCTGTACATTAATTCCCGACGGAGTAACGCTCACGCGCTCCTGCTCCTCCTGCTTTTGTACGGGAGCTTCTGCCTGTGCCGGCTCGGGGGCTTGCGTACCGTTGATAAGCTCGTCAATGCTGACGCCGTAGAGCCTTGCAAGCGCAATCAGATTATCCGTATCGGGACTGCTCTCACTTCGTTCCCATTTTGAGATTGCCTGACGCGAAACTCCGATTTTCTCGGCAAGCTCCTCCTGTGAGTATCCGTTTGCCTTTCTGTATTCATAGAGTCTGTTAGCTGTCTGTAAATCCATATTCTCACCTCAGTTTATTTGTGATTTCATTTTATCGGATTTGAGAGTTTTCAGTCCATATACTTTAGTTTGAAATGGCGCAACTATCGGTTGCAAATGTATTATTTTGCTTTAATGGGCAGGATTGTATGCCCGCTGCTGTGAACATCCTTTTTCAGCACGGAGTATATTGCCGCAGTGAGCGGAACAGCCATCAGCATACCAAGCACGCCGAAGAGCGTACCGCCGACGGTTACGGCAGTGAACACATAAACGCCGGGAAGTCCTACCGATGTTCCGACAACCTTAGGATATATAAGCTTGTTTTCAATCTGCTGAAGCACGATGAAGAACACGAGGAAAATCAGTGCGTTTTTAGCGTCCTGTGAGAACACCATAACCATACCGACAACTGCGCCAATCCATCCGCCGACAATCGGTATGAGTGCGGTAAAGGCGATGAAGGCGCCTACCATAAGCGCATAGGGAAGCCTTAATATCAGCATACCGACAGCGCAGAGCGAGCCGAGGATAACCGCCTCAGTACACTGCGCTACAATGTAGCTGTGAAAGCTGCCGTCAAGAACCCTGATAAAGCCGTAAACGGTCTTTCTTACATTAAACGGTATATATTTTCTTGCAAGAAGGTGTGTGTGCCTTTTCAGCATATCCTTTGTTGCAAGCATATAAATTGAGAATACGATACCGATTACGGCAGTGGCGATTTTTGAGAAGGTTGAGCTTAATCCGCCCATAATGCCCGAGCCGTTACCTATGCCGTTTTTAAGGAATTCCCTGAGCTTGGGATAGTAGTCGGCGATATTGAAATTAAGCACCGTTTCAAGCATTTTATCATAAATGCTTTCGGGCAGAAGCTTTATAAGCTTTTCATTATACAGCAGGTCGTTTACAACGCTCGGGATTTTAGTTATAAGTATTTTTACACATTCAACAAACTTAGGCACGACAAGCGCTATAACAAGCGCAATAACCGCAATAAGACTTAAAAGCGCGAGAATGAGGCATACCGCTCTTCTTGACTTTTTTACAATCGGCTTTGCCGAGCCGGGGAAGTAGTGGCGTTCGTAAAACTCCATTACTATATTTGTTATGTAGGCAAGCCCGAGTCCTATGATTACAGGGCTTACCGCCTTCATAGTTTCAGCTAAAAGACCCGAAACTATTGTCCAGTTGACCGTTATGAAAAACAGTACAATCAGAACAAATATTGAAAAAAATTCTTTTTTCTTTGTCATAATCAAAACCTTACTTTACCGAGAAACGCAGCTCGGTTACTGTTTTGAATTCCTCGTTTGGCATAGTGTAGGTGAAGGGAAAATCGGGGATATTCAGCGAATCGGGATAAAACTGCGTTTCAAGCGCAACGCCCCTGCGGTAGGTTACATAGGAGCCGTTCTTGCCGATACTGCCTGTCTTTTCAAGCCAGCCTCCGCAGTAAAGCTGTATGCCAGGAAGGTCGGTCCAGACCTCGAGCTGCCTGCCGCTTTCCTTGTCGTAGAGAATTGCCGCCTGAGCCATTTTGCCGAATTCGGCATTCCTGAGGCAGTAATTGTTGTCGTATCCGACATCGCCGAGGACTGCACGGAAGGGCTCGTTAATCCTGTCGCCGATTTTGTGAAGCTCGGTAAAGTCCATCATAGTGCCGCGTACCTCCGTAAGCTCGCCCGTCGGAAGCTGCGAGGAATCGGTTTCCGTAAATTTATCAGCATTAATCTGTAAATAATGCTCCTCGATAGTTTTGCTGTTGTCGCCCGAGAGGTTGAA
>ODAI013342631.1_pt1 | contig 18509 bp, 17 predicted proteins | sample 1539321 | NCBI WGS metagenome assembly ODAI01 (sample SAMN02144231, study PRJEB22623) | gut metagenome | biome: sheep rumen | host: Ovis aries | place: New Zealand
CAGTAATTACGTGCAAGCACGCATTACTGAGAGTATTATTATCCTAAGATTGCAAGCAGTAACTGTTGATGCAAATAGGCGACTTGCAAAAAGATAGAAATCTTGACGTGTCCTAGTGATAGTTTTTTTACAGCCCCTTTATTATTCTATATTCAAGCTAATTACTTGCTCTTCTTGAATGTAACCTTATTAACAACACTGCTTTGAGGATTATCCTCAGGTGTCAGCTCAAGGCTACCTGATGAAGTCGTTCTAAGTATAAGATCATTATCAGTACCTGCCTTAGTACATACAACCTTATCACCATCCATCTTCCATGTGAATTCCTGCTTAGAATCCTCAAGTTCTTTTTCATCAAGGCTATCACTAAAAGAAGAAAGCAAAGTAGACTTCTGAGCCTCAAGATATGCATCAAGAGAAGAATATCCAAGCTGTGGCAAAGCCTGCTCTATTACTTCCTTAGAATATCCCTGCTCCTCCAAAAGCTTCAACATGATATCCTTATAATTCTTCTCAAGTTCAGCCTTGATCTTCTTAGTGAAATCAGCAGCATCAAATTCAAGAGAACCTGTACCATCTTCAGAAAGATTAAGATAAACATCCACAGTAAATCCTGGGAAAAACTCTGTCATAACGTCATTATCAACAAGTTCTTCGATTGGCAACTGCGCTGTATACTTGCCGGCAACCTTCTTATCAGTCTTGCCGCTTGACTTAGTTGTCTTCTCAGTCTTATCTTCCTTGGTAGTCTTTTCTTCCTTAGAAGTCTTCTCCTTGCTCTTCTTGGTTGTTTCCTCTTCATCGGTAGAATCAGTACCCTTCTTTGTCACAACCTCTTCCTGCTTAGTCTCGTCCTTACTCTTAACATCTGTAGACTTGGTGTTACATGCAGCAAGTGAAAGTGCACATAACAAACTTAACACTACGATACTACTCTTCTTACGCATAATCTTCCTCCTTAACGCGCATTAGAAACTCTCTCTTAACATATAATCGATGAACTTCAAAACATCAGCTTTATGAAGGGATGTAGCCGACACACATACTATAGGTCCATCGCTATAGACCTTATACTCCTTTGCAAATGCAGTGTCACTTATGATTATACCGACAGGCTTACTTAGGGAATATTCAACTCCTTCATCATCCACCACACTTTGCTTGTAGTAATAAAGCATATCCTTCTCTTCAAGCTTTTTAAAAAGTTCAGAGTCGATCAACTCTGAGAGATCTTGAAAATAATTGTTCTTAGCATATATAGGGATATCTCTCTTAGTCCCTATATATACATCAAGTCCGCCCACGTAAAACATGGTATTGACACTCTGATAAATCTCCGGGTCCACCCCGTCTGCATCATACATGATGTTATTTGCAGAAACTGTAGCTTTCTTCTTCTTGCCGTCAACACCCAGAAGATCATTAAGTGCTTTCTCGAGCTTATCATGTTCTTCGATCTGACAGTCTACAAGTTCTATAGAGAGAACCTTCTCCTGCTTATTGAAGAATATGGTATACAGAATACTGATAGTCGCACCCAAAAGCACCAGTGTTATCAAAGTTCCCATAAGATAATAATCAGCAAGATACTCAAGTTTTTCCTTAAAAGACAAGCTTTTGAACTTAGCACGTCTCTCCTGTTTTATCGCCTTTTTCTCTTTCTTATCCATCACTTACTCCGGGTATACATATCTTTTTTCTGTAAAGTCAGCCAATACCTCATCGCGGTACTTCCTTGCATAATAACGGGCCTCGTCAAGGTTGTGGTCATTATAATTCCCGCACTCCTTAGGACTTACTCCTGGTATTACATCTGAGAAGTTTATCACATAATCCATAACCCTGTCAAGAAGATTTTTTATATCAAGAGGAGTCCTCTCTCCTGCAAATATCATATAAAAACCGGTTCTGCATCCCATAGGTCCAAAGTATATGAGCTTATCAGCCCACTCCCTATCGTTACGGATATATGTTGCCATAAGATGCTCTATAGTGTGAATAGCGCCCGTATCCATAACAGGCTCCTTATTCGGAGTAGTAACTCTCATATCAAAGGTTGTCACAACCTCAGCACCAACCTTATCTACTCTGGACACATACAATCCCGGCAAAAGCTTCTCATGATCAATTGTAAAACTAACTATCTTATCCATAATAATCTCCTATATTACTTTTTTGATATTGTTGATCCGTTCTTTGATTATACTATAAAAGTCCCCATCATAAGCCATTACGAAGAAGTACTCTAAAAAAAGCGATATGAGCTTTCCTCTTGAATCCACGTCATCGCCATATTCATTCACCTTACTAACCATATATGTGTGAAATGCATGCCACACCCTTATATATTCTTCATAAGAATCGAGGTCTTCTACACCAAGCCAGTCTTCTATCCTGCACTTTGCTCTGTTCTTGTAGCAGCACTCATCCTTCTGAAGAAAATACGAAAAATCCCCATCTTCATATATCCTGCCAAGCGGAAAAAGTCTGCATAATCCCGGGCGATCTGCATGTATGCTGCACCTGTGATCTATCAAAAAAGAGCATGCATCGGCTTTGTTCATCTTAAGATAAGGATATGCAAGACCATCCTTAAGAGCGATAGCTATATATTCCTTAGCAAGCAGTTCCTTAAAGTCCATACCTGTAGCCTTGTAGATAGAACAGATATCATAAGGATCAAGGACTATATGGTCATCCATATGCTCACAACAAGCAGAACACCCCCTGCAATCATCACACAGAAGCCTGACCATATCGTTCTTTCTATACAACCTGCCGTCGCTTACCTGCGACATATCTATATCTCTTATCATATTACTCCTATTGCGATGCTATTGTAAAAATATATCCCATGATATATAATAATTCAGAAAGGATGTGCAACTATGAATATACTAAAGCCTTTATTATTGACTTCATCATACATATATGCTATAGCCCCACACAAAAAGGACAATCTGTGCAGCGAGCGAATCTACGGACACAGGGGCCTGTACGATAATCATAGCGTATACGAGAATTCTCTCGAAGCATTTGACGCATGCATCAAGAAGGGTATCGGTATCGAACTCGACATCAAGCTAACTTGCGATAATAAGGTCATCGTGTACCACGACGACGATTCTAAGCGCTTTGATGGCAACGACAAACCCATCCACAAGAGAACATACGCAGAGCTCTCAACCATGCCCTACAAAGTAGCTACTCTCAAGGAAGCTCTAGATCACATAAATGGACAAGTTCCCATTATGATCGAATTCAAGACTGATTACTGCGATCCAGTACTACTATGCCGTCTTGCTTACAGGGCTCTTAAAGACTATCATGGAACATACTGTATAAAATCCTTTGATTACAGAAATCTCCTATGGTTTAGGATCAATCACCCAGAGGTCGCAAGAGGACTCCTAGTAAGCAAGAGATACTCAACACTGACTGATTTTCTCTCCACATGGCTCCTTATCAATATCGTCGTCAGACCTGATTTTGTATCCTGCAGACTAAACTGCACCAAGCGCCCAAGCGTTGTACTGTATCGAAAGCTTCTTAAGGGCAAGGTCGCTGCCTGGACAATCAAGGACGAATCTGAATTCGAAGATAAGCTAAAAAGATTTGATATACTTATCTACGACCCGCAGATTTAACATACTTTATAGTGCCCTTTTCAATAATCTGTATCGACTTAATATTAGCACAGAACTTGGCAAGGTTGCTATACCCATAATTCTTGGTACTGAAGGACGGGAACTTCTTATGAAGTCTCTGTCCTAAGGTCGCCATATCTATCATGCCTCCCTGACAGGCATTGAGTACATCCATGATATAATTAACAACTCCAGATTCAGATTCAGCTCTTGTAGTTACAAAAACAGTATTATTGTTATGGCTTATATCATAATCTCCTATTTCCTCCATGAACTTGCTCAAAGAAGAATAGCCATAATTACGAACATCAAAATCAGGATGCTTAAGTATAAGTCTGCTTCCTATCATACCAAGCTCAGTTGTGCGTCCCTTCGCCTCATTATCAGCGATGATGGCACCGATATCCTTCTTGATCTTAACAAGTGCAGTAAATCCACTCTTATTGTTAGGAGCTTCACTATGCTCATCCTCTGATTCATCATTCTCATATACAGCCTGAAGATCTGTGAACACAGAACATGATACTCTGAAGGAATTAGGAGTCTTCGACTCACCCATACCGATAACTTCCATACCTGATTCGCGAAGACGTGAAGCAAGCCTGGTAAAATCACCATCACTTGATACTATACAAAAACCATCTACACGCTCAGAGTAGAGGATATCCATAGCGTCTATTATAAGCGCTGAATCCGAAGCATTTTTACCAACTGTGTTGGAAAACTGCTGAATAGGAACTATGGAATTGTCTCGAAGCTGATCTCTCCACTTGGCGTTATTCTTGCTGGTCCAGTCGGCATAAGCTCTTTTGTAAGTAACAGAGCCGTACTTGGACATCTCGTCGTTGATTATATCGAGATACTTCACAGATATATTCTCAACATCTATCAAAACCGCAAATCTCTTATTATCCATCTATCCTCCTATTGTCCCAAAAGATAATTAACAAATTGCGTAGCTGTTCTTCCTGACAGGCCGCCATGCGACAGTTCCCATGCATTGGCCTTAAGAACGATTTCTTCATCAGACAGGTTTACACCGTTCTTGTGTGCAAGCTCTAAGACTATGTTCATATACTCTTTGTTCGAAGGCTTTGTATAACATATAGTCACGCCAAAACGATTAACAAGCGAAAGCTTCTCTTCCATGTTGTCAGACTGATGTATACCGTTATCGATCTTCACATCATCCCTGTCAGACCATGTCTCCTTGATTATATGTCGTCGGTTTGAAGTCGCATATATGAGGATATTGTCAGGCTTAGTCTCCACGCCTCCCTCTATAACAGCCTTCAAGAACTTATATTCTATCTCGAATTCCTCAAAAGAAAGATCATCCATATATATGATGAACTTATAATTACGAAACTTAAGTCTCGCTATTATCTCCGACAGATACTTAAACTGATGCTTATATATCTCTATCATACGAAGTCCATCGTTATAAAACTCATTGACTATAGCCTTGATACTTGTAGACTTACCAGTTCCGCTGTCACCATAGCAAAGCACATTATTCGCTCTCTTGCCTGCAACAAAAGCCTTAGTATTATCCACGAGCTTTTTCTTCTGAATCTCATATCCTACAAGGTCATCGAGCACAACCTCATCCATGTTATTGATCGGAACAAAAGAAAAATCATCAGAAGCAGTACTTTCCTTTATACGAAATGCTTTGTTAAGGCCGAACATACCGACACCATAATACATATAGAAGTTCGTAACAAGCCAGAAGAATTCATCAACATCCTTGGCCTTATCAAGCTTTCTGCTCAACTCCTTAACCTTGATGCTGACATTCTTGTTATACATAACTTCCGGTTTCTTAACCGCCGTATAATCAGTGATTATACTAAAACAGTTGATCTGAAGCTTATATTCAAGATCCGAAAAATCATAATGGAACAATTCCATAAATACTTCAAAATCACCTTTGGCAAATATATTCACGCTTCCTATCGGCTCCTTAGCCTTCTCGCAAGACAAAGCAAAAGGGTTTTCATTAGTTATGATAAGGTAAGTCAGATAATTCTGCCACAGATTCTCATCAAATGCATATTCAGTAGATATCTTCAAAAGTCTGTTTATCTCCACAAGAACCCTGTTTCTCAAGGAATCTTTATCATAGCCTTCCATATTCGCTTCGCTTATGATCTGAGCTAATCTTATCAGTATGGAATCCTCTGGTATATCCTTATATACCAACAATCTAGAGATAATCTTATTCACAACTTCTGCCTCCTGTTAGAAAAATAGTGCGCTTTCGGTTTTCCAAAAGCGCACCTACATGCTTTTAAAACTTAATATATGCTATAATTAGTTGCCCATTTTACTCTTTACATCTTCAATAGATGTAGACTTGCTTGGTGCTGAAAGCTTCTTTGACTTAGAACCTGTCTTCATAGAACCAGAAACCTCCTGATCTCCGGCCTTAGCATTAACAGAGAATTCTACGTTACCGCTGCTTACACCAAACTTGATAGTTGCATCAAAATCCTCAGCAGCATCTGTATCTGCTATAGAACTAATAAGTTCATCGATAGAATCAGCGAGTGACTCGTTAGCATCCTCGATATCTGAAGCATCAACCTCTTCACCTGCAATCTTAGCAGCTGACTTCATGATTGATGATGCATCAACATCCTTAAATGCTTCAAGAACCTGCTCATAATTCTTGTTGTTAAGCTTAATTACACACATCTGACCATCGAAAGTTACAGCATCCTTAACTGCCTCATTGCTCTCAACCTTCTTGATAGCATCGCCGATAGAACCGATAAGTTCTCCGATAGACTTCTCATCAACATTCTTCATAAGTTCATCGTAGCTAGCATCTACATCAGCCTCAGAGATAGCATCATCTGCAGCCTTCTCGATATAATCACTAGATATACCTACATAATCTGTAGATACACCATATGTATCAAGCAAAGCCTTAGCAGTTACGCCCTCTCCAAGCATCTCGCTTAAGTTAAGCTGTGGAATCTCGTTAGAATCTACGAACTTTGCAAGATCGCCAACATTCACATATGCGCCTTCGTTAACCCAGATAACATCTGTAACGGCCTTACCGTTAACACTTACATCCGCAGAGCACTCTTTTGAGTCGATATCTGTAAAGGTATTAACTTCAACAGTGTAATCATCATACTTACCTGTGAACTTAACAGTCTTGAGATTACCCTTCTCAACTACGTCTTCAACAGACTTTACAACTTCAGCAACAGACTTAGCTGTCTCTTCTTTAGCCTTCTTTGAAGACTTAGTACTCTTTGAACCACATGCTGTCATAGTAAGTGCAAGAGCAGCAACAAGTGTTAAAGATACAATTTTTTTTCTCATCCTTTTTTATCCTCCTCAAGGGCTTATTGTATGTATATACGTCGCCCCACCTCGTATATACTTATAGCATACATATAATATAATATACCATATTTTTTAAGTATTTGCAACTGATTATTGTACTATCTTTAGTACACTTTCACTCTAAAGGAGTTAATCACATCTTATCCGGAACTTCAAATCCGAGTACATAAGCACTGTGAACAAGTATATCACGCACATAAGCTATGAGCGCAAGATAATTTTTCTTCTTGTCTTCATCCTCTTCTGCAAGAATCCTGACATTGTTATAAAAACCACTGAAGGTCTCGCACATACTGTAGATATACTGACATATCTTATGAGGTGCAAGCTCCTCAAAACTATCCTTCAGAACATCAGCAAAGCTGCTTATCTTAATACCGATAGCTTTAGTATATTCATCATCAAGACCGCCTATATCGAATGCTGCTATATCACTGTCAGAGAAACCACCTCTTGCAAGAATAGAATTAATTCTCACTATAGTATACTGAATATAAGGTCCTGTATTGCCCTCGAAAGAAGCAAACTTATCAATATCGAATATATAATCCTTAACAGCCTGATTAGAGAGATCTCCGTACTTAATAGCCGCAAGTCCGATTATCTTTGATATCTTCTCAGCCTCATCAGCACTGAATTCCTGCTTTTTCTTGAACTGATTCTCTTCTTCGGAAACAGCTGTGATTCTGTCATACACCTGCTTGTTGATATCACTTATAAGATATTCAAGTCTCAGCACTCCGCCCGCTCTTGTCTTAAATGGCTTGCCATCCTTACCATTCATGGTTCCAAAGCCCAGGTAATCCAGTCTTACATCCGAAGGCACAAGTCCAGCCTTCCTTGCAGTTCTGAACACCTGCGTAAAGTGAAGCTCCTGCCTCTTATCAGCCACATATATATATCTGTCCGGCTTGTAAAGCTTCTGCCTCTTGATTATGGTCGCAAGATCAGAAGTAGCATATAAAGCAGAACCGTCAGACTTTCTCACTATACATGGAGGGAGTTCTTTTTTGTCACCTTCCATAGAAACATCGACAACCAAAGCATTTTCACTTTCATAAGCGATACCGCGATTGATAAAATCGTCAAGCATATCCGCTATGTAAGGTTCGGCATCGCTCTCTCCTTCCCACAGATCGAAGGAAACAAGAAGATTAGCGTAATTCTTCTTAAGATCCGCCAAAGAAACAGACATGATATGCTTCCATATCGCATAATAAGCCTTCTCCTTCTTCTGAAGGCGAAGCGTAGCCGCATGCGCGCGCTCAGCAAATACTTCGTCGACCTTGCTCTTTGCAGACGCAGCCGGATAGATATCTTCAAGCTCAGAGATGGTAAATGGCGCTTCTAGTGGGTATTCGCCCTCATAATTCTCGTCAAAATACACAAGCTCAGGCTTTCTGTCTCTCAACTCTTCTATGATGAGTCCCATCTGAAGACCCCAATCTCCAAGATGAACATCGCTTATAACGGTATTGCCAAGCATTCTTCCAAGTCTCTTGATGCACTCACCTATTATGGCTGAACGAAGATGACCTATATGAAGAGGCTTAGCCACATTAGCTCCGCCGTAATCTATCATAATAGTCTTCGGTGAATCATTCTCAAGGCCAAAACAACCGCTCTTTCTCATCTGCTCAACATAGGATGCAAGGAAAGATGGCGAAATCTTAAGATTGATAAACCCAGGCGCACAGGCAACAGCCTCTGACACTGCAGTGCTTCCCTTAAGGCAATCACATACGGCACCAGCTATGACCATAGGCGCACACTTATAGGCCTTAGCAAGACTAAGGGCAGAATTGCACTGATATTCGCATAGCTCTGGACGGTTAGAAAAAGTAACAACAACCCCTTCGCCGTTATATCCGCACTTTTCAAATGCGCCCTTTAATTCTTCGCTCAATATATTCAACAAGCTTTTCATATATATTCCTTTCTCATATCACAATTTCTGAAACAATACATTCGGTTCATAAGAAAAAAGACCATCTCTACACGCCAATGTCTTACAGCAATTAAGATCTATCTCATCTGTAAGATTCTCAAAATCCATCATCAGATAATCTTCTTTTTTCATGATGATACCCTGAACCGGGAAAGCATCCACATTCTGCTGAAGCATCGACCTCATACCATATCCATACTGCCAAGAAGGCATATTGCGAAACAGATACTTGGCACCATTCTTTGTAAACTTAATTCCCGCATGAAGAATTCGCTTATTCTTATCAACTATCTTCGAACATACAACCGACACGTCTCCCTGAGACATACGTTCCATAAGCCTCTCTATAAAATTATGAGATAAAACCACATAATCAGAATCCATAGAGATGACATAGTCGCCTTCTATCTGTTCGCTGCTAAGCTTAGCGCCAAACTTTCTGACAAGGATATCATAAGACCTGTATATAGTCTTCGATCTTATGGATTCTATGCAGCGCTTAAGCTTATAATCATCAGCGTTGTCATTGATTACGATAGTTACATGAGGAGTATTGTCCATATGATAGTTGATACTATAGTAACCTGGATTCTCAAGCGGTTTGATAGTCGCTATAACACCTGTCCTCAAAAAATGTTTCTTAAGGACCATCATCTCCTCTTCGATATCTGGTTCTTTCTTCTCGTTATACACATGGCACAGCATCTTCGAGATGTGACCTATGTAGGAAGTTCCCTCGACACATCTCAATAGATAATCATACTCATAATACTTCGCAAGATTCTCATCGTATCTGCCTGCTCTTATAGCAAGAGAGCGTCTTACAAGCACACCTGCATCTATATAATTATTGGTTCTTAGAAGGTCCATATTAAAGTTAGGCTTAAAAACAGGATTTACAGTTCTATAGCCATGCTTTAAGAATTCATCCTGATCAGCATAGATTATGTCAATCCTTGCCTTCTTGTTGATAACCTTCACATATTCATATATCGCATTGCGTTCTAGTTCATCACCGCACCGAAGATAGATCACATAAGCACCATGAGACATATCAAGAGCCTCATTGATATTAGCACCGGGCATATTCGAGCTCTTAGTCCTTACATAGCGGACATATGAGTATTCCCTCATATATGAAGCTATAACATTCGAAGCCTCATCATCCATACTGCCGTCAGCAACGCACAGTTCTATATTCCTGTATGTCTGCGAAAGAACACTGTCCATGGTATGCCTGAGATTAATAACATCTTCCTTCTTAATCTGGGTGATAATACTTATCATCGGTTCATAAGGAAAGACATGTTCTCTCTGCGCCTTGATTTCATCCTTCGTCAAGGCATGCTTTGCTTTGTATTCTTCATAATCATACTTTTCAAGTCTTGCGTCTTCTATAGTCTTCTTGACCTTATGCAGAAGATTCAGATTACCATTCACGGTACCTGTCATAGGAAAGCACCTCCTTGAACTTCTTCACAAAAACACTTCTATCGTCATCATCAAACTTGAGTTTCTTATCACTAAGAACATAGGAATCCGACACATATGCTATCTCATAATCTGCTGCGATAGCTTTCATAGACAGATCAAATATCATATAATCTTCATTATACGCTTCATCAAAACCGCCAAGCTGATAGAAGATATCCTTCTTAACCATGGCACACCTGTCACACGCTATAGTGACATTGCGAGAGAAGTCCTTATTCCTGTCCTTCTCATAAACAACTGCAGCTTTCTTATCGGTATGATATGCACCAGCATATATGATATCCTTTTTGGAATTAACTACCTTAGGAGAAGCGATAGCAACCTGTGGTTCCCTTATATAACCAAGAAGCTTCTCAACCCACATAGCAGATATTATCTCACACTTACTGTCAAGGAACACTAGATAATCCCCCTTGGCATGTGAGGCTGCATAGTTATATATACTGCTTTTTTTCTTAAGCTTCAGAACCTTCATGAATCTGAATATCCGTTCAGAGCTGATCAGTTTATAAAAGCGGTATAACTGCGTCTTATCTTCATTGCCATCATCACTCTCCATGATTATGATTTCAAGATTACTATACGCTGTCACTTCTCGCAGGGAATTGATGATATTGGTCATAGTAGAAAGCCTGTCGTCACTTATAATCACAACAGAAACCAGCGGATTATATTCTATATCAGCCTCTCTCTCATATATCTTCTTCTTGATAACCTTCTTACTATTCTCTATGTAGAGTATATCCCTTATATGATATACAAGCTTCGCCTGATAACACAGCGCCATAAAGAGCTTATAATTAGAACCTGATTCCGGCATAATCATGTATTCGTTGCTGTCATCAAACAGATTCTTTGATACAACAAGATTATCACCTATGTAATTATAGGTACTGTAATTGATCCTTGCAAAATCCGGTTTTCTAATACAGTTATAGATGTTATACATCTTATTTCTGAAAAGAGCTGTGTCGCAATATATGACTTCACTGTGTTCTCTCTCGATAACCTCCATACACTCAGCAAGCATCTGAGGGCACAACACATCAAGTTCATTCATAAAAACAACATAATCACAGGCCAAAAAGTCCCATGAAAATGTAGATTTATCCGATAATTTCCTGTAGATAATGCGCTCATCTGTATAATCGGTACATATATTGGCTATATAAGCGTGCGCCCTGTCAGACCTGTCTATGATGTAAAAACGATACTTATCATAGGTCTGATCAAGGACGCTCTCGATCATCTGTCTTAAGTAATCCTCATCGGTATTCATAATACACACAACTATACCAAATCTTATATTACTCTCGTATTTTTTATTGCGATAACGCTTTATCTTTCCAGCAGATGGCTTAACCGAGAGACATGTCTTAATAGAATTATCCATATATCCTATCTCTCTGTTAAGCTCTACCTTCCTGATATAATCCTTAGGATTATACTCTCTATATACCCTGTTTTCCCTTAAAAACTCATCGAGTTTTTCATTCTTCATCGTTTACAGTCCCCGAGCTAACTATACTAACATTGGCTTTATATGTTCCAACAACTTCTATAAGATTTCCGGTATTGAACGTTATACTAAGATTATAATCGCCGGAAGAAAGACCAATCATATTTATCGTCGGTGAAAGATCAGAAAGCTTTACCTTATCAACATCTTCCTCAGGACCTCTTATAGTCAGATAGAAGCCGTCGCTCTTTATATTAGCATTATAAAGAGTATTAAGCCCCTCAAGCTTAATATCTGAATTAGTCACAAATATGTTTCGGGTCTTGAGTTTTTCAACATCCACATCAACATTCGCAACATTCTTTTCATCAACTGCTATAACCGTAGTCGGTATATACTGCGAAACATTTACCTCATAAGTCTTAGCACCGGTAAGATCCGTTATATCTATAAGAGTCGCCGGTATATCAACAGACGTTATCTTCGCAAGTTCCGTTGCAGTTCCCGCTATACGTACTTTATCTATATCAGACTTGAAGGTCTTAAGCTTATATCCATCCTTAACAACACCTGTATAAGCGAACTTAACAGGGACAGTCTTGACCTTATACATATCGATACGAACTGTGATAGTATCTCTTGAAAGTGTAAGATTATTCTTCTTGACCACGTTACCATCAGCATCTAAGAACACAGGTGTAACAGATGCAGTTATAGACGTATTTTCACCGGTTACATCATATATCATCTTGACTTCTTTTATACTATCAACTATCTTCTCAGGACCACTGATCTTGATAGTGCTCGGAGATATGCTGACAAGCGATGAATCAGTATAATAGCCCTCGGCAGTATCACCCTTTAATTCTACCGTTATATCATGGGTCTTGGTTATCAGGTTCTGCACATCGAACTTAACCTCGGAAATCTGAGGCGTTACGCTAACGTTAATGCCAGAAAAAGACTTCTTACAGTCTACATCGATCTTAGCACTTGTAGAGAATTCATTTGGTATCGTGGCCTTCGCAACAAAGTCACTCGCCTTAAGCTTCTCAACTACTGATCTCGGACCTTTGACCTCTACCGAGATAACATTAGTGTCATCGACGATTGAATACATATAACCCTTATCTGTAAATACTTCCGTATTATAGACGGTTACAGGTATATTGGAGATGGTCTTCCTCTCGGAAGGGTCATTGATATTGACAATAGCCATCCATATAAATACTGCCAGCAAAAGAGCAAGCAGTTTTAATCCTATATTTTTAAGAAAAAGATTTCTCATGGCATATACCCTGCTTATTGCTTTACTTTCTTTATACTCTTGATGTTCTTGATATTCTTGATAGAAGGCTTATTCTTAATCTCCTTCTTCTGCGCTTCTGTAAGGAACTTTCTAAGACTGTTCTCTTCAAGCCTCTTATAGAGATGTCCATTAAGCGTAACAGACACTTTTCCAGTTTCTTCAGATACAACTATAGTAAGAGCGTCAGTAACCTCGCTTATACCAACAGCAGCTCTGTGTCTGGTACCAAGCTCCTTACTTATCTTCATATCATCAGAAAGAGGAAGATAACATGTAGCAGACACTATCCTGTCACCACGAACAACAACAGCTCCATCATGAAGAGGTGTATTGTGCTCAAATATATTGATAAGAAGCGGTGCACTAACTATAGCATCTACCGGAATACCTGTATTAATATAATCATTAAGAGTATTCTCCTGCTCTATGACTATAAGAGCACCCGTTCTGGTCTTACCAAGCTTATAAGAAGCATCAATCAAAGCTTCAACAGTTGCATCGTTAAACTTTTCTCCCATGACACGCTTATCATCGAATATATTAAACTGTGAAAAGAACCTCTTTTGACCAAGCTGTTCAAGAGCACGTCTAAGTTCCGGCTGAAAGATAACAACCAAAGCTATGATACCAACACTAAGTGTTCTCGATGCGATCCACAGTATAGTCTGGAAATTAAAGAGAATGGCAACAAGCGAAAATACAATTATGATAAGAATACCCTTCAAAAGCGCCCAAGCTCTGGTATCCTTGATCCATACCATGACTTCAAAAAGCACATACGATATGATAAGTATCTCTATCACATCTACTACGCCCACGCTCGGCCAATATATCTGTGACAGATAATCATCTATGAAATCCTTGAACATGCCATCTCCTCCTTTCCTTAATAATGTACTAGTACTAGTCTTACAGATCCATGATCTCTGTCGAATCATCCTCTGGATCAGCTGCAGAAGCCGACTTATCTGTTGTCACGCGAAGCTTTCTCGAATTGATCTTCTGAACAGAGAGCTTCTTTCTGTTAACCGAATACTTCGGAACAGCTTTTACAAAGTAATAATAATCATCATCCTCAAATCTGACATTCTCAGTTCTCGTATAATCAGCCGAGAATACCATGAAGTACAGGAATATACCAAGCAAAGCACCAAGTATATTGCCTAATATGATACCTATGTAGCTGATACCTGCTGAAAAAGCCACATTCACTATGATCATAAGAATGATATTAGATACGCAACCAACGCCGACAGCTATGAGCCATGCGTAATCCATCGAAAACTTCTTAATTACATTGATTATGATGATGGTAACCGCAAACACAACGCAGAAACCGATCATAGCTCTGTTATTGAACAAACCATTGAGGATGTAGCGAACATTTTCCATAACGTTCGTAGTGGTCATCTCATCAAGTGACTTATCATAATCCACAGCAAACTTCATAACATAATAGCCATAGATTCCTATGATCACAGGTATCACCGAGAACACGCTGAGCGTAAGTCCAGCTATAACAGGGATTAAATAAGGAATCTTAAGCGCAAAGCAGACTGCAGTGATAACAGCTATATAACCCTCTCTCGGAGAATATCTGAAATACATACAAAAGAGCACTATAAGCGTAATTATCACTATAGCTCCAAGCTCTATCGAGCTTCCGAGTATATCAAGACCCATAAATGTTCCGGCAAAAAGAGCGATCGCGCCATTAGGCATAACTGCTGCAACCAGTGAAACCATGAGTACTATAAATATATTATTAAGGCTCGACATACCAGGTAAATTGGAATTAATGATGATCAAAGTGACCAGCATGAATAAAAACTTGAAAGCCGGGATGATATATCTATCATACCTGCCATATATACTAACTAATCTTTCTTTTATCTCGAGCATACGTGTTATCATTTTTTCTTTCCGCCTCTTTTATAGTATTTGTCAAGTATCTTAAGTCTCTTGGTATAGGCCTTTATGTTACGGGCTGCCTCATCATATCGATAAGAATAAAAGAAAAACGATATGATAGCGAATATGATAAGGGCCGCAAGGTAATAGCCTCCAAAGGACCACACAAGTTCCTTATAGTTTAGATTCGCAACATTCTTAAGGTAACTGTCGATGTTGCAAATCACATATATAAATCCTATGAGAAGCGATGATACAGTAACTGCAACAGCAGTCTTGATAATTCCGAGTCCGACATAATCAGATTTGAAAAATCTGCAGACCGCGATATCTTCTTTTCCTTCTCTCTTCTCATATACAGCCATCTTGGTCATCATCTTGACCTTACTTTCATTTACCATGATTTTCTCCTGATCAATTTAATTGTATATGATAATCTGTCTATGTTCCGATTCTTTTCTTGCGATAACCTGAACCCCACGTCCATCCATCACATAATAAGAATCACCATTAGCATGAAGAAGCTTATCCATGGCATCCTCATAACTTCCTGGAAGCAAAAGCGCTACAACTTTCTTTAGCGCACTCACGCACTCAAGATTCGAATCCTTAAGATATATATGAGTACACTTATTCTCTATGATAACCTGGGCATCAGCATCGGTAACCTTCGAATATATATAAGCGTTGCCAAGTTTCTTTACAAACCCAAAGCTCTCAAGATAATCATACAGATCTATACTGTATAACTTCTCTGTAACCACAGGGATATCCTGTGACTTAGTAGTCTGCTCGCTTACCTTAGTTGTAGACTGAACTGTCTGACTTTGCGTGACAGGCTGCGTGATCGGCTGTGCGGTTGACTGTGCGGCAGCCTTAGTCGTAGTCTCGCCGCTTACTACAGTCGTATCGTTCTTCGGAATATTCGGTTCCACAACAACATTGCTTATAACCTCAGTGTAGAGCGGAAGATTGTTCGTTCCCTTATCTTCCTCATGTTCAACGACCTCTACGATAACAGAATCCGTCTTAGTACCACTAGTAACAGTTATAGCAGCAACACCAGGTGCAACCGCAGTTATGGTTCCATCATCCTCGACAATAACAACATCCTCGTTAGTCGAAGAATATCGAAGAACACCCTCTCCAGGCGTAGACGTAACAACTATCTGTTCGCCCTGACTGATCTTAAAATCATCCATCTGAATAACAGGCGCATCCCCCTTAAGAAGTTCCTTAACCTGTTCGTCCGTGAGTATGGACGATGTGGTAGTCACACTCTTAACAGGCTCTGGCTTCGGTGCCTTGCCCTTAGAACCCAGTATAGTCACACCTATAACCGCCAGAGCAATTCCTCCCGCGGTCATAGAATACTTGACACTCTTTTTTAATCTTCTCTTCTTCTTTTTGCTCATACCAAAAGCAATATCTCCCACTATGGTATACTACTTTAAAGTATAAGTAAAATCACGCAAAAAATCAAGAGTTTTTGCGAATTCTTGCTATACATTTTCCTCAGCAACCTGAACCATGATAGCACACTCTATTCTCTTCTTAAAAAGCTCACATCCATACTCGTACACGCCACTAACACTTCCAGTTGCATGATAAGCATTCGCCGCACAACCACCGGAACAGTAGAGCTTTGCCCAGCAATCCTTGCACTCTTCCCTCGCATAAGCGTTGCAGGCTCTGAATTCATCTCTTACAGCATCATTCTTAACGCCATCCCATATATTGCCAAGAAGGAAGTCCTCCTCTCCGACAAACTGATGGCACGGATAGAGGTCACCCCAAGGCGTAACAGCCATGTACTCAGTACCGGAACCACATCCAGATATTCTCTTATATACGCAAGGACCACCCTTAAGATCTATCATATAGTGATAGAAGGTTATAGGCTTGCCCTCCTTCTTCCTTCTGATCATATCCTTCGCGAGTATATCATACTGCTCAAAAAGAACAGGCAGATCATCCTTAGTAAGTGCAAGCGGATCATCGGGCGCACATACAACAGGCTCCATACTAAGCTCAGTAAAGCCAAGATCAGCCATTCTGAATATATCTTCTGTAAAATCAGTATTCAGATGTGTAAATGTTCCGCGCATATAGTAGTTCTTGTCACCACGTCTCTTTACGAACTCCTGGAACTTTGGAACGATTCTATCGAAGCTTCCATTACCCGCATAGTCCTTCCTCGTTCTGTCATGCACTTCCTTCCTGCCATCAAGAGATAACACAACATTGTGCATATGTTCATTACAAAAATCGATAACCTCATCATCGATGAGCATACCATTCGTAGTAAGAGTAAATCTGAAGTTCTTGTTGAACTTCTTCTCTATGGATCTCGCATAAAGGACCGTCTCCTTGCACACCTCCCAGTTCATAAGAGGCTCACCACCAAAGAAATCCACCTCAAGATTCCTTCTGTTGCCGGAATTCTCTATAAGAAAATCTATAGCACGCTTAGCTACATCTATGTTCATGATTGCTCTCTCACCATGATACTTGCCCTGCGCAGCAAAACAATATTCACAGTTAAGATTACAGGTATGAGACACATGAAGGCACAAAGCCTTAATTATATTGCCACATCTGGCCTTCAGTTCTCCTGACAAAGGAGCATAAGTATCCTTAGTGTACAGCTTACCAGCCTCCTTAAGGCTCCTGACATCTTCTATACATCCCCTGATATCATCAGGTGTAACATCCTCTCTGTCACCATATCGCTCCATGATGATATCAACTATCTCATCAGCACTTTTATCCTCATACATAGCGATGATGTCATAAGCAACATCATCCACAACATGAACAGAACCTGAACAGGTATCAAGGACTATATTATAACCATTTAACTTATACTGGTGCATCATAACTAAATAATCTCCTCACATTTGTTATAACCCCTTCCTACACTTGATTAAGAGGAAGGGGGCTTCTCCGACTGAGATATATACTTACTTATTATTAGCAAACGCCCTGAGCAAGCATAGCTTCTACAACCTTCTTGAAGCCTGCGATATTAGCACCTGCAACATAGTTGCCTTCCATGCCATATTCCTTAGCAGCATCATCGATGTTGTGATAGATACCTACCATGATGTTCTTAAGCTTAGCATCAACCTCTTCGAATGTCCATGAAAGTCTCTCAGAGTTCTGGCTCATCTCAAGTGCAGATGTAGCAACACCACCAGCGTTAGCAGCCTTACCACCTACGAAGCATACGCCATTAGCCTGGAAGTACTCTGTAGCCTCGATAGTTGTAGGCATGTTAGCACCCTCGCATACGTACTTAACGCCGTTAGCTACAAGCATCTTAGCATCCTCAAGATTAAGCTCGTTCTGTGTAGCACATGGAAGAGCGATATC
>ODAI011705097.1_pt1 | contig 18507 bp, 14 predicted proteins | sample 1539321 | NCBI WGS metagenome assembly ODAI01 (sample SAMN02144231, study PRJEB22623) | gut metagenome | biome: sheep rumen | host: Ovis aries | place: New Zealand
AGTCACCCCCGAGCCCCCTTCCAAAGACTTTTGATCCTGATTTTTTTCATATAGGGCGCTCATAAAATAAATGAGCGCTCTATATTTATACAGAGCGCCCTATATGAAAAAAATTAAAATTGGAAGTTTTAGGAAAGGAGTTTGAGGAATAACCCTTTTTCAAAAGGGTTTTCCTCAATAAACACTTATAAACTACTATATAAGCACTGCACTTATGCTGACTGCCTTTTCTTTTATAGTATAGTGATCTCAAGTCCCTGGGAGCTTTCGGCTGTGAATGGCTTGTCTGTGCCGATAACTCTTAGTTCTATCCTGTCCCCGCTGCGGAAAGCTTTTATTTCAGCCGCTATAGATGAATCAGGATCATATATCACTGCTTCGGCGGAATGACCGTCCTCAAGACCGTATATTACGATATGCATATTATCGGCATAGCTGTAGTCTGCTCTGCCTTTGAAATCACCGTAAACGATGATCGAATCAGGCTTTGCAAGCAGGGGCAGTCCGAAGTAGTCATATTTTCTCTCGTACCAGCTTCCGCCGGAGAATTCTTCACCGGTCTGTATATCTGTCCAAACACCGCCGGTGGGGAGGTAGAAGCTGCACAGTCCCTCATCGTTGAATACAGGGGCAACAAGCAGGCTTTCTCCCAGCATATACTGGCTGTCAACAGTCAGGGCTGAACGGTCGCAGCTGAAGTCAACAACCATTGCTCTCATCATCGGTACACCGGTAAGGTGAGTTTTTACTGCGTTGGCAAAGAGATATGGCATGAGCCGTCCTTTGAGCTTTACGAAATGACGGGCAACATCACAGCTTTCCTCGTCGTAATTCCAGGGTACTCTGTAGGATCCGCTGCCGTGGTATCTTGAATGTGTGGACATCAGTCCGAAGGCTGTCCAGCGCTTGTAGAGGTCGGGAGTACTTTTTGCTTCAAAGCCGGATATATCGTGGGAGAAGAATCCGAAGCCTGAGAGGCACAGTGAAAGTCCTCCTCTTAGTGTCTCCCACATGGAGCTGTAATCCGAGAAGCAGTCTCCGCCCCAGTGTACAGGGAATTGCTGTCCGCCTGCTGTAGCAGACCTTGCGAAGAGACAGGCATTGCCTTTGCCCTTTGCTTCTTCAAGAGCCTGGAAGACAGTTTTGTTGTATAAATAGGAATAGTAGTTATGCATACGGAAGGGGTCAGAGCCGTCATACCATATAACATCAGTTGGGATGCGCTCGCCGAAATCGGTCTTGATAGCGTCTATCCCCATAGCTGCAAGTTTCTTTATGCGGGACGCATACCACTGGGCAGCCTCCGGATTTGTGAAGTCTATGATAGCCATACCGGGCTGCCACAGGTCACACTGGAAAACTGAGCCGTCCCTGTTTTTCAGGAAATATCCCTTTTCGCACAGCTCACGGAATATGGGAGCCTGCTGTCCTATATACGGGTTTACCCAGACGCAGACCTTTATCCCTCTTGATCTTATCCGTGATATCATTCCCTCCGGGTCCGGGAACATCCTCTTGTCCCACTCAAAGCTGCACCACTGGAATTCTCTCATCCAGAAGCAGTCAAAATGGAAAACATCAAGGGGAATGTCTCTTTTTTCCATTTCATCGATAAACGAGCAGACAGTTTCCTCGTCATATTTTGTGGTGAACGAGGTAGAAAGCCACAGTCCGAAAGACCAGGCCGGCGGAAGGGCAGGTCTGCCGGTGAGGGCGGTGTATCTTTCCAGGACTTCTGCAACGGAGCTGCCGCCGAAAAGATAATATTCCAGTCTTTCGCCCTGAACAGTGAAGGCTGTTTTTGAAACAGTTTCGCTGGCAGCGTCAAATTGCACCATTTCAGGATGGTTTACGAATACGCCGTAATTCCGTGAGGAGACAAAGAAGGGAACGGATTTGTAGCTCTGCTCTGTACAGGTGCCGCCGTCATTATTCCATATCTCTGCGGACTGACCGTTTTTGAGAAATGAGGTGAATTTCTCGCCCAGGCCGTAGATATATTCTCCGGGGGAGATATTAAGCATTTCACGGATATAAGTATTCTCACCGCTGTCAGGACAGTCGTAGAAGCGGTCGTCAGCCTCATAGCTGCGCCTCTTGTCGGAGTGCCATTTTTCCTCCCGGATAACTGAAGTGGTACGGTATCCGTTTTTTGTGAGGAGCCGGCCGTCATAGCTGTAGAAGACCTCCCAGCAGTTTTTCTCCTGACTTATCCTGACGGATGTTCTGCCGGAGGTAAGAGTCCAGCAGCCGTTTCTGTCCTGCTTTATCACCGGGCAGAAGGAGCTGTCCTCGCTGAGTTCAAAGCAGGGAGACTTTTTCAGTGCACCGGAGAAGTGCTCCACTGTTACCTTGATGCTGTTTTCCATAGCAGATGTGAAGCGTATAGTCAGCATAGGCCCGCCCAGAGTCATGCCGCGGTCAGCTATCCACTGGTTGGCAGCATATACAGTTATTGAGCGCTCATCGGTCTCAATATCGTAGACCTGAGTTGCATAATCAACACTATATCCGTTTTTGTTCATCCAGAATCCGTCTGAAACCTTCATACTCCTGCACTCCTTTGCGTCAGCAGCAGCAAATGGCGGAATACCGCACACTATCATCTGCTGAAACTGCTGTGATAAACGTTGACGAAGAAAATAAGTTATGCTATAATGATAGCATAGAAACTGGCATTATTCTATCAGAATATGTGCTGAAAATATAACAATAATGCCAAAAGGAGAGAGTATGGACAGGTTTTTACCGCCGGAAGCTCCGCTCCGGTACAGAGAAGCGGTAATACACGGTACCCCTCGTTTTCCTATGAGAGTGTATGAGAACAATTTTTCATGGTACGTCAATAATATCATAGACTGGCACTGGCATCCGGAGCTTGAATTTGCCACAGTACTATCCGGAAAAGTTATCTGCACCATCGGTGACGAGGTTATCGAGGCCGCAGAGGGAGAGGGCTTCTTTATAAATGCAAATACCCTTCATATGGAGAGACCGGCGGACGGAAACTGGCCTCATATGGTCACGGTATGCTTCAGGCCGGAGTTTATCGGTGACTGCGGCTCAGACCTTATTTATGAGAAGTACATCAGCCCCTTCCTTGACGGAAATGCTACCCGGGGAATGAAGCTTACCGGTGAGATACCCTGGCAGGGGAAGATACTGTCTGCTGTAAGGGAGCTTTTCAGCATGAGCGTCAGCAAGGAGTGGGGGCATGAGCTGAAATGCCGGAATATAGTCTCGGAGATGTGGTATGGTCTTGCAGTGAATCTCCGCCCGGAGGTATTGGGCGGAGCGGAAGCTCAGCCTGGCAGTCCCCAGGAAAAACGGCTGAAAGACATGATAGAATTCATACATGAGAACTACCGCAGTGAACTGTCAGTTCAGGACATAGCACGTTCAGCCAATATCAGCCTCAGCGAGTGTTTCCGCTGCTTCCGGGAGCTTATAGGCTCACAGCCTATGACGTATCTGAATGATTACCGTCTCAGAAAGGCCGCAGAGCTGCTCCTCGGTACGGATATGCAGATAACTGAGGTGTGTTTTGCCTGCGGATTCAATCACATAAGCTATTTTGGCAAAGTGTTCCGGAAATGCTACGGTGTCACGCCAAGACAATTCCGTCTAAATGAAAAGATTCAGTGAATATTTATAGTAGAATATTGACAAATGTTTTTAAAGGTTGTATAATAAAATTACAACAAATAGATAATAGCTGGGAGGTGCGATTTATGTTGTGCAAAAAATGTGGTAAAGAGATAGCAGAAGGAACATCAGTCTGTCCGGAGTGCGGTGAAGCGTTGACTGCTGCGGACGAAGCACCTGTTCAGGCGGAATACAATCCATTCTCAGGACCGCCTATAGATACGCCGACATCTCAGCTCAATTATGCTGCCCTTAAGCAGCACTATAAACAGGCGGCTAAGCGCCCGCCGAGAAATGTATTCTTCTGGGCTGCAAAGATCCTGATGACGGCAGCTATGGTCTGCTTCTTCCTGCCTTTTATCACTGGTTCGCTGAATCTTTTCGATATGAGCGGAGATGAAAAATACAGCGGCTTTGATTTTATGGTGGAGGCTAAGGACTACATAATGAAAGACAGCGGTACTGCTGTTTCCGATGACGGAGGTATAGCAGGTGCCTGGGTAACTCTTGTAGCCCTCTCACTGGGCTTTGTCTTTATGCTTGGGGCTGTTGCGCTAAGAAGGGGATACGGTACACTTGCTCTTGGAACACTGGTTATATATGGTATGTTCTTCATAATTGTAAGCATGGTCGGCAATGACGAATCCCTGAATCATACAGTGAAGATAAGACCCGGTGTGGGATTGATAGTCTGTATGATACTGCTTGTGGTCGTCATAGCACTGTATGTGGCGGACAGTATGAAGGCAAGGGCTGAGCTGCGGAAAAGGCTCGGTATAGTATGATTATTGACAGGTCTTCCTAAAGAATGTATAATTATTGTATATTATACATTCACAGCGGAAGACCTTTTTTATTTTTATAAAATTCATAAATTGTTTACAAAAAAATCCGCACATTTTGCGGGGCTTATCCGTTATAGTAAGTGAGGGGAGGAAAATCGTGTCACTTGACTTAAAAGAAAAATACAACAAGATCTACCGGTACTGTTATCTCCGTGTGAACGACCGCCCTACGGCGGAGGATATCACACAGGAAGCCTTCCTTCGGTTCATTGAACACCCTCAGTACCGGGATATAGATGAGGATATCCGGATATTGTATACCATAGCCGGCAACCTCTGCAAAGATCATTTCCGCAAACAGACCCATGATGAGCTTCCGGAAGATATTCCGGATGATTCGGCAGACGGCGAAAAACTTATCGAGGACATCTCCCTTCATGCCGCCCTCGAAAGTCTCGCCCCCGAAGACAGAGAGCTTGTGCTTCTGCGTTATGTCAATGAAGAACCGCTTGGAGTCATATCCAAATTGCTGGGTATTTCCAGGTTTTCCATTGACAGAAGGCTGAAGCGTATACTTGCTTCTCTGAGAAGTAAGCTTGGAAAGGAGGATGCGGTATGAAACATAAGGATAAAGAAGCGCTGAAAAATGCATTCGGCATTCCCGAACCACTTGAAGCTGATACATTCTTTGAAAGACCTGAATTTGCAGAAGTAAAGGAAAAACGCCGCAGAGCCCTCCTGTTCCACAGGATACCTGCTGCTCTCCGCTATGGTACTATAGCTGTTGCCGCTGTTGCGGTGATAGGTGTCTGGGGAGGCTTCAGGAACTGGGCAAAGGATGACAAGTTCCCGGCTAACGAGATAACTGCTACGGAGAAAACAAATACAGCTGAGGCAGCTACCGGCTCAGAGGATACAACATCAACAGCTCCGGAGGGAAATGGTAAGGATATCACCGTCACAACTACCAGTGATGGTGAGATCATTGTTACTACTGTAAGCAGCGATGATAAGGGTAATTCCGTTACTACTGTGCAGACAGAGGCAGCTCCCGGAGTGACCGGCAGGACTACCACAGCTGCGGCAAGACCCTCGTCAGGAAGAACTACAGCTCCCTCAGGCAGAACTACAGCACCTTCTTCTGGACGAACTACCCGCACAACAGCTGTTACTACAGGAACATCTGTTATCCGGACTACTGCAGCGGTACAGACAAGTCCGTCTGTGGTGACTACAACGCAGCAAATGGAAGAAGGTCATTCGCAATGGCCGGTTGTGGCAACGACTTCACAAGCTTCTAAGTCTTCAAGGGACAATACCGTTGAACCTGATGTGGTATATGATGTTCACGGTACTATTGTGGACTGCAGGGAATTTACCGGAAATGCACAGAGTGATCCTGGAGATAAGGCTACCGATCCTGTATCTCCAATGGATCCGGTATATACCAACACTATGGATCTTGAACGCCTTGTATACAACTCCGACCTGATAGTTTCAGCAAAGGTGGAAAAGGTCATATATACCTCGGAAAATGGATTTCCTGTAACGCAGTCTGATATCGTCATAGAAAATGTATACAGCGGAGGCATGAACAGCGGAGACAAGATATCAGTCCGAAGCAGCGGAGGATATATGCCGGTGAATGAGTACGAACCAGCGGTAAAAGGAGGCTTTTCCTACAAGTATCCCAATGCATTTGTCTTTGACAACAGAAATGATGCCTTTATGCCAGAGGAAGGCGACAGGTTTGTGTTCTTCCTTGTGGAAGATGAGGGTATCTATAAGCTGAGTTCTGATAACGGTGACAGCGTATTTCACAGCAGCGGAGGCTATCTTATCAGCGAGTCTTCAAGCCGTGACAGAACGACATTTATGGAATTGGTAAATACGATCGCGCGTATAAATGATGAACGATGATAATGCCGCATAACGATCAATAATGCCTGCTGTGCGGCATTGCACGATATTATTTCATGAGAGGAGAATTAATATGGGAGTAATCAAAAAAACAGCAGCTTTACTTATTGCAGCTGTATCAATGACAGCAGCAGTTCCTTCTGGAACAGTCTTTGCAGAGGAGCAGCCTTCCGCAGCTGTGTCGGCTTTTAAGGGAACACCTATTGCAGTCGATAAGGATGGCAGTGATATCTCAAACTATGATCTGAATGATTTTGATACAGTATGCGAGTTAAGAAGACGTTACGGAGATGTCTTCTTCCTTGGCGATCAGTGCCTTATTATTAACCTTATAAAGGAACCCGCCGGCAGCAGCGATATTGTCGTTGATCCTGATCCCGGAGAGTATTCCTTCAGCGGAAGTGCTGAGATAACAACAAAGGATATATGTTCAACTTATTCCACTGAAGAACACTACGGCGAACTTATGGGCATAGATTTTGCTGCGAGAGAGCCGGGTCATGAAGTTTCTCTCAAATGGCACTGTGTTCTTATCGAGGCTAAATCTGCCGGAGATATAAAGGCCAGCTTCAAACAGATTTCCGGCGGTGATAAAGATACCTATCTTGTAGTCAATAAGGATCACAGTATCGCTTATGATACAGATCATCTCGATGATCTCAAGAATTTCGCTTCAGTGCTGCAATTGTATAACAATTTCGGAAAATGCATGATATCCGGTGACAATGCACTCCTCATAGAGAGAATGGAGAATTACGACAGCCGTGATGATCTGGGGATCGCAACTGTTCCGTTCAGTGTCACAGGCGATTGCACATACGAAAAGAAGGAGGAGTATACCAGCGTTGCGAATCTCTCTACTGAGTCTTCGATCATCAGCGGAGTAAGTTTCCATGTCTATGATGACAGGCAGGTAAAGTATCATACAATGATCCTTACTGCCAAGAGCAAGGGCTCTGTTTATGTTGACTTTGAATACGGTCAGTCCGATAAGGTAGATCTTGAAGCTGATGAAGACCTTCAGCTCAGATATACTGACAGAAACCTTCCTGTGACTGATGCTCCTTATGGCTATCAGGATGTTGTTGATTTCTATGATTATGGTCAGCTTCAGTATATACTGCGCAGCTTTACCGATTTTAAAGACTGCGTATGCGTCACATACGGCGGATATGCGCTGTTCATCGGAGAGGAAATGCCTGCTGCCGGCGGCGAGATAAAGCCCAGGGATATTGAATTAGCTGTTTCTGAAAAGGCGAACAATACAGGCAAACTGAAAATACAGCGGAAGGGTACAGTCAAGCCATACGGATTTGAGGATGAACCAACGTGTATAACATATTTACTTGTTTCAGGCTTAGAACCAGGCGAAGTGACTGTTGACTTCCTTAAAGACGGTTATGCTGAAAAAAGCTTTGTTGTAAATGTGGGTGATGATCATTCCATTACCGGCGATAATAGCGGAAAGAGTGCTGATATTGCAGCAGCTGAACCCGGAGAGCTGATAAAGTATCCGGCAAATGACATTCAATACAAGGCTATGCTGGCAGCCTATCCATACGGCTTCAAAATAAATGAAGAGGAGAAAAACATATTCTTCATCAAGCCTGAGGATGAGATAAGCTATGATGAGGATATCGTGGTCAACTGTAATAACCGCTATAATATCGAGCGCAAGGAATACGGATTCGTATTCAGCCCGAGCATTTTCGGTTCCGAGGAAGATACATATGTTGTATCAGGCCTTCACATGACAAAGGAGAACATTAATGGTTCCATAGAGGTCATTACTACTGATAATGAATTTTTATGGGTGGAAAGGAACTGCGAATATACCTATCCTGTAAGAAGGGACTATTGTATAAAGCGTTCAAGAAAGGATGGCATCTCAGTCCGGATGATCGATAATTACAGCGGAAGAAAGCAGGAGGATCTTGATAAGATATATTCATTGATGTACAGCGGTTCAGGAGATTTCTCTGGCCACTATGAAGCCGGCAGTATCGATACTCTGCTTGATAAGAATTATTACCTGCTTGCCCGCACTGAGCTGAACAAGGATGCTTTCTTCAGCTTTACAGATCATCTTGATTCAAACGGAAGCGGCGCTTCTGGGTCAAAATATATTCTCAAGTACAATTTTGAACCGAACTTTGCAAACAGACCATCTGTTTCCGGAAATGCCGAGATATCGGATATGTTTACCGGAGGAAGCCAATGCTATTTTGACGGGGACAGCGGTTATTATGTTGCCACTACAGACATATACAATTATTATGTATTGACTCCTACAGGCGACGGACTTGCTGAGAGAAGTTTCAGCGGCAAATTGGGAGCGGAGATACTGACTGTTAACGACGGTTCCTTTGATCCGGTAGCGAGGGGTATCGGAGACTTTTTACTGGAAGGAGACTTCAATCTGGACGGTTCCATTGGCATTGCTGATCTTGTTACAGCAAACCGATATATGCTCGGATATACCAAAAAGCTTACCGATGCACAGAAAATAAGTGCAGATATATGTGGAGACGGTGTTATAAACGGATATGATCTTACACTTCTGAGAGAAACACTGCTCGAAAAAGTATTGTCTGTCAAGGATATGATAAATTAATAAAAACTGCCAGGGGAGAATGGAACTCCTCTGGCAGTATTTTTATTTCTATAAGCTTCAGGCTGTAACAAGAGATTTTTCCTCTCTGCTTTCTGGATCGAAGATCTTGGCAAAGAGTGTCTGGAATACAGCAAACATGATAACAGCGCCGGTAACGTCAAGTACGGAGTGCTGTTTCAGGAACATTGTTGCAAGGATTATTGAGGCAGAAAGTATCAGACAGACTGTCCTTACCCAGAAATTCCGTGCTATCCTGCCCTGTGAGCGAAATACTGAAAACAGTATCGCAAGGGTGTTGAAAACATGGATGCTGGGCATAACATTTGTGGGAGTATCAGTCTTGTAGAGCTGTTCTACCATGTGGCAGAACACATTATCCCTCGGCATTTCTGCCGGTCTGAGAAAGAGTATATTCGGGAACATTGTGGAAACTATCAGGAATACGAACATTCCCGACATAAGTACTCCGCAGAGCTCCTTGAAGGCCTTTTCATCAGCGAAGAGCTGATATACGGCTCCTGCTGCCACATATCCGAACCAGAGCAGATACGGTATGATGAAGTATTCACAGAACGGTATCTTGTCATCGAGGAAGGTGTGTATCTCAGTACATCCGGAGAAATCCGCCTTTTCGACTGCACCGAACCATGCCATATAAACGACCATGAATATCAGTATGGGAAGAGCGATAACTAACTTATGCAAAAGAAATTTTTTCTTCATATGCATCTCCTATCTTCAGTTGAACTTCCATATGCTTCTGAAAACGCCGTAAACTCCGGAGGCTATCTTTCTGCCCCATTTTCCGGGGAGGTTCAGTCCGATACCGAGTATGGCGATCCTGAGTTTTCTGTATATGCGTATGTCACGTTCCTTCATATATGCCCAGAGCTCATTTTTTTTGGCTATATGATCCGGAGTGCCGGACCGTATGAGCATGATAGAGGAAACTGCGGTGATTATCTCAAGATAATTGAGCATATATCTGCTCATTCTCTTGTTTTTTGTGATACGGCTGTAGTTTTCGGAGTAGTACCTGTACATTTCCTTATTGACTCTGATCTGCTGGTCGATACGGGAGATCATAACGTCCTCACGGACTGACTGATCCTCACGGCCTATGATGTAGTCATAGAAGTCCATATCAAGGTAGTACATTGTCCTTACAAACGGCATTGGCTTGAATACGAAGAGGTTATCCACATAGAATGTGTTCTCCGGGAGCTTAAGTCCGCATTTTTTCAGCAGCTCTGTACGGTAGATAACAGAGTGCATGAGTATGTAGCTGCCCTTTATGGGGTATCGCATATCCTTCCAGCCAAAGATACGGTTCTTAGGGAGGAATGTGCGGTAGCGCATTGTAGTTTTTTTATTCTCATCCTTGTTGTCATAGAAGAAATTGCTGATGAGAAGATCCAGGGCAGGCTTTCTGTCATGATATTTTTTGAGGATACCAAGTATCTTCATATAAGCAGGCTTTTCAAGTCTGTCATCGCTGTCCACAACCTTGAAGTAAAGCCCGGATGCAGCTGCAAGCCCTGCATTTACGGCTGAGCCGTGTCCGCCGTTGGACTTATGTATTACACGGATGATATCCGGGTATTTTCTGCGGTATTCCTCTGCGATATCGTAGGTGCTGTCAGAGGAGCCGTCGTCCACAATAATTATCTCCACATCATCTCCGCCGGGGAGGAGGGAATCGATACATCTTTTCATGTAGTCCTGCGAGTTATAGCAGGGGACTGCAAAGCTGATAATTTTCATTTGCTATCTATCCTTTTGCCGTATGAATGGCAGTTGTCTTTTTGGAGCATCAGGCTCCTGAAAAATCCAGATACTATTATAACACAAATCTGAATGAAGGTCAAGTCAGGGGAAGATGTATTTTTCAGGCTGAATGACCAATTATTGTGAACAGAAAACTGTTGCCTTAAGTTATTTCTTGACTTCAATGTTCAATAATGCTATAATTTAAAATAGTGTATATTGAAAGGAACGATCCTATGGAACTTAAATCAACTATCAAGGCGCTTTCAGAGACTGCGGGAACTTCCGGAAATGAGGAGGCTGCTGCTGAACTGGCGCTTGGAATGCTCAGGGAGTACTGTCCCGGGGCAGAGATAAAGAACGGCAACGTAATAGGCCGCTTCGGAGAGTTTTCTCCCGGGAAGCCCTCACTGGTGCTGGATGCACATATTGACCAGATAGGCATGATCGTCACATATATAACTGATGAAGGCTTCATCCGCATGGGAAATATAGGCGGCATCGATCGCAGGCTCCTTCCGGCGCAGCCTGTTGTGATACACGGAAAAAAGGATATCAGCGGAGTTATCTGCTCTGTACCGCCTCATCTTGCCAGCGGAGGCAGCGAGGTGATGAGCTTTGATAATGCAGCTGTTGATACAGGTATGTCGAAGGAGGAGCTGGAGGAGATAGTGTCCCTTGGCGATCACATCACCTTTGACGTGAAGTGCCGTGACCTTATGGGGAGCCGTATTACCGGAGGAGCTCTGGATGACCGCTGCGGAGTTGCCGCTCTGCTGTATACTCTCGACCTGCTCAGAGGACATGAGACTGCGTACAATGTTACTGTAATATTCTCCACTCAGGAGGAGCTTGGTGAACGAGGAGCAAAGATCGGCGCATTTGAGATAGATCCTGATATCGCTATAGCAGTTGATGTAAGCTTTGCCTATGCCAACGGTGAGAACGAGGAGAACTGCGGATATCTGGGAAAAGGTCCGATGATAGGAATATCCCCCTCACTTTCAAGAGAGATATCATGCGGACTGCTTGCTGCTGCGGAGACAGCCGGTATACCTTCTCAGAGAGAGGTGATGAGCGGCATGACATCTACCAATGCGGACAGATATTCTGTAAACCGCTGCGGTGTAAAGACCTGTACCGTTTCGATACCTCTGAGAAATATGCATACTCCTGTTGAGGTCATTGATCTGAAGGACGTTGAGCTGACTGCAAAACTGCTGGCTGAGTATATCAAGGAGGACAGGTCATGAAGGAACTTCTCAAAGAACTCTGCCTGATAAACGGCGTTTCCGGAGATGAGAGCGCTGTCAGGGAGTATATAATAGATAAAATAAAGGACGTATGCGAGTACCGTGTGGATAATCTCGGAAGTATCATCTGCTTTAAGAAGGGAAAGAAAACTCCGGAGAAAAAGCTGATGATATGTGCTCATATGGATGAGGTAGGCTTCATAATCACCTATATCCGCTCAGACGGTACGCTCAGCTTCGGTGCTGTCGGAGGCATCGACCCGTCAGTTATAATAGGCCGTCAGGTAATGGTAAAGAGCAGTATCACCGGTGAAACTGTATATGGTGTTGTCGGCACAACTGCGGTGCATAATCTCTCTAAGGAGCAGAGGGAGAAGGCTCCTAAAATGGACAGCCTCTATATAGATATCGGTGCTGAGGATAAAGCTGAGGCCGAAAAGCTTGCAGCTCCTGGCGATAATGCTTATTTTGTATCTGAGTTCACTGAGCTGGGCAGCAGAAGAGTCAAGTCAAAGGCTATAGATGACCGTGCAGGCTGTGCAATGATGATAAAAATGCTCCATGAGGAGCTTGAATACGATACATATTTTGTTTTCAACGTTCAGGAGGAGATAGGCCTCCGTGGTTCAACTGCTTCTGCCTTTGCAGTCGCTCCGGACTATGCTATAGTTCTTGAAGCAACAACAGCTGCTGATATTGACGGAGCTTCCGGTGCAAAGCGTGTATGCGGACTTGGAAACGGTCCTGTGGTATCCTTTATGGACAGAAGCACCATGTATGACAAGGAGCTCTACAGACTGGCCTTCGATATTGCCGCAGAGGAGAATATTCCCTGTCAGACAAAGACAATGATAGCCGGCGGAAATGATGCCGGTGCAATACATATCAGCGGAAAGGGAGTGCGTACTTTAGCGGTATCGGTGCCGTGCAGATATCTCCATTCCCCTTCATGTGTGATAGAGACAGCTGACCTCGAAAACTCACTCAGACTTGTAAGAAAGCTTGCCTGGAGGATTCAGGAATTATGATAAAACTCATCGAACACGAAAACGAGCTGGATAATCAGCTGCTGAACCAGACTCTGCTGGGAAAGAAAATGCTGTCTTATATGAGAGCATACGGCCCGAATTATGAGTTCTGCCGGTTTTACAGGATAACTGACGACTGCGGAACAGGGTATATGTTTATAATAAACTCTACTCTGATAATCTGCGGTGACGGTCATCTCCGGCCCACAGAGGAGCTTGACCTCTTCATAAGCATGAATCAGCCCTTCCGTATAGAGGGTGACCTTGATATTATCCAGGGCATCAGAAAACCGGAGCAGTATCAGGTGCTGAACCGCACGATCTTTGAGCTTATCCCGGATGATACTCCCCTTGAGGCTATTGAGGAACACGTCAATTTTGACCCTAAGCTTACTGAGGTCTACAAGATATTAAGTGAGGGTTTCCCGAATATATCGGATTTTTCACTTTGGTACACCGACACCTCGCACCGCTGCCGGCATGGTATCAGCAGGGTGTTCACCTACCGGGACAGCACTACTGCATCGGCAGCATTTGATATCGGCAGTACCGTGCTCATAGCTCAGGTGGCTACCAATAAGGCCGCAAGAGGAAGAGGATATGCACGAGAGTTCCTGAAATGGCTGGCAAAGTTCTTCAACGGACTTGGAAAAAGAGCTTATCTCCTGGCACTTGATGTTCGTGTCAGCTTTTACGAGGAGATCGGCTTTAAAATTGCCGGCAGGGAGATCGTGCTTGAAAGAATAGATGTCGAAAAGGACAGCGCTGCGAAAGGAAAACTTGAAGATGAACAGTAAGATAAATGATATTTACGGCTTTTCACCAAAGCTTACGGAGCTTGCTCAGCAGGCTGAGGAGAACTGTCAGGAGGCCTTCAGAAGAATAGAGGCCACCGCAGAATTCAACGGGGCTAAGGTGCTTAAGGCATTCTCGGATAACAGGGTAAGTGAGCCCTGCTTCTATGGCTCTACCGGTTACGGCTACGGAGATATGGGACGTGAGGTCATAGATAAGGTATTCGCTCAGGTGCTTGGAACAGAAGATGCTCTGGTACGATTCAACTTTGTCTCCGGTACCCATGCCCTGTCAGTAGCACTCTTCGGAGTCCTCAGAACAGGAGACAAGATGGTCTCAATTACTGGAAAGCCCTATGATACCCTTGAGGAGGTCATAGGTATAAGCGGAGATAAGGGGAATGGCTCTCTCAAGGATTATGGTGTTGAGTATGGCCAGGTGGACCTCAATGAGGACGGCACCCCGAAACTGGATGAGATCACAGAGGCTGTAAAAGATGCAAAGATCGCCTATATACAGCGCTCCAGGGGATATTCACTCAGAGGTGCGTTCACTGTAGCGGATATAGAAAAAATGGTAAAGGCTGCCAGAAAAGGAAATCCGGATGTTATAATCATGGTGGATAACTGCTACGGCGAGTTTGTTGAGGAGCGTGAGCCTTCAGCTGTCGGTGCGGATATAATGATAGGCTCTCTTATCAAGAATGCCGGCGGCGGTATCGCCCGTACAGGCGGATATATTGCAGGAAGAGCAGACCTTGTGGAGCTTTGCTCATACCGTCTTACCTGTGTCGGAATGGGTAAGGAAGTGGGCTGTACTCTTGGCATGAACCGTGAGATACTGCTTGGACTTTTCTTTGCTCCGGACGTAGTTGCCAGCGCTATAAAGACTTCTGCCTTTGCCAGCGAGCTCTTTACCATGCTGGGATACGAGTGCTCTCCCCGTAAGGACGACCCGAGAGGAGATATAATCACTGCCGTAAAGCTCGGAGACGAAGAACATCTGACGGCTTTCTGCCGTGGCATACAGAAGAGTGCTCCAGTGGATTCGTTTGTAACTCCCGAAGCCTGGGATATGCCCGGATATTCAAGTCAGGTCATCATGGCTGCCGGCGCCTTCACAAACGGTGCTTCTATAGAGCTTTCTGCGGATGCGCCTATCCGTGAGCCGTTTGCTGTATGGATGCAGGGCGGTATCACCTATACAAGCGGCAAGCTGGGAGTTATGCTTGCAGCTCAGGAAATGCTCGGCGAAAACAAGTAAATACAAGGCTGTCCATGCCGTAAAAATGCCCCGAAACAGATCTGAAGCTGCTTCGGGGCTGATTATTTTACTTGAAATGTCTGAATCACGAATTGATAAGGAATTTGCTGAGTGAGACAAGGTCAGAGATATTCACAGTTCCGTCCCTGTTGAAATCAGCGTGCTTTGAGAACTCCTTATCGATGATGTGCATACGCAGCAGAGTGAGGTCAAAGGCATCGATCCTGCCGTCGCCGTCGATGTCACCGCCGGGTCTTTTTTTATCCTCTTTCTTCTGGGGATAGATGTTGTCAAAGACATTCAGTGAGCTGAGAGGCTTTCCGTAGAAGTCAAACAATGCCTGATTATCAAATCCGGAGCCGCCTGCTCCGACAACATTTTTATCGTATCCCACAGCATAGTCGGAGGTCCAGCCGCAGCCGATCTCGTTCCATAGAGCCTTCTGCTCATCGTAGGAGAGGTCGGGACGTCCCAGCCATGCAGGCTCCCAGTAGAATACACCAAGTCCGTGGCCGGTATCTGCAACTGCCTTGAAAACATCGGTCAGGCACTGAGTCTGTCCCTCCACAGAGACATCGTACACAAATGGGAGAGAGCTGTCAGCCTGGGAAACATCATTATGGTATGCATCTCCCTCTTCATTGGTATAGGGATAGGCTGTCTCAGCCACCATAACATATTTATTGTATCTGTCGCCTATAGTTTTCAGAACTGATGTGAGATTATCGATAGAGCCATGCCAGTAGGGATAGTATGATGTCGCAAAAACATCGTAATCAAGGTGACATTCGTTCATGACCTTGGCATACCATTCATAGTGTCCGGAAGCAGGATTGGGGAAGTGGTGAACTATAAGTATATTCCGGTCGAAGTCTCTGATAGCCTTGTTTCCGCTGGAGAAGAGATCGCAGATCTTATACATATCGTCCTCATCACAGAAAAGGCAGCTTGTCTCGTTTCCGACCTGTACCATGCCGATATTTCCGCCAGCCTCATCAATGGACTTTACTACCCATGATGTCCAGTTGTATATCTCTCTTTTCAGAGTTTCATGATCGTGCTGAGCCCAGTATTTGGGGCGGGTCTGACGTGAGGGATCGGCCCAGAAATCAGAGTAGTGTATGTCAACAAGCATTTTCATGCCGTATTTTGCTGCACGGGCAGCTATTTTCTTGGCATTTTCAAGGTCGCAGTTTCCGCCGCCGTAGGTACGTCCCTGATCGTCGTGGGGCTCGTTCCATATCCTTACACGGATGTAGTTGACACCGTGGTCTGAGAGTGTTCGGAAAATATCCTGTTCCTGACCTTCCTCGTTGTAGAATTTAACTCCTGCCTCTTCAAGGGAGATAACAGATGAAACATCAGCACCTCTTATAGGCTCTCCATTATTGAAGGATAGGGGAATGTCTTTGTACCATATCTCCTGCTTGGGAGCAGCACAGCAGATGCAGTCTTTTTCAGAAGGCTTCTGGACGGTTGTAAAAGTAAGCATAGCAGCCGCAGTAAATACAGCTAATTTTTTAATGTTCATTATTGGATTCCTCCTTTTTAGTATCCCCGACAAACAGTATATGGATCATGGGAAAATGCCTCTATCCGGTGATCCGATAGCTTCTAAGTCAATTATACAGGCTGACAGAGGATTTGTCAACAAGGTAATGGATATTTTTGCTTATTTTTATACTTATTCACGATATGCTAATGAATAAGCTGCTGAGAAATGATATAATATAAGTAATGTATCATCAATAAGCGCTGTAAGGCGGTTATTGCCACGAACTCTGTTCGTGGCAGCGCAAATCCTTTATAATTTCAGGAATTTCGCATCACATTTTTTTATGTCAGGCTCATTTTGCCCAGGCGGGCAAAATAAAGTGCAAGAAAACTAAAAATATTATTTTCCTTGCACTTTGGCAGCTGAAAATTGACTTTGAAAGCTATATGAAGCCAATTTTCAGTTGTTGAGCAGACGTTAATTATAGTTTTCTCAAGGAGGTATTTTATGACTGCAAAGGAAGAATTTATATCGATCTACAATGAGAATATCAAGCGAAAGGGAGCTGATAAGCTTCTGGAATACCTGCTGAAGTCTGATTTCTTTACCGCTCCCAGCAGTACCCGCTTTCACGGCAGCTATGAGGGCGGACTTGTTCAGCACAGCCTGAACGTGTATCACTGCCTCAAGGATTATCTCGCACGTCCCAGGACAAAGGAACTCTACGGCATGGACTACTCAGAGGAGACCATTGCACTTGTTGCGCTCCTTCACGATGTGTGCAAGGTCAATTTCTACAGTGTTGATTACCGCAATAAAAAGAATGACGAGACAGGTGTATGGGAGAAAGTCCCTTACTATACTATAAATGATACCCTGCCGTATGGACATGGGGAGAAGTCTGTGTACATACTCTCCGGATTCTTCTACGGCGAGGACAGACTTACCCGGGAGGAGGCCTTTGCTATACGTTACCACATGGGCTTCTCCGGTGTCGAGGATAAGAATTCCATAGGCAAGGCACTTGAGATGTATCCCCTGGCACTGGCTTTGAATGTGGCAGATATGGAGGCTTCATATTTTCTGGAGGGAAGCAATAAATAGCCTTCCTGCTGAGCTGCCTGCCCAGGCATTTATTTTGTCAATTCTCCGCACAAAGCGGATATCATAAAGGAGTTTTTATATGAATTGGTACGACAACGCAATAATTTATCACATTTACCCTCTCGGATTCTGCGGCGCTCCAAAGTTCAATGACGGCGGCGAAGTGGTCTATCGTCTTGATAAGGTGCTTGAGTGGATACCTCACTTCAAGGAAATGAATGTTGACGCAGTTTACTTCGGTCCTGTATTTGAATCTGTGGAGCACGGCTATGATACAACTGACTACAAAATGATAGACCGCAGACTTGGCGACAATAATTCCTTCCGCCATATCTGTGATGAGCTTCACGCAAACGGTATAAGAGTTATTCTTGACGGCGTTTTCAATCACGTCGGCAGAAAATTCCCTCAGTTCGTTGATATACAGGAAAAGGGACAGTCCAGCGGCTACTGCGACTGGTTCCAGAATCTTAATTTCGGCGGCCCTTCACCCTGCGGAGACCCATTCTGGTATGAGGGCTGGAACGGCCACTATAATCTTGTCAAGCTGAATCTCCGCAACGTTGGAGTTTGCGATCATCTCATTGACGCTGTCAACTACTGGATAGAGGAATTCAAAATAGACGGTATTCGCTTTGATGCTGCTGACTGCATTGACTTTGACTTCTTCAAGCGTATCAGAAGCTTCTGTAAGGGCAAGCGTCCGGATTTCTGGCTCATGGGCGAGATAATCCACGGCGACTACAACCGCTGGGCTAACCCGGAAATGCTGGACAGCGTTACAAACTACGAGTGCTATAAGGGACTTTATTCATCCCATAACGACAAGAACTACTTC
>ODAI011885322.1_pt1 | contig 18507 bp, 21 predicted proteins | sample 1539321 | NCBI WGS metagenome assembly ODAI01 (sample SAMN02144231, study PRJEB22623) | gut metagenome | biome: sheep rumen | host: Ovis aries | place: New Zealand
AGGTTTGAAGATACAATCGCTGAGCGGGCAGAGCTGGAGGAGCAGTACCAGAAGCTGTATGAGGAATACATGGACAAGACCGATGAGGTGCAGTCTATGATCAGCAGGCTGTACGATCCGGAGCTGGACGCGGAGAAGATGTACCGGATCCGGATGATCCTGACCCTGCGATATATCTTTGATCAGGAATGGCGCCACATAGCCATACAGCTGGGTATCTCCCTGCGTTATACCTTCAAGCTGCGCAGCATCGCCCTGGACATGTTCGGCTCCCTTGACGAGGGCACTCGATTCTGATAAAATCACTATGATAGAAAAAGTGTCAGAAAAATCTATCATCAAAGGCATCCTTTACAGGGTGCCTTTTCTATTTGCGCATACCGACAGCTTACCAGAGCCTGCGGTTTTATCAGGCAATTCACCGTTCATGCTATTCCTCCTTTCGTTACATTCGGTGGTAGCAGTCCACCTTGAGTAGTAAGGCTCTGGTATTGTGCTGTCATTCACATATTAATCATGGCTACATCCTCCCGATCAGACAGGCGGCCCGGCAACCGGTCAGCGTTTGAAGCCGCCCGCCTCAAGGTATTAAAGACCCAGACCATATGCGGTATCTGTGGAAAGCCCGTAGACTTTTCGTACCGCTACCCCCATCCGTTATCCCCAACCGTTGACCATATCATTCCGGTCAGCAAGGGCGGACATCCGTCTGATTTAAGCAACCTGCAGCTTGCTCACCGCTGTTGCAACAGACAGAAATCAGACCGCCTCCTCCCCTCTCCTGCGGCGGCGGATTCGGAAGACAAATTGATTGCAAATAATGTTTTAGAGCAGCATATGGTATGGGTAAATTACAGAGCAAAATAATTTTTAAAAATTTGATGGTTAGCAGATAGCGGCAGATATGGGCGGGGTATCTCCCCCGGCGGTACGCCAGCGGCAATCCGCCCGCTGTACTGCACAGAAAAACACACGGTACACCTACACCCTGAGAGGTTAAGACATGTCAGACTACAAAGGTATCGATTATTTACGAAATAAGCTATCCGGTAAGCGGGCAAGGATTGATAAAAGATATAGGTTTTACGAGATGAAGCACTACGCGGAGGATATGAAGATTTCCACGCCTCCGCAGCTTCGCTGGATGACATACTCTCTCGGATGGTGCGGTAAGGCCGTGGATTCCCTTGCGGACCGGCTTGTGTTCGGAAGCGTGGCTAATGATGCGTATAACATTCAGAATATCCTGCAGATGAACAATCAGGACGTGCTTATTGATTCGGTTATTCTGGGCGCGCTGATCTGTTCATGCAGTTTTATCTATATCACACAGGGTAAAGATGGCTTCCCACTCATGAGAGCGGTTGACGCCAGGGACGCAACAGGCATTATTGACCCGATAACGAACATGCTCAAAGAAGGCTATGCGGTATTGGAGCACGATGATCAGAACCGTCCGACTGTTGAGGCTTATCTGACGCCGCACGAAACGCGGGTGTTCGAAAACGGTGAGTATGTTCGTACCTTCCGTCATCCCGCGCCGTATCCTCTTCTGGTGCCGGTCATCTATAAGCCAGATGTGAAGAGGCTGTTTGGACATTCCAGAATTACGCGCGCCTGCATGGACCTGCAGGACAGCGCCGCAAGGACAGTCAAGCGGTCGGAGATCTCTGCGGAGTTCTACTCCTATCCTCAGCGGTACGTGCTTGGCATGGATCCGGAAGCGGAAGAGATGGATAAGTGGAAAGCTACCATGTCTGCGATGCTTCGGATTGATAAAGACGAAAATGGTGACAAGCCGACAGTTGGTTCTTTTAGTCAGCAGAGCATGACGCCACATCTGGACCAGATAAGGGCGCTTGCCGGAATGTTCGCAGGCGAGACCGGCCTGACATTGGACGACCTTGGTTTCCCGTCGCAGAATCCGTCGAGTTCCGAAGCGATTAAGGCAAGCCATGAGACATTAAGGCTTATGGCGCGGAAAGCACAGAGAAATTTTGGTGTCGGCCTTCTCAATGCCGGATACCTGGCGGCCTGCATCCGTGACGGGCAGGAGTACAAGCGGAATCAGCTGTATAACACAGTTATCAAGTGGGCGCCTATCTTTGAGCCGGACGTATCGAGTTTGTCCGGTATCGGCGATGCGGTCCAGAAGATTCAGACATCGTTCCCGGATTATTTCACGGAAGACAAACTTAACGAGCTGACAGGTATTTGATATGGCAGATACGGAAAGAGCGGTCAGGATTTACAAGGCCGCAGTAAGTAAGGATAAGGCGCTTGGAGCGATAGCAAAGAATCCACGCAGATGGGATGACGCCTATAGGTACGCTAAAGGCGTAGGAACAGCCGTTGGAAAAGCCGTATTCAGCGATATGGGAGCAGATGATTTTGCGGACGTTTTGGATGTTGTTATGCGGGCGGGATTCGATGATGTTACGAAGCTGTGCCGGAAGGTCCAGCGCTTCCTGCTTGATGATTCTGGACTTGGCCTCGGAATCCTGACGCCTGAATACCCTGTCGGGATTGCTTCGGAAATTGCTCTGCTTATGTCGGACGCCGGCGAGGCGGGTATTGATTATCTGACCAACGCTGTCTCCAAAGAAATATTAGGCACTGTCGATGAATCAATTCGCCAGAATTTCGAAGCTGTCGGAAATATGGGTCTGGAGTGTAAAATCACACGACGCTATGACGATGTGGGGTTACATGACGGAAAAGACCCCTGCCAGTGGTGTCTTGACAGAGAAGGCACATGGTACAACTATGCGGAAGCGGTTGCAGACGGCGCATTTCAGCGACATCCCGGCTGCGGATGCGTTATTACATACGAGGTCAAAAAGACCCGCACATGGTCAAATACGGCAGGAAAATGGCACAATTTAGATGAGTTATAGGGAGGTGCCAGATGACGCGGAACAAAGACCCTGTTAGCAGAAAGGAGTAGGCATGGAGAGAGTCGGGAGACAATCCCCGACGGTTTCCGTGATACTCCCTTATAAAGATACCAAAGGTCCTGAAGCCATAGAGCTTTATAATAAAAGCCCTAACGTCGCTCTGGACTGGCAGGTTTCTCTCACGTACGACATCATGGCCGTGGACGATGACGGCTTGTGGGTGCACCAGAAATTCGGGTATTCAGTATCCCGACGCAACGGCAAATCGGAAATGGCCCTTGCGAGATGTGTGTACGGGCTAAAGAACGGCGAGAGAATCCTATATACAGCGCATCGTACATCAACAGCGCATGCCATCTGGGACAGGCTCAGCCGGTTGTGTCCGAAGTGTGACATTAATATCACGTCATCCTTCAAAGCATTCGGCAAAGAGCATTTATACGCCGATACAGACGGCGTTATCGAGTTCCGTACACGGACATCCTCCGGCGGACTTGGTGAAGGCTATGACCTGCTGATCATTGATGAGGCTCAGGAGTATACGCCAGAACAGGAGACGGCGCTAAAGTATGTCGTTACCGACAGCGCCAATCCTCAGACAATCATGTTTGGAACACCGCCGACAGCTATCAGCGCTGGCACGGTATTCCCTAATTTCCGCAAAAAGGTCCTGCACGGCGAATCATACGCGTCAGGATGGGCAGAATGGTCTGTGCCGGAGATGTCAGACCCGAATGACGTCGATTTGTGGTATGAAACGAATCCGTCACTCGGTACTGTTCTCAAAGAGAGGACAATACGCTCGGAAATCGGGGATGATAAGACCGACTTTAACATCCAAAGGCTGGGGCTGTGGATTAAGTATAATCAGCGGTCCGCTATCAGCCGTAACGAATGGGAAGCCCTGCAGGTAGACAAACTGCCCGACTTAAAAGGACAACTGTTCGCAGGTGTGAAGTTCGGTGTTGACGGTCAGAACGCCGTGCTTGCCATTGCGGTCCGCACCAAAGAGGACAAGATTTTCTGCGAGTGTATCGGGTGCCATCCGATCCGCGAGGGCGTTGGCTGGATTGTGGATTTTCTGCGGAAAGCGGATGTCCGTAAAACAGTATTGGACGGCAAAAACGGTCTGGACGTGCTTTTAGACGCTTGCAAAGATGCAAAAGTAAAGCACGTTGAGACAATCAATGTCGCCAACGTCATCAAGGCAAATTCCGTCTTTGATATGGCTATGGAAAAGGGCACATTCGTCCATATGCACCAATCGGCGGTGACGCAGGTGGTTTCCAACTGCGAACGTCGTAAAATCGGCGCAAATGGCGGACTTGGCTACCAATCCATGCTTGACGGCGCGGACATAGCCTTACTGGACAGCATGATACTGGCGCACTGGATATGCTCTGAGACAAAGGAAAAGAGAGTACAAAAAGTGCATTATTAAGGCATCCATCCGGGTGCTTTTTTAATATCTATTTTTACGGATACCGCCCGGACTTGAAGCGGGGAAAAGAGGACAAATGTCAGAATTTAAGATTATCGAAACTCAGGAAGCGTTCGACGCGGCTATCAGCGCACGGCTCAAAAGAGACCGTGAAAAGTATGCGGAACAGTTTGAAGCGGAAATGAAAGAAAAAGGCTGGAAAAGCCCGGAAGAAATCGAGACGCTCAATGCTGACCTTAACAAGCAGATTGAGACGCTCACAACCGCCGCCGCATCCACTGAAAAGCTGATTGCGGAAAAGGACGCAAAAATTGCAGAGGGCGAGAAATACAGGGCCGACCTGGTCAAAACGAGAATAGCAAACGCCGCAGGACTGAGCATAGAGCAGGCTGAACGCCTCAGGGGCACTAACGAAGAAGAGTGGAAGGCCGACGCGAAGAAACTTATTGAAGAAATCAATGCGTATTCTGCAAAGATCAATCATCCCGCTCCTCTTGGTAACCCTGACAGCGATTCCGGCAAAACAGCAACAAGAAATCAGTTTGCCAACTGGGCATTAGAATCCCTTGGCTGATATGGAGGTCAAATATGGCTGGAATTAATACCAATAGAACTAACATTACGCTCCCCACAGAAGTATCTACAGAGATCATGCAGAAGACGCAGGAAGCATCTGCGGTTATGTCTCTGGCACGTAAGATTGCCCTGCCCGGCAGAGGTCTTACCATTCCTGTTATCACCGGCGATCCCGAAGCAAGCTGGGTAGATGAGACAGCAATCAAGCCCGTCTCTAACCCTTCTCTTTCCACAAAGATCATGCAGGGCTACAAGCTGGCCGTCATCGTTCCCTTCTCTGATGAGTTCCGCAGGGACATGGCCGGTCTGTATGATGCCCTGGTAGCGCGTCTGCCTCTGGCTCTGGCTCAGAAGTTCGATGCTACTGTTTTCCACGGCACTGCTCCCGGATCTAATTTCGATACCCTGGCAAACGTTACCGCTCACAGCATTTCCGGCACCGGCAACAGCCTTTACAGCGCGCTGGTGGCCGCGGACACTGGCATCGCTACCGCCGGCGGCATCTGCAACGGCTTCGCTATCTCTCCCCAGGGCAAGGGAGAGATGCTCGGCGCTGTTGACGGCAATAAGCGCCCTCTGTTCATTAACTCTGTAGCTGAGGGAGCTGTCCCCAGAGTGCTGGGGAATCCCGTATCCTATAGCAAAGCAGTCTACAAAGCTGGTGATTCTAACACAGAGGACATTCTGGGCTTTGCCGGCGACTGGACACAGGCTATCTACGGTACTGTCAACGATGTAAAGATCGACATGTCCGACACCGCTACCCTGACTATCAGCAACGCCCTGACGTCCCTGTGGGAGCGCAACATGTTCGCTGTCCGCGCGGAAATCGAAATCGGCTTCCGCTGCGACACCAACTGCTTCGCCGCCATCACCAGAACCCACGCCTGAGGTTAGCTCATGGGTGCCTTTGCTACGCTTGCTGACGTGCAGGCACTCACCGGCAAGGCATATACAGAGGCAGAGCAGGGGCGCATAACAGCGCTCCTGCCCCTTGTCTCCGATGTGCTCAGGTTTGAGGCTGAAAAGGTCGGCAAGAATTTAGATAATATGGTCTATGACAGCGACACCTATGCCAGTACGGTCAAGATTGTGACCGTTGACGTTGTGACAAGGGTTTTGCGGCAGTCTCAGGACGGTGAACCCATGTCACAGGAATCACAGACAGCGCTTGGATATACATGGTCAGGCACCTATGCGATTCCAGGCGGCGGCATAGCAGGAGCGATCATGCGCAACGACTTAAAGCGGCTCGGATTAAGACGGCAGAAATATGGAGTGATGGACTTATGGGACGGAAACCACATGGAGTGCCAGTAACGCTCTACGAAAAAGTAAACAGCGGTCAGAAAGACCCGTTCGGGGTTCCCATTTATACCGAAATTCCCGTTACTGTCGAGAATGTCATTATCGGACTGCCTACGACGCAGGAAGTCATTGATACCCTTAACTTAACGGGGAAAAAGGTTGTATATCAGCTTGGAATCCCGAAGGGTGATACTCATGTATGGACAGACCGCAAAGTTTCATTCTTCGGAGAGGATTTCCATACCATTGCCGAACCGGTGCAGGGTATCGAGGATTTGATTCCGCTCAGTTGGAACAAAAAGGTAATGGTGGAGCGCTATGACTAACGTCGAGATCAAACTTAACAGCGAAGGTGTGCGGGAATTGCTTAAGAGCGACGAAATGCAGGCGCTGTTATCGGAATTGGCGTCATCAAAGGCAGGACAGGCCGGCGGTGGATATGAGTATTCCGTCAAGGTCGGACAAAGACGTGCTTACGCAAATATCTATCCTGCATCAAAAGAAGCCTATCGGGATAACCTTGACAACAACACTCTGGAAAAGGTCATACGGTCATGATTGAGATCATAATCAAAGAATACTTAGAGGGGGCGCTTTTGGGCGTCCCTGTTTTTTTAGAAATGCCAACGGTGCCGGATGAAGAATTGCCGACAGAATTCGTTCTGGTGGAGAGGATTGCAGGCTCAAAAACGAATCAGATTGATTTCGCTTCGCTCGCTTTTAAATCCTACTCGACACAGCGCTTATACAATGCGGCGCTCCTGGATGAATCTGTCAGGCAGGCCATGGAGCAGGCCGTCACGCTCGACAGCATAGCATCGGCACGGCTGGCATCGAATTACAACTTTACAGATGTAGCAACAAAACGATACCGCTATCAGGCGGTTTACGATATTTATTATTACGGAGGCTGATTTATGTCTAATACAGTCACAAACGTAACAGCAGGAAAACCGGCTGTCGGCGGTGCGATTTACCGCGCGCCTCTTGGGACTACACTGCCCACCGATGCGAATACCGCTCTGGGCAATGATTATATTTCTCTCGGATACTGTTCAGAAGACGGTCTCAAGAATACCAATTCCGGCGAATCCAGCGATATTAAGGCATGGGGCGGAGACCCCGTCCTGAACGTCATTACGGCGAAGAATGACACATGGAACATCACCTTGATTGAAACACTCAACCCCAACGTTCTGGGGACCGTTTATGGCACTTCCAACGTGACCGGCACACTGGAAACGGGCATCACCGTCAATGCAACAGCAGACGACTATGAGGAATTTGTCTACGTCGTTGATATGATCATGAGGGACGGCGCCCTGAAACGTGTGGTCATCCCGGACGGCAAGATTACAGCTGTCGGCGAAATCACTTACAGCGATTCCGCGGCTGTCGGCTATGCTCTGACTATCGCCGCCCTATCTACAACCATCGACGGCGTAAAGGTCACTCACAAAGAATATATTTATCGCGGATAATAATAAGAGGAACTGAATGAAGGATACAAAGGTTGTCGGAAAAACAGAATCGGGGTTTGATTTTACCATTGACGTTAGAGTGATTCAGGACATGGAATTCTTGGAGATGCTCGGAGAGGTCGATGCGAATCCGCTCTTAATGCCGAAGCTCTGCGAGAAGATGCTTGGAAAGACCGGCAAAATGGCGCTTTATGACTTTGTGAGGGATGAGGATGGTTTTGTGACGGCGGAAGCGATTGCCCCGGTCGTAACAGAAATCATGAAGGTCGCATCTGAAAAATCCAAAGAAATAAAAAACTCCTAATCCTCAGCCAGATGCTCAGAACAGATGAGGATGCTCTGCTGTGCGATTTTGCAGAGACATATAATATCTACGATTTAGGGTCGCTTCCGGTTAAGACGGTGGCGGCCCTTGCTTTTGGTCTGAGGGAAGATTCACGCATCAAAATGATCATGGCAGGACTTAAAGTGCCTGTTAATCAGATGCTGTTGGCCCATATCGCTGACAGCGCAAACTTTATCAAATGGACAAAAACCGAAGCCGCCGTCAATAATCCGTCAGACCCGCCTGACAGACTGCTTAATGTCATCATGGGCGTACCGCAGGCAGGGGACAGCAAGAACTGCAAAAGCTTCAAGACTATCGCGGATTTTGAAGCGGCAAGGGCAAAGATAATAAGAGGTAAAAAGCATGGCGACTGAGTTAGCGCAGGCGTATGTCCAGATTGTTCCGTCAGCCGCCGGGATTTCTGGCGGAATAGCGGACGCTATCGTGCCGGATGCGCAGGCGGCCGGTAACGAAGCCGGTGACAGCGCAGGACTTCAATTTGGCACAGCATTTAAAGCAGCTGTAGCGGCGGCAGGAATAGCGCTTGCCATTAAAGGCGCTTTTGACGGCCTTAATGAGTTTGCGGCGGCCGGCGATGCTATCGACAAAACATCACAGAAAATCGGCATATCCACAAAAGCATATCAGGAATGGGATGCTGTCTTAAAGCATAGCGGTACGGATATATCCGTAATGAAGACCGCAATGAGGACGCTCTCAAATGCCGCTGTTGATGGTTCGGACGCTTTTGAAAAGCTGGGTATCAGCCAGGAAGAAGCCGCGTCCATGTCGCAGGAAGACCTGTTTGCAAAGGTCATCGAAGGCCTGCAGAACATGGAAGCCGGCACGGAAAGGACTGCGCTTGCTCAGGATCTGTTAGGGCGATCATCACAGGAAATGGCGGCACTGCTCAATACGTCGGCGGAAGACACACAGGCCATGAAGGACCGCGTTAACGAATTAGGCGGCGTCCTGTCAGAAGAGGCCGTTAAAAACTCTGCGGCGTTTAAGGATGCTCTGCAGGATTTGGGAACGTCATTTTCTGGTCTGACGAACGGCGCTTTAGCGGAGTTTTTGCCGTGCGTCACGGAAATCATGGAAGGCCTTACGAATCTGTTTTCGGGCGACGGAGAGGGCGGAATTGCGATGATTGTTTCAGGTCTCGGAAGTTTAGGCGAGACCATCATGATGGTCGTCCCGCAGCTTATGGAGACAGGCGCTACCATCATAACGGCAATCTGTGAGGGCATTGTTCAGTATCTTCCGACAATGATAGACACGGGCTTTACCATGCTCGGAGAGTTTGCGACAGGTTTCTTGAACAACTTGCCGACAATGATAGGCAATGTCAGCACGGTCCTGAATGGCGCAGTTCAGTGGATTATGCAGAACTATCCGACATTCCTGCAAAAGGGCGTCGAGGTACTCGGCAAAGTCGCACAGGGTGTTATTCAGAATCTTCCTGCGATTGTTGGAGCCGTTGCCAGAATGGTGGCATCATTCCTGGCTACCGTTACGCAGAATCTTCCGTCCTTCCTTGCCAAAGGTATTGAGATTCTGGGCAAGGTCGTAGCAGGTATTATTCAGAGTATTCCGTCTATCGTTTCGGCTGCGGGTGATGCGGTCAGGCAGGCGGCGAGTGCGTTTACAAGCTATGACTGGTCAAGTCTCGGAAGCGATATCATTGACGGTGTCAAGCAGGGTGTTAAGAACGCTGCAGGCAGGCTGGTCCAGGCGGCAAAAGACGCTGTTAAAGGTGCTTTGGACGGGGCCAAAGGCTTTCTGAATATCAATTCGCCGTCCAGAGTGTTCCGTGACCAGGTCGGCCGTCCGATTTCTGAAGGTATCGCCGCGGGTATCGAGATAGAGGACAGTCCGCAAAAAGCTGTTGTTGGAAAGCTGAAAGGAACGTTAAAGAGCGCTCAAAACGTCAACATTGACGGAATCAGCGCAAGCCGCAACACTTCCAATTCGGCAGACAGAATCCTTGCTATTCTGGAGCGTTATCTTCCTGAGTGCGCAGAAACTGACGTCTATCTGGGCGATAAGCTGGTCAGCGAAGTCAACAGGTCATTAGGCATGAAAGCGAGGTTCGCATAATGGAATTATTCTCAATCACAAATGCTCTCGGTGAAACCTATGACCTGCATAACCGATACGGAAAAATATTCCTGTTTGAACCGGAAGGACTTGGTTTCGAAGAAGGCACGGACTACGAACGAATCGGTAATGTGTATGTTGTGACGGAACAGTATTTCGAACAGCATAAAATCAGCGGAGAAGTTATCTTCTCTTCTGACGACTTTTATCAGCAGTATTACGATTTCGTCAATTTCTGCCAGCACGCACCGTTGACACTCAATTACAAATCGCATGATGGCTTCCACATGAAAGCCCGCCTGAATCTGATTGAAAAGGGTGATAAGACCAATAATCACATGCTGGTCTGCAAGGTGGAATTTAAGGCACTCAGCTTATGGTACCGCACTAAAACAGGCGTGATTATCGGTGCTGACGATACAGAGCATGATGCTTATCCGTTTACGTATGGAGATTACACCTACCCGAAGGAAGTCAGGCAGTCCGTCAATATTGATGTTGATTCGTCACAGGACTCTCCCGTTCTGATCAGAATCAAAGGGCCTGCGGAGAATCCCGTCTGGCGTCATTACGTTGACGGCGTTTTAGTCGGTTCCGGCAAATATACCGGCACGATTGATTCGGGACGGGTTCTGTGTATCGACAATACTTCCGTCCCCTATTCCGTATCAGAAACAACCGAAGCAGGAAGGCTGATAGGCGACCGCTATCAGCTTTGCGATTTCAACACAGACCGCTTTTTCTATGCCAGAGAAGGCAGGAATACATTTTCCGTGAGCCATGACGGCACGAACGGCCTTGATGCAACGGTGGAAGTGAGGGTCTATTATGCGTCCGTATAATGTCGAGGTATTTTCCAGGGATTTCACATTGAGGCATCACACGAATGTCAACTACGTGAATATTGAGGAAGATTATCTTTCCCCACAGAATAACAACCTGACACTGCTTATCGGTGACGGAACAATCAGTGAGGGAGACTACATCTGGATTACACGGTCAGACACCGCTGAAAAGTATTTCGGCGTGGTCACTGCCGTCAATGTGGTCTCCCCATTAGAGGTCAAAGTCAGCTTCACGACATTCCTGAATGGAATCTTTGAAACGAGGATTTTGTTTGATACGGACCTGCAGGGACAGGGAACGCTGGAAAGTGCGCTTGCCAGTATCATCACGGCGAACTGGATAAGCACTTCAGACAGCACGGAACGGATACCTGGACTATCGTGCGCAACGACTTCCAGCACGTCATCATGGGGCTTTAACCTGAAATCGGAAAAGGAAAAGATGCACCATTGCATTATCAATTTCTATGATTCGATTATTGCGCCTGCCATGAAGAAATATCGTGTTCGCATGGTAGCCGTCCCGAATTTCCAGAACAGGACCATAACACTTTCTATCGGCACGAATGTCGACGATGTATTTCTCATTGATGCAGATTTGCCGAACGTGCTTGAACGTCAGGTGACCATCATGGAGACGGATGATACGACGAACAAGCTGGTGGTCTATAACAAAGAGGATTACAGCCAGAGCCGTACCTACTATCTCCATCCTGACGGCACCTACAACATGACCAACAATAACCGCATCTTCCCGGTCGTCCGCATGGTCAAGTCAACCGAAGCGGAATATAACACGGATGATACGGTTAAAAAGTCATTTGCGACTGCGGCGGACGAAGAAGCTGCAGATTTGTTCGGTGGTATTTCATACAACAACAATATCGAATTAAAGGTCCTGAAAGATGACACTCTAATCCATCCCTTAACCATGGGAATCGGTCAGAGGGTCATTATTTACAATCAGAACAAATCACACAACTCAATCCTTACAGCTACGAAGATTGAGGACAATATCGTAACGCTCACATTCGGCACAATCCGTCTTGACTTAACCAAATTGATCAGGAGGTAAATCATGCCAGCAATTTTACATACGCTGACGGGACACGAACTGCCCGCCACCGACCATGCCATTGAAAACGTCGCTTCACTCGGAACGGCTAACGGTATCCTCTACGGGATGACTGTAACGGCGGTCGATAACACTATCATCATCGGAAACGGCTACGGCATGATTTGCGGCCGCTTATTTGAGGTGCAGACGGAGACGCTTGAGGTCGTTCTGCCGGCAACGATCAGACAGGGACAGGTTATCGTTACTCTGGATCTGTCGCTCGAAGACCCGTTAACAATCACCTACGATCTGACAGGTGCCACGCTGACACAGACTACAGACGCTGTTTTTAATGACGGAATCTATCAGATGCAGCTCTGTACTTTTACCGCATCGTCTTCCGAAGTATCTGACCCGGTCATCACCTGCCAGACGCTCAAGGGCATCGGCCTTGTAACATCCGGCACATACATCCAGCAGAACAAGACCGTCAACCAGAATCTTAAATACCTGGATACAGCTGTCAAGAATCAGGTACTGCGTGCCGGCACGACGCCGCAGATGTACATGCTTGAGGTCGGACACATTACATCGAGTAAAAAAGCGGTTGTATGTGGCCTCCATCTGGGCAGGCCAATAGCGCCGGAGATTAGAACGATACGGGTGCATGGATGCTATGCGACTATCAGGCAGGGCGGCGCGTATATTTATGGAAGTGCCAGCGGCAGAGCAGGAATTGACCCTAATGAGTGTTCCGTTACGTTTGATGGAAGCGGGAATGTCCGCCTGACGTGGAGCCATGCATCTGTGATTAATGCCAAGGCTGTAAACAACGACCTGTGTACGGTCGATTTGCAGATTCGATTAACACTGACTTAATGGAGGTAAGAAGATATGAATATCAGCTGTATCGTAGACGTTGCCTCCAGAGAGGTTTCATTTCAGGATAGTTATCGGATTGCGTCGTATGATCATAACGTAGATGTGATTCATTTCAGCGTGGAGCCGATTGAAGATTTCAGTCTTGATTTATCCAGTATCAAAATCGCCGCCAAAGGCCCCAACAAAGCCAGACACGACTATCCCGTCGACCCCAGTACCGTCTCTATTGAGGAAGAGACCGGCTACATCACTTTTGACTGGCCCATTCCGCAGGGCGTGACGGAAATGCCCGAGGACATGTTCGGCTATGGAGCCACCGGACAGCTTATCTTTGCGGTTTGCGCAGAGATTATCAGCGGTTCGGCTCTGTCAAAAGCATGGCACTCTGATGACGGAATTATTACTGTCGTGGCTCATCTGGAGCCCGAAGCAGGCGGCGGAGAAGACCCCGAAGAAGAAGCTACGAACGCCCAGAAGATTGGACAGCTCCAGACCGATATGGCTGTTGTCCAGAGGGAAATCAGCGGAATCGCAAGCGGGACACCGCCCACAGCGGACAGTACGTCCGAAATGGACCCTGATGAGTCCACTGTCTATATCAATACCACAGATGGTAACTGGTACTATTGGAACGGTTCTGCATGGCAGATTGGCGGTGTTTACGGCTCAGCAGTCACAGATACAACACTGTCTATCAGCGGTGCGCCTGCAGATGCAAAGGCTGTAGGTGACGCACTTGCGGAAAAGGCTGATGCGGATGATGTGGATGCGATTGATGACAGGGTGACAGGAGTTGAGGATAGCATTGGCGACCTGTCACAGCTAACAACAACCGCAAAAGACGATTTGGTATCCGCTATCAATGAAGCGGCTCAGAGTGGAAGCAGTGGTGAAGCAAAACACGAACTGCCCGTGTTGAAAATTTACGGTGACATCAGCAAGTCCAATAAGGACGCAGAAACAAAAGCATATCGCTATGTGTGGGAGAACCCTGATGATGGAGAACAAAGGACAGGCTACTGCTCCTTGAAGTGGCAGGGGGAAAGTTCGCTGACGTATCCGAAAAAGAACTACACGATAAAATTTTTCCACGACAAAAAATATAAGCGGAAAGATAAGGTATCTCTGCTCGACCTTACGCTCAAGAAAAACAAATGGGTCATCAAAGCTAACTGGGTAGACAGGTCGCAGGCGAAGAACGTTGTATCCTGCAGGCTGTGGGGACAGATGGTCAAGGGCAGAATTACCGAGCCGGAAAGCCACATGAAAGAAGCACCAAATTATGGTGCCGTCAACGGATACCCTATCAAAGTCTACGTCAATGACGAATGGCACGGTCTTTACAGCTTCAATATCCCGAAGGATGAAGACCTTTTCGGAATGGAAGAAGGGAATCCGCTTCACTGTGCCGTCTGCGGTGACTCACAGACAGAAGCTGCGGCGAGGTTCCGTGAGGCATCCACACACGGATGGGAGCTTGAGGTTCCGGACGCATGGGCAAGCTATGAGGTCGAGGAAGAAGGGCAGGCCGTAACCAAGTATGTTGCTGATGGCTTCACGAACATGATTAGCTTTGTGATGACAGCAACTGACGAGGAATTTAAAGCAGGACTTAATGACTATCTGGATGTTGAATCCGCTATCGATTATTACCTTTTCGCTTACTATGCATGTGGAATCGATTCTCTTGCCCGTAACCTTATGCTCGTCACTTATGACGGCGGTAACAAATGGTACTGCTCACTGTACGATGCTGACACCACATGGGGCAACGGACTTAACGGCGGAGGAACGTACAATCCTCAGTTACCTTGCCCGGAAATGTATGAGTGCCCGTCATCCCTGCTGTGGGAGAGACTGGAAGCGTGCTTTGGTGATGAACTGTGGGAAAGGTGGTCAGATTTAAGACAGACCATCTTCCGTCCTGAGTACGTCCAGAACGAGTTTTATTTATTCTGGCGGTATATCACAGACGACGATTACGAAGCGGATGTTGACAGGTGGACTAACGTTGACCCGTCAAGACCTTTCGTCCCTCAGTACAATCTGGACATCCGGAAGAAAATTTTCGAGTTTATTGAAGAACGTGCTGTTTACTGTGATGCTCAGATTAAGGCGATGCGGACACCTGTGCCTTGTACCAGCATCACACTTGACCAGTCTACTATCGCATTTGCGACAGGTGACCCTATCACACTGACAGCCACGGTAGAGCCGGAGAATACTACAGACGATATCGTTTGGACGGTATCAGACGATACGATCCTGAGTGTCGAGAATGGCACGGTCAGACCGCTGAAGAACGGCACGGCGACAGTGACAGTAACCTGCGGAACGCAGACAGCGACTTGTACGGCTACCGTTACTGCTCTTACTTACAGCGTGACATTGACAGGTGCACACGCACATCTGTCCAATACCAGTGATGTACAGCCTAATGCGTCTTACACAGGCACGTTGACCACAGATACAGGCTATAGCCTGACATTTATCAGCGTATCAATGGGTGGAGTTGATATCACTGAGACAGCCTACAACAGCGGAGTCATCACGATTGCACAGGTTACAGGCAACATCAGTGTTGCAGTAGAAACGGTCTACGAGTACGACACGACAGGACTTGCCTACAGGCTTCCTGCGGAGCTTAACGTTGACGGCGAACACTTCATTGACACAGGATGGCTGTATGATGGCGTATCATCCTTTACCATTGCGCTCGACTTAACACAGCCGGACGACCTTACGACTGGGTATATGATGGGCGCCGTGATAGTCAGGGGCGATGATTATGTATTTGGCTATACACCGAATGGCCGGAGTTTTAAAAATGTCCAAAGCCAGTCTATGCAAAGCGGGACGCCTGCGATAGCGAAAGACAGAGCCAAAATCGTGCTTAGATATAACGTCGATACGGGAGTGCTGTCCTGCAGAGGGTGGAGCAGATACAATAGCGTTCTGTATCCCGACCGGACGGGTGAAGCGACTAATAGGTATGGACACGTCACTACTCACGGACGTGCTGACCGGGACAGGCTCGCACAGACGATGTACCTTGGTGCTGTCCATAAAGCCGCAGGTGCGGACTTTAGTCAGGATACTGGCACCATACATGACTGCCGCATTTATGATCGCAGATGGACAGATGCAGAGGTCATGGAGTGGCTCGGTGTAGACAGCTTATCAACTATATTTACTGATGACATGGATACGTAAGGGGGTGAGCGTATGGACAATGAAATGAGCCGTGGAGATACGATGCTTATCAGCATTGACGCCCCCACAGAGTATCCTGTAACGACCCTGCAGGACGTAAGGATGTCGATTAAGCAGGGGCAGAACGAAACGCTGATTCCGCTGTCGGAATTTCAGCTTGTGACCATTCCCGAAACAGGCAATCAGGAATACCAGTACGTGATTTCTCAGGAAATGTCGTTAGGCTTTGAGGAAACGAAGAAGCATGGTTACAAGGTCGAAATTTCGCTTGTCTGGCTTAATCAGACGGGAACAAGACGACAAGACCCACGAAAGGTCGTTTACAACATTAAACCCACAATTTACAACGAGGTGATGACATGAGCTGTGAACATGAAGTCAGATTTACAATTAAACCGACAGACGATGCCTGTAGATTCCACTTTGATGTACGTGCTTACAAAGACCGCATCGTGGCTCCTGACGAATACATAGGAGCCACCGAAGTCACACCGTCACATATAGAGCAGGTGCTTCCGACAACGGACAAACTGGTAAGGGATGACATTACGGTACATCCTGCGCCGACCGAATACCTGTCTACCGACCACAACGGAACTTTTATACCGTCTGACGGGAAGGTAGGTTTTAGTCAGGTCGATGTCAATGTAGTACCAGACCTGCGACCGCTATCCGTGAGCGAGAACGGCACTTATGAGCCAGATGGGTTTGATGGGTATAAGAGTGTGGTGGTGGATGTACACAATCACAGCTACTCAGATGATGTCAATGACTTTTCTGGCGGTAACATTCTTGCGCTAATAAGTCACACGGCAGAATATATCAATACTGGATACCTGCCGAAAGCATGCGCAGAATATTTCTTGAAAGCAACCAAAAGTGTTAGCAGAACGCAATACGAAAACCTTTTTGCGGCACTTTTTTATAGCATTAACGGCAGAATTGGAATACAGATGCATGTCAACAGCCTTACTAACATAGGTATTTACATCACACCAGGCTTATCAGTTGGCAATCTTTCGTCATCCCTTTCGGCAGATGTACCTACCGTTTTATCTACAAGACTTGCCATCCCCGCCAATCCATTTACTTTAGCCACAAAACCCTTGTTGATTTTCTTCGGCTATTACAATAATAATTTCGACAAACTTAGTAGCTATAATTTTTATGGACTAAAATGCTACGAAGTTGGGACACTCGTCAAAAAATATGTCCCGTGGCTCGATGAAAACAATGTACCATGCGTCCATGAGTTAGTAGACGATGAGTATTTCTACAATGTCGGCACAGGCAACTTCGGCTATATCGACTTAGAGGGCAATGTACATGACACATAACCACCATCCCCACCTTACATGTGGGTAGAGGAGACACCTAACACCAACCCCCGGCTATCCTAACATGCCGGATACAATAAGCAAAGAGGACAGGCATTATGGACTATATTACAAATTTCACTCATTACCTTTTATCACTGAGAACCGAAGCTATCGAACAGCTTCACTATTCGCACACATACTGGACGTTTCTTCTGCCTTTGGTGCTGATTGCGGCAGACATCGTGAGCGGATGGATACAGGCGACGATCAATTCCACATGGGATTCCACGAAGATGCGGAAGGGGCTTTTCCGCAAAACACTGGAAATCCTTGCTATCGTCGTGCTTTTCGTTGTGGGATTGGCATTTTCCCTTCCGGCTCTGCCGTGGTTTGCATCAATCTATGTGGTGTTCATGGAAGGTGTTTCTATTCTGGAAAATCTGGACTTGGCAGGGATCCCGGTTCCGATTTGGCTTGTCAAGAAACTCAAAAAGACAATGGAAACCATGACGGAGGGAGAGGCAGAGAGTAAATAAGATTTTTGATCATGGGAGTCGGGGAACCGGCTCCCTTTTTTGGAGGTAAAAATGGCTCTGAAAGTCATTGATATTAGCTACTACAACACCATCACAGACTGGAGCAAGGTAAAGGCTTCCTGCGACGCGGTCATCATCCGGCTGGGGTATAGGGGATGTACATCTGGCAAAATCGTCTACGACGATATGTTCAAGACGTTTCTGGACGCCTGTAAAAAGTATGGGATTCCGTACAGCATCTATTTCTTCCCGACATCTATCAGCGACACTGAGGCCGTAGAAGAGGCAGATTTCATTATCAATGCGATCAAAACCTACAGCATGGAGCTGTCCCTGCCGGTCTTTCTGGATTCGGAAGTAGTCAAAAGGAACCAGACGGGGCGGTCTGATAAGCTGTCAAAAGCCCGCAGAACACAGTACGCCAACCGAATCTTCAAGGAGCTGAAGAAAGCAGGAATCCCCTACGGCATTTACGCAAGTACTTATTGGTATTCGGACTGTCTCCACGATGGCGACCTTGACGA
>ODAI013384519.1_pt1 | contig 18502 bp, 17 predicted proteins | sample 1539321 | NCBI WGS metagenome assembly ODAI01 (sample SAMN02144231, study PRJEB22623) | gut metagenome | biome: sheep rumen | host: Ovis aries | place: New Zealand
GGCGTATGGGTCTCGCGGAATGTAATAAACTGGCGTATCATCGGTTCGTCAATGGTATATTCCGTCTCGCCATTCTCCCGTGGTTGCAGATAGGGATGCTTGCCATAGCCGATCTTACGAAGCACCCGCTCTATCTCAATACACGGATTGACGGCTACTTTGACGGCATTCGGACTGTTGACATACATTGCCAACAAACCGCCCATCGATGTGCCGGCAATCAGAGCCGGCTGAAATGCAGCAACCCACTCATTCAGTATATCTAATGATTCAAACGGGTTATGCGTTATTTCCGGCGACAGCCATTCATAAGCATCCAAACTGCGCGCCAGAGAGGATTTCGTTCCAGACGCCGCGCTGGATCCCAAGCCGTGAATATACAATGCGTACGGCTTTTGTGCCGGAGTGTCATAATGGAATATCTTCATTTAATCGAATATATTATGTAATTTAAAACACAAATCCCCTTAGTTCGGGGTTGCGGAGAGACTCATGTCGCGCGAGTTGACAAAACCAATATAACGCCTCGTTCTTATCACAACAGCGTTCATCTTTGGCAAGAATCTCCGCCAAGAACAGCTGACCACGCTGCTCTCCTTGTATAGCTGCCTCTTTCAGCCACGACAAAGCGTCAGACAGATTAGGTTCTGTTCCGACTCCGTTGTACAAACAAATCCCAACCGCTGCCATCGCTGCTGCACATCCTTGATTGGCAGCTTTGCGATACCACTCAAAGGCCTGTTTCTCATCTTTGGCATCTGCGACTTTCCCTCCGAGACAGCCTGTCTCATGGATGACTCCCATATTGTATTGAGCGGTCGGGAATCCCTGTTCTGCCGATAAGCGAATCAATTCAAACGGGTCTTCATTAACTTCCACGCCATCAGGTAATTGGGAGTTCAGAATCCAAATCCCCAATAAGTTTTGGCTCAAGGCATTCCCTTCCCTGGCTCGCTTCAGCGTACCTTCGAAAGTAGTCATCTCTTTGTGTTCTTGTGTTTTAAACAAATCCACAGGGTTTTTAGGGGTATTGGGCAGAACGATGATATATTCTTTGTCGTAACCTGCTTTATCACCGAAATAGCGGAGTTTGTTATCAGGTGTTACGACTAACCCTTGAGGTTTGTCCGTCTCTCCATCAATGGTATAAACATCCGCGTATCCGTTTTGCTTGAGCAGTTTAAGTGTTTGATATTTCTCGTTCATATGATTGAAATTTTGTTTTAGAATAGAAATTATAAGTTAATCATCCCAAAAGGTATTTTTTCATTGCCATTTTCATCTTCAAAATCATCCAATGCTAAGCAACAAACAGGATAAAGGCTTTCTGACGGTAAGAATGATAATTTATTAAACATAGTGATATAATTTTATGAGTTTTGCTCGGTCTTTGTTCGGTATTGGGGGACTTTCCTATTTTGCGCGGCAAATATAATACTTTATTTTCAAATAAAAAAATAGAAGTTAATCTTTTTTGCAATTAGCCCTAATTAGCCCATAACGGTTTACCGATTTGCTTACGAGCGACATACATTTCATGCAAGAAATATTCCCAGATAAAGACCATTGCCATGGTGTCCAGTTCGCAGTAACGTAACAACGCCGTTCGTAAGGCCTTATCCATCTGACCGTCGCAGAACATAAGTTTGCTATAGGCAGTTAAGGCTGCTCCTCCGTTAGCTACTGTCATATCATCCACCGATTCGGATTGCGAATCCTCTAATTTTTGTGCTTGTTCTTCAGTCAACCCTAAATACGTCGCGACGGAAGGCAACAGATGGTAAGGATTATCAATTGTTCCATCCGCCATGCGGCTTATCCATGCAATAGGCTCATCTGCCGGAATATTCCGGCTTTGAATGTCTTTTCCGTAAATCTTATTAGAGTATTTGTTTTGCAGATAAGAGGAACTATTCAGTACTGCCGGCAGCACTTGTTTGATAGAGTTGGAACCGTGCATTTGGCTATAGCAATAATAGAATTTCTTAACTATATCGCACAAATCAATCATATCCCGCTCGCCTTTGCGGACTTTCCCCTCATGCGTGATACTATCTATAAACGCAATCAATTCCTCTTTATCGGCTTCATTACTCAGTTCCAATTGTTCTTTAATGGCATTTAGGATGGAGTTTTCATGGTTTGAATATCGGAAGATAGTACCATTGTCCTGCTCCAATTGTGATTTTAGCGCACGAACGAACTCAAAATTCGGGAATGCATTCACGTCTTCATTCAGCCATTGCCCTTTGTGCTCAATAGAAAAAGTGCCATCCGCATTAGGCGTAATGATATGATGTGAAAATTGGAAAGCTACCTGTTCGTATGGATGCATACCTTTGTAATACGGCAATGCCACCGCAGTCGTCTCAAAATCAATCATGTGATACGGAGGACGTATGTCGTGCGCTTTAATATATGCCTTAATCCCTTTGCAATCCAGATATGTGTCGCCCTTAAGATCCTCGCCATATTCCGCTATTAGTTCACTATTTTGTGTCGCGATAGCTATTTGCAGCCAACGACGATCCGGGGCAGATAAGCCGTCTTCCAGTTTGCTATTATGCTCCCGCTTAACCCATTCTTCTGTGAGATTTTCAAGATAATACAATTTTGCTTTAATCATGTCGTCACGTTTGGAAGGACTCCACAACTCCGATATCAGAGGTTTCTTTGATTTGGAAGGCTCAAATTTGGCTTTGTCAAGCCAGCACTCATCACGCCCGTCTTTCATGCCCGCTTGAGTTGGATTGCAGAACTCACATTTTAGGCAACGGCTCGATATATCTGTAGCAATTCGTTTGTCATCCGTCCATGCCTTGCACATCTCATCTACGAAATCCACAAACTTTTTACCATCTAAATACTTGGCTTGTTCTCCGCTTGTGCCATTAATGATAGCCTGAACAACTTCCTCAGCATCAAAAGCAGTCAGTATTTCCACTTTGGACGATGCCAGTTTCTGTTTCACTTCCGGATTGACCTCAATTGATGTGCGGCCGTTCTCCTTACGGATCTTGAAGAGTTGGTTCAGATTATCTACATCGGCAACGCGACTCTTGTCGGCAAGCATTAGATAACTGTGTACCTCATAATTCGGCATCGCAAGCGATACCACATATTGTTGGAAAGCCAAATCATAGAGGTATTCCCGCCAAGTTGTATTAATGCTATTTTTATCATTGGCGCGTTTTCCCATCCAACTGTCTGTTTCCGGGTTGAAGGATTTCGCTTTTACTTCGATAAGGTCAATACGATTTCCTGTTTTGCGCACAATATCTGCGCGGATGAACATATTCCCGACACCAAATGCAGCCTCAGCAATCACTACGTTTTTATCACCGGCCAAGAGTTCTTCCGTTTTCGTTAACGCTTCGTGGTAGTCTGTCACATCATGCAGATCCACATCCACATGCGTATAGATTTTAGCTAATTCGCCTACTTGGAATCCGCCTTCCGCTAATGCCGCTAAGAAATCGTTCTCGTCATTGCTGTTGGCGTACCATTCCGGATGCCGCGCATAATATAACTTCGTCGGACAAGATAATGCTATCTTAAATACCGACTTGGTAAACGGTTTGTTGGTAGTGATGTTCATGATAGTTGCAATATATTAGTTTGTTTCTTTGTATATCTTCACTTCAGTATTTATTCCTCCATCGTCACATAACGTGATTTAGAGAGGTTCATAGTATTAAAAGTTTATTTTTGAGTTTTATGTGGACTTTGGATATTTTATATTGACTCTATCTTTTTTCGTTGTTAGCATCCTATGATTACATCAGACCATCTAATTTTTGCTTAAAATCATCCCATGTCATCTTTTCATATGGGTTGCAGCCTGGAAAACATACATCTTTATTGATACCACTACCATCCTCGAGCATTAAATGGATTTTGTTTTCATTAGTCCACATAAATTCTCGACCATTATATTTGAACCGGATATTTTTACCCCAACAAATCTTGTTTTCTCTACTCAAATTCATTGATTCATCAGAGAAGGAGATTTCGTCACTTGAGCAAAGTAACTCATTCCTAACATGTAAAAAATAGATTTTCCATTCTGCCTTTGTATTATATGGATGTAGTGCCCAAACTCCATCATGCCAATTTACTCCGTTACACCAATCGCCTCGATGATGCAAGTAACAACCATCAACCAACGAATTAAGCATTGTTGTTTTCACTACATACTCTTGTATATAACAATAATATGGTTCGTTAGTTGGGTCAAAGTTCGAGACATACTTTTCAAAAACACAGGATGCTCCGTTTAGCAATTTGGCCACAGGTTTCTGCAGTTTTGCATTTAACAGATTTGTTCGCCAGGTATCTTTACGATTATCAAAGTTTATCTCCAGAAAATGGTTATCCCAGTCGTCAAACAAAGAGATAAAAGTACGAAGCAACTCTATGTTGTCTTTTGCTTCTCCGCCGTTCGAAAAATATTCTTTAGATAGTTCTAACTTATCATCAAATTGGCCCCATGCCGCATCTCCATTTTCATCGCGATACAAATGCCTAATAGCACCACGGAAAAACAACACTTTTTCAGCATCTTCAATCTTAGTCTTCCAAGTTGCGTCATTTTTAATCTTATTAGCTTTTACGATCTCTTCTCTTACTTGCTCCTTTAAAGAATCAAATATACAGATGGAGTCATCGCAATCATCACTGCCCAAAAATGAAACAATGTCGTGAGAGTGCTCCTTCAGCTGATCAATTTGCCGCAATTCGTTCACATAAACGCTTACGCTATAGTGGCTACTTACATTTTCAATGAAGTTCCACACAATTCGCATCCAATCCTTAAACGACTCCTTTTCAAAAGCATCTTGCTCCAAATATACACACACGGCATAGAAGGCTATTCTTTCCTGCAAAGTTATCTCATTAACTTTATACACAGGGTGGCCATTCTCCTCTATTTTGTAATACTTAGGAATAAAATAGAATTGGGGGACGAGATTATCTTTATCTTTTATTGGAGTTCGATTAACATCTTCCCATAGCGGGTTACATAGATTTTGAATTGTATCCAAGTACAGTCTATCTCTTGAAATAGAGCCCAAACACTTTTTTAATGCTTCTATCTTGAGTCCATCTATTTCTTTCTCATAAAATTCAAAATCATCAAAAGCCAGTTCATTCCGATACAGGTTCTTGCCCAAACTATTTTCAGCTTTCTCTTGAAGACGGTTTTCCCATGCATCAGCAGATACACTCTTGTCACACACAATTAAATAATTCAAGAAAAATCGATTTATAAAGGCAAAATAGATGTCATCTATAACATCCGTCTCAGTTCTATATGGCCAAAAAATATCCGTCCAAGCATTGTCCATTTGTGCTGCAAAATTTACCTTATGCTCGCTTGCTAATGTTTCCAACTGATCATCAGCGAGAGAATGATTATCGTCCTTAAATCTCTTTTTTACCAAATCAAGAAAATCTGCCTTGAAATTTTCAAAATCAGTCAAAGCCTTTCCTCTCGCATTCATTTTGATATACAAGTCGTCCGTCAATTTGTATTCTTCCAATGGGAAATAATAGAACGCAATTGGGGGTTGCTCTGCATTAGAATATTCACGGGTCAAAAGTTTCCAATACGAATTTAATGTTGTCTCATCTGCATCATTCAAAACTTCATCAATACCATCTGCATTACCGGTGCCTTTCAGCATTCTAAGCATTGCCGATATAGTAGGTTCGTTCTTGTAATTTGAATAGAACCATTTTTGTTTCTCAATTTCGTTGACACTGGATATCGTCTCGTAACACAATGCTTCGCAAAAGTCAGACGAAGAAACTCTGGTTTCATAAGAGAACCTTAGGAGTGTATTTTTAACTTCTTCAGATTCAACTGGGTGAATAAGATTCAATCTCATTGCCAGATACCAATGCAACAACCATAAAGTGGTTAATCGCTGCTGACCATCAAGCGGAGTAATAGTTTCATTCTCTTGATTCCCATACACATAGTCGAGCAGAACTGGCTTATTATTTATAAGGGCGTTCAAGAGGCTTTTAAGAATCCTTTTTCTAACGGTGACCTGATCCGCTCTACCTTGTGCATAGTCTCGCTGCACAATAGGTATGGTTATTTTATATTTCTTTAATAAAGACCAAAATGTTGTTTTCATAACCTTGTTTTTAGATAAATTTTTCTTCTTCTAACAATCTCTTCAAATTTTGTTTGTAACCTTCAAAGTCTTCTATACTCCATGACAAGCCATCATTTGGCATCGTAGTGTAGTACTTCACAAAAACTTGCTTGGTTACAGGTGGGACAAATGCTATTTCGCCTTTTTCTTCCGAAATTGTATATCCTTTGTCATCTTCAGGATTTTTTTTCCATACATATTTCACTCCTTGATCCTTTCCAATAATCCATCTACGCTTAGTAGGGAACAATGCATTGCCGTAAGCTCTGTTTGTGTTTGAATCCAGCAAAGTGAAATTTCCTATTTGGTTTTTTATTCTAATATCATGTAGTCCTTCACTTTTAACTTGTTCTACAATCATGTCATGCAATTCTGTGAATTTAGGATTGTATTTTTCTTCCTCGGTATCATCCTTTAAGCACATAAATTCTTTCACCTTATTTTTAAGAACCTCATAATTCTCAACTGCGGAATCTATTTCATAAAAGGAATAAGCTATCCACTCTTTTTGATCTTCCAATTTGTCCAACTGATTCTCCGTGTTAGAATCTATATGCTCAACATCCCATTTTTCCTTTTTATATATATGAAATGGAAATTTGTAAAACACACGTTCTTCATATTCTTCCTTGTCTTCAAGTTGTTTGTTCTGGTTTATAACGGTTAGAATATTATGAAGCAGGAAAAGTTTTTTGGCCTTTGTCTTTACAGGGTAATGTTTTGTATTTCCTTCACTATTCTTATATTCAATTTCATATTGCTGATCCAAGTTAATAGTCTTAGTGACTTCTGTCTTGATGTATGTTTTCAGTTTCCCGACAAAGTCTTCTATTCGTGTGCTTTTATTCCAAAGAGTTATCAAATCAGGAATCACTGCTGAATCTTTTAATGCAACAATATACCCCACATAGTGATATATCTCGAGGTTATTGAACCATTCCTCAAAAATTTGGAAATATTTTTTTACATTCTTCCAGTTTTCTTTGATTGTGACAGAAAAATCGCAATTCGTGTTTTTTGTTTGCCAGAAAAACTCACTAAAATATCGGAATGTGCGGTACTCGTCGTCACCTAACCTTGCCTTTGAAAGGTCAATTTTCAGGGCATTGCATTCCGCTATCAACTCAAAAATAAAATCGATTCTATTGGGTTTGTTATAATCCTTCTCGTGAATAAACAACCAAAACTCATCATTACAAAGGGTGTTCTCTATTCGATCCCATTCTGCAGCAATCTTTATCTGCTCCAGTTTCACCTCATTTGCACTTGTTTGCTTGTTCTTAAAATTGGAACTATTCAAGAACAAAGCCTTGATAAGTTCTGCATTGGTCAAAGGAATCTTACCGAGATTCAATCGGGTAAAGGATTCCGTTTCGTCTTCTCCATCGGGGAGTTCGTACCATATTACTCTTGTGTTGTATAGAAATATTTCTTGAAATTTGATAGGGCTAAACAACGAACCTTTTCCCACAGACTTTTCTATAAACCACTTGTTTATTGCAGCAAAAGCCCGAGACATATACCGATAATCAATGTTTTCTTTATTGTCAATCAACTTATCTTCAGAATCATAACATTTAGGTTCAGCATTAGGATCCTTAGTATCAATTTTCAAACCTTGTAAATATACTTCACTTTTTTCTCTTGTTTCATACCCAATTTGAGGCATATTTTGGCCTTCATAAATGCCCCTGCATTCGAAATATTTGACAACAAGAAAAATTGAAGTCATTCGTTGTTGTCCGTCTATTAAATTCCATCTTTCTTTTTCCTTGTTCCATTTAACAACAATAGGTTGAAGACTATAGAAATCCTCAGTTCCTATACCTCTCCCATTGAATGAATCTATGAAATTTTGAATGTCGTTCAATAGGTCGTTGATCTGAGTTTCTGTCCATCTATACCCTCGCTGATAGGTTGGTATGTTATACTTCATATCCAACAATGCTATAATTGGAACAGGTTTACTCCAATCGAATTCAGTTGACAAAGTAGGTTTTTCAGCAGCCATATTATCTATTTTTTATGTGTTTACTTCAAGTTTGCCACTCATTAGGCGGGTGAGCCATTACTCTATGCGGTTTCCATTCTTGTCTATGGTATATTCCTCGCCATCTTTCTGAACTCTATATGTTCCATCACTATTTTTTAATCTCCTCATATATAAGCGGTACTTGTTCTTTCCCTTGTTTATTTACAAGACCATGATGTGGATTATTATCATAATTAACAACCAAAAACAGGTCATTCTCATCACAATAACAAATGTGACTATATTTAAAGGGAATTATTACATGTAGGTGTTCATCAACTACCCCCCATTTATTGTTTCGACAGATGTGATATAAGCCATCAAGACCTTGTCTAATACATGGAGTATTATCTTTCCTCAAAACAGGGATGCCATTACTCCCCTGCTTATAAGTCTTATTATTGGGTGACACTATCATGTTTATTTCTTTGGATATATCAGCGAGATCGCCACATCTAAAATCATCAGAGAGGTCATCATATCTAAATTCATCTGCCAAGTATATATTTTGCGGTTTATCGTGAAAATAACGCATAAGCTGATAATAACAATCATCCATTCCCCTCCAGTCTCCGTTCAATCCTAAGGTTTTCGATTGTTTATCATAGAAGTAAGATAAGTTCTGCCACTGAGGGAATACTATATTTCCTCCCAGTATTATCGGGCATGATGCTCCACTTTGCGGTAAAGAGACAACACTGTTTTTCCACGAGGGGATGATGTAATTTGTCAATGGAATCTTGTATGATTTCAGGTAGTCATGCAGCGTTGTATCTCCCTGCAAATATTGATCCATCAACGTGGCACCATATCTATAGCATGTTCTTTTTTTGCGAACGTCTGTATAAGCCCAATCGTAGTAACGACTTTTGGTTTCATGTAGATAACAGAGCATTCCAAACTCTGCTAATGGTTCTTCTACAAATAGAACGTATGGATACTTTTCGTGCCTGGAACGATTGAAATAGGCATGCATCGTCTCATGAGCAAACGTAGAGACAAGTAATTCGTCCATATGTTTACCACCATACTCTTGTTGCATCTCTTTAGGGAAAAGTTTTATTTGATTTTTCTTCGGATCATATAAACCGCGAAGTCGCATTGTCCGCCAAACTTCTAAATTTTGACTTATTATATCAAGATTTCGTTCGGCCTGATTTCGTTCTTCCATGTAATCATCAGCTTGCTTTTTTTTCGCATTCCAATAGTCCTGCGCTTCTTCTAACTCACGCGGTATAGATCTTGTGATAGTACCCGGCTCAATTATAACATCTACCTTTAACTCAGTTAAAATATTATCTATCGAAACAAACGTGCCAAGAGAAAAAGGAACTGCGGCACATTGCTTAAGCAAATCTAACTGTTGCTGTGTTAATAATGAGTGGTCATCAATAATTGTCATAAATGTTTTGTTTTAAAGTTTTACCTAATCTTATATTGATTTTCTCATCTCGCGATGCAAGAACGATTACACGGCTTTCTCCAATTATTATTCGATTATTAAAAGGAAGTGATACCCCTGTATTTCGATACAATAATTGTATTCTACATCCTCATATTCCATTTCGTCTTCTACTTCAAATGCCTCTTGAACTATCCATTTTCCTGATTGTAACGGATAGTAGGCACCGCCATAAACGATAGCCAATTCTCCCTATTCGTTTTCATGGAGTTCGCCATCGACCACCACGTTTTCATGCGTGTTAGAAATTTGTTTATGCAATTCAGGATTGTCTGCGCGTAAAGCCATTATGGCGTCCTGCTCAATTGCACCTCCTATGCAAATAACAAATTTTGAGGATTTTTTCCAAGATGATTTACCATTCATAAATTTTCTCGTTTAAAATTTTAGTATTCACGCTGCAAAGATAATACTTTATTTTCAAATTAAAAAATAGAAGTTAATTATTTTTGCATTTTTGCAATAATTTACTTTTCCTTTCTATCCATACAGCCTAATACTTCTTCAACAGATTCGAGAGAGAATCGAATAGAGGACATTTCGAGATTATCGCAAGGTTAGCCTCTGACTATATTCAGACTATACTAATGTATCGTGTATCTAACGTATATCTATCGTGTATGTTTCGTACATCTTTCGTGCTTATCTGCGGATTAACAGCAGATTAATTGCAAGTTGGTTGCAAATGGGTAGCAGATTTACTGCTGGTTGATACAGACACGTACAAAAAAATACTACTTTTGTTACTTTCCTTGTGAAGGCTCTGGTAAGCCGTGGGTAGAAAACAAGGTTGTTGACTGTTAGTCTCTCAAATATGTAGTCCGTGTCCGCTGACACGGGGCGTCTTTCAAAGACGCTACAAAGATACAACAAAAGTTTGAATTACACAAATAATTCTGCATTTTTTGTATTTTTGCAACATATCGCACGTTTGGTGTACCACCACGCGATTTGCGTGTGCAAAGATACTACAAAAAAGCGAACGGCGCAAAGGGCAAAACCTTTGCGCCCTAATTAGCCCCAATTTAACGAGTGAACGAAACAATCGTTCGAGATAGTTCGAGAAAAGAATTAACGAGTGAATGAGTGAATTAATTGTTACTCAGTAATATTCTGCCAAATTGCATTACAAGCAAGGCTAAGCAACAATACAATCCATGGCCATTTAAGAGACAAGAATATCTGTGTCTTTCCACGGACACTCATGATAAAAAGCACGAGCAGCCATATAGCCATCACCGGCCATGGGGGAAAACGATACAAACTGTCCAAAATGCGGCCATCCAGCAAGAGCAACATAGCCCGCTGGAAGCCGCACAAAGGACAACTTATACCAAAGAGTTGCTTATATGCACAGGGCAGTAACAAGAACACTCTTTCGGCCGTTTAGGAGAACATGTTCATCCATTCGAGCCAAGCGAAACCGACCGTTCCAAGGATAGCCACTACAACTACATAATAAACGATGTAGATTGCGCCGAAAATGATACCAATGATGGAAGTAATCCGTCCCGCATTGAGCATGCCATAACCGGAATAGATAGCGGGATTAGCGTGATAAGCAGCCAAGCCTTTGTTAGCCAATACAAGACCTACAATGCCACAAATGAGGCCTACAAAAAAACATCCGAAAACGAGGGAACAAATTCCCAGCACTAATGCCGCTACGGCATAAGGTGCATTTTGTTGCTGAGTTTCCATAAATAGAATAATTTAATTTGATTGGTTATTTTACATTTGAGCCGCAGCGGAAGCCATTTTTGCTGCAATTTTCTGGAATCTTGTTGCTTGTGCGACGCTCATGTTATCGTTTGCAGAGGACAACTTTTTGTTTAGTTCATTACATTGCTCTAACAGTTCTGCCATATCAGCGGCGGCTGACATATCTCCATTCTGAGCCTTTTTCAAAAGTTTGACATACTGATTCATGTATCTCTCATACTCATCCAATATCTCATCCCAGTCTGCCGAGCCTGAATCGTCATCATCGTCATAGCTGGAAGAAGAGAAAGATGAAGAGATGTTGCGCTCCATCTCAAACGGTGCTACAAACGAGCCATCATTCTCGCAGCTAACATAGTCCAAACTAAACGACATACGTTTGCCATCTTTAGCGCGGATAAAGTCACCCTGATATACGTTGCCGTTGATATTGCCATCGAAGTAGCCGGTGATCATACCCTTGCTATTCTGCTCAGTCATCACAACATGCTTGCCGGAAGCCTCGCCCGTGAGGGTCAGATAGTTTTTGAGGCCATTAGCGGTTTTGTCATAGAAGTACGCACCGTAGAGGTCGGAGCCGTCCCACCAGAGAGACATATGTACGGCATACTTGCCATCAATCTTTCCTGTCCAGTAGGCTTCGCCGTCCTGATCGTCCACAAAGTCCTTGGGCGAACATTCCTTTACGGTCAAGCAACTGGATACCTTGAAGGTAAAGTTTTTGTTTTCAAACTTCTCTAACTCATCCGTCATCCAACGGACGCGTCCTGTCTCACCGCTTTCAAGCGTGAACAGGTTTTCCAAATCATCGCTGGAATAGACTCCTGACAAACCATCAGCCGTTGGGCTCCATGAAATAGCGATGTTTCCATCTGCGTCCATGATGTCAATACCGATGCCATAGTTGCCTCGTACGCCTTGACCGAATGTTCCGACAGGCTCAACACCCTTGGTATCGAAAGCGAACGGCACATCCGTACGTTGGAGTTCGATACTAATCATGTACTTGCCAACAATGTTTTGGTCGTCGTACTTGACGGTATACGATTTTTCAACAACGGTGAAATAGTCCTTGAGGTCACCGCGAACATTAGTGGTCTCCGGTGTCAGGACAGCATCTTTGTTTTCTTTTCCGCAGCTTATCAACGCGACAGCTGCCAGTGCCATAATGGCATAAAATTTAACTGTTTTCATTGTGTTAGAAATTTAAAAAAAATAGTACTGATGCGTTAATTTTCGCATCGATTTTAAAAATTTAAACTTAATTGTTGATCTTTGACATTTTGATTTGAAAGAAGGCTTACTAAATCGGTCGCTCGGATGGGTGAGCAGTTGCTCTAAATCCATCTTTTCAAAAATAGAGACCGACAGCAAAGATTGCATTCTCAAGGTCTACATCCGATAGCTTGGTGTTGCGGTAGTATGGTCTTACAAGCTTTATCAGGTAGTTGCCAAACTCCTCGTAGATATGATAGTCTCTACGCTCGTTGGCCCGAGATAAAGATGAGGAATCCACCGTTTTTCCAAAGCCCAGGTGATAGAGGATACTCTTGTGCGCCTCAAGGCAGAGACAAATGTCTCGCAATGAGTTACACGGAGTAATCTGACCAAAGAGCAGATGCAAAAACTGATTATAACATGTCAGCTCATGAGCATGATAGTTACCACGATATTTTGCCACGATTTTATCGAACTGAAAACGTGGGATATAACTTGCTATTTGAGCAAACACATACTTGCCTTCATTCATAACTATACGGATTTTGGCCGCAAAGTTACGAAAAATTTTTCAAATCGAAAACTCAAAGAACGCTTGTAATATACTTATAATTAATAAGTTACAAAGATATTTAAAAAATTAACGCATCACTAGTATGCCGCAATTATTGTTTATTAGCCCGAGCAACGCCATAAGCAGATATAAACCATGTCAATAGTAAAAAGCCATTGATGATTACATACAAGGGTGTTGAAAAGGAACTAATACAACAGAATATAGCATTGCTTAAGATTACCAAAAAAGCAAATACTCCGGACAATACGCGGACATTTACAGTGGTTCTTGAGTCCTCAAATGAAATAGCTAACATTCCTCCAAGAGTCAGTAGCAAACTGATACCACCAAAGATAGAAAGCAGCATTTGCATATCTGCATCTCTACACCAGCTGTATAATCCATATGCAATTAAAGCACTGATTGCAAAAGCAATAATACTCGGAACAATATTAAGTTTCATATTTTTTAGCATTTAAAAGTAGGAGGAGCAAGTGCAACTATTCTCAACACATCCGGCACTTTATCCGCAGTTTGCCAAGTAGGCATACCCGGTTTCCAGACATAGGAATTACTATTTATTTTTTTATCCGCGACAAGACGTCCCATCTCCGACTCGGAGAATGGTCCTGCTTGCTGTCCATCTATTATCACGTAGTAAATAGATTGTGGCACATTCTGCATCTTTCGCTCCACGCCAGGAACCTGCATGTTATTTATTGCATAGTTCATGGTTCGAACCATTTGTTGAGCCATTGCCATACCCATCCCAAACTCTACGAGTCTATCAATGGAGAAAAAGCTGTTATCAGACATAATTGTTTCATTTTGATAGATTTACATTGTTGGCGGAGCCGGAGGCATACCAGGAACAGCAGGTGGGAATAGGTTTGCTAATTCCTGAACTTGACCAGCGGGTATCCAATTAGCCATTCCTTGTTTCCAAACATAAGTTTGTGAAGTCAGTTGCCCATTTTGTGCAAGTTGTTGTAACTGCTGCATATTATATGGGCCACTTTGCTGTCCGTTTGTTGCGACCATGTAACTGATAGTAGGAGCAGGTGGGGGAGTGTTCATTTGGTTATTCATCTGTTGGGCAGTCATATTACCCATCTGATTCATCATATTAGCCATCTGACCTCCCATTGCGCCACCCATCATCATACCTGTCATCATTCCAGCAGGGTTCATTCCTCCACCGTTGCCCATGTTCATCGCTCCCATCTCGCCAAGACTATTGGCTGCTGTTTGAAGAACCTGAGTTTGTTGATCAAGAGCATGAGCGCCAATGAAGTTAGTTTCAGTTTGAAGACGCTGTGCGCGTTGTGCTTCCTCGCGTTGGATTCGTAGTGTTTCTTCCATGTTTTGTGCATTAATATTCTGCATATCTTGCATATTTTTAATGCCCACATTCGTTTGAGCCTCAACGGTCTTCGTTTGCTGATCTTTAGTTACACGCATCAATGACCGATAGCCATCACTCTCCTTATCCGGTTCGATAGTTGACAAATCAAAGCGTTTAAGGTTAACACCAAAATCATTCTCGAAGTCAGTTTTCAAGCGTGCTTGAATCATATCGCCAATTTCAAGAACTTTACGCTCAATTTGCAGAACCGGAATGCCATTATCTGATGGAACATTCGTAATGAATCCTTTCGTATATTTGACAACTGCATCCTTGATTTGTGATTTAAAATCTTCTAAATCGAAGTTAATCAAGCGATGTAGTTTGATAAAGGCCTTATAGTCTGTAATGTTGAATTTCAAGGATCCGCGAGCAGCCATAGGCACTGCAAAATCCAAGAATCGAGGATCAAACACATCAAAATAAGGCACACCAAACTTGATATCTATCAAGCCGGCCAAGTTGATGAAATAAATCTCTGCTTGGAAAGGAGACGCGCCATCGTAAGCAGCCCCTAAAATACTCGTTATAACAGGAAAGTTCTCCGTCTTGATAATCTGATCAAACGGGCCTTCAATAAAATCCTGCATTGAACCGTCCTTTTGCTTATAGACGAACACTGCCACTTCACCATCCTTTACTCGGAGACTGCTCCCCCAACGAATGGAGTTCTCCTTGTTAGTCGTGTTGGCATCTTGCCCGGCAGGGCGCCATTTCCAAACAAGATATTCTTGTTCATCACAGCGGATGACATCCATCAATCCGCCTTCGTTCTTTTTAGAACCAAAACCGAAGAGTCCCATAATTATTTTATACCAAGTTGTTTACCGTATTCATTAATTTCTGCAAGCGTTTTAGGATCTTCTTTCATAGAGAATCTCGCTTTCATAATAATTTGCTCGCATTTTGCCCTCCATGTAGGATACATTTCCCTCTTTTCCATATCTTGGTCAAAGAGTCCCGGTTTCTTTGCTAGAGGCAGAGCTAATGATAAGAATTCCAAAATATCATCTTTCGTATTCGGAATGGGAAAATTCTGAATAATAGACTTTTTCTTTCTGGTATCTTTGGTCCCCCCGAAAGATTTAGCGAAGGTGTCAGCATACATGCGCCCAATCCCTGAAATTAATCCATTTGCATCTTCACGAGAGTTAGCCTCAACTTCATTGAGCATTTCGAACAATCGTTGGATACTACAATTAGCCTCAACATTACGGAATTCATATCCGCATTCCGGACATTTCGTAGTAAAGGACTGAATCATAGCTCCACAAGCAGGGCATTTTTTTATGTCACCAAACTTGTTTGATTGAGGAGCCGCATGACTTTGTGATGCTGCTTGTGATTGCCGAGAATGTTCGTAAAGCCGTGCATCCAATACCATTTCAAACTCATCTAAATCAATACCCATAGCCTCTGCTTTTTTGAACAATACTTGCTTCTCTTTCTCTGTAAGTTCCCCGTCTGCAAGAGCAATGTCAATGAGTTTCTCTAATTGAGGATTATACAATCCAGATGTAGATGATTGGTTAATTACTGGCTGCACATCAGGCTGTTGTGCCGGACGTTGTTGAGCAGCATTTTGTTGAGGTTGTTGCTCGCCAAAAAGCATAGCTGAACCTGCATTTTTAAGTTGATCTAATAGTCCCATTTTTGTAATTTTTTGTAGATGAGTATTATTAATTATTTCATTGTTTTCTTTTGAAATCTCTAAGAATAAATCCCCTTGATTTAAAGATTCATTAATACGCAACCAGTGTGCGAATAGCATCAAAGATGAGCCACACAATGAAGAAAAGGTTCCACATCGACTCCGAATAGTTGAAACGTGTACGGAGAGGTTTGATAATCCATACGAGCAAGTTCCAAACCAGATAAGCAGCCGCCAAAACGATAGATGTGGTAGCATCCCATTCTTCAAAGATTTCAATGTCAAGACTAAACATAGCAGACATACCGGTAAGCAAACTACCGAGGAACCATACAATGACTAGCACCAATTCGAGAATTCCCATGATAAGATTTGCCATCCATGGTTTAAAGCCATACTGTCCTTCATTCAATTTTCCTGCTTGACTTTTTTTGTCAACCAATTTATTAATAAGTCCCATAATATTAAAATTTTAAAGTTTTGCCTACTCTTTATTGGATTTTCGGCATTCTCCTCCATTATATTTAGATTATTTTTCATATACACGTACAAAAAAAGTACTACTTCTGTTGTATCTTCACAGAGGCTCTCGCATTGCCCGAATCACAAATACAGCAAAAGTAGTACACCAAACGTGCACTAACATATGCCAATTAATGTGATTCTGAAACTTGCGAGATTTCTGTGAATCTAATTGGTGTGTTAGATTATTCAAATATGTAATCCGTGTCCGCTGACACGGGGCGTCTTTCTCAAAGACGCCGCAAATTTACAACAAAAATTTGAATTACACAAATAATTCTGCATTTTTTTGTATTTTTGCTCCATATCACTCGTTTGGTGTACTACTGCGCGATTTGCATGTGCAAAGATACTACAAAAAAGCGAAAGGCGCAAAGGTTTGACCCTTTACGCCCCAATTAGCCCTAAATTTCGAATTTACTCCGTTTTATTTGCGTTTGCGTAGATCATCGGATAATCCTCGCAGATACTCCGCAAGCGATTGTGGTCGCGAATTAAATGCGAGAGATAGAGTTCCTGCAACGAATCTTCATATTGAGGATAAGCGTCTGTTAAATGTTTATGCTCCTTCAATAATTCATCTCCATAGCCGGAAAGTTTATAAATAGCGGCATTCATTGTCTTTTCCGGCATGTGTGATAGTGAATCGGCATAAGTGATATAGAGAGATGTATATTGCTTGTCGATTTGGACCTTTAGATTTAGCCATATCGAATCTACGGCAGGCTTTGCAGGAACAACAACCTCTCTATCGGTCTGTATTTCAAATGCAGGAACAACAACCTCTGTGTCGGTCTGTATTTCAAATGCAGGAACAACAACCTCTGTGTCGGTCTGTATTTCAAATGTTTGCGCCGTTTCGGTCGGGTTTGGCAGGAAGACTATGACAAATGCTACAATAGTAGTTATTGCAAGAATCATAGGCAGCAACCATAGCATCCGCCAATAACGATGGAGCGCAGCACGGACTTGACGAACAGAAATGTAGCGGCTTCTATCGGAAGCTAAGCAACGACGAATAACGGGCTTGAGGGAATGAGGGAAAAGAAGAGCCAACATCTTACCCAACGCATAGATGTCCCGTTCGGGTTTTAAAACATCAGTAGGCAGTTGTTCCGGCGAACTGATCGACGGCGATGTTCCGATATTCTTAGCGATGAATGCTTCATTGTCCGAAAAACCGAAATCAATCAACTGGACATGGTTGCCCGAATCGGTAATCAGGATATTGCTCGGCTTCAAATCGCCGTGCACTACCTGACGGTCATGCAGAAAAACCAATGCTTCCATCAGTTCTTCCGCTACGCGGCGACGCTCTGCTAATGAAGGCTTTTCCGCTACAAATTTATCCAACGAACGGCCGTGTACATACTCCATTAGGATAGCACGTCCTAACTGCGGGTCATCCACCATGGATATTGTCTGAACCACATAGATCGAATCCAGACGATGCATAATCTCGAACTCGCGTTCCAACAGGAGTTGGTTGCGGGTTCGTTCGCCTTCAGTGGGTTTGGCAGCCTTCAGTACAACCCATTTGCCGCCCATTTGCACACGATAAATCAGATTGTGCCCGGAGTCAGACAGTAACTCATAATCCGTAAGGTGATCCACGCCCAATTCTTGCGAACTAAGTGGACGAACAGGACCCGATGTGAACGAATTAGTATCCATTGAGAGTGCAAAAGTACAAAAAAATTTGTGTATGTGCAAATAATTTTATAATTTTGCACAATTTTTGAGAAATGGACACTTCTTTTCAAACAA
>ODAI010502266.1_pt1 | contig 18500 bp, 14 predicted proteins | sample 1539321 | NCBI WGS metagenome assembly ODAI01 (sample SAMN02144231, study PRJEB22623) | gut metagenome | biome: sheep rumen | host: Ovis aries | place: New Zealand
CGCCACAAAGGCTAAGATTAAGATTGCCGCTAAGAAGATTGCTAAGTTCAAGGCTGGTGCTGAGTTTGCAGAGGCTCTGAACTAATCTTTGCTCACACCCCCTAAAAAAACTGCCCTCCCGCAAACGATGCGGGAGGGCAGTTTTTTTAGTGTGCTTATTCTGTTGACTTACTTAAGAACAACTTTTTTGCCGTTGATGATGTTGATGCCCTTCACAGGCTGAGCAACACGCTGACCCTGCATATTGAAGATGACAGCATTATTGCCAACGATAGCGTTTACGGCATTGATATTGTCTGAAACATTCTCAACGAAGGCAGTGGGTGTGAAGAAAGTCATACCGTACAAGGAGGCCATGTAGCCAGTCAGAGTGCCCTTGGTGCCGTCGGCGATGGTCTCAGGGATGATGCCGTAAGTGTCCTGGATGCTAATGGGGTCGTCACCCATAACTGTGGCGCTGAATGCGAATTCGTCGCTATAATCACCAGTAACGATGTTGATGACGGCATCGTTGAACTGAGCCAGACGGAAGTCGTTGTCAGCCAGGTAGTCCATGATGTTGTCGTCGCTGACAACGATGGGCTGTACCTCGCTAGCGGTAACCGTCACACCCTGAATGCCGTTGATGAGCTTGGCCTGATAGATGCCCCATCCGAAGTTGTCGACCAACGTTATTGCAAGCGTACCGTTGAGCACGTCGCCAGCCTTCACGTAGTCGCCCAGGCCGCTGCCCTCAAGCATATAGCCAGCCGAAGCATCCTCGATGAGTACGTAGTCCTTCATGACAGTAATCGGGTTCCCATCATCGTCATAGTCTGTGCTTTCCTTCGTAGTCACGAAGTTCACCTTAGCGTCTTTCAGTGTCAGTAAGGCTGGCAGCTCGCCAAACTCCTCAGTAGAGTACTCTTTGAGGGCCTTGATGTTGGCAAGCATGTTAACAGCATCGCCTGTGGGTGTGAAAGTAACCTTATAGATGCAGATGGGCTGAGCGATTGAGCAATCCTCACTCATACCGGTAATGACCACTGCGCCAGCTGGAACGGCAATCTCGCCAGAGACCTTACGGTCGCTGCTGCCGTCACGCTGGGTGTAGAACTCGGTGTTCTTGCCGTTCACGTTCAAGAAACGCTTGGCAGGATCGTCGCCGCTCGAACCCGTGTCGCTGAAGTCAACGGTGATGACACCTGGGCGATCGGTCGTGAACTTGATGGTGCCGTTCTGGAACTTCTTGTTGCGGACAGGGTACTGAGTCTTCGAGATGACGATGCTCTGAGCATCGAACGAACCGAAGTTAATCTGGTCTTCCAGCTCCTTAAATACAAATTCATCGTTAATGCTGGGCACAGTTGTTTCGTCAAGTGTAACAGTCTCGGTCAGATCTTCCCAGTTCCAAGTGGTCTCCTCGCTTACAATCGTCTGCTCGTAAGCCTCCAGACGAGCATTGTAGCTGATGTCAACAGCAGCGCTGAGGTCGCCGATCTCGAAGAACACCTTAGTAAAGCCGTCTGTAACGCTGCTTACAGGCTTGTAGGTCACGTTGAACTCCTGATTCACAATGCCATCGGTCACGGTGAACTGTTCTGGCGTGATGGTGATAGCCTCTTCTGCAGGAACAGGAGTGTTATAGGTACCATCGGTCAGGTTCTTACCAGTCAGGGCGATAGTAGCAGTAGCCTTCATGCCGGGTGTCAACGGAGTGACCTTCAGGTTCAGTTCCTTAGTAGCGCTCAGCACAGGTGCATCAGAACTTACCAAAGTACCTTCGATGACCACGTTAGCAATAGCAATAGCCTTACCGCTGGCCAACTTACCAGGAATGATACGCAGGGTCACAGCGCCATTTCCCGACTGAGCACCGCTGACGTCGAAGCTCTGTGACATAGACGGAGTTGTTTCACTGTTCTTGCGGATTGTAACGTTGCTGGCTACGGCAATGGTTTTGCCTGAAGCGTCAACTACGTCAACGTCGATGGCGGGGTCTCCTGTGCCGACCTTAATGATGTCAAAACTGACCTTCGTTGGAGTGAAATCACCGCCAACGGGTGTGAATGTAAAATCGACATACTTGCCAAGCGTCACATTCTGATCGTGCTTGCCATTGGCACCCTTTTCACTGCCTGTGTTCTGGTCGAATTTCACAAAGACAACATCATCGCACGTGGTAGTTCCATTCTCCTTAAGGCCTTCACCTACGTTGTACTTGATGTCTCCAGCTGCTGCGGCAGGCTCTGAAGCGGTGTCATAGCCACCACTCTCACCTGTTGTCCAGGTCACTTTTACATCATCAGCCCATGCTGTGGTAAATGCCACCATCAGCAGAGCCAAAAGAGATAAAATCTTTTTCATACGCTTTTGTTTTAGTTAATAATGATGGTTTATTATATCTTTTGTTATTTCGGCGTCAAAGTTACTACTTTTTCTTAAATCCACCAAATTAATGATGAATTTATTTCAAAACGACCTTTTTGCCGTTTACGATGTAAACACCTTTTTCGCCAGTGCTCTTCACCTCTACACCACTCAGGGTATATACCTTTTGGCCATTCAGGGTGGTGGTGCCAACGGTTACGCCGCCAATGCCGGCGAGCTGCTCCAGCGCACTGTCGCGACCGGCCACGCCGGCATCGTAGGTCTCGGGCGAGAGGCCGATCACTGTGGGAATGTTGCCATCATCGTCGGTCAGGTCGAAGGCTGACATCGAGAAATAGGCTAAACCAGCTGGAACGAACACACTCTCTGTATGGTTGGGAGCATAACTGTCGGTAGTGCCATATTGTATGAAGGCACCCAGCTCGGGTATGAACACGTAGACGTAGAGTACGTCGCCGCCGAGGTTTACGCCCTTGTTACCACTCCAGTTCACCAAGGTGTAGGACTTGCGGGCCATGCCGTAACCCAGCTTGTAGGCAAAGCGCACACGACCCTTGCCATAGACGATTGACGGTAGCCCGTTCGTCTGTGCCACGTCGATGTGAGCATCCTCGAGGCTCATGTCGAGATACATCTTGCCATCGTCGGTACGGCGCAAGTCCTCACTCTCCATCACCAATACGTGGGCTCCGTTCTTCATCGACTCGTCGCTGAGCACCCAGGGCTGGCCAATGCTTGCTACGGCGAAACCGCCTTCTTCGGGCAGGTCGAAATAAGGCGCATCGACAGCGGTGAAGTAGGCATAGAGGTGCTCACCACCCTGTACTGTGAAGGTGTAGGGATTCTCACGCGAGACTATATTGCCCATAGAAGCAGCGTCCTGCCAGTATTCGAACTGGAAGCCATCGTTGGGAATGGCTCGTACGGTAATCTGGTCGCCAGGCTCGTTGACAGGCTTGCTGACCCATACCGAGCCACAGGCGGCATGAATCTCCATATCGTCGTCCTGGTTCACCGACATGCTGACACGGGCTCCTCGTGTGAAGTAAGCAAAGATGATGTCGGTGGGCTGCTCGGGAAAGACACCGCTCTTAGCTTCAGCCTGTGTGCTGTAGATGGTGGCAGTCTCATCGATGGCGGTCATGGCCATGTATTCAGCCTCTTCACTCATCAGTTCGTCTTTCGTGGCATCGAACACGCCGTCGCCGTCGTCCAGGTACCAGCCACCAAAGATATACCCCTGGTCAGTGGCAGGGTTGGCATAGAGGAACAGCATGGTGAACGGCATTTCAAACATGCTGCCTACGGCCACGGGCTGCTTGAAGTTCCACTCCGTGCGCCAGGCCTTGATGCCGGCCTCCTGGTTGAAGGGGAACACCTTGCCGCCGGCTTCGGGAACGGCCTTCACCGTGATGTTGACGTTGGCATAGCCCACTGTCTGGACTTCATCCTGGGCTCGCATCTGCTGGGAGCTAAGCAGTGCAACGGCGGTCAGCAGCAGTGCTGCCGTCATGGAGGTAAAACTTTTCTTCATATTGATAATCTGTCTTTGTTTATAATTATTTAACAATGTATTTCTTTCCATTCTGGATGGCTATCCTGCCATTCATTATAGGGAGTCCGCCGAGATCGTAACTGGTGTGTCCTACGGACGTTGGTGAAGTCCCGATTTCCTTTATTCCGTCAGCACCGTATGGCAGTATGTCCGTCTGGGCTGCATTCACCACCTGGCCTGTGGCGGTGTCGATGAGCATGGCCACAGCGTGCAGCCGACTCTTGTCTTGTATCAGTCGCGTGGCGTGGCTGGCCAGTGTTGTCATGTCGGCAGAGTACACTTGCGGCTCGTAAGCCTTGACGGGAGCCTTGATGCTGCCATCGATACCACTCTTGATGCCGAGGGTGTTCACTGCTACATGGTTGTATTCCACGCCTGCCACCTTGTAGGGTGCCTGGCGCCAAAAGCTGATGTCGTCGTCGGTGTAGTTGTTGCCCTCGCTCGGCGTAAAGTCTGCTGAGAAGTAGTTGGTCTGCAGCCAGTTGTCGGCCGTGCCCTTCAGACCGTCTTCGGTGAGCACGAAGATCAGACGGTAGGGCGCATCGTCGCTGTCGATAGCGAACGTGGTGGTTGCGGTGAATCGCACGTCCCACTGGTATTCGTCGGCCCACTGTGCCACCAGGTCTACCTTCGCCTCGGCAGGCATGTTCAAAGAGGCCTGAAAGTCGATGTCGATGCCATAGTGGGTGGCACCACGTTGTCCGCTGCCGCTGTAGGGGTCGAACTTGAATGCTGCGCGATTGATGACACACGAAGGAGCACCACTGCCTGGCAGCAGTACCTCTTGCATGTCTGGGTAGGAGGGAATGACCATGGGCTCGCCGCTGCCTGTATGTACGGCAATGCCTATGAAGCGGTCGCCAAACTGCTCGGCCAGGCGCTCCATACCCACCATGCCTCGCGGGCAGTGGCCACACCACGTGCCGGTGAACTCTTCTACCACCGAACGGCGCAGGAACGGCGTTTGCGCCCCTACGGGGCTAATGAATAAATGATAAATAATGAATAATAAACTTATACGTAGGGTCCTCATGTTATTCAACTTTTCAATAATTCAACTATTCAGCTTTTGATTTTCAAAGTTCCGTTCCCACTGGCCCTACACGCATCAGCACGGGTGTGGTGAGCTGCAAGATGTTTGTCGATACAAACGAGCTCGAGCTGCGTATGAGGAAACCGTAGAGTGTGTGGCCCGGCCAGTTGGCTATGGTCGGCGTGGCAGCATTGTAACCCGTCGTCTCGGAATAGAACAGGCGGGCATTGATGCCTATGGTCGAGCTGGCGGCCACTCTGCCGTCGGCATCGTAGAAGTAGCCTGTGATGGTAGAGCGTGAATCGCTGTAGAGCGTGAAGGCCGACGGTATGAACAGGGTGCAGGTAGACTCGTCGATGGGTGTGTGAGTGTAAGAGTTGGCATAGCGCTCTTGCGGCCAGTGCATGAACAGACTGTCGTTGCGCTGAATGATGTCGAAGCGGGTAGCCGCAGGCTGTCCGCCATAGTAGCCCATCATATAGTAGGAGCCCACGACGTCGTTTTGAGTGTCGTACTGTGCTATGCGCAGCGTGTCGGAGAAGCTGCCACAGGTGCAAACCACCGTGCCGCGACGAATATGTCCGCCTACGTTGCTGTCTACCACTATGCGCATGCCGCTCTCGGTCACTTCGGGGTGTATCCAGTTGCTGGTCGAGGTAGCCGTCATGGGCAGGCTGTGCGCCACGTCGACAGTGAACACGTCGCCGTCGATGGGCGAGTGGTGACCGTTGTTCACGATAGGCATGTCGAGCACCATGCCCAACTGTTGTATGGGCAGCTGTCGGCTGCTGTTGCCGTCGCCAATGGTCAGAAGAGCCGTGCGCCCCTCTAAGCTGTAGTTAGGCTCTACGCTGACGGTGACCACGCGGCCGTTCACCTCGGCTCGGCACCAGTCGACATCGACAGTGGCACTGATGGGGCCGTTAGCCTCTACCAGCACGGTCGACGAACTGCCGTCGGAGTCGAACACCAGGTCGTTCTGCACAATACGTATGTTGCTTGCTGCAGGTACGTACTCATAATCGTCATCCGAACAAGCCACCAGAGCCGTTGCCGCCACGCAACAGACAAAGGTGCCCATTAATATATTTCTCATTCTTGTCATCATCGTCATTGTTTTACTTATCACTTCACACTCCTCACTCTTCCAGCCTTCCCTTGCGGTTGAGCGACTTCAGGTTGTCGAAGAGGAAAGAACCATTTGTCAGCCACTCATCGTCAGAGAGCAGCCCGGCCGTCAGGTTGCCTTCTGCGTCGTGGTATAGGTATATCAGCAGTCCGCTGTTCACCAGATTGCTTTCCTTGGGGTCTGTAGCCGTGAAATTGAGGCGAGGGTAGAAGCGGTTGCCGTTCCAGTGAAGAGTGAACTGCCCCTCGTCGGCTATCTGGATATTGCTGATGCTGCCGTTTCGGTAGTTCACAGTCGACCAGTACACTTGGTTGCCGTTGTACGTGCCGATGACCTGTGCTCCCAGCTTCAGGTCGCTACTCTCTGCATCGTAGCGCAGCACCAGGTCATACTTCGGGCTGAGCCCCTGCATGATATAGGTGCCTTCCAGCCGGTTTGGTTTCAGGTGGACGTAGGCTGTATCGTTGGTGCCATAGATCATTGCATAGTCAGCCTCGTAGCGCGGATAGCTCATGACATTGCTGGCATAGGGAATGCCCTGCAGGGTGACATTGTCGGCTCCTTGGTCGGTGCATGTGAGCGTGTTTGAAAGGGTGTCGAGACTGAATGTCTGCACGCTGGTGCCCCCGATGCGCAGTGGCCGATAGAGGCGTATGCCCTGGTCGGTATAGGTGTAGTGCACGTCGAAGGTGTCGCGCCCGCTGACGATGTTGATGCTGCGCCGTGTGGGATTGCACTTGCCTTCGATGGCTGCAGTACCGATGGTGCCACGGATGGAGTCGACGAAGTGGTCGAATATGCTGATGGTCTTCTTGGCATACTCGCTGGGTGCGGCCGTCAACCGGCGCAGATACATAGTGTTGCGGGTTTTCTTGCCGTAGAGGGTGATGAGGTCGTCGGCAATGCTGTCGATGACAAACTCGAATTCACCGCCCTTAGCCTCGTACTCGTCGCTGTTGGGTGTCGAGAAGTAGTGCAGCAGGCTGTTGTAGGTGTCGAAGGTCAGCACGGGACCATTGTCGTTGGTCAGGCGGTAGTAGCTGGTCTCGGTGCTGTCGGCAATGAGTGAGCAGCCAACGTTGGCCGTCAGCGAGTCGAACTTCACGGTGTAGACCACACCGCCGTATGCCAGCGTGGCGCTGGGGTAGTACTCAAACTCCCATCCGTACTCTGCACTGCGCAGCACCTGACGGGCGTGGTCGATGGTGGCGGCCAGCCGTTGCGATGCCGGCAGGTCGAAAATGTCGTCCTCGTCGTTGGAGGTGCACGCTACACTCAATGATAAATGACAAATGATAAATGACAAGCTCAATGCCATCCAACATCTGTCTTTTATCCGTTTATTTCTTCTGTTCATGGGTGGTGGGTGTTAGGTGGTGGGGACTCAATGTTCAATGCTCTCAATTAGGGACGCAGCCCGAGAAAAGGTCGACGTATCCGTTGATGACCTGTAGCTGTCGGCGCTGCAGCGACTGGCGTAACTGGTCGAGGTCGATGTGGAAGGCACTTGCCATATAGCTCTTCACGATGTCGAGCTTGGCGGCAATGGCATGCGCGCCGGTGGAGCCAGCCTCTTGCATCCAGCTGTTCCATCTCTCAGCCGGGTTGCAGATGTAGATGGACATCATCTCGGCAAAGTCCTCCTTGTCGGAGTGCTGTGCATAGGCACTGATGAATCCGCGCTGCAGATAGCCTACGTCGAAGGGACTCTCGCTCCACTTGTCGGCGACATAGTCGGTGCCGTTGATGAGCTGGAACTCGGCGGGGTAGTCCTTCGTCTGGTTCAGGATGTGGGTGAACTCATGGTGTATGGTCTTCAGGTAGTACTCGTTCAGGTCTTCAGCACTGTGCATGTATTGGCTCAGGTAGTTGGTGCCCGAGAGCAGAATTTTCCGTCCGCCTTCGGCCGTACCAAGGATATAAGTGCCGTTGTTGCGGTACTCCCACTCTCCGATGGTGAATATGAGTTTGGGGAAGTAGGCTCGGGTGAAGTCGATGCCTCCTACCTCGTCGTACGTCTCCAAGCAGAGATACTTCACGATGTGGGCCAGCACTACTGCATCGTCGTAGCGCGACGGCACGGTGTAGTAGTTCATGTCGCTCTCGTTGTCCTCGAAACGGTACTTGAAGCGGATGTTGTACGGTGCCACGTAGTTGCGTTGCAGCCAGTAGTCGAAGGGTGTATAGTCCTGCTGGTCGACCATGATGACGCTCTCGGCCCTCAGGTCGTCATCGCTGCTGCATGATGTAGTTGCTGCTATGCCGCAGCCTACGAGGAGCGTTAGACAGAAGTTGCGAAATGCTGTCATAATTCTACTTTCACTTGTCACTTAACGTTATTTCACTTATCTCTTTCTCGCTTTCGGTGATGAGGTTGGTCTCTACGCCGTCTGTCGCAACGTTGCCCTCGCCGTCGTATATGCGGCGTATCTTCAGCGGAATCTGCACAGCCCGTCGCGGATCGTCAGTGCGGAGTATGTCGGTCAGCGTCTCCGGTTCGCCGGCCGCGTTGATGATGCGCCGCACAATTTCTATGCCATAGCGTTTCACGTCGTACCAGCGCTGTCCGGTCTGCAGGGTCTCGATACGCTTGAAGCCCAGCACACACTGTAGCATGGCCTCGGTGGTGTCGCACTCTTCGCCGATGTCGAACTTCGGGTGCAGGTGCTTCTTGATGGTTGACTGAATATGTTTGCTGTCGCTATAGGCGTAGTCTACATCGTTGTAGAAGTTGACGATGATGGCCGGCGTGAGCACCATGTCGGTCTGTACGATGTTCTGCATCCAGAGCGTCAGGTCGCTGGCAGCCTCATCGTATCGTCCTTTCAGCACCAGGGCCTCAGCACGGTTGAGCAGACACTCGTCGGTGGTGAAGGCTGGATAGACCGTGCGGTAGTAGCCTGTGCCGGCTACTGCATCGGCATACTCGAAGAGATAAGGCAGCTTGAAGAAGATTGTCTTGTCGAGGTTGGTGGCCGAATAGGTGTGAGTGCCCTGATAGTATGGTGCGCTGCCCCAGATGTTGAAAGCCTCACTGGTCTCGTGCGTGGCTAAGTATTTGCCGTGCGAGTATTTAGACAGGTAGTTATATGGTCCGAAGACTATTCCCATGGGTGAGTAGGCCGTGAACAAGAGGAGGTTGCAGTTCAGCGAGGCATCGATATAGTGCTGCGAGAGTGCTGCGAAGGTCTGCGTCATGGTGGCCATGTAGTCCCAGTCGCGCAGCATGGTCTCCGGCGCTGTGCCTAAGCAGCGGTTGGCATAGTCGATGGCCTTGTCCCACTGCTCGGCAAACAGATAGAACCGGCAGGCAAAGGCGTAGGCGGCCCGTGGCGTGAAGTGGTACTTCGGCACGCTGTAGTTGCTGCCCACCAGCGGCAGAGCCTCCTCCAGGTCGCGTGCTATGTGGCTGTAGGTGTCGGCCAGCGATGGGCGGTCGGGGTTGTAGGTCAGGGTCTTGACCGTTGACTCCATATAGACGATGCCCTTGTTGGCATCGGCCGTGGCCGGACTGTAAGCCTGGCAGAACATGTTTGCCAGCATGAAATGGGCATAGGCCCTGCAGAGCAGAGCCTCGCCGCGCAACTCGTTCAGTTGGGTCTCGCTGTACTGACCCGCCATCTGTTGCAGGTTCTCCAAGGCGAGGTTGGCCGTGGCGATACACTGGTAGCAGTCCGACCAGAACATCTCCGGACTGGAGTTGCTGCTCTCGGTGATGTCGCTCCACGAGTACACCTGGTCAAGGAATCGTGCGGTGTTGGGGTTCGTAGGGCCGTAGTCGTCGACGTTGTCGCTCATGAACTCGGCCACCATCATCGACTCGTTGGAAGGATAGGCTGTGACGAGCAGTTTCTGCACGCTTTCCAAAGAGGTTATCTCCATGCGGTTGTCGGGCAGCTCGTCGAGATACGAGTCGCAGGAAGAAGTGAGAAGCGAGAAATGATAAGTGATAAGTGCTGCGCAAAGCACCTTCACTACCGTCTTCAAGCTTCCCTTCTTGTACCTATTTGTAAATCTATGTCTTATCATTCGACTGTAACTTATTCACTTATCACTTATCACTTATCACTCCCTAAATGCCCAGTCGCAAGGTCATGGTGAACTGCTTGGGCATGGGCATGGCCACGCCGCCGGCATTGGCAAACTCCGGGTCCTGTCCGTTCAGCTTTTTGTCGCTGTAGATCAGGAAGAGGTTGGTGGCCTGCAGCTTTAACGCAAGTGTGGACAGTCCGATACGCGCGATGAGCTGCCGCGGGAAGTCGTAGTTGATGGACAGCTCCTTCATGCGCACAAAGTCGCCTTTGGCCACGCGTGCCGTAGAGTAGTTGTAGGCGTTGTAGGCATAGCTGAGGTTGGTGTCGGAGCGGTTCTGTCGTGTGCTGGCAATGACGGGTACGTCGGTGTAGGCCTCGTCGCCAGGCACCATCCATCGGTTTTTGAACTCCTTTGGTGTGGCCGTCAGGTCGCTGTAGGTGTTGGAGAATACTGGGTCGAGTCGTATGACATTGCCAAAAGAGTAGGTCACGAAGACGTTCAGCGTCAGTCCCTTGTATTTGAAGACGTTGCCCAACGAGCCCATGTCGGTGGGGTCGATGGTTCCCGAGTGTACGAGGAACTGCATCTGCGACGGGTCAATCTCCTGGAAATTGATGCCTGTCACGGTGTTCAGTCCGTAACCGATGTCGAACGTGGGCAGACCCTCTTTGTTCAGCCCTGCAAAAGGTATGGAGAACAGGCTGTTCACCGGATAGCCCTCTAAGCTGGCCTCGCTGGCGCTGGTGAGCAGGTCGACGAGGCGTTTGCGCGACATGAGGCTGGTCACCTTGTTGTGCGTGTGCGAGTAGACCAGACTGGTAGCCCAGCTGAAGTCCTTCTTCTTGATGTTCACCGTCGAGATGCTCACTTCGATGCCGTCGGCCGTCATCTCGGCCGTGTTGGCGCGCTGGGTGATGCCTCCGCCAGCGTATGCAGGTGTGTAGATGGGGCCAATGAGGTCGTAGTTGTTGCGCTTATACCAGTCGAAGGTCAGGTTGATGCGGTTGTCGAGGAAGCCGGCATCGAGTCCGAGGCTCAGCTCGTGCTTCTTCTCGTAGGTCAGATCGTAGTTGGCTGGCGAGTAGAGGGCATTGCCGCTCTCCTTCACGCTGGTGAACGGTCGCCACGGCGTGGTGGGCAGTACGATATAGGTGGAGTTGGTGACGTCCGACGGTCCACGATCGGCTGTCAGCGAATAGCTGGCACGCACCGACAGGGCGCTCACGACGGGTCGCAGACGCTCGAAGAACGCTTCTTCGTCGGCGTTCCACCGTGCCGACACGTTCCAGGTGGGCAGCCAGCGGGCTGAGCGGCTGCGGCCCATGCGGTTGGTGCCCTCATAGCGGAAGGTGCCGTTGAGCACGTAGCGGCGGTCGAAGGTGTAGGTGCCGTTCAGGAAGAAGGCGGCGTTGCGCTCGCGATAGTCGTCCAGACCGTAGTAGCTGGTGTTGCGTTCCTGCATCTGTTTGAACGCCAGATAGTTGAAGCTCGACAGCTTGCCGCTGTCGAAGAGCACGCCCATGTCGGTCTGCTCGCTGGTGTTGCGGTCTGTCGAGGTAATCTCCATGCCGGCATAGAGGTTCATGGCATGCTTCTCGGCATAGACGTCGTTGTAGCTGGCCGACGCACGGAAGTTGTAGGTGAAGAGGCTGTTGTCAGCCCGGCGCAGGATGCCGCCTTCGGGCATCACCGATACTGGCAGTGCATAGATGTTGTCGGGGTCGGTGTAGAGATAGGGGTTCTTGCTGCGTATCACCGCGTTGTCCATAGCCCGATAGGCCATTGCCTGGTTGGAATTCTCGCGGATGAAGTGCTCCTGCGATGTGCCTACGTGGCGAATAGAGCCCAGCGCCTGTAGCTCTACCTTGCGGATGGGCTTGTAGGTGAGCTGTCCCTGCAGGCGAAACTCGTTGGACTTCAGGTCTATGTAGTTGTTGTTCAGTTCATTGAAGATGTTGAACGGTGCATAGTTGCGGGTGTAGTAGGCTTGCGGGTCGAGGGCGCGGCTGGTGTTCAGTGCGTAGCTGTAGGGATTGATGTCGAACGAGCGGCTGACGCCTCCTGCCACGGGATCTACACTCCGCGAGAGTGTGCCCGGTGCTTTCTGCTTGCGGAACGAGGTGCTGGAGATGACCTTCAGGGCGAGCTGCTTCGACAGGTTGAAGTCGGCATTGATGTTGGCCGTGTAGCGCTCTACCTCACTCTGCTTTGTCCATCCCGGGTCGAGCAGTGCACTCACCGATGCACGGTAGGTAGTCTTTTCGCTACCGCCCTCCATCGATACCGAGTGAGAGTGCTGGATGGCATTCGAGAAGAGCAGGTCGAACCAGTCGGTGTTGCGATACTCGGCAGCACGGAGATAGGCGGCGATGGCCTCTTCGGTGTTGTCCAAGGCGAATGTCTTCGTGAGCGGGTCGTACTGTGTCAGCATCTGGTACATCTTGCCATAGATGCCGCTCTCCGAGGCGTTGGCCGTCTCGGCATAGTTCAGATAGCCCTTCTGCTGCAGTTCCTGGTAGACCGACATCTGGTCTTGCGAGTTCATGATGTTGAACGTCGAGTACGAGGGCTTCAGCTTCATGGTGTACTCACCGGTATAGGTGATGCGGTTGTGACCGGCACGGCCTTTCTTCGTGGTGACGGCAATGACGCCAGCCATTGCGCGCGCACCATATATAGAGGTGGCGCTACCATCCTTCAGCACTTCGAACGACTCGATGTCGTCGCTGTTCAGTCCGGCAATGGCACTCGAGATGAGCGTGTTGGCATCGCCCGACGAGAGGTCGTCGGCCGAGACGTCGATGACGTCCTCCAATATCACGCCGTCGACCACCCACAGAGGCTTCGATGCACCGTAGATGCTCGTAGCGCCGCGGACGCGAATCTTCGGTGCTGCACCAAACGTGCCGCTGACGTTTTGCACGCTGACGCCGGCAGCACGCCCTTCGAGGGCGCGGCTGATGTCGGCCACACCGTCAATCTTTGCATCGGCAGCATTCACCTTCGTCGTCGAGCCGGTGAAAGTGCGCTTGTCCACCTTCTGCATGCCCGTCACTACGACCTCATCCACCTGGATGGCCTGATTGGGCTGTAGCACCACGCGCATGCCGTTCTTCGGCGTGAGCGTCTGGGTGACCATGCCCACATAGCTGAACACCAGGCGCTTGCCTGCAGGCACGTCGATGGTGAAACGGCCGTTTATGTCGGTAGCCGTGCCGGTTCGCTCGCCTTGCACCTGTACAGTGGCACCAATGGCTGGTTCGCCGTCGCTTTCAACAACAGTTCCTGTGATGCGCGTCTGGGCAATTGCCCAGCTTGCAGCGAGGAGCAGGAGTATTAGCAGCGTCGATAGTCTTTTACTCATAGCGTTAATATCGTGTTGTATAAAAATGCGTTTTGTGTAACAATTGAGTCAGTCATTTAGTCTTGCGGCTGCAAAATTAAACAAAAAAAACGACATACGCTAACAAACGCGTACTAATAAAGATTTTTTTGCAAAAAAAGTCTATTCTAATTCTCCGCTGTAGCTGATGGACTCCCGCTCACGACATCTCACGTCGATCGAGGCACGGCCGTTGTCGACTATCTCCAGGTGGTAGGTGATGACGTCTTCATCGTTGTCGGCCACTATCAGCACGTGTGTCCGTCCCTTCTTGTCCTTTGCCGCCTCATAGCGTTTGATGGGGGCTGTGAAGTTCAAGCCTTTCCCACCGCCTGGCGGCACGTTATAGGCTCGTCCGAAGTAGGGCAGGTACGACACCAGCGTGTCGCCCTCCACCTTCAACGAAAAGTCGGGAGTCACGTTGACGGCACCGCCTCTGGTGGGGTACATCACCTGAATGCTCACCGCGTAGTGGCGCGTTGCCAGCGCGTTCTCCACGGCCAGCGCCCGCTCTGCCCGCTCCGCCGAGGTCATCGTGCCGCACGCTACGTTAATTGACAATTGACAAATGACAAATGACAAAGTCAATACCATCCAACATCTGTCTTTTATCCGTTTATTTCTTCTGTTCATGGGGTTCACAGTTCTCAACTCTCAGTTCTCAATTCTCAGTTCTCAACTCTCAGTTCTCAATTGTCTTCCGAACTCTGGCGAGACATAGTTGTCGATATGCTGGCAGACATCGGCCGAGAATTGCAGTGCACTGGCCATGCAAGCATCCCACTGCTCCTCGGTCAGGCCCTGTTCTATTTCTCTGCGGGTGATGCCACACTTCAGCATGCCGAACACGAAGCCGGCGTTGAAGTTGTCGCCTGCTCCGATGGTGCTCACCGTAGACGTCTTCTCCACGGCGTACTGCTTCTTCAGCCCGTTGTCGGCCCGCAGCTCTACGGGCTCGGCGCCGCAGGTGCAGATGAACTTCTTGGTGTAGAAGGCTATCTGCGAACGGTAGATTTGGTCGGGATCGGTCTTGCGGAACATCACCTCGAAGTCCTCGCTCGAACCGCGCACAATGTCGGCCATCTCCAGATTCTCCAGAATATTCGGTGTCAGCTTCAGCACCTCGTCCTTGTGCGAGGCTCGGAAGTTCACGTCGTAGTACAGAATGGCACCCTTCGAGCGGGCATACTCCAGGAAAGCCACCACCTGCGGCCGTATGACGGGGTTCACGGCGTAGTACGAGCCGAAGAGCACCACGTCGTCGGCATTCACCGCGGGGTAGGAGAACTCCAGCCGGTCGTGCGGATGGTCTTTATAGAAGAGGTACTCGGCATCGTTGTGCTCGTTGAGGAAGGCCAGCGAGATGGGCGACTTGGAGTCGGGATAGACGTAGACCGACTTGGCGTCAACGCCGTTCTCTTCGAGGAAACTGATGATACGGCGCCCCACGCGGTCGTTGCCAGTCTCGCTGATGAAGGCGCAGCTCACGCCCGAGCGCCCCAACGAGATGAGACTGTTGAACACCGACCCGCCAGGCACGGCGCCAATGGGCTGGTCTTGTTTAAACACAATGTCAAGAACGGTCTCGCCTATTCCTATTACGCGTCTCATAAAATTGTCTTCTTTTACTTCGATTGTTAGTTTTGCGGCTACAAAGGTATGAAATAATTATGAATTATGAATTATAAATTGCAAATTATTTGTATCTTTGCACCCGCAATGAACTATAATGTTTGTACTCTCGGCAGCGGACTGCGCATCATCCACCTGCCTTCCGACTCGGCCGTCGTCTACTGCGGCTTTGGCGTGAAGGCCGGCACACGCCATGAGCAGGAGGGGCAGGAGGGCCTCGCCCACTTCTGCGAGCACCTGTCGTTCAAGGGCACGCTGCGCCGCTCGGCCGTACAGATTATCAACGCCATCGAGGGCGTGGGCGGCGAGCTGAACGCTTTTACCAACAAGGAGGACACCGTCTACTACTGTGCCATCGCAAAGGGCCACTTCGTGCAGGCTGTCGACGTGCTGGCCGACATCGTGTTCCACAGCCAGTACCCACAAGGTGAACTCGAGAAGGAGTGCGAGGTGGTGTGCGACGAGATTGAGAGCTACGAAGACTCGCCCGCCGAGCTCATCTACGACGAATTCGAGAACCTGCTGTTCGAGGGCCATCCGCTGGGGCACAACATTCTGGGCACCAGCGAGCGTGTGCGCAGCTACCAGTCGGCCGATGCCCGTCTGTTCACCCAGCGCCACTACCGTCCCGACAACTGCGTGTTCTTCGTCAGCGGCGACGTCGACTTCAAGCGGCTCTGCCGTCAGCTTGACAGGCTCCTCCCCTCCGTCGACCCCGCTCTTCACTCAACACTCAACACTCAACACTCAACACTCCTTCCTCCCTCCTCGCTCCTCGCTCCCCGCACCATCACCCGCCACCGCGGCACCCACCAGGCCCACGTGATGATAGGCTCGCGGGCCTTCAGCGCCAACGACCCTCGCCGCTGGAGCCTCTACCTGCTGAACAACATCCTGGGCGGTCCAGGCCTGAACTCCCGTCTGAACCTGTCGCTCCGCGAGCGCCACGGGCTGGTGTACAGCGTCGACAGCTCGATGGTATGCTATAGCGACACGGGGCTCTGGTCGGTCTACTTCGGCTGCGACCCAGCCGACGTCAGCCGCTGCCGCCGTCTGGTGCACCGAGAGCTCAACCGCCTCATCGACCGTCAGCTGAGCGCTACGCGCCTCGCCGCCGCCAAGCGCCAGCTGCAAGGCCAGCTCGCCATTGCCGCCGACAGCCGCGAGCAGTTCGCTCTCGACTTCGCCAAGAACTACCTGCACTCTGGCCAGCTGCGCGACCTCACCGACATCATGAGCCACATCGACAGCCTCACCGCTGCCGACCTGCAGCAGGTGGCCCAGCAGCTCTTCGCCCCTGAGCGACTGACCACGCTCATCTATCTCTGAAACAACAAACAAAAACATGACGTTATGAAGATACTTATCACCGGAGCCAGCGGCTTCATTGGCTCCTTCATCGTGGAAGAAGCCCTCAAGCGGGGCATGGAGACCTGGGCCGCCATGCGCGCCACCAGCTCGAAGAAGTTTCTGAAGGACGACCGCATCCACTTCATAGAGCTGAATCTCGACGACCAGACAGAGCTGGAGAACCAGCTGCGCGGCCATCAGTTCGACTATGTCGTCCATGCTGCCGGCGTGACGAAGTGCCTGAACAAGGACGACTTCTACCGCATCAACACCGAGGGCACCAAGCATCTGGTCAGCGCCCTGCTGGCACTGAAGATGCCGCTGCAGCGCTTTGTCTACGTCAGCTCGCTGAGCATCTTCGGCGCCATTCGCGAACAGCAGCCCTACGAGGAAATTCGCGAAGACGACACCCCACAGCCCAACACACACTACGGCAAGAGCAAGCTCCTGGCCGAGCAATGGCTGGACGAGATTAATAAAGGAGAGGGTGCTGCTTTCCCCTATGTGGTTCTCCGACCCACAGGCGTCTATGGACCGCGTGAGCGCGACTATTTCCTCATGGCGAAGAGCATCAAGCAGCACTCCGACTTCGCCGTAGGCTACAAACAACAGGACATCACCTTCGTCTACGTGCAGGACGTGGTGCAGGCCGTCTTCCTGGCCTGCGAGCGGGGGCAGACGGGCCGTAAGTACTTCCTCAGCGACGGCGAGGTCTACCAGTCGGCCACGTTCTCCCGCCTCATCCGTCGTGAGCTGGGCAACCCCTGGTGGATACGCATCACCGCTCCTATCTGGGTGCTACGCGTCGTCACCTTCTTTGGCGACAAGATAGGCCACCTGACGGGCAAGATCTCCGCCCTGAACAACGACAAGTACCACATTCTGAAACAGCGCAACTGGCGCTGCGACATTGAACCCGCCCGCAAGGAGCTCGGCTACGAGCCTCAGTTCACGCTCGAAGAAGGCGTTCCCCTGACCATCAAGTGGTACAAGGAGAACGCCTGGCTGTAGACTATTTACTCAATATTCTGACTTTCTGACCTTTGTCGCCTTGATGGCGGCGGACGATGTAGAAGCCCTTCAGACCTTCAGTTGTGGTGGCCTGCCAGCCTCATCGAAGATGGTGGTGGGCCACTCAACCGTGAAAAGCCAGAAAATCTTGCTTATCTTGCTTTCAGAACTGATAATCAGACAGTTGCACACAAAAATCTTGCTCAAAATCTTGCTCAAATCTTGCTCAATCTTGCTCAATCTTGCTTCAATTTTCAACGTTGATGCCAGGTAGCAACAATTCGTCGACAACCTCTCCATGCTTTAAATGTTAATAAAGTGGGATTTGAGCAAGATTTTGAGCAAGATTTTTGCACCTAAAGCACTGATAGTCAGAGTAGAAAGCAAGATAAGCAAGATTTTTGAACTTATTACTTATATAGGGGTGCATTTCGGTAGCATGAAGCCTCCAAGCGCATCGTTTGAAGCCTCCAAATGCATCGTTTGAAGCCTCCAAATGCATCGTTTGAAGCCTCCAAACTCCATGCTTCGCACCCCAGAGTACGGCACTTCGCACCACGAACTACGGCACTTCGCACCCTCAAAGTGCCACTTTCGCCCTCCCGATAAGCCACTTCGACAGGCCCGATAAGGCACTTTCACCCTCCCGATAAGCCACTTCGAGGGGCTCGAACAGCCACTTCGAGCCCCCCGACGAAAACGACTGTATGCATCATGACCAGGCAGGGACTCATAGACTTCGATACCTTTCTTGGTTATTTTTAATCATTTTGTGCTGTTATGTCACAGAAAATCATTATTTTTGCACACGAAACCACCTTTGGTGGTTGTGAGATTGAAACCGAATATTAACGAACAATGAAATAAAGAAAAATAACGAGTCATAAAACATCCTTGATTTGACTGATTAAGCAGAATTAGCACCTCCACAAACACATCGGTCGGACAAGCCATCGGATGTTTGCGCTCTCCATGACGATTCAGAACAATGGCAAAGAAAAAG
>ODAI013900134.1_pt1 | contig 18500 bp, 18 predicted proteins | sample 1539321 | NCBI WGS metagenome assembly ODAI01 (sample SAMN02144231, study PRJEB22623) | gut metagenome | biome: sheep rumen | host: Ovis aries | place: New Zealand
GATTTCCCATGCGTTGTCTAACTTGAAGTTGCATGGTTTTTTGAGAATGACATGATTGAAGAAATATGGAAAAACGAAATCGCTTATTTTATTCTTGAGCAGAATGAGAGAGTTGACAGAGATGCCGTTATCTTCAAATTCGTCATATATCTTTACGAGGTTTTTCACAAAGACTTCAAAGAGGTTGTATCCGCCGTTGTTCTGCGTTTGTGTTCCTGAATCATAAAAGGGCAGATTAACAATGAGGTTTTCCTTGCCACGCAGTGCAGCGTGGAGGTGTGCAGGAACTTGGACGAGATGGGTGTCGAAGTATTTCTCCAGAGATATGTCGCGGACATACTCTGTCCTGTCAATATTGGAACTCATGTAAGTGATTCTTACATTGAGTTTGTTCAGAAACTCGTCTTGGTCATCATAAATGCGGAATGTGTTTTTGCTGTTGCAGTTCAGACTCAGTTGCACAAGGCCGTAGTCCTCTTTCTCCAGATGGTCAATCAGCGTATTCAGATGACGTGTCTGGATGTAGTCATCATCACCAAGGAGCCATACGTATTTGGCTGTGGCTTTTCTGAAGCATTGTAAGAAATTGCGGTCTGCACCGATGTTTTCATCGTTGCGTAGATATACAAAATCCAGTTTCTCTTTATACTCATTGACAACCTGACTGGTGTTGTCGGTTGAACAGTTATCAGAAATGATAATTTCCATTCTGTCCAGATCGGCAGGCTGAATGGTCATGAGCCGTTTGAATTGTTCTCTCAGACACTCTGCCCTGTTGTATGTGGGGATGCAGAGACTCAATACTTTTTGCTGAGGATTATCGTATGAAAAACTTAATTGCTGTGCCATAAGTCTCTTTTTGTTTTGAAGATGATGTAAGCCCAGGGCATTAGTGCGAGGGTGATAAGACAGTAACCCGTTGTGATGCCGTTGACGCCCCATATCCTTCCTATTAATAATGTGGAGATGCAGCAAAGTATTGCTGTAACGATAGAATATATAAGATAAGGCTCTTGTTTATGACATCGCAGATAGGTCGCCCATGCTGTGATAAACTGATTGGCAAATTCTGGAATCATCATCATAATCATAGGGATGTAAGGGAGAAAACGCTCCGCCAGATTGACATTGGTGATGGTTATGCCGAAATGCCTGAATATGAAAATAAACATGAAGAATCCTGCCAGACATACCGCATTGACACTGACGGCTTGGCGCACCGTGAAGTAGAATAGGCGGTCTAATTGTGAATACTGTTTTTTCTCGATTAGTCCGGAATAAATGGGTATTTTGGTAGAGGTCCAGCTGTAGGTCAGTGCTTGGATACCGGTAAGGACTGTCAGGGTCATTCCCATTTGTCCTGCCGCAACGGCACCATTGGTGGCGAATATTGTCGGACTGAATAATTGGAAGATGAAATATCCGCTGACCCAACTCACTGCTATTTTCCACTGGAAAGGCAATATCTCTTTAATGTAAGAAATCCGTTCCGTGACCTTTATCTTGTATATATTCCAAACTATTTTGCCCAATGGCGTGCATAAGAGGAAGATGGCTGACACCAGGATGTACACGATGTTTCCGATACTTAAAGCGTAAAGTTTTGCGCCTAATGCAAAACTGACCAATACGCTGATGAGGTAAAACGTGTATTTATAGAAATAGTATTTCTGTACATCCTTGACTTTGCCCAGTCCTTGAAGATAGGAGAAAACAGGTGTTATCAAAAGGTTCAGCGCTGTGGTGAAACACAATATCAGCCACGGGATTTGCCAGTTGATGTCATTGTCGGCTTCTCCGAAATGGTAAAAAAACGAATAGCCGCCGATGATTAAGGCTACCAGCATAATGCAGGAAAAGAAGATGTACCATTTCGTACAGAAATGAAGCATGGATGACAGTCTGGAGCGGTATCTTTCTTCGCCAATAAGCATGGAATCATCCCACTGGAGATGTGCCACGTCGTGCGCGACATACTGGGTGATGACGGTGTTCATACCCAGTTCAAAGAATACCTGTATGGCGAGAATGCTCTTGAATGTGTAGTAGTAGCCTTGTTCTTCCGCACTCAGACATTTCAGGATGAATAATGCAGTGAGAAACCCTCCTCCGGCGGATACCATTTGTCCTGCAGAGGAATATGCTATTGATTTGTCAATGCCGAGTTTCTTTGCTAACCACATATTAAATTAAGATGTTATTCAAACAGGCTTTTCTGCAATGTGATATGTGTGAATTCGCGGAGATATTGCTGGTTTCCTGCGATGTATATAAATTGTTCGTCAATCTCCAGACGACGCACTTTCGGAAATTGCTTGATCTTTCCTTCTGTGTATAGGTCGCTTAGTTGTTCCAACAAGGCAGAGGCAACGCCGCTGCTTTTCTGATGTTCATCCATCACGATGAGGTTGGAATGCCTTGAAGCCAACTTCTGTAATTGGTCTTTGTTGACGGGCTTTACAAACGGTATGCTATAAACGGCAGTGTCGATGTTGTTTTCTTTAATCCAATTAACGGCATAGTACATCACCGAACCGGAGGCGATGACAGCCGATGTGCTGTTGTTGTCTTGATAACAGTGTATGTCGCCTATCTTCAGGGGATAAGGTTCTGAATAGATTTCTTTCTCCCCGGCTTTGCCCAAGCGGATATACATGCATCCGTTGTATTGTGCCGATATATGTGTGATTGCTTTTGCTTCAGATGGATCCGATGGGGAGCAGATGACCATGTTGGGTAACGTCCTCATCATGCCGATGTCCTCTGTAGCGTGATGTGATACGCCAGAACTTCCATATGCGAATCCGGCTCCGACAGATACTACTTTTACGTTTCCGTTATAGTAACATACGTCATTGCGTATTTGTTCAATACAGCGCAGGGTCGGGAAGTTACCGATAGAGTAAAGGTACACATTATATCCGTTTATGGCCAGACCGCTGGCAATGCCAACCATGTTTTGCTCGCAGATGCCTACGTTAATAAAGCGGTCTGGATATGCTTCGGCGAATGGCGTGACAACATTATAGCCTAAGTCTCCAATGAGAAGAAATATTTTGTCGTTGGTCTTCGCCTCTTCAATCAGTTGCTTGATAAATGCTGTTCTCATTTTAGTTCTTCTTTTGCGGCTTGGAGCTCCTCGTCGTCAGGGTTGTGGTAATGCCACATGAGTTTGTTTTCAATAAAACTTACCCCTTTGCCTTTAATCGTGTTGGCTATGATTACTGTGGGTTTTTCCTTTTCGCTTTTGAATTGCGTCAAGGCATTCTCTATTTCGCCAAAGTTGTGTCCGTCAATCTCAATGACGTTCCAATGGAAATCTCTGAATTTTTCTGCGAGAGGGGCAATGTCCAAGATGTCTTTGACGTCACCCATGCTTTGTATTTTGTTGTAGTCGACAATCAGACAGAGATTAGATGTCTTGTGGTGTCCGGCAAAGAGTATTGCTTCCCAGTTTGAACCTTCGTCAAGCTCGCCGTCGCCTGTGAGGCAGATGACGTCATAATCGTTGCGGCTGACCTTGGAGGCTATCGCCTGACCGATGGCTATGGGCAGTCCGTGACCCAGGCTTCCTGTGGAAATCTCCACGCCCGGCACTTTGTGGCTGCAGTGTGTGTAGTACACAGAGCCGTTGTCACCATAAGTGCTTTTAAGTTCTTCTGCATTGATATATCCTGTCAGTGCCAAAGTTGCGTAAAGTGATGCGCAACAATGACCTTTGCTCAGTATAAAACGGTCGCGCCTGGGCGAGTCTATGTTTTCAGGCGATATGTTGATGATGTCACCGCCATAGATGACAGTCAGGATGTCTGCCATGGACAATGCCCCTCCTGTGTGCGAAGAACGGGCGTGATGCGCCAACTCCAGTGAGAGTATTCTGATTTTCTTGGACAGGTCAATATAGTTTTGCTGCATGAGGCTGACTCTTATTTATATATTTTTCTATCTGTTCCGCACAGATGTTGTATACGTCTTCCTTAGTGTATCGTTTATACCAGTCTACGGTGTAGTGGATGGCTTCGTCCAGATTAAGTCTTGGTTGCCAGTCCAGTCGTGTCTTGGCTTTATCTATGTTGAGTGTCAGAAGATTTGCTTCGTGGAGGTCATTGGGGTTGGATACATCTTTCAAATGCCCTGAACCATATTCTGCGACTACCTTACTTGCCACGTCCCATACGGTGGCGATGCCGTTGTTTTGTGGTCCGAAATTCCATGCCTCGCAATATTCTGTCGGGTTTTCCCACATTTTTTTAGCCAGAAGGAGATATCCGCCGAGTGGCTCCAGCACGTGTTGCCATGGTCTGACAGCCTTTGGTGAGCGTATCTCAATGTCTTCTCCATTTTCCAAAGCCCGGATGCAGTCGGGGATGATACGGTCTTTTGACCAGTCGCCACCGCCAATGACATTGCCGGCTCTCACACTGGCAAGACTCATGCCATGCTCACTGTATTTCTCCGGGTTGAAGAAACTGCGGCGCCAGGAAGCGATGGCTATCTCTGCCGCGCCTTTGCTGGCAGAATAGGGGTCATAGCCGCCCAGAGGGTCGTCTTCACGATAGCCTTGCAGTTGTTCTTTGTTCTCATAACATTTGTCTGTCGTCACCATGACACCGACTTTGACGCTCGGAGTGATGCGGATGGCCTCCATGACATTTATGGTGCCGATGACGTTGGTCTCAAATGTGTCTAAGGGGTAGGCGTAGCTTACACGTACTAATGGTTGTGCAGCAAGGTGAAAGACGATGTCGGGTTGCCAGTCTGATATGATTTCTTTGAGCCAGTGTCCGTTACGGATATCGGCACGGGTGTCGTAGTCCAACCGTCGGCTGAGGCCGGCAAGCGCATAGTTGTCTTTCTCCGTTAGTTCATCCTGGGCTATGCCTGCCACGACAGCTCCCATCTGTTGGAGCCAAATGGTCAGCCATGACCCTTTGAAACCTGTGTGCCCTGTCACGAGGACGCGCTTGCCCTTATAGAAGTTGTATAATTCTTTCATTTATGATTTGTTAGCAAGACATTCCCGGATAAATGCCGCCATCTGGTCTTTTTGCTCCGTGACACTTTTATACAGTTTGAACTGGTTTCTCGTCCTGTCAAGGTTAAGTTCAGGATAAGTTATCTTGTAGTAGGTGTCTCCGTTCAGATAATCGGTCAGGAACCTGACAGCCTGCATATAGGGGAACAACTGGGCTGCGTATGGAATATTCTCAATCTCCACGGGAAGTAAGAAGCTGCCGGCTGTCTCCATATAGCCTTTAATGAATGCTTTGAAGATGGACATATTAAAACTTACTTTGTTCATGTCGGCATCGTCTTCGTTTGTGGTGTTTGCCGCTGTGCGCAGGAAATCGCCCACATCAGAGAAAATGAAGTTTGGCATGACGGTGTCAAGGTCGATGACACACAATACATTGCCATCTTCGTCAAAAAGCAGGTTGTTGACTTTGGTGTCGCAGTGACATATGCGTTTGGGCAGTTTGCCTTCACGGTACAGCCGCTCGCCAAGGCACATCTCTTCCGCGTCTTTTAGGATGTCGTTGACGAGGTCCTGCACTTTGGACAGGCGGTGAACTTTGTCTTCCTGAACGGCATCTTTGAGTTGCTTGATGCGAAATTCCATGTTATGGAAATTTGGTATACTCTCACCCAACTCTGTGTCGATGTCTGCCAGCATTGCCTGAAAATCACCGAAGGACTTGCCCACTTCGTATGATGTCTCAGGTGTTACTTCCGACTTGCTCTTTGACGGGATGAAAACCATCATGCGCCAATATTTGCCATTGTCGTCGCGATAGTAATATTTCCCGCTGTCTTTCAGTGGAATGAACGTGAGGACGTGTCTGTCGATGTCTGTCATGCCCATGTCCTCATATTTTCTGCGGATATGATTGACCACCGTGATGATGTTGTCCATTAGCATGTCAACGTCCTCAAATATGTTGTTGTTGATATGTTGCAATACGTAGTCCGGCGTGTCTTCCTCACTGGTGTATACGCGGTAGGAGTCGTTGATCAGTCCTTTTTCCATGGGCTTGAAATCAGAGACGGTACCCCGGATGTTAAATTGCGAGACAATTTTGTTCAAAAGATGTTGTTCCATTTTTGTGCTGATATAATTTTGAACAAAGTTAATAAAAATATAAAAGACACAGCGTGCTTTGCGCGCGATAAATGTGGATAAAAAAGAAGGTTAATCCCGTATGTGTGTCGGTTCCATGGGATGGAATATAAAATTATACGTGATGAGATGACTTTTTTTCTTGACAGTAAGTGATGTACATTAATGAGACTTTTGTAACTTTGCAAAAATCAGAAATGTTTTTACATGGCATACGAAATGTATATTGACGATGAATTTCTGCTGGAGTCCCCCTTGGCATCACGGCTGTATCATGATCATGCGGAGAAAATGCCTATTATGGACTATCATGCCCACTTGTCTCCACAGAAAATCGTTACGGACTACCAGTTTAAGTCACTGACAGAGTTGTGGCTTCAACCCGGAGAATACAAATGGCGCGCGATGCGTGCCAATGGTATTGCCGAGAAGTTTGTGACAGGCAGTGTGTCGGATTGGGACAGATTTCAGAAATGGGCCGAAACGGTGCCCCGTCTCTTCAGAAATCCGCTGTACCACTGGACGCATCTTGAACTGAAACGCGTTTTCGGCATTGACAAAGTGTTGAATCCTGAGACGGCGAGGGAGATATATGATGAATGCAATGCAAAATTGCAGTTGCCGGAATACTCCATGCGTAATCTGATTAAGCGTTTTAATGTCAAGGCAATTTGTACAGCCAATGATATGACTGACGAATTGACATATCATCGTGAGTGGAACGCAGAGAAACGCGATTTTGAGATGTTCCCGACATGGAAACCTGACCGTATCTTCGAACTGGAGAATGTTGAGAAATTCAACAGATATATAGACCAGCTCTCTGATGCGTCGGATATCGTTATCCGCACCTACGGCAGTCTGCTGGAGGCTTTGTGGAAACGCCATTCGTATTTCCACTCTCAGGGATGCCGCTTGTCGGATATCAGTATAGATACTTTCTATGTAGAGGATTACACCTCTCTGGAGGTCAATGAAATATTCCTGAAGATAGTCAACGGCAAACCTCTTTTGCCAGTGGAGCAGAATAAGTTGAAGGCATCCTTACTCATGGACCTATGTGAGATGGATTACAAAGTGGGATGGGTGCAGCAATACCACATAGGTGTCCAGACAGACATCAATACGACGATGTATAAGCAGCTGGGACGCCATAGCGGTTTTGACGGCATGAACGACAAAAATGTCGGTGTCGCAATGAGCAAATTCTTCGACCGCGTGTACTCCAGAGGACTGCTAAGCCATACCATAGTGTACAATCTCAACGCAAAAGACTTTGAGATGTTTGCAGTCATCCTGGGTTGCTTCCAAGACGGGACCTATCCCGGCAAACTGCAGCTCGGTCCGGCGTGGTGGTATCTTAACAACGACCAGGGAATGCAGCGCCAGTTGGACGCTTTGTCAAGTCACGGTTTGCTGAGCCGTTTTGTGGGAATGGCAACCGATTCCCATTGTGTCCTGTCGTATTGCCGCCATGAATATTTCCGCAGATTCCTGTGCAATCTTATCGCTGACGAACTGAACAGAGGCAGATTGCCCGAGTCGGAAATGGAGCGGATAGGCCAGATGATAGAGGATATATGCTATAACAATGCAAGAAATTTCTTTAACCTGATTTAACCGTCGGTCAAGGATATTTGGAAGATGTTTTTCTGGTATATATTCCATGGCGGGAAGTTGTTTGTCACATCTGCTCAGGACGGCAGCCGGACGGTTCCGTATGCTAAAACTTGTCCTTTCCCTGACGTTGCCGCAGTGCTGGATTTCTATTGCGGCGAGGATGAAACCTACAAGGCAGTCATGCTTTCCTGTCGCCACGGAGGAGAGGAAGATTGGTTGCCGTTGCGCTCATGCTATGACAGATTGCCATATAAACATTATGCCAATGCTACAAAAGCATTGGAAGTCCTGGATTGGAACAGTCAGACGTTGTATTGTGGACATTGCGGCACAAGACAGGAGTTGAGAACACCTATCAGCAAGTTTTGTCCTAAATGCGGTGTCGAGACTTGGGCGAAATTGTCTCCCGCGGTGATTGCGGTAATCTCGAGGGGTGATGAGATACTTTTGGTCAAGTCCAAAACTGTCAAGAGAGATTATCATGTCCTTATCTCCGGTTTCGTGGAGCTGGGAGAGAATTTTGAGGATTGTCTTCGTCGTGAGGTTTACGAGGAAACAGGGCTAAAGATAAAGAATATACGCTATTATGGTAGTCAGGCATGGCCTTTCCCTCGCAATGTTATGGTTGGTTTTTTTGCTGAATATGCCGGCGGTGAACTCAGATTTCAGAAAGAGGAGATAGACAGTGGTGCGTGGTTTCGCTACAATGCACTGCCGCAGATACCTGACAAGATGAGTATATCACGTCGGCTGATTGACGCATGGGTGGAAAAACGAATGAAATTAAAATAGAAGGACATGAAAACGTATATTTGCACATTGTTGCCCGCATTGCTCTTATGTTGTCATGTTGTGGCACAACGAGTCAATGTGGAATATCAAGGACATCATTTGTATTTGAAATCACAGGTTAACGGAAAAAGTGCCAACCTTGTTTTTGATACGGGAGCTGAGTTGGTGTATCTGGACAGTACTTATCTTGCGCAGAGCGGGCTGTCGTTTAAGCATGTCGGCTCAGCGATGATAGGAGGAGCCGGACTTGAAAAAAAGAAAACGAAAATTATCTTCGGTGGGATTTCCGTGACGACTGGCGGCAGAAAATATACACCGCCGTATGTTCCTGTTGTAAACCTAAAGCCAATATTGGGAAATCTTGCCGATGGCATTTTTGGCATTCAGGAAATTTCCGAAAAAATCATTACGATTAATATGCAAAAGGGTGAGATGATTCTCTCTGACGTGTTGTCACCGGCTATAACACAAGGATATTCTCGTGTTCCGATTGAATATAAGTCAGGCAGAATTCTCATACCTGTAAAGGTTACTGTTAATGCTCAGATGGTCATTTCCGGGAATGCGATGATGGATATGGGAGCAGGTGGTGGCATTGAATTTACCAGCAGGACAGCTTCTAAACATAAACTTGGAAATATTAAGGAAAAAAAGCCTTTCCACTATAAGCATGGCGGGATAGGAGGAGAGTCTTCCGGTTATGAGTTTGCTGTTTCTGATGCGAAATTTGGAAATTTGGATGTTGATACCCGTATCGCCCGCTATAGTTCCGATAAGTCCGGGGCTATGGCAAGTGATACTTACGTTGGCATCATCGGCAACAAAATCTGGGAACAATATTCCGTTATCCTTGCCTTAAAAAGCAAGACACTTTATTTGAAAAAGAATAAATAAGGTGGCGACAGCGATTTAACTGTCTTTCATTTCACGCAATAATTGTTGCTGTTTAGGGGATAATGTTGTGGGCAGTTGTACGTTGTAGGTGATAATCAAATCGCCTTGCTTACCGTCTGGTTGCGTGTGTCCTTTGCCTTTTAGTCTTACTTTTGTGCCTTGTTGCGTGCAGGGATTGACTTTAAGTTTGAGTTTATTCTGAGAGGTCTGGATGATGATTTCCCCGCCTAAGAGAGCTGTGTATAAGTCAAGATTGACCGTAGCCTGCGTGTCACGCGGCGTCATGTCTTGGAATCCTGCGCCAAAGGGTGATGCACTGCGCTGATGGCGTGAGGAAGTTCTGGCACCGCCGAATATTTGTTCGAAAAAAGAACTGAAGCCTCCACTGCCTAAACCTTCAAAGGCACTGAAGTCAAAGTCTTGGTTGAAGCCTTGGGCATTGTTGCCGAAACCACCTTGCTGGAAAGCTTCAGTCTCTTTCCAGTGCTCTCCGTATTGGTCATATTTGCGCCGTTTCTTCGGGTCGTTAAGAACATCGTATGCTTCGTTCAGGGCCTGAAACTTTGCTTTAGCCTTAGGGTCGTTTGGATGCAAATCAGGATGAAACTGTTTTGCACGTTTCTTATAGGCATCCCTAATTTTATCTTGCGGGGTGTTCTTGTCAATGCCCATGATTTTATAGTAATCTATAAATGCCATCTTTTATATGCTTTTGTTCAAAGAACTAACAACAAAATAAATGCCAAAACAGGCACTTACACATGATTTGCGTAAGTGCCTGTATCTGGGATAAAGATATGTGATTATTTTTTAGAGAACTGCATGCCGAGTTGCATACCGTCGTAGTTTTTTGCCAGTTTTGAAATGGTTGTCAATGTGGAGTTTGCGGACAATGTACTTGCATATTGTGCGAAACTCAGCAATTTGTCAGCCTTAAAAGTCAGTTGCAGTGCGTTGCTCTTGATGGCAGCGTTGGCGGTTGCCATTTTGACACCAAGTTTAGAGTAGAATGTGACAGTAGAGCCGGAGATGGAGTATTTACCTGTGACAGCTTTGTTCTTGAGTTTGGCTGTAAAGGTTGAGTCGGCTGCGAAGATGAATGTTGATGTGCCGGAGGTAAATCCGTATTTAGTCAGGGCTGAGCCTAATTTCTTCTCCACAGTGTTGGCTGCGATAACTCCGCCGGCCTGACTTAAAAGATTTTTGGAAGAAAAGGCTACAGCTGGTTCCGAATAGGTCCATGTGCCGACAATGTTGTTTTTGCTGATGGATTTTGTACCGACAACATTGTTGAAGATTGAGGATAAAACATCTGCAGAAGTAGCGTTCTTGGTGTCTGTGCCTGTTGTTGATTTGTTTGACGAAGATGATAAAATATTACCAAGAATATTCTTCAGTGAACTTTGTGCATCGCATTGTGCAGGAATAGTCGCAACAGCGATGAGCATGACATAAAATAGTTTTTTCATTGTTATAGTCTGTGTTTATTAATATATTCTAATTTTGGCAGCCTTTGCTTCGTGGCTATGTTTTACAATGTATACACCTTTTCCAAAGCGGTTTCTGATGTCTCTTATATTACATTTGCCAAGTTGTTCGCCGTTTAAGCTGTAAACTGTTACAACTTGATTGTCCTGTGTGTTTATTACAGTTCTGATGCCCTCAATGCCGTCATCCATATAAACAAATGTAATGTTTCCGTTATCCAGATGTTTTATGTTGGTGAGAGAGCGATGGAAAAAGTTTCCGGTGAATGCAGTCGCGGCTGGTGTGGAAGTGTCTGATATTTCCGTGTTATTAGTAAGTCCAGGATAGAAATCGCCCTGATAATCCTCCTTAGTGGCATAGACGTATGTCTTATTCTTATATGTCATGTAGGGTGTCGGTGTGTTGTCGGCGCATAGTATGGACATACGCTGATGTGTCGCCACGTTGTTGACGGTGTTCGCTATCCATGCACTGCTGCTGTAGTCAACATGATATACCAGCATACCCTCACCGTAATAGGGCGAGAACCATGTGGATGCGGTCCTGTTCTCCAGTAGTAAGTATTCATTTTTGTTGGCTTCGTTGGGAATCATGATGGCACGTATCCCTTCTTTTCCTGTCAAAGGAGAAAGTTCCACGTTTTGTTTCTTGACCTCTAATGTCGCAGGTTGCAGCCAGCCCATGAATATTCTCTCGTAGGAGGAATAGCCTACGGGCCTGCGGCTGTCCTCGACATATTGTCCCCAGTCCATAATGTCCCAATAATCCAGTCCGAAGTTGTCTGGGAGATTGTCAGTGGAATAGAAATCGGGTAGGCCCATTGCATGTGAGAACTCATGAACAAATGTACCGATACCGTCAGGCCGTTCAGTGCCTGAGTCATCGTAATCAGCCGACTCATTGACGCAGAGTATTGCCTCTACGGTGTGTTTGCCGAACTTATATAAAATGTTTGTGTAGCATTTTGCCCAGATGCTCTCTTCAGGTCCGTAAGCCTGCTCGCCCGGACCGGCATAGATGAAGCCGATGGCTGGGATGCGGTTGTTTGTGGAGACGTAAGGTGAGAAGTCTATGTTTCTTGCCAGCAGCGAGTCTAAGGCTTCCTGCATCATACCTCTGTCATTACGGTCATTCCCGTAGATATTTCCGCCATAGTCTTTTCTCACTCCGTGAAGAGTCACGACACCAAGGATGCGAAACTGCGGTTGGAATATGCTGTCACTTTGTGCAATGAAATAATCGCGCACACTGCCGTAATAACCGTTTTGCTGATAGTTGCAGGCATTGAAGTGTTTGTCAAAGAAGAGGGAATCACATTCAGCGAGAAATTTTACGTCTCTGAATTGTATCAAGACAATCGGAATGATTGGAGAGCCTTTCGCTTTGACGGAAGCGCTACTATTAGAGGCGAAACTGCCTTTTTGCATTATGGGATATTGAAAGTGCCGTGTAATTTTTTTATGAAATAAGTCAGCTTGCAGACTTTCTGTGAGGGTTCTTGCTTCCGGATTGTGGGCAATGATGTCCGAAGGGACGATGTTATTTTGAGAGATAGTCGCGTAACACCATTGCTGATTCTTGTCGGCACATACAATAATCCCGTCTGTAGTGCGAAAGCCATGCAGCAATTCGTCACCGAAGCGATGCAGCGTAAGCTTGCTGCCGTCTGACTGTATGACATTTATACAACGCGGGTATGCTCTGCTGGCGAAGCAATGCAGTGATGTGCAGTAGCAGCATAATAGTATTATAATATACTTTAGCAGTTTCATCTTCAGATGCTATGTTGTTGCAAAAGTACACAAAAAGTATACTTCCTATATGTCTGATAGGGTAAAACTTTTGTTTGTAATAGTTATAAAAGGTTGCCGTTAGTGACAACCTTTTAATTGTTTGCTTTATTTCATAATGATGATGTTTGGGACAGTGCGACAACCTTCGTGGTCGAATTTGTGGTTGTCGTAAGGGTGATTGATGACACCCGTCTTTTTCGTCCAGGCTGTCGAGGAACCGCCGCCGTCAAGATTGATGGCGTGAGTAAGACCCAGTTGTTTGGAAATGTACGACTCTTCGCTGATGGATGCACCATAGATTTCGCGGTCGGGGAAACGTCCGTCAATGACAATATAGTAGACATAGCCTTTGTCGTCGTAACCAATAATGGTACGCGGGTGACGCTTGTCATAGAAATACTTTTCCTTGATGAAGTTGGGGACTTTCTTGTCAATCAGCAGTACGGGACCCGATGTTAACAGTGCATTGTACTCAGTTGGGTAAATCCCATATTTTGTTGTGTCGGTAAAGGCTATCTCCAATTGGTGGCCTTTCTTGTCCTTTGTCGCGATATATCCGTTAGTTCTGAAGGTTTCATTGCGTTTTGTATTCCCCACGATTTTACCGTCGATAGCAAAGTAGGTGGAGGGTATGAGCCTTTTCATATCAAAGTAACTTGCGTTGATGGCGGCTTTAGCTTTATGTTTTTTTGCCAATGCAGGTGTTGTGCCTTCGTTGGGATGCTGTGCGTCAATGATGTAGGTCTTGCATCTCTTGGCAGGATACTTGATGATGGATATACTCATTTTTGCTCCGAACATAGGTACGAGGGCGTAACCGGCTTTGGCGCCTTTGCCCAGTCTGACCCAGTTCCAGTCTGCGTTTGCCAATGCGACAGAGTCGCTTGCCGTTTGGGCTGACATGAATGCTGGAAACAGCAGGGTGATCGTCAGGAGAAGTAATGTTATTTTTTTCATAAATTCAAAAGTATTCTGTTGAATGATGTTTATATTTAATTTCGATTTTTGCGTGAGAGTATTCTCTTTGTCCTTCTGAATCAGTATTTATATTCTTTTATGTCCAGCGATTTGATAAGGGTATTATCTTTAGCGATAATCTCGATTGTAGGCACTTTGTCGTAGAATCGCCAGCTGCCGAGTCGTTGTATGCCTTTGGCGTCACTGAACTTATAGTGGCGCTTGCCGTCGACGATGACTTCAACGCTACCTTTCAAGTCAATGTCCATCGTTACACTGCTGTAGCGGAATTTTTTACCGGTGAAGGTAATCTTTTCTCCTGTTTTTATCTGCTTGTCTGCAAGTGTCATGTTTTTCTTTGCCTTGATGGGCTTGAAGGGAAAGAGGCAGAAGTCAGACAGGACGATGGTTGCTCCTTTGGCTATTGACTCCACTTCGAGTGGTGTCTTGAAGATAGATGACTGTACCTCAAAACCGGCGTCACGCACGGTCTTGATGTAGTCGGCTGTCAGCAGGTAATCTCTCATTGACGATACACCGCAAGGGCCGCCTAATGCCTTGAGTTTCTGTACCACTTCCTCTGCTGGCGCCATAGTCGGGTCCCACAGAATGAGACAATTCTTTGAAATGGTGCGCACACGCTTCAAACTGTCATAGTCAGCGCTGAATGCGATAAAGTTGTCTCCGAGTTCTTTCTTGGCCATTTTGTAAGCCTCAAAATGCTGTGTGTGCATCATGGGGATGATGCCGTATTTTTTGCATGCAGCCAATTCTTCTGCAAAGGTCGGTATGGGACGCCTCTTCTTTGGATCGGACGAAGCCAGGACGTATTTGCTACGAAGCTCTGCAAAATTTGTTTGAGCGTATTCTACCGGTTTTTCGATAGGGGAGAGGTCGCTGGCGTTGACCATAGTACGGTTGATGGTGCGGTCGTGCATGATGATGAGTTTGTTGTCCTTTGTGTAATGTACGTCGCACTCTATGGCTCTGAAACCGTATCGTTTGGCGCTGGCTACTCCGTCGGGGCTGTTCTCGGGTACATAGCCCTTGATGTGGCCGCCACGATGTGCTACGCTGTAGGGAACACTCTGCATGGGCAGCATGGTCAGTAATGAGATAAATAATGAAATAAGTGTCATGATTTGATTTATTTTAGGTGTTTTCTTAATTCTGTTTTATCAATGACGACATAGATGGTGTCGACGACGCGTCCGGCAGACGGTTGCTGTATGTGTTTCAGCGGATTGGCGAAATCCTTGTCCAAGATGGTCACATCGTCAACAAAATAATCCGTCTCACCTCTGTTGTTGAAAAAGTTCTTGAATCCCCATACGCTGTGGTAGCGTATCTTGAGTTTCCAGCCTTCAACCTGAGCCTCTTTCATGATGTTGATGAGGGAATCCTGGTCATTACGGTCATTGTCAAATGAGAAACTGAAGGGGTCGCCGCTGGTATTCATACCAGTCTGCGTAAGGTTCATACGTCCTTCCCAACTGTCCCAAAAGACACCTTTGGTCGTGAATTCAATAAGGTTGCCTACCTTTTCCCCGTTGCTGTAGTTCTCCTTGCAACTGACTAAGGTCAATGTTAAAGCGATAATAATCAGATACTTCATGTTGTTAATGTGTATGTGGGTTTGTGTCAGTCGTCGACGGGTGTATAGTATACATGTTTTTGCGCATCATATTTGAATACGATGTCTTCAAGGTGTTTTCTGGCTTCTTTGGTCCATGACCCCTTTAGACGGATATTCATGATGGCGTGACAAGAGAGTTTCTGAAGTATGGAACATACAAAAGGTTTCCAGTCAGTTGCGGCATCTACGTCAAAGGCAATTTCTTGTGTACCTGTAGCGATGGCTGCACCGAGTACTGCGATGTTGTTGCTGTAGGTGACCGTTCTCTTGGTCGGCGCCTCGCTTAACGGGGCAACGATGGCGCTGCCGCCCGGGCGGTACAGCCAGGGTCTCCGGCCTATCTCGATGTAGTCAGAGTGCATCGCGGGCGGATTGCCGTATCCGGCAGGCTTCAAGTATTTCTTGGAGGGGTCAAACGTCACGTCCAGATGGCCTACCTTTGAATAGAGGTTGCCCATAATCTTACCGTCGGGAGCGGCGAGAGAGGAACATCCACCCACTTCAGATTTTTTGCCCATAGATACTGAGGCACGTACAAGGTAGGCACCGGTGTGATAGGCGCAAAATGTATCAATCAAATCAAGTACGTGATGAGGGTCGCTCCGCTGGTGGGATGCGCCGATGATGATGTCGGGCTTCCAACGGGCTATGTTGGCGTAGGCCTCATAAAAATAGAAGTCATAACAGATAAGAAACATATATCTTACGCCTTCTATGTCAAGATAGAAAGGCTCTTGCCATTCACGTGTATATTTGTTGTCTACGCCTGTCTTTTGCCATTCTCCAGCGGTGACGTGCTGCTTGTAGTATTTCCCGATAAGCGAGCCGTCTCTGCCGTATACATGGATAGCGTTGCGCGGCACATCCCAAGAGTCGTCTACTGCGCCACAGAATACGAGCGTACTGCATCTGCGAGCTGTTTCGGCACATTTCTTGAGCAAGACGGGGCCGTTCTCTCTTGCTTTCTCAAAGAATCCTTTAGTGACGGTCTTTCCGGGTACATCGCTGAACTCCGGAAGCACCACTATGTCCAGCGACGCATCGCAGTCATCCAGTTCTTTCAGCGTCCACTCGAAACTCTTGTCCAGTCCGGCCTCGTCCATCGCATAGAGTGGTTGTATCATGCGGGCCTTCATCGGTTTTGCTGTGACACATACGGCATTCAGAAACGCCAGGGCGAAAATCAAAATACGTGTTCTATTCATTGTCTTTCTTCTTAAATATACTGTCTATTACAAGTGCTATGGCGCCATCGCCTGTTACGTTGCATGCCGGTCCGTATCCGTCTAAGGCAAGATACAGGGTCATCACCAGTGCTGTCTGCTCAGGACCGAATCCCATAATGGACTCCAATAGTCCGACAGACGCCATCAGCACACCTCCCATAACGCCCGGGGCTGCTACTGCCGCAATGCCCTGCATGAATACGAAGTGGGCATACACGGCAAAGGGGAGCGGGATATTGAAGATGTATGCTATCGCTATGGATGATACGGCCAGTTTAATCGTTGAACCGCACATGTGGACGGTGGAACACAGGGGAATCGTAAAGTCCACAATGTCTTCCCGTATGCCGTTCTTTTTTGCGCAGGCTGAAGTCACTGGGATGGTGGCCGATGAGGAACAGATGGAAAATGCCGTCAGATATGCGGAAGACATGTTCCAGAGACATTTGAACGGATTTTTCCTTGCTATGATTCCGGCTATGCAGTATTGTATGACCAGATAACAGACGCTGAGCACTATGCCTGTGAGTATTATCTTGAATCCTGCACCGATTAACGCCGTGATGGTCCCTTTTGCGCTCATCTCACATATCATTGTGAATATGTATACAGGCAGTAGGGGAATGATGATTTTTTCTATGGTCCACTTGATGATGTTGCCAAATTCGTCAAAGCCTGTCTTCAGCGCTTTGGCATCAGTAAAGATAATGCCCACACCTATCATGAACGACAATAGCAAGGCGGTCATGATGTCGCATAAGGGCGGTATCTTCAATTCAAAATACGGCAGGAACTCCTTCCCCGCTGCGGCTTCCGTATAAAGTTCTCCCACCTTCAGGTACATCGGCATGATGTTGGATGAACAGATATGGGCAAAGAAGCCCGACAGTATTGTGGAGACGTAAGCTATAGCCAATACGCAGAGCAGCATCTTGCCGGCCTTGCGTCCCACACCGGCGATAGCCGGTGTCACAAGCCCCAGCACAAGTAAAGGAATAATAAATTTCAGACACTGTGCAAACAGCACGTCAAAAGTTTTGAAGACGCGCACAAGGGCATCAGGCGCTATCAGCCCCAGCAGTGCACCGCAGGTTATGGCTATGATAACTTTAAGAAACAGACTCGGTTTTATTTTTTTGAAATGTGACATGTTCTCTTAATATTTATTGTATATGGTATCATTGATATGCAAAAATAATCATAAAATCCGAGATGCCGTTTTGTTTTCACGTAAATTGGGAAAAACTTCTGTCGGTCGATGTTACAAATGTCATTGCGACGTTAAGATGCGGCCGTGTCCTTTCTATGTTGTCAATCATGCATATGTATATGCCAAAGGTAAGCGTTAGACCATTAATTTTTCCAAGAAAAAAGCGATGCACACGACTGAAGATGAGTGGAAACATGACGGTCTTCAAACCTGACAGGCTGATTTTGGTCAAGTAAGGATAAGAGACGGTTAACACGGCCCGTGAAAGGTAATTGGAAGACTATTCGTATCTTTGTAAACAATATAAATCGGAGGATCTGTATGGAAACAATAATTTCGTGGACAAAAGAGAACTTTGACTTAATATGCCTGTTTGTAGGTATGGCAGGTGTGCTGATTTCTATTGTCAGTGTCATCTATGAGGTTAAGGCTAAAAGACGCGGCAAAAATAGAGGATAAAACAAAAGTGGCATGATGTAATTTTGGCTATTCGCTCGTTTATTTGTACCTTTGAAGGCAAAATGAGACGGGTCCTGATGATGATAAGATTATTCGCAGCTCTTTGCGTCATGTGTCTGGCGGTTTTGTTGAACTGGCCGAACAATAGCGCAGTGTCCTTAGAACAGCCCTGCCTGCATCGGGAGTCATCCGTCGTTGTCCCGCAGCATCGACATCATCAGGAAGCCACACTGACAGATGTCTCGCAGATTTACCGTATTTGCACTTCCCGCCCCCAGCGTATCCTTCCTGCCCGGGGGTCAAAGAC